>Ga0207419_1000838_pt1 | contig 25674 bp, 19 predicted proteins | sample ElkSloMetagenome_4_FD_184723 | JGI IMG/M metagenome (GOLD analysis project Ga0207419, IMG submission 184723) | Hot spring microbial communities from Elkhorn Slough, Monterey Bay, USA - MD2A (version 2) | ecosystem: Environmental > Aquatic > Marine > Intertidal zone > Estuary: Microbial mat ... | reverse complement strand
ATCATTGAGTATAGGACTTTAACCTACCTGCCAATGAGTCGGCCAATTTTCTTGCAACAAAGTTGATGCGCTCTCCATCGCTCAGGGGATTTTCTTCTCTAAGCTGTACCATTCTCTTTTGGTTGTTGTTGAGGGCCCTTTCATCACCTCTAAAAGTACCCCACTCATGGCTGAATCGATATTGCTCGCTAAAAGACTCTGTCTCTAGCAACCTAGCTGTTTGCACATCTAATATTTTATAAGAACCGCTCATGCGTGCACTAGCCGTTTTTTTAGAAAGTGTTACATAGGCTGCCACTTCCTTATCCTGCATAACTGGAATGGTTTTACCGTCTGCATTTTTCTTTTCTCCTACTTTTACAGAAATAGTTCTTTTGGCCTGCTGGTTCTCACGAGTTACTTGAGGAGCATCAGAAAGAATTTGCGTGATTCTGCCCGTAAGGATTTCTTGTACACCTAAAATCTTTCCTAACTCTACAAGGGTGTTGTCATCGATAAGGCCGGAGGCACCGAGTTTTTGTTCTTTTATGACCAACTCTAACTGCTCACGGTCAATGATTTCTAAAAACTCCATGGCTTGCTCATCGTCAAAAAGCTTAGAGATCACTTGGTCTGTGATAAACTCTCCAACTGCGCCATACTGACGAATACCGCTTTTGTTCTGAAAAGGGATAATGGCCACCCTCGTAGTTCCAGCTTTTCTGGCCTCTTCGTATTTTTGAGCGCAATCTCTGTAATTATCTACATAGCTCATGGCCCTTTTAAATTCCTTGGCAGCAGCTTTATTATTCTCTATACCACCTGCGGCCATAAGGCTCAATGCATTTTGATAGTGAGACTCTGCGGCGTCTTCCATGCCCATCTCTAGCCTTCTTTTGGCTTCCATCAAGTCATCTGTATAATCCCTGTATTCAAATGCCAAATCGCTGCCCCTTTTTACTTGAAAAGCAGAAGGCGGCAGATTTCTGAGGTCGTTGGTGTACTTGATCAAGGTTTCGTATCGCTTAACGATTTCTCTTCTCTGTGCTACTGTTTGCTCGCTTGTATACGTTTCAGATGAGGCTTTTAATTGGTCTATTTGTGCTTCATAAGAGCGCAAAAACCTTGGATAAGCCAAATCTAATACTTCTTGCGCCTTGCTATTTTTTTCGGGTTTATCGTAAAGAGAATTAACAGCATTGATCACTGCTTCGTCAAAACGCCTTTGTTCAAAGGCTTTCTCCGCATTTTTTCTGTACCTTCTGTGCTGTGCGCTACATTGGGTCGAGATAAAGGCAACCAATAAGATGAATGTGTACGCTGTGAGCCTGTTGTAGATTTGTCTCATCATAGTTACAATAGTGTTTTTTTCGATGATTATTTCAAATAATGATTTACAAGTTAGCTTACTTCATAGTAGTGATCATCAACCTTTTTTCTGCCAGCATCACCTTTTCTTTTTTCTTAAACCCTCTGGTCTTGGCAATCACCTCTTCTAAATTATCAGTAATAAACGCATATCCATATTCTTTGCGCACATTTAATGGAGTAAATTTTGCCGTTTGCGCATTGATCTGTAGTGTTTCTACTCCAAAAGGAGCCGTACACTCAAACTCCTCAGGTATTTGGTACACCTTATTTACATTGGAAGCGTCTATATAATAATTGTCTAGCAACAGCACCTTACTGCCATCTGCTGCATGGTATATAAAACGTATATAACAAGGCTTATTCACCTTTACATATACTTTCATGGTCTCTCCTTCTGTATAAATCAGGTTTTCGTCGCCGTGGTTGGTCCACGATTCAACCAAAAGCTCACCACCAGAAACATCGTCTTTAGCGAAAACCTTTAACTCAGATATGGCCTCTTCGTAATTGTCGGGCTTTACGGGTATATTTTTAGCGGTAAGTTTTGCCAAAAGCATGGTGCCCTCCATACTGGCAAGTGCTTTGCCTGTTTCAATTTCTCTTAAAATTGAAATGATCCTTAATTTTCCACCCTCTTCCCAAAAAGTACCAGTAATTACATAAAGCGGTCCCCCTAAGTTTTCTTTTTCCTCCTTAAATGGATTGATGTTGGCATAATAATTATCGCTAGGTACAGTAGTAATAGGATAATCTGCCACGTCTACCAACATTTTTTCAAATAAAAGCCCCCATCTTTTCGAAAACTGGCTGGTCATTTTAGAGTCTTGATAGGTAAAATTGGCCAGCCTTATAGGCCTTTTCGGCTTTTTGGTTTGCAATTGGTAGCCTTTGGCAAGCATGTATGCCAAGTCTCCCATTTCTAAGTCGTCGCTTTTTTGTATTTCTGCAATGGCATCGTTTACCGTAAACTTGTAAGAGTTTACCTTTTCTATAGCAGGTTCTATCTCGGCAAGCGTGCCACCTGACAATGCGATGATCAAGGTGTAAGCCTCTTCTACTTCTCTAAAGAGTGGCAAGGTTTCAAAATAATGCTTTAGGGCGTTTTGGTTATCGCCCTTCTCATAAAAAGAAAAAGCCGTTTGCACCTTTCTGTCAATAGCTTCTTGGTGCTTGTTTATTTGATTTACATAAGAAGTAATAAGGGTGGGTTTATGGGCATAAGCAATGGCAAAGGCTTCCTTCTTCCTTTTGTCGTAATAGGTCTCGGTTTGCAGGCCTGTTAGATTAACCTTTGAATAAGAGGCACTCGTTTTCTTAAAATACTCATGCGTCTGTTGGTTTACATTGGTGATATTAAGCGTGCCAATACTTTTTATTGTTACGTTGATAGACTCTACCAATTTAATACGAGCATACTCTAATAGTTCTTCCTGCACATCGTCTGCAGTATAGGGCGATACTCCTCTTTCAGAATTGAAACCCATTACATACTCAGATTTCGGATACATGCTATTGCGCTCTTCGTATTCTACCCAAGCAGGTCTTTGAGCACTAATATTAAATGATATGAACAAAAAGAACAGTAAAAAGTATCTTAAGGGAGACATAAACCAAAAATTTAAGCTAAAAACTATATGGGTTTTGTAATATCACATCCGCTCAAACAGCGGTAAAAAAATCACCAATAGGCATAATAGACGAAAATCTGCCTCTAAGGTTCAATTTAAAAAGAATTAAAAAGATAATTGCTTACCACAAATTGATGTTTTTAAGCTTTATTAAGTTATTTAGCAAGTAATTTTTATATCTGTTTTGCGACTAACAAACGGCTATACTTTAATTTTCTTCTATATTACTAAGTAATATAAACTAATATAAAAATTTTATTAAAAACTTAATACAATGCGCTTTTTAGGAAATGTGTTGGCCACGGTAGTAGGCCTTTTCGTTTTTATAATTCTCTTCTTCTTTACCTCTGCACTTATAATCGGTTTGGTATCTAGCGGCAGCCAAGATGCTACAGAGGTACCTACCAATTCTGTTTTAAAACTGACATTAGACAGGCCTATACAGGAGAAAATAACAGAAGAAAACCCTTTTCAAGAACTAGAAGGATTTCCGGGTGTGGGTGCAGCCCCTATGGGCCTCATAGACTTACTAGGAGAAATTGATAATGCCAAACTGGATCCGAATATAAAAGGTATTTATCTAGAAGTAGGCCTTATCTCCCAAGGCTTTGCCACCCTAGAAGAAATCAGAAATGCCCTTGTTGAATTTAAAGATAGCGGCAAGTTCATTATTGCCTATGGTGAAATTTATACTGAAGGCGCTTATTACTTGGCCTCTGTAGCTGATCATATATATCTAGCACCTGAAGGTATAATGATTTTTGATGGCCTAGGCACTGAAATTATCTACTTAAAAGAGTTCTTGAACAATCTCGGAATTGAGCCTGAGGTATTTAGAGTAGGAGAATACAAAAGTGCCGTAGAGCCATTTCTCAGAAACGACATGAGCGAAGAAAACCGCGAGCAAATCAAGGCCTATCTCAGTGATTTACACGAGCATTATCTTTCATCTATAGAAGCCTCTAGGGGTATTGCTTTTGAGGACTTAAAAAGCATTTCTGATAATGCACTGGTAAGAAGCCCTGAAGACGCCGTTGGGTTTAAACTAGTAGATGATACGCTGTATTTCGATCAAGTTGTTGATAAACTGAAGGAAAGTTCTGGCGTAGCCAAAGATGAAAAATTGAGCTTACTTACTTATGGCCAATACAAAAAAGCGCCAAGGTTAAACAGGCAAGAGTTTTCTCGCAACAAGGTAGCTGTAATAGTTGGTGAGGGGCAAATTATTTCTGGTAACGGTGGCAGTGGCTTTCTCGGTGGAAATAAAATAGCGGATGAAATCAGAAAGGCAAGAAATAATGAGTCTATAAAGGCCATTGTTTTAAGGATCAATTCTCCAGGAGGCAGCGCCCTTGCGTCTGATGTAATGTGGCGCGAGGTAAAACTTGCAGCACAAGAAAAACCTGTGATTGCCTCAATGTCTGATTTGGCCGCATCAGGTGGATATTACATGGCCATGGCCGCAGATACTATTGTGGCTTACCCTAATACAATTACAGGATCAATTGGTATTTTTAGCCTTTTGTTTAATGCAGAAGACTTGCTCAACAATAAATTAGGACTGCACTTTGAATCGGTCTCAACAGGGAAACTTTCTAATCTAGGCAGCCCGACTGATGACTTTACACAAGCAGAAAGAGAATACTTACAAACCAACGTAGACAGGGGTTACAAAACCTTTGTAAGCAAAGCCGCAGAAGGCAGAAATATGCCCGTAGATAGCCTCGAAAGCTTGGCATCCGGAAGAGTATGGACAGGTAACGCTGCAGTAGAGAACGGATTAGTAGACGTACTGGGCGATTTGGAAGATGCCATAGAAATTGCAGCCACAAGTGCAGGGGTAGAAAATGACTATATGGTACGCTATTATCCTGAGAAGAAAGATTTCTTATCTGATCTTTTAAACAAGCCAATAGAGAAAGTAGGTTATTTATTTGCTCCAGAACAAGATCCTTTGCTAAAACCTGTATTGGAACAAGTCAGATTTATACAGGCTATGGAAGGCCCCCAAGCCTTACTACCTTATCGATTTAAAATCGAGTGAAGAAACTTGCATACCATAACCAGGCTTTACGAATGAAGACTTTTATAGTAATAGGCTAAAAAAAGCAGCCCACAATTTTGGATTGTGGGCTATACTTTTTCTTTACTTCATAACCTTATTCTTCTGGACTGTCTTTCTCTCTAGTGGCCACTTCTTTAAGCTTTTGTTCTTTGGGAGGTAACTCTTTTTGTTTCTCTTTTTTCTCTTTCTTCTTTTTCTTAAAAAGACGGTCAAAACTTTTGGTATGCATGATGCTAACACCCGCAGTAGAGTTGTTTTCTATACCTGTGTTAAATGAATTATCATTACTTTTCCTATACATCCTTAGCCTTAAGTTTCCTGCAGGAGTCAGCAAATATTCAACGGTAATATCTCCCAAAATACTAGAAGCGTCTGCTTGGTTTTGTTGGTTTGTGAATTCGCCTGCGCGTGTAACCCGTAGCCGCCCATCAAAAAAATTGTAAGATAACCTTAACTGAAAAGCGTTCAGCGCCTCTGCGTCCAGTCCTCCCAAGTCTAAATCGATTTCTAGGTTCTCATCCACTTGCGAGATCCAGTAACTGAGCTGGTTTGCCAGTAATTCACTTACTCCTGTAGCCGCAGAGCCTGAAATTCCCGCAAAACGGTCTTCTGGAGAGAGCTTTCTCAAAACAATTAAACTAAAGACTTGCCTGTTCAACTCCTGCTCATCGTTTTCTATGCGTTGCTCAAAAGCAGCCACATAACTTTCTAATGAAAGCGTAAAGCCCCCTGCAACCACTGTGGCTGGGTAGTTTCTAATATCGATATCAAAATCTACAATGGGTTGGAGCAACTCTCCTTTTAAGTTGAGTAAAACATCTACCGGATACCTCCTGCGTACTTCTGGCTGGTTAACAATACTGCTGTCTGCATCTAAAATTGGAGAAAGAGAGGCGCGCTGAGTATAAGTCGCTTTCACATCCATTTGGCCGCGATAGGGATCGCCTGTCCATTTGATCAAAGAGCCCGGATTGATCGTAAACTTTTTATCAACTACATTTAAAAGTGTAAAATTATAGGCACCTCTTACGATTTCAACATCACCAAACATTTTAAACTCTCCTTTGGTGTCTATCTCCATTCTGAGATTACCCGCGGCATTTCCCCTAATAATATCTCCAGCTTTTTTATCAAAAATAATCTCGCAATATGCATCTGGTGTAATCTGTAGATCCATATTAAACTCGAGTCCGAAAGATTCTCCATTTTGCTGTGCATCTAGCAAAGTGCTGTCTTTTTGCAGTTCACTGGTAAAAGTGATAAAATCCTGTTCTTCTACATCTTCTGATCCTTCAAGAGGAATATAAATCTTAGTACCCTTATTGGTCTCGGCTTGGATGTTTATGGCCAAATCGTTAAAAGGACCTGAAAACCGCACTGTACCATCACCAATGGCCGTACCGTAGTAAAGTGCATTGTTGTTCTCTTTGGTATCTAATACTTTCAGGTTTTGCATTTCGCCTTTTAAATCAATGGCATACCCATTGTCTTTGTTTTGAAAAATGGCACCGTTCAAAATACCATCGTTCCCTTCTTGATCCGATACTTTAAAATCTTTAAAGCTCAAAAGTTCATCTTCAAAGAAAAGCGTATCGCTAAAAGTATAGCTGGTATTGAGATAATTCACTTTTAAGTTGCCTTGTTGCAAATCTAAAAAGCCATTAAAAAGCGGTTTTGTTGGCGAACCAGAAATGTGTACTTTACCTGTAGCAACCCCATCTATCTCGGTAAAAATTTCTTTTAAAAACGGTTCGGCGATAAATAAGGGGGCTTCTAAAAGTACTGCATCTAGGTCTAACTTTTCCTTATCGCTTGCATTCGGTACGTAATCCCCATCGATATCTATAGAATAATAACTAGGCCTACTCAGTGAGGCGTCTATTTGTAACTTTTCTTGCAGATTATCCCAAACCGATAGGTTTTGTAATTTGCCCAAGTAAAACTGATCTACCTGTAAGCTGTCTACTAAAAAATTACTCACCACTTTGGGTGTGCCGTAAAAATCTTTTATGCCTACATCAGCATTGAGCCTACCGGCCAATGTCTTATTTGAGTAATTGTTGAGGATGTCAAGGCTAAAATCTTTGAGAATAACGTTCATTTGGGCCGAGGCATCTTTTGAAAGAATGCCATCTAACAACAATAGCTGCTTGTCATTGGCAAAGCTCACATCTTTAAAGGCCAAGCTGTCCTCATAAAACTGTATTTTGTTCAACCCGTTTTGAATCCACCTTTCGTTCAAAAACAAAAAGTTAGTATTGGTTAGATTGATGTCGTAATGCCCGGGATAGAAAGCAATATTTCCGTTTATGTTTGCTTCATCTTGCGATATTTCATGTTCTACACCTAAATTGAAAAGTATTTTATTGTTCAATTTATTAGCCGTAAACATCAACTGTTCAGCTTCTAAACCTTGTAAGTCTTGCTTTTCTGAAAGAATCAGGTTTTCGAACAAAAAGTCTAACGTATCTGAGTCATTCTTTTTGTACCTGCCGGTAAACAACAGTAAACTGTCATCAACAAATGTATAATCCTGGTATTTAAGTGTATCGGCCTTATAACCTAAAAGCAACTCTGTAGTATCGCCATAAGAGAGGTTCCCGGTAAGTTTCGAATCTGGCGAAAGATAGATGGCCTCATCAAACAAAGCGATTGCATTGTTAATATCGTAGATTTCTAAATCAAAATCCATCCAATATTTTTTGTAGCCAGACTCGGGGTTTTGTTCCTCTTTCTGCTGTACCTTTTTATTTTTCTGTTCGATCTTAGTGATTTCCTCTTCTATATTATCTAGCTCTACATGCTCAGAAAACTCCTTTAAGTACCTTAGCGCGTCAGGGTATAAATCTAGTAAATCAAAAGTGCCCACCGTTTCTAGCAAAAAAAGTTCTGAGGCAATATTGGCCTCTCTAATACCTGTAACGCTGTCTTTCTCTGTAAAAATACCTAATTGTTCTACTGTAATGCCTTGCTCTTTGTACCCCACTCTACTGTCCAGAAAATCCAATCTACCAGCTACCGTTTGCCAATCTAATCCATTAAATCTTGCATCTACATTGGTATGCAAATAGGCACTGTCTTGGGTAATGCCCAAATTCTTTAGATAGGCATTGCTTACTTCCGCCCAAAAGTTAAAGGTCTCATCCCTAATGTTTACCTCTCCATCGATAAAAAAATCGATGTTGGGATCATTCACTTTCATTTCTCCTCTAAATAGACCTTCTTCAAAATGCCCGTTCGTAATGACGTTTTTGTATTTGTAGTCGAAGATATCGATGCTATTTACGCTTCCGTTAAAGTCGAATCGCGCTCTAGAAAGTGCAAGGCCGTTGCCCTGAATCTTACCTTCCATATCTATTTTACCGATTACATCGCTTTGTTCGGTTAAGGTACCGAGGTCAAAATCCTGGGTCTTTATCTTGCCTGAGTAGTTATTCTTTATGGTCTCTAAGTTGATGTCCGTCTCTAAGTACCCTAAATCGGTCTCAAAAGTACCATCGGTCACAAAATCATTATAGAACCCGATAAAATTACCTTGGAATTTGACTCTACCGAATTTTTGCAAAATCCTATTTTGCTCATCGTAAAAATAAGGTCGTAGATCAGCTGTATTTACATTTGATTGCTCAAAATTGAGGTTCATGAGCGTGGCATCTAGTGCGGGGAGGCCTCTAAAAGCTACATCGCCTGACAGTAAACTGCTTTTGCCGAAACGCATCTCCATATCATAAAAGCGCAGGTTGCTCACTTTTCCCCTAAATTTTCCTGTGAGTTGGTAAACATCGTTCTTCTCCTGCATGTATTCCGTAAAAATGCCCAAATCTTCTGTATGCACTATAGAGTTTCTGATGTCTGCCAAAATCTCTACTTGCTGATTAAAGTTACTGAAGTCGGCAACCGTGTCGTAAGCCAAAACAAGGGAATCGCGAAGGATACTTTTACCCACTACGGCGTACAAATCTCCGAAAGTCATTCTCTTTTTTGTGAACCTAAACCTAGCATGTAGCTCGTTTACCTTTTTTTGGGTGCGGTTCTCGGTAGCGTGCAATTGATGGGCCTGTAGTTCAATGGTATCTCTAGAAACCCTAAAATCACTCACCTCTCCATAGATTTCATGAAACCCGAAATGATTATAGTCAAACATGCCTTCTTCGAAAAACGATGCTTCGGGCTTGTTGTAGGTGAAGGACATATTCTCTAAACTGCCATAACCAATATGGAATTTAGGCTTTCTTTTTTTCTTTTTTTTGGTTTTAGGCTTAAATGCACGCTGTATACCATTGATAAAGCCTGTCATGTTTAGGGTGGCATCCCTCACCAAGCTTACCTTCCCATTTCTTAGCACCACTTGATCTAAGTAGATATCACCATCTTGCATTATGGTTTTAAATCGATAATCTATGAGCAATTCCTCTAAATAAATCATTTCATGGTCTGCACTATCCATTACATGCACATCTTGCAGGCGGATAATATCGAACCAATCTATGGCTACGTTGCCAATTTTTGTTTGGTAACCAGTTTTATTAGATAAAAAATTGGCTGCTTCTTGGGTAATAATGGTCTGGATAAAAGGATATTGCAAAAACATAAGCGTACCCATACCCACTACGAGAATGGCAAAAACAAAACTACTCAGCAGCCTTAGCATGGCCCTGAGCAGCTTTGCCCTTTTTATATTTGTACCGTTATCTTTACTACGCTCTCCCAAACTTCATTTATTGAAACTGCAAATTTACTTTTTGTAGGTGAATATCTTGCTCTTTTGTGTCAGATGAAACTGCACTTAGAGTTTATACGAAGCATTTATAACATTATGCCGATGTTTGTTAACAAACACTTTTTTTATGCAAAAACAAGAGCAAATTCTAAATTGTCTCTAATCCTTTTCATATAAACCATAGAAACGAGGTATTGTAGCAACTTCTGTACTTTTAAATAGCTATTTTACTTTCTATGGAGTTATCAGGTCGATTGTTTTATTTTGCATAGTAGTACATTGCTGCTAAGAAAACTCTTTAGATTGCTAAACCATTCTATATTTAGCATTTGAAAAAGCTCTAGAGTTTTGGTTCGCTATAAGACCCACTAAAAAAAGAGCTTTTAAAAAAAACTATAAATGAGCATTATACTAGCTATAGAATCCTCGTGTGATGAAACTTCGGCCTCAGTTATAATACAGGGTCAGGTAAAAAGCAACATGATTGCAGGGCAGTCGGTTCACGAAGCTTATGGCGGGGTCGTGCCCGAGCTTGCTTCTAGAGAACATCAGAAAAATATTGTGCCCGTGGTAGACCAAGCCTTATCTAAAGCCGGTATTACCAAAAAAGACTTGGATGCGGTCGCTTTTACAAGGGGGCCGGGGCTTTTAGGGGCCTTGTTGGTGGGTACCTCTTTTGCCAAAGGTCTTGCTCTAGGCTTAAACATCCCACTCATAGAGGTCAACCATATGCAGGCACACATCTTGGCCCATTTTATTGAGGCACCTTTTCCTAAATCTCCTTTTATCTGCCTAACGGTTAGTGGTGGACATACCCAGTTGGTACTCGTAAAAAGCCATCTAGAAATGGAGGTAATCGGGCAGACCACAGATGATGCTGTCGGAGAGGCCTTTGATAAAACCGCCAAGCTTCTTGGTCTGCCTTACCCTGGAGGACCTTTGATCGATAAATATGCCAGAGAAGGCGACCCTCATGCTTTTTCTTTTCCTAAAGTAAAGGCACCTGGCGAACTCAACTTTTCATTTAGCGGCATAAAAACAGCCATTTTGTATTTTTTGAGAGATGAGGTAAAAGAAAATCCAAATTTTATAAAAGAACGCCTGCCCGACATTTGTGCATCTGTGCAGCACACGCTCATAAACATACTTTTAGAGCAACTGGTAAAAGCAGCCGAAGCCTACAAAATCGACCAAATAGGTATTGCCGGTGGGGTTTCTGCTAACTCTAGTTTAAGAAGTAGGCTACATACTCTAGGTCAGGAAAAAGGTTGGGACACATTCATTCCAGAATTTCAGTTTTGCACTGACAATGCCGCCATGATTGCCATTACCGCACACTTTATGTATCAAAAAAAGCTGTTTGCCCCAGCTAATGTAAGCCCTTTGCCACGAATGAAAATATAAGTTTTACCTCATCAGTACTGGAACTTATTTTTTAAGACATTCCATCTTAAAAAAGATATAATGCTTGCCATCCGTATGTGCTTTACTTTTATCTCTCCTTTACTAATTAAAAAAAAGTCAGATTGCATGTTCTTTAATGATTTATTTCGAATGATATACTCAGAAGCTTAAGATACTTTTTAGGAAGTTGCACGAAGGCATAAAATCTAAGGTTGTTATAGTAAGCTAGGCAAAGAAGCCTACAAAACATTTTTACCAAAGTGTGCGTAACAAGCCAAGAGTAACCAACTATAGCACTTTAAGATAAATCCAACCAGAAACTATGACACCTCAAAGGTTTTTTCTTGCCATTGCAGTTGTTTTTTTATTCTCTGCACAAAAATCATATTCACAGTTTTCAGCATCGTTTGGCCCTGGCGTGGCCGCTTACTCAGGAGATGTATCGGGTGAGCGCTTTGAGCACATGAGGCCAGCCTTTAATCTAGAGCTTTGGTATCAGATGCACCGGCATTTGTACCTTAAATCAGGAGCAAGTATTTACCAAGTTTTTGCCTCTGATGTTTTCCCTGAGAGAAATCGCGCTTTTAAGGCAACAAATTTTGAAGTTTACACCTCGCTTATGCTGGCGGGTAAACCTGAGTGGCGCCTCATGCCTTTTGCTTATGCAGGCATTGGGGTAAGTACAAACGCCCCACAATATGCCGTACCCACCGACAATGGCAATACGTTTATAGATGCCCGTGAATTGAACACAGAAAATGAGAGGATCCCCGGGGCATTTACCATTTTCCCTACTGGCGCGGGCGTAAGATTTAGATTGAATGAAAAGTTGGCCATTGTTGCAGATGCAGGCCTCAGGTTTACAAATTCTGATTTAATAGATGGCCTCACCACACCCATTATAGATGTAAACAACCTCGACCAAGAAGCCATCAATTATTTTGAAAGCATTAGACCCGAAGGGCTCAATGGCGCTACGAGATTTGGCAATGGCAATCCTGATAGAAAAGATGTATATGGCATCTTTTCAGTAAAACTGCAATTTAAGCTCAACAGAGGCGGTAATCGAGGAAGTATGCCTTGCCCTCCTTTTTATAGGCAATAATGGACACAGTAGCAATTCCCTTAAAGCAGGTTTTTATTTTGGACATTTCACTTAATATTTGCCCAAACAATCGTTTTAAGGGAAATTTTTTAAGCTATGTTTTATTTTTTGTCTAAGACCGTTTACCTTCTGGTCATGCCCCTTACTTGGGTTTTTGCTCTGCTATTTATCGCCATTTTCAGCAAAAAAACAAAAAGAAAGAATCAGTTTTTGGTAACAGGAGTAGTACTGCTTTTTGTATTTAGCAACCCTTACTTTTCTACATTCTTAATGAAAAGTTGGGAACTACCCGCCAAACCGTTTGCTACATATAGCAAAAGTTATCAAACAGCCATTGTGCTAGGAGGCGTCACGGATATCCATAAACTCCCAAGAGACCGCGTTTTTACCAAACAAGGTGCAGATAGGATACTGCACGCTGCCGAATTACTAAAAAAAGGAATTGTAAAGCATATTTTGGTAAGCGGCGGTACTTTCTCTAAAGAGGAAAATGCAACAAGTGAAGCCCTTCAGATGAAAAAAATCTTACTGCAATGTGGCATCCCTGATTCTTTGATTATTGTTGAAGGCAATTCACTCAATACACGTGAAAATGCTCTTAAATCAGCCGAGGTTTTAGGAGAAGTTGGATGGGCGGAAAAAGAACACCTTTTGGTAACTTCTGCTTTTCATATGCGCAGAGCAAAGAGCTGTTTTAAAAAAGTAGGCCTTAAAGTAGATGCTTTTAGTACTGACTTTTATACGAGCGATGGTAGGCTTGGAGTCAGTTTTTTGGAGGTGATTTACCCTAATGAAGATTCCTTATTTAAAACATTTAGGGTTTTTAGAGAAGTATTGGGCTATGTGGTCTATAAAGCTTTGGCATATGCTTGAGTAGTATGTTCAACAAGGGGATTATTATGATTGCCAGAGCCTATTTAGAAATGTTAACTATTTAAATCTTCGAATTAAGCCAATGAGCACATATCACCATTCAATAGACATCCTCTACCTAATAATTTGTTAATATTTCAAAATAATATAATTAAAATTGTAGAATACAAAATCTATCTACATGCATATAGGCAGGTGTTTTTTCATACTGTTTCTAACTCTATCACTAAACTCAAAAAAAGTTTCGGCACAAGTCAGTTTATCTGTAGGTCCAGGGATAACCTCATATTCTGGAGATATTTCTGGGCCTAACCTGAGATTTATTAGACCTGCCGTAAATGGTGAGGTATGGTACAGGTTAAACGGTAATTTTTACGCAAAGGCGGGTACAGGCATTTATCGAATTTATGCTGAAGATGTGCATCCTGACAGAAACCGTGCTTTTAGAGCCAACCATTATGATGCCTACTTAGGCATGGTATACATGCCTATGCCCTATCAAAAAGTAGCTCCTTTTTTTACCGCCGGCATTGGCATAACAAAGGTGGACCCAACTCACAAAGTGCCCTTAATAGGCAGTGAGGGCCATTGGTGGCTCAATTCCTCAAAATGGCTACCAGATGGCCGCCCAATTCCTTCACCCGCTATTATTTTTCCTGTCGGTCTGGGCATACAAGTGCGTTTATCTAACAAATTCGCTTTAGTTGCAGATGGGGTTTTAAGATTAACCAATACCGATATGCTTGATGGAGTGGGTTCTTCAGAAGTTTACGTTGCTCAAATAGACGGAATAGGCAAACGATATTTTGAAACGATTAGACCAAATGGTGTGGGAGAAAATGACGTTTTAGGCAACGGCAATCCTGAGGTAGTTGATTCTTACGGTATATTTTCAGTAAGGCTACAATATTTCATTGGCGATATTTTCCCGACAAATAAAACTGGTAAAAAAGGCGGGAAAATCCTCTGCCCTACCTATGAATAAGCCCGATTCGCATAAAATACAAAGGATGCTACTTTTGGCAAGTTTGTTTTTTCTCTTTTTGGATAAGAAATTTAGGGCTAAGTCTTAATAGACTATGTATAAATCGACTATGTCTAAATCAATCATTTTATAATGGAAAACATCAAAGATAAAATCTTAGATGAGCGAGGCTTGCAGGAATTGCGGTCCCAAAACCCGGACAAAAAAATAGTTTTTGCTACGGGTTGTTACGATATTTTGCAGTCAGGGCATGCTGTTTTTTTCAATCAGTGCAAAGCTCAGGGCGACTTGCTTGTTGTAGGGGTAGGCAGCGATAAGGTAATTGAGCAGCTAAAAGGCCCCGGTAGGCCAGTTAATCCTGAATATAACCGATTGTTTTTGGTAGCAGCCATGCATGACGTTGACTTTGCCGCCTTAAATAGTGAGCAACTTGAGGAGGGCAAGGTAGATTTTATGAATATACTCACCAACCTCAAACCAGACATTTTTGTCATTAATAAAGACGATTCTGCTTACGATGAAAAAATATCTTTGTGCAATAAGCTCGACGTCACGCCTGTTTCTGTGAAAAGGACGGTACCTCCTGAGTTGATACCTACATCTACCACCAATATCATCAACAAAATAAATTATGCGTTTAGGGCACCATTAAGGATAGATTTTGCGGGAGGCTGGACAGACGTGCCCTACATTATGAATAGCAAGAAAGGGTTTGTTTCTAACATTGCCATTAAGCCACTTATAGAATATAAAAACGGGAGGTTTAATTTTTCGGGTTATCCTAGAGGAAGCGGTCTCAGTACATCTACTGCTGCCAAATTATTAGAGATGATCAGTGCCAAAACCTACAATGTAGAGAGCAAGCACCTCGAGCAAATCGGCGAAGACCTTTTTAACTTAGAAAATAAGGAACTACAGTGGTTCATTGGCAGGCAAGATCAATATTCTATTGTGTATGGTGGGTTCAATTGCTTTGAGTTTGGGCAAGATTACGCCAAACCCATTGGCAAAACTGTTCCAAAAGAAACACTCGAGAAATTTAAGGAAAATCTCCTACTGATCCACACAAGCATTTCTAGAAATGCACAAACTGCTGTTGAGGAAGTATACAGAAATCACGAAAATGATTTTGGCAAAGATGCACTAGACAAACTAGCCATTTATGGCAAGCAATTTTCAGAAACTTTGTTAAAAGAAGATTTTGATGCTTGTGCAGAAATTATGCATCAAAACTGGGAAGCACAAAAGCAATTAGCCCCTGCCTGTTCTACTCCTGAGCTAGACGAAATGTACGATTATGCTAGGTTAAATGGCGCTAAAGGAGGTAAGCTTTGTGGTGCAGGCGGTGGCGGTGCCTTTGTTTTTTACTGCGAAGACCCTAGAAAACTAAAAACAGCAATGAAAAGACAGTTCGTTAGCTGCTTCGAAATCGATTTCGACTTTGAATACAACGATATCAGAAAGCTCAATAGGATATAAAAAAACCGAGTCAGAATAATGACTCGGTTCAGCTTTATAATTTTAACACATTTAGAATGTCTTATTTGATGCCATAACTTGAGGCTTTTCGTTTTTCTTCTCCGAAATACGATAAGCTTTCCACTCCCAAGAAAAACTTCTGTTAGAGGCTTTTCCAACTATTAAATCATCACTCACCATTTTGCCCTCGTATACAGAAAATTGGTTGTTATAGCTAAAGGTAATAAACTCTGCCTTTTGAGACCAAGTATCATTATCAGGAGTAATATCATGCGGATGAGAGGTAATCAAAGCCCCACCTTCCGTAAATTCTATCTCATATTGCAAGTCGTCATCTTCGTACTGCCAAACAGAACCTACTAATGATGCTACTTCTAGCTGAGTCACTTCTAGCCGGGCCAATTCAGTTTCTGGATTTTGGTTACAGATATTTTTTGTAGGAGATACCCACCATAAAATACTTACTAAAAAAGTAAAGGAAGCTAATTGAATGTTAAATAAGCTCATAGTTTCAATTTTTTATCTATTAAAAGCAATGCTTGTTAGTTGTAGAATCTTAAAGTTTGTATGTTAAAAATAGGCTGATTTTTAATTTTTTACAATAGGATACATACAAAAACGCTTAAATATTACATATATTAACGATAACTCTTATTTAAAAAATATCGCTTTTTTGCCTAAAAAAGCAGCTCTTACAATACTACAATTGCGCTTAAACTCAATAAGTTTCCATGTGGATGCCAACCTGTACACATGTAAGTTTTTAAAAGAAAACTCACTTTTTTTACCTGAAAAAATAAAAAAGCCTGCCCTTAAAAATAAAGAGCAGGCTTGCTTATGGGATGTTATATGTTACTCAAAAAACTCTCTCACTCTATCAAAAAAGCCAGATTTCTCCTTTTTTGTAGGCTTGGGGTCAAAGTTGGGAGAGTTTCGTAATTCTTCCATTGTTTTGCGCTCCTCGTGAGAAAGTGTGGTTGGTGTCCAAACATTAACGTGGATCAGCTGATCGCCAACTCCGTAACCATTCAACTCCTTAACGCCTTTGCCGCGCAACCTCAACACTTTACCACTCTGCGTACCTGCCGAAATAGGAATCTTTACCTTACCATTAATGGTTGGCACTTCTACTTCGGTACCCAAAACCGCATCTATGAAACTAATGTACAAAGCGTAATGCACATTTGAGCCATCTCTTTTCAAGTTCTCATCTTCCTTCTCTTCTACCAAGATGATCAAATCACCTGCTACGCCGCCTCTTCTTGGCACGTTACCCTTGCCCGACATAGAGAGTTGTACACCATCAGAAACTCCTGCGGGTACTTTTACATTAATGACCTCTTCTTTTTGTACCCTACCCTCGCCATGGCAATTGGTACATTTAGAATCAACTATTTGGCCTTCACCTTCGCAAGATGGACAAGTATTAGTGGAAACCATCTGACCCAACATGGTATTTACTACTTTTCTAATTTGGCCAGAACCGTTACAAGTACCACAGGTTTTTAGGGCAGTTCCGCCTTTGGCACCATTTCCTCCACATACATCACAAGAAATGTATCTGGGTACTTTGATTGTTTTTTCTACACCATTTGCAACCTCTTGCAAGTTTAATGATAGTCGTACTCTCAAGTCTTTGCCACGCTTTACACCGCGGCCTCTTCCACCACCTCTAGCACCTCCAAAAAAGTCGCTAAAGATATCTCCAAAACTAGAGAAGATATCATCCATATCCATATTACCGCCACCAAAGCCGCCGCCATCTACTCCAGAGTGCCCAAATTGATCGTAACGTTGTTTCTTTTGAGGATTACTCAGTACTTCATAGGCTTCTGCCGCCTCTTTAAACTTATCTTCAGCCTCTTTGTCGCCTGGGTTTTTATCAGGGTGATACTTAATGGCTATTTTTCTGTAAGCCTTTTTTATTTCAGAAGCATCGGCATTCCTGTTTAACCCAAGTACCTCGTAGTAATCTCTTTTTGTTCCCATAATGAATAGTGAAATTTTCTAATTAACGCTAGTGGCCTTGGCTAAATGCCCACCACTACTTTCGAAAAGCGTACTACTTTGTCTCCAAGCAAATACCCTTTTTCCACTTGGTCAACAATTTTGCCTTTTAGCTCTTCTTTTGGAGCTGGAAATTGCGTAATGGCCTCGTGCAAATTGGTATCTAATTCTTTACCTGTTGGGTTCTCTATTTCTTGAACGCCCTGCTTTTCTAGTGTTTTCTTAAATTTGTTATAGATTATTTCGAAACCTTCTCTAACAGGATCTTTCTCCTCGCTTTCTTCAGCTTCAGGAAAAGTTTGCTGAGCCCTCTCAAAATCGTCTAAAACAGGAAGTAATTCCACCACTAACTTTTCTGTGGCTGTTTTAGTAAACTCAATTTTTTCTTTGGCCGTCCTTCTCCTGTAGTTCTCAAACTCAGAATACAACCTTAAATATTTGTCTTTGGCTTCTTTCAATTCTATTTCTGCTTTTTGTAGTGGAGAAAGTTCTTCTTCCTGTGTTTCTTGTTCTTCAGAAGTGGCTTCTTCACTAGCTGTTGCTTCCTCGTTCGATTCCTGTTCCTCAGCCTGCTCGGCTTTGTTCTGCTGTGCAGTTTCTTCTGTGGTTTCCTTGTTTTCTTCTGTGGTATTTTTTTCTGTAGATTCGTCCTTTCCCATTGCTATTTTTAGATTTTTAATCCGGCAAATATGCACCAATTATGTTGCCTTTTCAAAGATTTATGACAAAATGACGTAGCAGGTCTGGCAATGACTTTCCTTTTGGCTGAATTCTCCGTAAGTCTTGCAAAAAAGACAGACAAAAAAGTAGTTTTGTCTTTATTACACAGATAATTTTATAATGACAGAATTAGAGTGGTATCACTTCGTAATAATGCTACTGGCCGGAGGGGCTGCTGGCGTAGTTAACACACTTGCGGGCAGTGGTTCCGTATTTACATTAACAGTACTTATTTTTGCTGGCCTACCCGCAGATGTTGCCAATGGCACCAACCGAGTCGGTACCACAACACAGAGTTTTATTGCCACTGCCACCTTTCATAAAAACAATATGCTGCCATTTAAGCGCAGTTTACATTATACCGTACCTGCATTATTGGGTGCCTTGGTAGGTGCTGTAACTGCTGCTGAAGTAAACGAAAGGATTATGGAGTTAATCATTGGCGGTATAATGATTTTGCTCTTGTTAATCACGGTCTTTAAGCCTCAACAATACATAAACACAAGCATTATTAAAGATAAAAACCATTGGATCCAATACGTGGCGTTTGTAGCCATAGGTTTTTACGGGGGCTTTATTCAGGCGGGTATCGGTATTTTTTTGTTGGTAGCTTTAAATGTTACCAGCCATTTTAACATGATAGAGGCCAATGCGGTAAAAATTTTAACCGTTATGCTTTTCTCTTTACCGGTACTTGGTATTTTCATTTATAACAAACAAGTAAATTGGCCAATTGGCTTATGGGTAGCAGTAGGTCAGGCTGTTGGGTCTTTCATCTCTGCCAAATTTGCAGTTAAGTCTAACAATGCCAGCGTTTGGATCAAAAGATTGCTCATCATCATGATGCTCACCACCATTTTTAAGGTCTTTGGCATTATAGATTGGTTAATGAATATTTAATTCTAGCCAAATAATTTTTTTTTAAAACTCGACCAAATAGCGAAAACATTAAAGAAGTGTTGAGCAAATACTTACTTTTAAAATAATCACATGCCTTTAAGTCTTTAATTTTTAGCAGTATGAACCGCAGAAACTTCGTAAAACTATCCTCTTTATCTCTACTGCCTATTCTGGCTTGCGGTCCTCAAGGTAAAAAAGAAGAGGAAGTCTTTTCGCTAAAGATACACTCAGACATGCGTACAGGGCACTTGGTACGCGATAGTTTTAATTGGCCTGAGGTAGAAAGCGAAAAAACCGAATTACTGGTAGTTGGCGCAGGTATAGCGGGGCTTAGCGCAGCTGCAAATGCCCCAACAAAAGATTTGCTGGTATGCGAGCTTTCTGACCGCATTGGAGGCTCTTCGGGCAGTGAAACGTATCAAGGTTTACAATTTTGCCAAGGCGCTCACTACGATTTGGTCTATCCCAACTATTTCGGTAAAGACTGCCTCAATTTTTTTGAAAAACTCAACATCATCCAATTTAATGGCCAAACCAAACTTTGGGAATATACAGATAAGCAATATTTAATAGATACTAGCTTTGAATCTCAATGCTTTTCAGGAGGTGCGTTTAGAAGCGATGTTTTACCCGAGGGAGAAGAGGTAAAAATGTTCTTGGATTTTATGGATCAGCACATCGGTAATTTTATGCTACCTTCTAGGGCCATTCCCAAAAATATGCGGGCACTCAATCAAATAGACTTCCTCTCTTATCTAAATAAAAATATAACGCTAAGCCCAGGATTTGTACGCGCCATAGACTACCAAATGATCGATGATTTTAGCGGAGAGGCGCATCAGGTCTCAGCTTTGGCGGGAATGTACTATTATGCCAACCGACCGTACAGAACCAACGAAATTGAGGTATTTTCTCCGCCACAAGGCAATTTTTACTTTGCCAATAAATTAGCGACAAAAATAGATAATAGCCAAATACTACTTAAGCATTTGGTAAAGCAAATAAAACCTTTAAAAAAAGGATTTGAAGTTTTAGTAGCAGATGTATCACAACAAAAAGTAAAGAAAATCTTAGCTAAGCACGTCATCTACGCAGGGCAAAAACATGCCTTAAAATACATCTTCCCCGAAGAATACCCCGCTTTTGAAAATATAAAATATGCGCCTTGGCTAGTAGTTAACTATGTTCTCAAAGAAAACAGCTTGACCGAAGGGCACTGGCAAAACGAAATGGTCATGAACAACCAAGCTTTTTTGGGATTTATAGATTCTGACGCACAACATCAAAAAGGCGATAAAAGGGTGCTTACCGCATATTTTTGTTTCCCTGAATGGCAGAGAAAAAACTTGGCCAACCTCGATCGCACAGGGCAGCAAATTGCCTTGCAAACAGCAGAGAAAATCGGTTGGTATTTTGGGCTAAGGCCCGAGCAATTTGTACCTATGGTAGAAAAAGTTTTTATTAAGGCAATGGGGCATGCCATGCCCATACCTGTACCGGGCTATCTTTTCAATGATCACAACATAAATAGAAAACACAAAAACCTAGCTTTTGCAGGAGTAGACAATGGCAGGTTGCCCTTGCTACTTGAAGCCGTAGACTCAGGCCTCTGTGCTGTAAATGAAATTTTTGGCAGCATTAGTTAAAGATGCACAAATAAGTTTTTAGGTTTAAAGATGGTTTTTACAAGTAATATATAGCGCTTTTTCTATCCCTTCATTTTTAGTTTATGAAAATATTTGAGACACAAGAACATGCACTGAGTTCTGCATTGATCATTGTACTTTATGCCATTGTTTTTTTTATAGCCAAATTTATCAATGATCTGTTAACGCCTTATAACATCAACAGAGAATTGACCCATAATGATAATGCGGCCTTAGCAGTAAGCTTAACAGGATATTTTGCGGGTGTCACCATTATTTTTGTGAGTGTAGTGAGCGGCCCACACGTAGGCCTTTGGCAAGACTTAACGGCTGTTGCCGCTTATTCATTAGGTGGTGTGGTATGCCTAAACGCCGCACGCATCATCAACGATAGACTGATTTTATCGCAATTTTCTAATGTGGAACAAATCGTTAAAATGAAGAACAACAGTGCCGGAGTTGTGCAAGGCGGTTTTTACATTGCTTCGGGCTTGGTGATCGGGGGTGCCGTTCAGGGCGAAGGAGGTGGTCCTGCCTTGGCCCTAGTTTTCTTTGCAATTGGGCAAATTGTTATGGTAGCTTTTAGCCTTTTATATGTTAAACTGGTGAGTTATTCTGTGCAAAAAGAAATAGAGGAGAACAACTTGGCTGCTGCATTTGGTTTCGCAGGGGGGCTCATCGCCATAGGAATCATCGTCATGAAAGCGGTATCGGGTACATTCATCGGCTGGACAGACAGTTTAATCCTACTAGCTTTTGATGCATCACTTATTTTTATTCTTCTTATTGTGGTACGCTTCTTTTTCGATAAGTTGATCATACCTCAGTCAGACCTCAACCATGAAATAGCCAAGGACAAAAACATTGGCGCAGGGCTACTAGAAATGTTTGCTTTTATAGGCTTTTCTCTTGTTTTATTTTACACCCTGTAAAGCAATCACTATAGGTTTGCCCTCGAAAATAAAATTGCATAAAACAGTTTACATCTTAATTCAATAGTATTTACCAATATGCATCCACAGTCTTATAACAGTCTAGGCGTTATGTCGGGCACTTCTTTAGACGGGCTCGACCTAGCCCTCTGCCAATTCTCATACGAAAGTGAGCAATGGCAATACAAAATTTTAAAAACTTCCACCATATCCTACTCTAATGAGTGGCAAGAGAAACTGGTCGCGGCAGAAACTGAATCAGCCTTAAATTATGTAAAAACCGACTGGGCATTGGGCAGATACATTGGGCAGCAAATCAATACTTTTTTGCAGAATACATCCATTAAACCCGATTGTATAGCCTCTCATGGGCATACCATTTTTCACCAGCCCACAAGTAATAATGGCTTTACCGCTCAAATAGGCAATGGTGCAGCCATAGCAGCAGTAACTGAGCTTAGGGTAATCAATGATTTTAGGGTTGCTGATGTAGCGCTCGGTGGCCAAGGCGCTCCACTTGTACCCATAGGAGACCAACTACTTTTTTCTGAACATCAATTTTGCCTCAACTTGGGAGGCATTGCCAATATATCTACTGCACAGCAAGGCATTAGAAAAGCTTATGATATCTGCGCTTGCAATATGGCCCTAAACCACATTGCCCGTTTAGCAGGCATGCCTTACGACAACAAAGGGCAGTTGGCCGCTTCAGGAAATTTGCTCCCTGAACTTTTGAAAGCACTGAACGAACTGCCTTATTTTAAAATGAGTGGGCCAAAATCTTTAGGCAAAGAGTGGTTCTTGGCAGAGGTACTTCCCATTCTTGAAAAAAACAGTGCAGAACCAAAAGATTTGGCGCATACTTTTGTGCATCACATTGCTTTTCAAATAGCCCAAACTTGCCTTCAGTTTAAAAAAGAGCTCCCTCACAACTCCTCAATGCTAATTACTGGTGGAGGGGCCTATCATCAGCATTTGATCAAGTGCATGCAAGAAGAGATGCCTTGGTTGAGCCTTAAAGTACCCGAAGCTACGATAGTTGAGTTTAAAGAGGCAATTATTTTTGCCTTTTTGGGGGTTCTGAGACTGAGCAATCAAAACAACTGTCTTGCTTCTGTAACAGGCGCCTCAAAAGATAATTTGGGAGGTGTCATCCACAAACTCTCCCACTGAATATCAGGCTTAGAAAATTATCAACAAAAGCCTCGCTTTTTTATAGGCTATGTCCATCTTTTTTGCTTTTTTTATGGAAAATTCAACATTCAATCAATATAACTGGAACTAAAATGGATCAAGCACAAGTGTACACAGAGGAAGCCATTAAACTGGCTATGGAATATTTGCCAAAGGTGGCCCTAGCTATAATCACTTTAATTATTGGCTTTTCGATTATCAAAAGCATAGTAAATGCATTGGGTAAAGCATTGGTAAAAAGAGAAGTGGATGCCTCTTTAGTACCTTTTCTAAAAAGCATTACCAATGCCCTGCTAAAAGTAGCCCTCATTATCGCCATAGCCTCTATGGTGGGCATAGAAACAACATCTTTTGTTGCGATACTTGGTGCAGCAGGTTTGGCTGTTGGCCTGGCATTGCAAGGTAGTTTGGCCAACTTTGCAGGTGGCGTACTCATTTTATTACTCAAACCTTTTAAGGTAGGAGATGTGATCACAGCTCAAGGTTTTACCGCTTTGGTGCATGAAATTCAAATTTTCCATACCATACTTAAAACACCAGACAAAAAAACCGTCATATTACCGAATGGACCGCTTGCCAACAGTCCTATAACCAACATTACAGTAGAACCTGTACGAAGGGTAGACTTCACCTTTGGCATTGGTTATAACGATGATATCGATAAGGCCAAGGCCATTCTTAACCAACTAATTACAGCCGATGAGCGCATCTTAAAAGATCCTGCTCCTTTTGTGGCTGTAGCAGAATTGGCCGATAGCTCTGTAAACTTTGTGGTTCGCGTTTGGGCCAACGGTGGCGATTTCTGGGCCGTGCATTTCGACATGATCGAAAATGTGAAGAAAACCTTTGACAAAGAAGGCATTTCAATACCTTTCCCTCAGATGGATGCACATATTTACAATGAGAGCTAAAGCTCGATAAAACTTAATTAAGAAGAGGTCTGCTAAATAAATAATTTGCAGGCCTTTTTTTCTTGTAAAAAATTTTTGACCAAACGTTCAACCAAAAATAGAAGTAAGTGCAGAAGGATAATACAACAACCAACCTGTAAGACTGTACCTGCTTTTATGGGCCTTAAGTACACCGTGGGGTACTTCTGCACTTTTAAACAAGACGCAGCGCTTGGCCATGGGTTCTACATAACATACTCGCTCATTTTTATCGAGCAATTCTAGTTCACCACCATCGCCTTGTTGCCAGTTTTCGTTGAGGTAAATGATTATAGAAATCATGCGGTTGTTCCTACCATCAAATTGATCTAAGTGCCGATCATAATGTGCTCCCGCCGGATAGTGAGCTAGATGGAATTCGTAGCCAGACAAACTTAAAAAACAGTAGCGATTAAGTACCTGAATGGTCTCTTGTAGGAGTTGCCAAAAACCTGAGAGTGCTTCGTCGCGTTTCGCGTCTAACCAATAGGTCAAGTCTCCCCTAATACTTTTCTTGATGAGATGACTGTCAAGTGCGCCAATGCCTGCTTGCTCAAATGAGTCTAGCTTTTCTATAAAAAAGGAACGGATGTGCTTGTAAAGGGCATCATCTAAAAAATTATCAATAATCACATAGTCGTTTTCAGAAAGCTCGTCAATCCATGCGAGCCATTTCTCATTACTATGTAATGCTTTCATTCATGTAAGTAAATCATAGTGCAATGTAACTAAGAAAGGGGGAATATTTAGCTAAATATATTACTATAGTGTTAGTAGAATTAAAAAATAGTCGTATACTAAAAAATATGATAGCTTAACGTGGTTTAATTTGCATGAAAAAGGGCAATCGGTTTATTCGTGTGTTTAGTTATTACAAATCCACAGATAAACAGTAAAATGAGTTAGCATACTTTTTGAAAAAATTACTATTCTTCAATTCTTCACTCCTTGATCTTCCCACCTATCTCTTGCAGCAAATCGCCTAAGAGTTGGCGGTCTAACTTGGTGTTTTTTAAGTCTTTTACTTCCTCATCCATTTGAGATTTTAGCTCGTTAAGTTTCTGGTCTTGCTCGTTTTGAATGGTCTCGATCAGTTTTTTTAGCTCAGCAGCAGTGTTTTCTAAGCGCTCGTTCATTTGCTGCTGTGCTGCGTGAATATTATCTCTAATCGCTTTAAACTCCTCATCGTATTGCTCAATGTTTTCGCCAAAAATCAATTGCTTAATGGCATCTATCTTAGCGTCATTGGCATTCTTGCTAGTGTTGTTGTCTTTCGCCATAGTTATCAGTCTTTTATCAAAATTGGTAGTGTAATTTTCTCAACCATACCCGAAGGATAGTGACCGTGCTCCTTTTGCAATGCTTTTAGAGCGTTTTCTGTTTCTATATCAAATATACCATCTTGGGGGATGTCATGATCATGTTTTCTTAAAAGTTTTTGCAATTCCCATACTGCGCTGTTCTCATCGCCCTTGGCAGCACCTACCAAATCTTGCCAATTGTATAGTTTATATGACTCTGCCGTTAAACCTTGCTCTTGCATTTTTTTGATATCAGCATTGTTAAAGCCTTTCTGCTTTAGCAAAAATGATTGTTTGAGTTTGTCTTCTATCAAATGGGCAGTAGCCAACAAATTGGTGTAGTACTCCGTGGCTTTTTGGGCTTCTTCACTGCTATTTGGATATCTCACATCTACCCCATTTTCGCTCCATTGTTGGCGGGCAAAGGCGGGTATCT
>Ga0207419_1000837_pt1 | contig 25676 bp, 20 predicted proteins | sample ElkSloMetagenome_4_FD_184723 | JGI IMG/M metagenome (GOLD analysis project Ga0207419, IMG submission 184723) | Hot spring microbial communities from Elkhorn Slough, Monterey Bay, USA - MD2A (version 2) | ecosystem: Environmental > Aquatic > Marine > Intertidal zone > Estuary: Microbial mat ... | reverse complement strand
TCCGCCTCCACCAAAACTGGAGCAACCGCAAATTGTAGAAGTGCCAAATGAGGAAGAGATAAAAGACGAAATAGAAATAGACCTGGATGTGGAAGTAACAGAAGAGACGGTAATTGAAAATCGTGATGTAGAAATTGTCATGGAAGAAGAGCCTCAGGAAGAAGTGTCGGAGGAGGTGTTTACCATAGTGGAGCAAAAACCAGAACCAGATGGAGGTTTCAAAACCTTTTATGAATATGTAGGTAAAAATCTGGATTATCCTGCTCAAGCAACTAGAATGGGTATAGAAGGAAAGGTTTTTGTGCAATTTATAGTTGAAAAAGATGGATCTCTTACTGATATAGAAGTGGTAAAAGGAATAGGCGCAGGCTGCGACGAAGAAGCTTTAAGGGTGTTAAAAAACTCGCCAAAGTGGATCCCGGGAAAACAACGAGGAATACCGGTAAGAGTAAAAATGATTTTTCCTATTATGTTTAAGTTAATGTAAATATTAGGAACTTTAGAAATTGAAACAAAAAAGGCTGGGGGACCAGCCTTTTTTGTTATAGAATATTTAGGACCTGTTCTTTTATTTTTTCTAATTCTTCCTTCATAATCACCACATGCTTTTGTATAGATGCATGGTTTGCTTTGCTACCCAAAGTGTTGATCTCTCTGCCCATTTCCTGTGATATAAAATTGAGTTTTTTACCATGAGGTCCATGTTTTTCCATTATCTCTTTAAAATAACTCAAATGGCTTCTTAACCGCACTTTTTCCTCACTAATATCAAGCTTTTCGATATAGAAAATTAGCTCCTGCTCAAAGCGATTATGATCATATTCCGAATTGTTGGCCAGCTCTTTGAGGTTGTTTTTTAAACGGTCTTTCACGATGTTCAATCTTTCCGGCTCAAATGCTTCCAGCGCCTTCAAGTTTTTATCTATTATATTAACATAATCGACCAGGTTTTTTTTCAATTCTTCACCTTCACGGCCACGAAACGTATTGCATTTTTCCAAAGCCTCCAAAATAAGCTTCTCAACAATTGCATAATCGTCTTCAATAGAAGGGTTGTCTAAGGTGGTGATCATAACTTCCGGTGCCTGAAGCGATAGCTTAAACAGTTCCTGTTCGCTTGCACCTACTTTTTCGGCTAAATCCTTAAAATGATTGTAGTAAAATTGGAAAAGCTCTTGATTAATGGTGGTAGGTAATTCAGAAATGCTTTTTTTCTGAAATTCAATCGTAATCATCACTTTACCACGTTCTAGTTTTTCCCCGACTAAATTTCTGATCTTTAGCTCTTTTTCCGAAAATTGCTTCGGTACTTTAAGGTTGATGTCAAGATATTTAGAATTGAGCGATTTAATTTCAATAAGTATTTCATACTCATCATTATCTAATTGTACCTGGCCGTAGCCTGTCATCGATTTTAACATAATAATAGATAGCTTTAAAGCTCATAATTTGGAGCTGTGCAAAAATAAGAAAATTAAAAAGCTAATTGTTAAAAATCGAATCCTAAACTTACTAAATATCTTTGATCCTGAACCACGTAATCTTCTACGGGCCAGGCGATGTCAAATTTGACATAATACCCTAACAGCATAGTTCTTACTCCTGTGCCGTAACTTGATAGCCAGGGATTTTTGTAATTTTTTACCCGTATGAAAAAACTTCCCGATTCTATGGGAACTGTGTTAATTTCATTTTCAGTGGCAAAAGGTGAATTCCCTGTCCATGCCGATCCTATATCATAAAAACCGACGAATTGCAGATTTCTGAAAAAATTGGAGGCAATGGGTCCTCTATGGAATAATTTAATGATAGGAATGCGCAATTCCGCATTAAATAACATGGCATTTGCACCGTATAAGGTATTGAAATTGAACCCACGCAAGCCCGTTAAAAACTCAGCAAAAAGAATATCACTATTATCAGTTTCTGCTGTAAGTATTAAGGGATTATCTGTTCCTTCTTTAGTGGTTGGGTTAGTGGTTGTTATCCAATTGTCTAATCCACCCAAAAGATAATTTGGCTGATTGTTGCCCCAAAAACGTCCATAGAAAAACCTGGTAGCAAAAACCATTTCCCGATATATTTTTTGATAGTTTCTTATGTCAAGTTTAATATTGCTAAATGATTTACTTTTATCGTTTAAGCCTTCATAATGTGTATATTGTAATTTAGCTCTGGTTCCTTGAATTAAATTTAAACCTTTTACAATTGTATTATCAAAGGTATATTCTGCACTAAAACCAGCAAAATTAGTATTGTTAGTGTTTGTTAATGATCTGGGGGCCAGGTCATAAAAATTAGTGGATGCAATAAATGGATTAATTGAAACACGGCTACTTACATTTATTGGAATGGAAGCAGTGGTTTGGATTTTATTGAACGTGTATTTATGATCATCGGCAGGAGATTCATCTACAGAGAGTACCCATATCCTACGTTCATAACCCAATCCATAATCAATTCTTTCTTTTAAATATCGATACTCAGCAAATAAATTACCGCTTCGTAAGTTTGGCGTTACTACCACACCGCCATTAAACTTGTGATTTTCCAAAAGGTCGGTCATTTGTGTTTCTAATTGAATACCAAACCTTAAGAGTGGGTCAATTACGAAGGAAGTTGTAAGATTATTCCATGTAAAACGTGTTTCGTAGTCCAATGGGCCTTGTATTTTACTTTCTCTTCTCGATCGGCGATAAGCACTGAGGAAGGACTCTTCCGGTTTGCTTTCCTTCACCACATCTTTATCAAATGTATAATTGTCAGTGTCCACTAAATTGTCTGATCTTTCAATCATTATTTCAAGAGGAGTTTTTTCCTGGTCTTGCAAATTTACCAATGAATCTTCGGTGGCAGCTTTACGTAGAGAATCCTGACGAGCCAATTGTCTTTCACGCAATCTGGAAGTTACTATTTTCGCGTTAATAATTTGTTGCCTTTTCGTTTGCGGAGTAAAAATATTATTATCCACATTGAATTCATCATTAAAATAGACTTGGTTTTGACTGTCATCTATCATGATAAAAGCTAACTTATCCACATCATCTGACACGTCATAGTCTTTTATACTGTACAAGTAATTAGTGACCTGGTTATATAATTTGTTGCTTATTTTATATTTATAAATATTATATATACCTTTCTGATCACTTAGAAATAAAAATTCGTTGGCGCTTATAGGTATAGGATAAATATCAGTACTAATTGTATTGGTAATGCGGGAGAGTTTCTGGCGAGTAGTGTCAATGTTGTAAACAAATATATTAAAGTTATTAGTTACTTTGCTAAAATCGTTAATATCATTTCGCAATGAATCCGTGGTTCGGTTCGATGAGAATATAATTGAACTCGTGTTGGGTACAAAATGAGGATAGGTATCGTCAAATATATCGTTGGTTAACCTTTTGATTGAATTTCTTCTTAAGCTTATTAAAAATAAATCGTTTTTTCCATCAAGATTGGCACTTAATACCGCCAGGCTGCCACCATCAGAAATATCAAAACTTTCAATTCCTTGCAGCCTTCCCAATTCTTTTTTCAACAGATCTTTGGTGCTGGCATTGTAAGTGTATAAAAAATAACTTCCATTTTCGCTGGTTATAATTATCAGATTATTTTCATCAGCCCAACTTAATAGGGGCATATCATAATCTACCTCTTGATTGATAACTTTATATCCACCTCGCACGGCTATTTTGCTTTTGCCGCTCAAGGTGTTTTTTACTTCTACTTTAAACCTACCCTGATTATTCATGGTGTATGCAAGGTAAGCACCATCAGGGCTTAAGGCTATATTTTTTACTTTTACTTCACGTTTGTTAGTATCATCAATTTCATTTTCTTCTGCTGGCAATACATAATTTTCCCTTACCTCAGGCACCATTTTATTATAATACGTGTACCATTCGGCCATAAACTGTCTGAATGGAAGGCCTAAAGTATTAGCAATACTTTTTTCCTCATTTCTGATTATTCGGGTTAAATTTAAGATATTAGATATGTTGGATCTGCCATAATTCTCTGCTACAAAATTCCATATGCTTTGACCAACTAAAACAGCCTCATCCCCAGCATATTTATTTAGTCTTCTTATATCACCTTCTTTAAAAAAATCCCGGGCAAAATCATCAAGCGTTACATCATAACCTCTGGCAATGTAGGCGGCTGCTCCATCCATAAACCAGTCAGGTAAATTGAGCAAATATTGGTTTTGAAACATGTCTGCCAAACTTCCGCCAAACATCATTTCATTGATCAACATTTGACTTATATTAAAGAGTAGGTTCTCTTTGAAGGCTTCAACAGTGCCGGGATAAGCAATTTCCACATGTGATTTTACAAATTCTGTTTGACCACCCAAAGCAAAATTATTCTCGTCAATACCCACGTTACTTTGCTGTAAATCAAGATCGGAATTATACAAGAAAATTTTAGTCTTAAAGTAAGGGGCGTAACCTAATATATCAGTAACTCGGTTAAATTCTTCTTCCAAATAGTCTGTAGCTAGCCTGGCTAACCACTCACCTCCGTCGTAGAAATAAACATCGAAATTTTCAGAGCTATAGTAGCGCCATTCGAAATTTTTATACTGAATTCTGTTTTTGCCATATGGCTCTAATGCTTGCTGCGCTTCGGCAGTAAAAGATAGCAGCATCAGCAATAAGCTGAAGAAGTAAATGTAAAATCTTGACATGTGATAACCTTATTAATTCTTTATCAAAACCCTAGTGGTATATTTATAACTCTTAAAATCTTGATATATTTATTTCTTTATCAAATTCTTTTTTATTTAACATCACATCTGCTAGTTGATTGGCAAAAAAAGGTGCTAAAGAAACCCCTTTTGTTCCAAAACCATTAAAAACCGCTAATAGTTTATTTTCAGGATGCATACCTACAAAAGGACGTCTATCACGTGTGGCAGGTCTTACTCCGGCCCATTGATTAACAACATTTATTTCTGGTTTAAAAAAGCGCTGTAATTTATTTACTATTTGCATCCTGCCCTCAGCGGTGTTTTGAGTATCCAAATTTGCCTTGTCATAGGTAGCCCCAGCTAAAAATCTATTCGATGCTAAAGGCAATAAAAACATATCCCTATTTACGATAAAATCGAGCCCTGGTTCGCGTTCGGTTGTAAATTCAATAAGTTCACCTTTTACCGGATCCATCTTCAACCAATTGAAAAAAGGATTGCTACTTACACTGGCACCTTCACAAAAAATAACTCTCTCCACTTTAATACCCTTGTAATCAATTTTATCATTCTTTAAATTTAATAAATTCGGCTCAAATTTTTCAATTAAATACTCATTGTTTTTTTGTAAATATTCAACCGTAGCCGCTAGAAATTTTTTGACATTTAAATAACCACATTGCTGGAAGAAAATACCCCCCAATGAATTATTGATTACATCAGTTCGCACAGGCTGGCTCACAATTTCTTTTACAAAAGGCTTATACATTTCGTCTGCTGATTTCCCCATCAGGTCGTTCATCTCAGAAATATTATTGAACGGTTTGTATATGTTAGTAGAGAAAAAGAATTTATTCGAAAACTTATTTTGCCAATACTGGTAAAACTGATGTAGATAAGGAAATATAAGATGGGCTTTCCAGGTCAGAACTGATCTTTTGCCGGTAACAGGATTAAAAAGGCCGGCTGCCACTTTTGATGCGCTATCAGGTTTAGGTAGATCAATTAATAGTACTGATTTACCCCGCTGCTTAAATGTGAGAGCTAACACGCTACCGGCAATTCCTCCACCTACTATGATATAATCGTGTTTCATTACTGCTTGCTAAGCTAATATTTTTAACTTTGTGTAAATTTAATTTTAATTCAAGATGCAAATAAAGCAATTTGTTTTTAATGGTTTTGCCGAAAACACTTACATATTATTCGATGAAAGCAAAAAAGCTATCATCGTAGATCCAGGATGCTATGGAAAGGAGGAAGAAGCACAACTGCAGCTTTTTGTAGATGAAAATGACTTGGAAGTAATTAAATTATTGAATACCCATTGCCATATAGACCATGTGCTAGGTAATTATTTTGTAAAGCAAACTTACAATGTTCCACTTGTAATGCATGAAATTGAAGTTCCCTATCTCGAGTCAGTGGCCTCCTATGCAGGTAATTATGGTTTTGCCCAATATTCTCCTACACAAGCAGACCGGTTTATTAAAGAAGGTGATAAAATTAACTTTGGTGATCAGGAACTAGATATTTTATTCACGCCGGGACATTCGGCTGGGCATGTAGTATTTTATCATGAGCAAAGTAAAAGTTTAATCGGTGGTGATGTGCTATTTCGCCAAAGTATAGGTCGTACCGATTTGCCCGGGGGCAATCATCAGCAACTACTTGATAACATTCGCGATAAGTTATGGCCTTTGCCTGAAGATGTAACTGTATTTCCTGGCCATGGCCCCCAAACAACCATTGGTTTCGAAAAAAAACATAATCCATTTTTTTAAAAAGACTGATTTGAAAATTTTTAAACATTTACCCAATTTTATCACGCTGCTCAATTTAACATCCGGTGCAGTTGGTATATATTATGCCATTCATGGCCAGCTCGTCGTTGCTTCTTATTGCGTTTTCCTATCTGCCATTTTTGATTTTTTTGACGGTTTCGTGGCACGTTTATTAAAAGCAAACTCCTCAATAGGCAAGGAATTAGATTCATTGGCTGATGTCATTTCTTTCGGATTGTTGCCGGCTATGATAGCTTTAGAATTACTAAAAATAAACACTACCAATTTTTGGTGGCCTTGGTTAGGATTAATCATTGCGGTATTTTCGGCATTGCGATTGGCCAAGTTTAACGTAGACGAGCGGCAAACTGATCAATTTATTGGCTTACCTACTCCGGCTAATGCAATTTTATTTGCCTCTTTTCCATTAATCCTGACAGGTAAAAATTGGCTATTTCTTACTAATCCCATAGTATTGTCAATTGTCATCATTGTTTTTTCCCTTTTGTTGGTTGCTGAAATTAATTTGATGGCATTGAAATTCAAAAGCTATAAATGGAGTGATAATAAGTTAAAATTTATATTTTTAATATTGTCATTAGGTTTAATTATCGCCCTTGGCTGGATGGCTATACCCATTATTATCCTCTTGTATATATTTTTTTCAGTTATGGGAAATTATTTTTAGCTTATTTTACGTTATAGCTGTTACATGAAAAAATTTACGGATTGTGCCAGTAATATTTTTATCTAAAAAGCATCCTTTGCTTAAAGTATTTCTTATCTCACTTGTTGTGTTGTTTGCCTATCAGGCTCAAGCATCTACTGATACGCTTGGTGTATATAAGGTGAATTTAAATAATACTTTTGATACGCTGCTTCAGCCAGATGGCAATAAGGTGGCAATAAAGCAATTTGATAATGCTGTATATAAAAACGGCCTTCCTTTTTATAGAATATTACTTTCCTCAGCTATTGAGCAAGCCGAAGTATTTAATCCTTTTTATACATTAATTGATCAGCCATTAAAAAATATATCATTTTTTGATGAATACTCCTCATTTCAATTATCTGTAAATAAAAGCAGAGAAAGCGCGCTTGTTGATGTTCCCATTCTTAAATACGATAGTTTGCTGGAGCAATGGTTTATGTTACAAAAATTTCAATTGCTAGTAAAAACCAATACATTACAAGGAATAACAAATGCCAGAAGAAGTACTGTTGATAATTCGGTTTTAGCCAATGGACAATGGATTAAATTAGCAATTACAACTTCCGGAATTTATAAAATAGACTATGAATATTTGCAATCGACCGGTTTTAATCCGGATGAAATAGATCCTAGAAATTTAAAAATTTATGGAAATGGTGGTAAAATGCTACCTCAGCCTAATAATGAAAGCAGGCCTTTAGATCTAACTGAAAACGCGATAATATGTGTAGGAGAGCAGGATGGAGTTTTTAATACAGAAGATTATTTGCTTTTTTATGGTCAAAGCAGTGATCTTTTAACCTACAATTTTGATAATTCTACCTGGGTTTGGCAGAACAACGACTATTCAGATACTACCTTTTATTTTTTAACAGTAGACAATAATGCTGGTCTTAGAATAGAACAGTCAGAAACAGTTCAGCCAAGTGGTAATACTTTTAATTACTACAACGATGCTTATGTGCATGAAGCAGATATCTATAATTTGCTGGAAGAGGATATTGTCACTAATGCTGGTTCTGGTCGCGAGTGGCTGGGAGAAATGTTAAATTCGATTGACCAAAATCTTTCCTTATCGTTTCCTTTAGATAATTTGGTAAATTCAACTCAGGTTGAAATAAAAGCCAGTATGGTATCCAATACCTCCCAAGAAGCCATTGTTGATTTTAAGCTTAATGGCAACAATGTTGGTAGTATGCAATTGTCGGCTATACCTAACGGGCGATATTCTGTAAAGGGAGTAAAAACGGAAGCAACTTTTGTAAGTCAAACCGTACCTCAAGGTGATGTATCAGTGCAAATAAACTATCGTAATCCTGGTAGCACTGCCGGGAAATTATACCTCGACCATTTAATGGTTACTTGTGAGCGTCAATTAAGTTATCAAGGCAATCCATTTCAATTTAGAGTAATACAAAGCCTGGAAAATATTGAGGCTACTTATCAAATTACATCCTCTCAGTCACTACAGGTGTGGGATTTGACCCAGCCGCTAAGGCCTCAATCGTTGAGCTTAACAGCTAATAATAACTCGTATTCGTTTACTACACCTTCCTCACAGCTAAAAGAATTTATCGTATTTACCAGCAATGATTATTTAACGCCTGTAAAATTTGAAGAAGTTGCTAATCAAAATTTAAAGGCTGATTTATCACCTGAAATGGTAATAATTACACATCCATCGTTTGAAATTGCCGCCAAAAAACTAGCCGCTTTTCGAATGTCTCACGATCAAATGGAGGTAAAAGTAGTAACCCATGAAGAAGTCTATAATGAATTTGCCAGTGGAAGTCCCGATATTACAGCTTTTAGGGATTACATGAAATTTTTATTTGAAAACGGTCAGGTAAAGTATTTGCTCTTAATCGGTAAGTGCTCTTTTGATTACAAAAATATTTTAGATGATGGTGGTACGTCCGTGTCCTCTAATTTTGTGCCCACCTATCAATCCCGCAATTCTTTTCATCCCATATTTAGTTATTCCAGTGATGACTATTTTGGGTTTTTAGATGAAAATGAAGGTGAATGGCCGGAAAGTAGTAGTGGCGATCATTTGATGGATATTGGCGTAGGAAGGCTGCCTGCTACTTCTGCTGAAGAAGCTGAAACAATGGTAAATAAAATAATTGAATACAGTAGCAGTAAAAACACATATGGCAACTGGCGTAAAAAAATTCATTTTGTTGCCGACGACGAAGATTTTAATACCCACCAAAAAGATGCGGATATCTTAGCCGAGTATCTCAGCGAAAATTTTGCTGACCTGGATTTAAATAAAATTTATCTGGATGCTTATCCACAGCAAACTACCACCTTCGGTGAACGGTCTCCGGCAGTAAACCAGGCTATACAGGAGGCTATTGATCAGGGTGGATTAATTGTAAATTTTACCGGGCATGGCAGTGAAATACAGTGGACAGATGAAAAGGTGATAGACAATATTGTTATCGAACAATTAGATAATGATCTCCAACTGCCACTTTTTGTTACTGCTACCTGCGAATTTGGGCGTCATGACCATCCAATGATCCGCTCTGGCGCTGAACAATTGTTAATCAATAAAAGAGGAGGTGCCATAGGTTTAGTTACTACCGCAAGGCCGGTGTACAGTAATACCAATTTTCAATTGAACAGAGCTTTTTACGAAGTGGCTTTTGAACCAATCAATGGCAATATGCCAAGGCTGGGAGATATATTTAAATACACCAAAAATAACAGCTTGAGCGGTAGTGTTAATCGTAATTTTTCATTGTTGGGCGATCCATCAATGAAATTGGCCTACCCGGAAAATAATATAATAATTGATGAGGTAAGGAGCTTATCTGATGATGCAGATACCCTTAAAGCGTTGGATAAAATTCACGTACAAGGTAGAGTAACTAATGCTGTTGGCGGTATAAAGTCCGATTTTAATGGTGTAGTTTATGTAAGTATATTTGATAAGGCCCGCACCGTAACTACGCTTGGCAATAAGAGTCCGAAAATGGAATTTTTGCAACGCGATAATTTACTATTTCAAGGAGAGGCTACTGTAGAAGACGGACAATTTATTATGACCTTTCCTGTTCCTAAAAATATTAATTATCAATTTGGAGATGGTAAAATAAGCCTTTATGCCTATAAAAATAATTATTCAGAAGACGCTTCTGGTTTTGTCAAAAAAATTGTGGGTGGAAGTATTGCCGCACCAAATTTGGACAATGAACCTCCAAAAATTGAATTGTATTTGAATGACACACTTTTTAATAATGGCGATGTTTCTGGTCCTAATCCACTTTTGCTTGCTCGTATTAGTGATGAAAGCGGCATAAACATTTCTACTTCTGGTATAGGGCAAGATTTAAAAGCTCAGCTAAATCAAGACCAAACCTTTACCCTCAATAAATTTTTTACGGCTGCCCTGGATAATTACCAGCGGGGATGGGTAGCGTATAAATTAAGTGACATTCCTGAAGGAGAACACAGGCTTACCTTAAAGGCTTGGGATATTTATAATAACGCCGCCAGTAAATCCATTGATTTCTGGGTAGGCTCTTTGAATGATCTTGTGCTTTCAGAATTGAAAAATTTCCCTAATCCGTTTAGCGAATCAACTAGCATAACTGCTGGTCATAACAAATCAGGATTGCCATTGCAGGTTGAAATAAATATTTATAATTCTCATGGAAGCTTAGTGCTAAATAATCAATTCAATTATAGCTACGCTACTTCGCGAATAAATCTTGATTGGCAGGGAAATGATACCAACGGAAATAAATTACCTAACGGAATATACATTTTACATATGTCGGTTCGTTGTGTTGAAGATGGTTCCAGTAATGCTGCCACTACAAAAATGTTAATAATTAATTGATTTGTAATTGATGATCTTTGATTATCTTTACCGATGTTTTATTAAAAATTAAACCATGTTTCGTACTTTATTTGTTTTTCTGCTCTCTCTCATTTGCGCAGGTTCTGCTATTGCACAATCTACCCCACAATCCCCTACAATTATTACAGGTAGAGATAGCTTACCCAGGGTGATCACTACGGCTGTACCCTTTCTGCAAATCACACCTGACGCCAGAGCAGGCGGTATGGGCGATGTAGGTGCAGCAACATCTCCTGATGGAAATTCTGTCTACTGGAACCCGGGAAAACTAGCCTTTCTGGAAAAGGAAGTAGGTTTCTCTCTTTCCTATACCCCCTGGCTAGGACAAATTATCGATGATATGTCAATCAATTATCTATCAGGATATTACAAAATTACCCGAGAACAGGCGGTGGCTTTTGAGATGAGATATTTTGATTTGGGAAATATAACATTTACCAATGCTGCCGGAAATACAGAAGGTGATTTTAACCCACGAGAGTTTGCTTTTGGAGCTACTTATAGCAGGATGCTGGTAGAAAATACTTTGGGAATAGGGTTGACGGGAAGATATATACATTCAAATTTAACCGGTAATGTATTTGGCGGCAATTCAATTAATAATGATGCCAGAGCTGGTAATAGCGTATCCGCCGACGTAGGAGTTTTTTACAACAAAGATATAGTGATGAGTGGTACCTCTACTAATCTGGCTTTTGCTGCCGTAATTTCGAATATTGGTGCAAAAGTTACCTATTCGAGCAACGAAAATAGAGAATTTATTCCTACTAATTTTAGATTAGGTTCGGCTTTTACCACCGATTTTGACCCATATAATAGTCTAACTTTCGCTATTGATTTAAATAAACTTATGGTGCCTACCCCTCCCATTTATGGTACCGATGAAAATGGCGACAGAGTAATAGTAGCCGGCAAAGATCCTGACAGGAGTTTACTCAACGGAATGTTTGGCTCATTTGGTGATGCACCTGATGGTTTTTCCGAAGAAATTGCCGAGGTAATGGTTTCTGCAGGAGCAGAATATTGGTACAATGATACCTTTTCGCTAAGAGGTGGTTATTTTCATGAAGCTGCCTCCAAAGGTGACCGAAAGTTTATGACATTAGGATTAGGTTTCCGTTATCAAGTATTTGGTATCGACTTTGCCTATCTTGTGCCATTTGAAAAACAACATCCATTGGCTGAAACATTGCGCTTTTCTTTGCTATTCAATTGGGAAGGACAAGACGACACCATACGTAATTAGTTAAACTGCTTTTATGCTTGACAGAACAGTTGCGCCTGCTTTTAAAAAAATTGATAAAATAGATATTAAAAAAGCGCACACTACTCATTTAACGAATGGCGTGCCGGTGCATCAAATAATAGCTGGAAAGCAACCGGTAACTAAAGTCGAAATTGTTTTACAATCGGGCAAATGGTTTGAAGGGCAAGAAGGCATTGCTTTTTTTACTGCCAAAATGATTGGCGAAGGTACTACTAACAAGTCTGCTTCTGAAATCTCTACTTTTATTGATCAATATGGCGCTTACCTGGAAATTAATCCTGGTTACGATTACATCACGATAGCCATTTATTCTTTGGAAAAGCACTTGCCTCACTTGGTTCCCTTGTTTCATGAGCTACTTTTTTCGGCTTCTTTTCCTCAAGTAGAGCTGGATATAATGAAAAATATGGTACGCCAGGAAATTAAGCTAAAGCAGGAAAAAACCACAATTGTAGCATTAAAAAAAATTAGAGAAACAATATTTAAAAACCATCCATACGGTAAAGATTTAGGAATTGAGCAAATAAATGCAATTGATAGGGGGCCTTTAATTGACTACTATGATCGATTTTTCAAAAACAAACCGGAATTCATTCTCTCTGGAAGCTTCACAGAAGATACAATTAATTTAATTGAGCAATATTTTGGAAAAGAAAAATTTCAAAATATAGAATTTCCTGCCCATAACTTAGACTATGAATCGGTAAGTTTATTAATTGAAAAACCTAAATCATCTCAATCATCCATAAAAATTGGTAAGCTTTTGTTCAATAAAACTCACCCTGAATACTTAAAAATGTTGATCGTAAACGAAATTTTGGGTGGATATTTTGGATCACGGTTGATGAAAAATATTAGAGAGCAAAAAGGCTATACCTATGGTATCTACTCGCGAATGATTAACTTTAGAGCTGAGGGATATTTCATAATAGGTGCCGATGTGAAAAAAGAATTTACAAGTTTGGCACTGGACGAGATTTACAAAGAAATTGAAAAACTTCATACTATGCCAATTCCTGACGACGAACTGGAAATAGTGAAAAATCAAATGCTGGGGTCCTTCTTAAATGAAATTGATTCACCATTCGCTTTAGCAGAAAAATTCAAGACGGTTCATTACCATAATCTTGACTATTCGTTTTACCAATACTTTGTGCAGCAAATCAATACAATAACACCGGAAGAAATAATGCAGACCGCAAAAATACATTTGCAGAGAGAATCATTAAGTGAAGTAGTGGTGGGTGGTATAAAATAAAAAGTTAATTTATTCACGATAAAAAAGGCTTTTGAATTTCATACCAAAAGCCTTTTTTATGCTTGCCTATATCATCTTAATTTCAAAATCTTTAGCCATAAAGGGCTGGTTATAGGTTCGCTCTCCTGTTGCTTTATACATGGCATTGGCTACTGCACCTATTACCGGAGGAAATGGTGGCTCCCCTAATCCGGTAGGATCGATTTTATTTTTCACAAAATGCACCTCAATATTTTTAGGTGCTTCATTGTGCCTGATCAAACGATAGCTGTTAAAATTCTTCTGATCAGGCGTGCCGTCTTTAAAAGTCATGGCGCTGTACATAGCATGTCCGATACCATCTACGGTGCCACCTTCTACCATGTTGGTAGCAGCATCAGGATTGACCACAATGCCACAGTCCACCGCGGCATACACTTTGTCAATCACAGGTTTCCCGTTTTTCATGGTAAGGTCTACCACGTTGGCTACGTAGCTGTTGTGGCAGAAATAGGCAGATACGCCTCTGGATGTATTTGTTTTCTTTTGTGTACCCCAACTGGCTTTTTCTTTTACCAGCTTTAACACGCCTGCGTAACGTTCCGGGTCGTAATCATTCTTGTCACCCACTGGATTGTTTTTTGTACGTTCCAACAAGTCCAAGCGAAATTGAATAGGGTCCTTGCCAGCAGCCTCGGCTATTTCATCCAGAAAGGCTTGCTCTGCTCCGGCAATAAAATTTGATCGCGGTGCCCGCCAGGCGCCAACAGTTATGTTTGATTTGATCTGCCATTGCTCAGCCAGGTAGTTATCAACTGCACCGGCAGGAAAACGATTGGCAAAAAGAGGGCTTTCCGGAATGCCACCAGCCCTTACGTGGAAAGCAACCAGGTTGTTATTTTCATCCAGGGCTGCTTTATAATCAGCACGATAGGCCGGGCGATAGGTACCGAAAGTCATATCATCTTCACGGGTATAAATCAATTTTACCGGGGCTTTCAAGCGCTGCGATATTACACCTGCTTCTACCAAAAAGTGGCCATACAGTCTTCTCCCGAAGCCACCGCCCATCCGGGTCATTTTAATGTCAATTTTATCCAATGGTAATCCCAGCCTTTCAGAGGCGCTTTTTTCCATATATTCGGGAGTCTGGATGGGGCCCACAAATTCTGCCTTTTCATCAGTTACATGAGCAAAAAAGTTCATCGGTTCCATGGTATTATGGGCCAGGAAAGGGGCTGTATAGGTTCTTTCTATTACTTTGGCTGCTTTTTTGAATACTTGCTCCGGGTTGCCATCTTTTCTCGATTGCTTCATCTCCACACCAGACAAAGTCTCCAGCTTACGCAAATGATCTTCTGTGCTTTCAAGGTCACCTGTTTTTTCCCATTCTACCTTGAGCTTCTTTTTTGCGCTCAATACTTCCCAGGTAGAGTTGCCCACCACAACAATAAGATTATTAAATGCATCTACATCAAACCAACCTCTTTCTTTCTCTTCTTTGTAAGTGTTCACTACGAAAACATCTTTAATCCCCGGCATGGCCAAAGCTTCTGATGCATCATAAGATTTTAAATCCATTCCAAAAGCCGGTGGATGCTCAATCATGGCATATAGCATTCCCTCTGCTTTATAATCCAAGCCAAACAAAGGTTTGCCGGTAACTATTTTTTGTGCATCTACATTTTTACGGGAAGTTCCAACAATTTTAAAATCCTTCACATCTTTTAATGCCACTTCTTCCGGAACCGGTAGCTCAGCTGCCAAAGCAGCAACTTCACCATAACCCCATTTGTATCCGCTGGCTTTATGTTCCACCTGGCCAAAGCTGGTGGTTATTTCATTGGCAGGCACTTTCCATTTTTCAGCAGCGGCTTGTTTCAGCACTGCTCTGGCAGTAGCACCGGCCATTCGCAAGGCTTCCCAGCTCTGGCGAATCGATTGGCTGCCCCCGGCAATTTGCCGTTTAAAAATATCGGTGTTCAAAGGAGCTTGCTCTACAATTACATTTTGCCAGTCTACATCCAATTCTTCCGCCACAATCATGGGCATTGATGTTTTAATATTCTGACCAATTTCCGGATTGGGAGACATAATGGTCACCATGCCATTGTTGCTGATTTTTAGAAATCCATTGAGATCAAACCATTCTTCCGGAACTTCTTCGGTAGGAGTTTTACAGGAAGCCAACCAGCTAAAGCTTATCATTAATCCTCCACCAGCTAAAGCCGAGGTCTTCAAAAATGATCTTCTTCCGATTTTTGTTTTAAATGAAGGCATAGGTGTGGAGTTTAAATTTTGTTAACTGATTTGATTGCTTTTTTAATTCGCAGGTAAGTTCCGCAGCGGCAAATGTTGCCACTCATGGCATTTTCAATCTGTTCATCACTGGGGTTAGGATTTTTTTCCAGCAAGGCCGCTGCATTCATTATTTGACCTGCCTGGCAATAGCCACACTGGGGAACATCATGTTCCAGCCAGGCTTTTTGTACCGGATGATCTGCATTTTCCGAGAGCCCTTCAATGGTTGTAACTTTGCTTTCACCCACTGCAGAAACCGGCAGCTGGCAAGATCGAACAGCATTGCCATTTAAATGAATCGTGCAGGCTCCGCATATTGAAATGCCACAGCCATACTTGGTGCCTACCAGATTTAAGTGATCTCTTAAAACCCAAAGCAATGGAGTGGATGAGTCAACATCTACTTTGTGACTTTTCCCGTTAATTGATAAATTAAATGATGCCATTTTTTAATATTATGAGAGTAAAACTTTCTTAGCTAAAATTGTCCAAACATTTATCTTCACTTATGAAATGAACTTTGGAGTATGGAAGAACCCGGTTGTTATAGTTGGGAAATATGATATAATCAAAAATAAATAAAATAATCTAGAAATTGCGTCAATCCTGTGACAAAATGAAGAGCCTAAATAATTTAAAAGATTTCAAAATAAACGCTGGATGAAAAATATTAGATTTAGATGCTGGATTGAAAACGATGGAGAAAAATTTTTTGGTCCCGGGCCGGCCCAATTGCTAAAGTTAATTGAACGGGAAGGCTCCATTGCCGCAGCGGCTAAGCAAATGAATATGTCCTATAAAAAGGCCTGGGATATGATCAACCACCTCAACAAAACCCTCCACGAACCGGTGGTGGTTTCTCAAAAAGGAGGCAGCAAGGGTGGAGGAGCAAGCTTAACTAACAAGGGAAAAAGCATCATCAATGCATTTGATGCTTTAAATTTAAAATTACAGGCTACACTTGAGGAAAACCAGGAAATCCTAACCCTTCTTAAATAATTTAGTTTCGCACCCCAATTACCTGCTGTTTAGTGAGGACACCAAACAGCGGAGATTAACCAATTAGGTGGAGAATACCAACCACGGCTAAACCGGTGGGATGCGAAACTTCAGTAATTCAAATTAATTATTTCACCAGTGTACTACCACCTGCATGCAAAGTAACTATTGACCTTGCTGGAAGTAGATAAAGCCCATCAGCCGCATTTGTTCCCTGAGAAGCGCAATTTAAGCTAGCGGAGGACACAAACATTTCAAATTCCTGTGCTGAGCCCCCTGATATATTCAGTTTGACTGCAACTTCTTCATTTTTTGTATTTAATAATACGTATGTTTCGGTACCGTGATCTGCATGCTCAAAACCTAACACACTGACATCTTCATCAGGAGAGGTGGCTTCTACTCTTACAGCACCTGGCCTGATGAAGTGGTAAAAGTGTTTTGATACCTGGTATTTCTTACCAGTTGTTGTGCCGGACATCAAGTTGTATCTATTTATTCCATCTAAACCGCTACCTTGCCAATGAACCCATGCACTTACATCACCAAAAAGAATGGCAGTAGCTATATCAATTCCCCAACCAAACGCTCCGGGCGTGTCATTTGATGACTCCCATGAATCCACGTAGCCAGATGTTTCGGTCATCCAGGCACGTTTATCGGCAACAGAAGTAAATTCATTTTTGTGATTGGTCCAGTATTGTGCAAGATCACTACCTGAGGAAGCATTTACACCATCTTGATATCCGTGCACGGCCAATGCATCCATGTGACTCATAGCAGTAGGGTCTTGCTTTAACCTGTTGTGGTAAAAATGCGGGAAATCTTTTTCCCGGCCTTCATTCAGAAGCATATGTTCGGAACCAAAAATTAAAACCCCGGGATGTGCGGCTTTAATTATGGGAGCAACATTATTGATCATTTCAGCATACCAATGGGTGGTATAAAAGCAAGAGTTGAAAGTTTGATTAAATGCAGGCTCATTTTGGGGGCTTATGGCATATACATCTACCCCAATGTCTTTATACATTTGAATGGCATCAATCCACCACTGTGCAAATTCATCGTATTTATTGGGATTAAGTGTACCGCTATTGGTACTTGGAGATTCATTAGAGTTTTCAACCCCTCGCTCAGGCCAGTAATCACCTTTTGGTCCGGGGCCACGTTCTGCATTTTGATCTCCGGGCCAGGAATATCCCCAGGCTTTCCACTTAAACACACCAGGAGGAGACCAGGCGGTTAGAATTACCCGCAAGTCTACGTTGTATTCATCCGCTTTGGCTTTTAGTGCTTGAACCATTGGCTTTTGCTTGTCCCAATAAGCATCCTGATTGTCTGTAGTGTTGCTGGTAACCGGTACATGCGGATATACTTCATTTCGCCACATGGACAAACCCAAATCACCTATTACCATTTCAAGCCAGGCGTCATCATAATAATGATCAGCATTATCGTTGGCCCACCACACATCGCGTGCACCAAAAAATCCGAAACCTTCCATCGTCTGGAAAGTGTTGGATATGTCAGCAGAAATATCCATAACGTTCTGAGCATCAATGGTGCGGTAAGTTGCATTTACAACAACATTTGCTGAGGGCATAGTTATGGTTGTACTTGCATTAGAAGCATTATCCACTGCTTCTACATCGCCGGTCCATAGGTCGAATACCTGGTTTCCGGCAGGTGAGTCGGCTTGAATGTTTACTACTTCACCGGGGGCATAATTCCCCCCGCCGGAACCGTCATTGACGGTAAGCGAAAATACCTGTGTATCTTCATCGCCGGTACAGGCTATAAATGAGAAGATCAGGATTAAGATTGAAAAGTTATTAATTTTCATAGAAATGTTTAATATTAATTTTGGGATAGAATATTATCAATTAACTGTAAATATAGAATATCTATAACTAAATTCTATAGCTTGCTATAAAATTATCCATAATTAATTTTAAAATATAACATGAGCTCTGCGTACATAGAATGTTACCACTAAATGATTTGAATATAGAGATCCAATAAGTTCCTATCTAAGTTCTAATAAATAAAAGAATATTTTTCATCGATATATTTTCAAATATATATCGTAATATTGTAGAAAAGGACCTGGAATTATTTTGTAAATCACGTTAATATTGAAATCGAGGAAAATATATCTAGATCATAATGCTACCACCCCGATTGACGAACGGGTGCTTGATGCTATGTTACCTTGTTTCAGGGAAAGGTTTGGCAATGCTTCCAGCAGCCAGCATGTTTATGGTTGGGATGCTGAAGAGGCTGTGGAAATGGCCCGTGAGCAGGTAGCTACACTGGTGGGTATCCAGCCAAAAGAAATTTATTTTACTTCAGGAGCTACCGAAGCTATCAATATCGTCCTTCAGGGTTATTGTCAAAAAAACCGCCATAGAGGCAACCACATCATTACCTGTACCACCGAACACAAAGCAGTACTGGATACCTGCGCGCACCTTGAAGCCCAGGGGTTTGAGGTTTCCTACCTCGAGGTAAATCAGCATGGAAATATAGATCTCTACCAATTGAAAGACGCCATCAAAGAAAATACCCTGCTTGTTTGCCTGATGCATGCCAACAATGAAACGGGAGTAATCCATCCGCTGGAAGAAATTGCGGCAATTGCCGCTGAAAATAAGGTGGCTTTCTTTACCGATGCTACCCAATCTGCAGGAAAAATCCCCCTAAATTTGAATGCAGGCGATGTAGATTTTGCCGCTTTTTCCGCGCATAAATTGTACGGCCCGAAAGGTGTGGGTGCTATATACATTAATCGTGAGTTACGAGCCAAAATAAATCCATTGTTTTTCGGGGGCGGCCAGGAAAAATATTTACGACCGGGTACCCTCAACGTACCGGGTATAGTTGGTTTTGGCAAAGCATGCGAATTATGTAGAGAAGAAATGGCTGCTGACGCTGAAAAATTAGGCAGTTTTATTCAAATTATTGAAAAAGAAATAACGGGGAAGGCGGAGGTAAGGGTTAATGGTGCCGGTGCAAACCGTTTGCCCCACATGACCAATCTTACTTTTAAAAATATTGAAGGCAGTAACCTGGTAAGGTCATTAAAAAACCTGGCAGTGTCACAAGGTTCTGCCTGTACTTCTTTAACTTTAAAACCTTCCCATGTTTTGCTAGCCATGGGCCATTCTCCTGAGCAAGCTTTGGCCTCTATTCGTATTGGCTTGGGCCGGCCAACCACAGAGGAGGAGGTGATTTTTGCCATAGCAGAAATTATAAAAGCAGTAGAACTATTAAAACTGACTACCTCATGAGAGAAATTGAAGCCATCATTGCTGCATTTACAAAAGCTCAGAAAAACGAGCTTGAATGCGTGCTGGCCACCGTGGTGCACGTTGAAGGCTCCTCCTATCGTAAGGCCGGTGCCAGAATGCTAATTGACGAGAATGGGATGATGACTGGTGCCATCAGCGGTGGCTGCCTGGAAGGAGATGCCATGCGCAAGGCGTTGCATTCCTTGCACCAGGGTAAAAACAAATTGATTACCTACGACACTAGCGATGAAGAAGATGCTATCATTGGTGCTCAACTGGGTTGTAATGGTATTATCCAGGTTTTGTTTGAACCGATTGATCAGGAAAATGAGTCGAATCCCATCGAACTTTTAAGGAAGGTAGTGGCGCACAAGCAACCCCTTGTCATTGTCACCCTGTTTAATCTGGATAAGAGCCTGGAACAAACAGGTACTTCCATGGTAATTGATCAGCAACTGAAAAGTATATTTTACAATGAAACAGAAAAATACATCGATCCGATAAAAAGGGATGCCCGATTAATTTTTGAACAGCAACATAATTACTTCAGCATTTATAAAAATGATGGAAAAGATATCTATGCTTTCCTCGAATATTATTTGCCTCCGGTGAAACTCGTTTTAATTGGCGCAGGTAACGATGCCCAAGTGCTGGCTTCCATGGCCGATGTACTTGGCTGGGAGATTGCAGTGGTTGATGGGCGCCCCACCCATGCCAATACCACCCGTTTTGTGAGTGCATGCCAGGTGGTGGTGAGTAAGCCTGAAACCCTGCTGGAAAATATTTCCATTGATGAACGAACGGTATTTGTTTTAATCAGCCATAATTATAATTACGACCTGGCGGTGCTGAAAATTCTTTTGCAGTATCCGGAGATACCCTACATTGGCATTTTGGGACCAAAGAAAAAATACCAGCGTATGTTTATTGATTTGAATGCTGAAGGCATTAGCTTATCTGCTGGTCAGGAAGAAAAAATTTTTGCCCCGATTGGATTGCACCTTGGTGCAGAAACTCCTGCAGAAATTGCGCTTTCCGTCCTGGCGGAAATACAGATGGTGCTGACGGGTGCCAATGGAGCGTCTTTACGAACAAGAAAAGGCAGTATTCATAAGAAAAAATTTGATGATTTTAAAGTAAGCACGATTGAATAAACCGGAAAACATAGCAGCCGTAATTCTGGCCGCCGGTGGTTCCAGCCGCCTGGGCAAGCCCAAGCAACTGGTGCCTTTTGCGGATAAAACGCTGCTGCAGCATATGCTGGATACGGTTTCTCAATTTAGCTTTGGCTCAAAATTACTGGTGCTTGGCGCCAATAGTTCACAAATCAAGACTGCTACTTCTACTCAGGGTTTCGAAGTAATTCATAATACTGAATGGTCCCGGGGCATTGGTACTTCCATTAGCCTGGCCACACGACAGGTAATCAAAATATCATCCATACAGCATCTCATCTTCTTTCTTTCCGACCAGCCATTTGTTGATACGCGGTTGATAGAGAAGTTGATAAATTCTCATAAAAATGAAATTACTGCCTGCCTTTACCAGGATGAGGTTGGGGTGCCGGCAGTATTTGCCAGAAGCTATTTTACAGAATTAAGTGAATTGGCTGAAGATGGCGGAGCCAAAAAGATTATCAAAAAACACCTTGCCCAAACCTCGATCGTAGATTTTGAAATGGGCCATTGGGACATTGACACAAAAGAAGATATTGAAAAGCTGGAAACATTTAAAAGAGAGCAGCCATGAAAGTGAGAGTTAGATATTTTGGTGCCATCGCCGAGCAAACCGGGCGGAATGAGGAAGTGCTCGACCTGACAGCAGTGGGTTTCATGGTACAGGATGTAAAAAGTTTCTGTCTGGAAAAGTACAGCCTGTCCGATGCCGAATCGCTGCAATTGGCTGTCAACCAGGAGCTTAACAAGGAAGGTGAATTGAGTGATGGAGATGAAGTTGCTTTTTTACCACCTTTTGCCGGGGGATGAAATGAATGATAATCTACGATATAGCCGACAAATAAAGTTACCCGAGGTGGGCACGGAGGGCCAGGAAAAAATAGGAAAGGCCAAAGTGCTGATTGTGGGCATGGGTGGCCTGGGATGCCCGGCAGCCCAATACCTGGCTGCAGCCGGGGTAGGTACTTTGGGTTTGATGGACCACGATCAGGTGGATGCTACCAATCTGCACCGGCAAATTTTGTATGGAACTGCTGATATTGGCAAAGCCAAAGCCGAAACTGCCCGGGAAAAATTGCAGCATCAAAATGAAAAAATATCATTTAAAACTTATAATCAAGGTTTAACTATTGAAAATGCACTGGAGATTATCAATGATTATGATATCATAATGGACGGAACCGATAATTTGCAGAGCAAATATTTAATCAATGATGCCTGTCTGCTGGCCGGAAAGCCATGGGTGTATGCTTCCATTTACAAGTATGAAGGGCAGCTGTCTGTTTTCAATTATAAAAAAGGCCCCTCTTATCGATGTCTGTTTCCCAAAATACCCCAGGCAGATATAAGTTGTGAAGCAACCGGGGTAATCGGTGTATTGCCAGGCATTTTGGGTACTTACCAGGCGGCAGAAGTGCTGAAAATTATTCTGGGTATTGGTCAGGTGTTGAGCGGCCAATTAAAAATCATCCACACCCTGACCATGCAGGAGCAAACGATTACTTTCAAACGCGATGAAAAACAGGTGCAGGAAGTTTTGCAACGTGACCTGAGACAGGAAACAAATCATTGCCAACTGAAAGATTTAAATCAACTTTACCTGGACGTGCGTGAGGCTCATGAGCAGCCAAAACCTGAGCAGGAGGTATTAAAAATTCCCATGCCACAACTGCAGCAGCGGTACCGGGAAATACCTCAGGATAAAGCAGTACATGTTTTTTGTCAATCGGGCATCAGAAGCAGTCAGGCCATACAATTTTTACAGGAAAAGTATGGTTTTAAAAATTTAATCAATGTAGAAGGTGGAATACAATCCTTATTAAAATGAGTGAAAAAAAACCAAAAAAAGTATTTGTAGCAGGGGCGATTAGCCCGGAGAAGATTGCTACTTCCATTGCCAATCATCAAAGTAAAACCAACATTGGCGCGCATAGCATATTTCTGGGGCAGGTACGGGCAGATGTAATTAAAGGCAATAGAGTCACGGCTATTGATTACAGCGCTTATGAAGAAATGGCTGAAAAAATATTTCATGACATCCGGGAAGCTGCATTTGCAAAATATGACCTCACCTGTATGCACATTTACCATAGCTTAGGTGAGGTGAAGGCTGGTGAAATCTGCTTGTTCGTATTTACTTCTTCTGCCCACAGAAAAGCGGCAAAAGAAGCATGTAGTTACCTGGTGGAAGAAATTAAGGCCAAGGTGCCCATTTTTGGTAAAGAAATTTTTGAGGACCAAACCCATCAATGGAAAGTAAACCAATAATTTCACGCAATCAAAGAAAATGGTAGATATCACCCACAAGTCGAATACATTGCGTGAGGCCACCGCCCTGGCGGTGGTGAAAACAAGCAGTGAAGAAACGATTAATAAAATTATAAATAAACAGGTGCCCAAAGGTGATGTTTTTGCTATGGCCAAGGCTGCCGGCTTGCTGGGGGTGAAGAAAACCCCGGAGTTATTGCCTGATTGCCATCCTCTGCCTATTGAGTACGCCGGCATCGAATATGAAATAGATGGGCTGGATATTAATATTACCATGACGGTAAAAACCATCTATAAAACCGGGGTAGAAGTGGAAGCCATGCATGGGGCAAGCGTGGTAGCGCTCACCTTGTACGACATGCTGAAGCCGATTGATAAGCAAGTGGAGATTGGCACCATCCGGCTTATGAGCAAGACCGGGGGCAAATCTTCCTACCAGGCCGCAGAACAAAAACTGACCGCTCAGGTGGTGGTGTGCTCAGATACCATTTCTCGCGGTGAAAAAGAGGACCGCGCCGGAAAAATTATTCTGGAAAAGTTAAAATTGGTTGGCCTTAGTTCAGATTATCAAATTATTCCTGATGAGCCTGAACCGATTAAAAAGCTGGTAGAAAAACAGGAGGCAGACCTTTTAATTTTTACCGGGGGCACCGGGGCCGGACCACGCGATATTACACCCGATACGGTGCGACCCATGCTTGACACTATTTTGCATGGAGTGGAGGAACAAATGCGAAGGTACGGACAGGAGCGAACCCCATTTGCTATGCTTTCCCGCTCGGTAGCCGGTATAAGAGAGGGCAATGTTATTTTGGCCTTGCCGGGTTCATCCAAAGGCGCTAGGGAATGTATGGATGCTATTTTTCCACATTTGCTGCATGTATTTCAGGTATTAAAAGGAAAAAGACACGACTGATATGAGTTCACAAATAATCGACAGGTTTGGCCGTCCGCATAATTACCTCAGAATTTCACTGACCGACCGGTGCAATCTCAGGTGTTTCTACTGCATGCCGGAAGAAGGCATCGAGTTGACAGAAAAAGAAAACATAATGACCCTGGAAGAAATTATTGGCATTGCCAAAATATTCCGGAATTTGGGAGTAGATACCGTCCGCCTGACCGGCGGCGAGCCTATGGTGCGCAAAAATTTTGGACATCTGGTCAGGCAATTGGCCGCTTTGGGTTTGACACTAAAACTAACGACCAATGGCATTTTACTCGATAGATACCTACATGTTTTTCAGGAAATAGGTCTGCGTAAAATCAATATTAGCCTGGATACACTTGATAAGGCCCGGTCAGTATTTATTACCAAGAGAGATTATTTTGACAGGATCATGAATAATTTGGAAAATGCGCTAAAAGGTCCCTTTGAAATTAAACTGAACGTGGTATTAATTAAAGGCGTGAACGATCAAGAAATTAATGACTTCGTGGCGCTGACCAGGAACAAAAACCTAAGTGTGAAATTTATTGAATTCATGCCTTTCAAGGGCAACCAGTGGGACTGGAGCAAAGGGGTAAGTAGGGAGGATATTCTGGATACAGTAAAATCCAGATTTGGCAATATTGAAAGATTATCCGATCCCAAACATAGTACTTCGGCCAATTACCAGGTAAAAGGCCATGCAGGTAGTTTCGGCATTGTAAGCACGATTACCAATCCTTTTTGCGCCGACTGCAACCGCATACGACTGACGGCTGATGGCAAAATGAAAAACTGCCTTTTTGCCACCAGCGAAACTGACCTGCTGAACCCATTCCGTAAAGGTGATGACATCAGAAGCTTAATTCTGGAGGCAATCCAGACAAAAAAATATTCCCGCGATGGCATGGAGTTGAAAATGGAAGCAAAACATTATGAAAAAAATAGATCAATGATTTCAATTGGCGGCTAATGATTTCCATAGAAGAAGCACTTGACAAAATTCATCAGCAAAAGGTTGAAACTCGGATAACGGAGCAGCCATTATCACAATCGTTGGGTTTTTGCCTGAGTGAAGCCATTCATGCCCCTTTCGATTTGCCCGATTTTGACAACTCGGCCATGGATGGTTATGCTGTTCGCGG
>Ga0207419_1000835_pt1 | contig 25691 bp, 21 predicted proteins | sample ElkSloMetagenome_4_FD_184723 | JGI IMG/M metagenome (GOLD analysis project Ga0207419, IMG submission 184723) | Hot spring microbial communities from Elkhorn Slough, Monterey Bay, USA - MD2A (version 2) | ecosystem: Environmental > Aquatic > Marine > Intertidal zone > Estuary: Microbial mat ... | reverse complement strand
CCCCCGGAAAGACGCCCGCAGGTCATCCTTGGTATTCGCAGCGCCTTTCCGCATCGGCACAATCTGGATGCCCACAGGGGCGTCTGCGATGGCTTCCATACGCGCGCTTTCGATCACGTCGAGCATGCCTGCGGTCGGTTGCGCCCCGTTGGGCGGTGCGTTCCGGTCGCCGATGTGCGGGGCGTCAAAGACAATCGCGCGCCACCGGGCACACGCATCAGCAGCTCGGGCCAGCTGCGCGCAAGCGGTGTACGCAGCCGGTGGACGTACCGCGCGAAACCGACATGCGGCTTCGCAAACAGACCTAGACAGACCAACCTTTGGCCCGCAATCCTTGGGCAGCAACCAAGGGGAAGCCGGAGGCCCTGCCGGGAGATGTCTTTATGAAGTCACATTATCAGGCTGTCGTCATCGGTGGCGGTGTCGTGGGCACGTCGGTGCTTTATCATCTGGCGAAATTCGGCTGGACAGACGTGCTGCTGATCGAGCGCAAGGTGCTGACCGCGGGTTCGAGCTGGCATGCCGCCGGTGGCATCCATGCATTGAACGCCGATCCCAATATCGCGAGCCTGCAGGCCTATACCATCGACCTGCTCACCGAGATCGAAAAGGAAAGCGGCCAGTCGATCGGGTTGCACATGACGGGCGGTATCACCCTTGCCGGCACTCCCGACCGGTGGGAGTGGCTGCAATCTGCATATCGGACCTTTCAATCCATCGGAATCGAAGACTGCCGCCTGATCACGCCTCATGAAGCCAAGGACCTGTGTCCGATCATGTCGACCGAGGGTATTCTGGGTGGCATGTGGGCCGATCGCGAGGGCTATGTCGATACGACAGGCACCGTACATGCCTATGCGGGTGCCGCTAAAAAGCGTGGCGCCCAGATTGTCGAGAACAACCGCGTCCTCGAACTCAACCAGACCGCCGACGGCTGGGAAGTGGTCACCGAAAAAGGGACGATCCAGACCGAGCATGTCGTCAACGCCGCCGGTCTATGGGCCAAGCAGGTCGGGCGCATGGCGGGGATCGAACTGCCTCTCTCACCGCTCAACCACCACTATCTGATCTCGGATACGATCCCGGAACTCGAAAAGCTGGACTTCGAAGTACCTATGACAGTGGACCTGGAGGGTTTCACTTACATGCGGCAGGATCAGAAGGGCATCCTGCTGGGCATCTACGAGATCGATCACGAGCACTGGAATGTCGACGGCGCGCCTTGGGACTACGGCTTCGAGCTACAACAGCAAGACCCCGACAGGATCGAAAAGGAACTGATACTCGGGTTCGAGCGCTACCCCGCCCTGCAGGAGGTCGGCGTCAAGACATGGGTCAACGGAGCCTTCACCTTCTCGCCCGATGGCAATCCGCTGGTGGGTCCTGTTCGCGGCAAACCGGGCTACTGGTGCGCCTGTGCGGTCATGGCGGGCTTTCTGCAAGGGGGCGGCGTGGGCAAATCCCTCGCAGAATGGATGATCCATGGCGAGCCCGAGACGGATGTTTTCGGCATGGACGTGGCCCGCTATGGGGATTACGCGCAGAACAAGCGGTTCATCAAGGAAACCACGGGGCAATTCTATTCCCGGCGATTCGTGATGACCTACCCCAACGAACAGCTGCCGGCCGGACGCCCTCTGAAGATGGCGCCGGCCTATGCGGATATGACCGCAGCAGGATGTCGCTGGGGTGTCAGCTATGGTCTGGAAACGCCGCTCTACTTCGCCCCGTCCGAGGATTTTGTCGAGACCCCCACGCTGAAACGCTCGAATGCCTTCGAGATCGTGGCTGCGGAATGCAGGAACGTGCGAGAGAACGTCGGCTTGCTCGATATCTCGGGTTTTTCGCGCTTCGCAGTTGCGGGGGCGGAGGCGGAAGCATGGCTGGACCATGTTCTGGCCAGCAAACTGCCCGCGCCGGGCCGCGCGCGGCTGGCGCCGATGCTGTCTGCGGAGGGCAAGCTGAAGGGCGATCTGACCGTCTTCAACTGGGGTGATGGCACATGGTGGATCATGGGGTCCTATTACCTGCGCGACTGGCACCTGCGCTGGTTCCACGATCATATGGCAGGTTTCGCAGACGTGATTGTCAGCGACATATCGGACGCGACCGTCGGGTTCTCGCTTTCGGGCCCCAACAGCCGCAAGGTTCTTGAAAAGCTGACCGATCAGGACATGACCGCCCTGCCCTTCATGGGCTGCGGCACATTCGATATCGGGCTTTATCGCTGCAAGGTCGGGCGTCTCTCGGTAGCCGGTGAACTGGGCTACGAGATCCACTGTGCTTCGTCCGAACATGCGGGTCTGCGCAAGGAACTTCTTGCGGCAGGTCAAGACCTCGGGATTGGCGAATACGGCTTCAATGCCTTGCTGTCGCTTCGGCTCGAAAAGAGCTTCGGCATCTGGAGCGCGGAATTCACCCAAGCCTACACGGCCGCGCAGACAGGCATGGACCGCTGGATTGCCTGGGATAAGAGCGACTTTGTCGGAAAGACCGCCGCGATCACCGAGCGCGATGGGAACGGTCCTGCGCAAAAGGTCGTCACGCTGCAGGTCGATGCCGATGGCGCCGATGCCAGCGGATTTGAACCCGTTTGGAAGAACGACAACCGTGTCGGCTTCGTGACATCTGGCGGTTACGGACATACCACAGGCAAATCGCTGGCCATGGCGATGGTGGATGCCGATCTTGCCGACGTCGGCACCGACCTCAGCGTTCACATCGTCGGTGTCGCCCGTGCTGCAAAGGTCATTGCACCGTCACCATATGACCCCGAAGGCATGGCGATGCGCGGATGACGTGACACGCGCGGCCGGATGGCGGGTGGTGTCGTGCACCAAGTCTGCACGACCTGCGGCGGCACGCGCGATCACTACCCCATAGACCCGTGCTAGAGCTGGTAGGTCGGAAGATGCTGGAAAGCGTCTTTGAGCGCATCGCCCCAGCCTTGCGAGATCGCCTCGTAGACAGGATCACCATGATCGATACGGCGGCAGATGCCGGTCTCGAAACTGTCAGCCTCATACACCTGAAAGTCGAATGGTAACCCAACGGAAAGATTTGATTTTACCGTGGAATCGAATGAGACAAGCAAAAGCTTCAACGCATCCGCAAAGCTCATCTCCGGATCATAGGCCCGTACCAGAATGGGTTTGCCGTATTTCGTCTCGCCCGTCTGGAAGAACGGTGTATCGGTGGAAATCTCGATGAAATTGCCCTGCGGGTAGATCAGGAAGATGGTCGGTTTTCCACCCTTGATCTGCCCGCCGACGATCATCGAGGCCGCGAACTGATCCTGCTTCAACTGACCTTCGTTGGTCGTTTCGTCGATTACCTCGCGCAGCGTCGCTCCGATCTGGCGGGCGACCTGAAACATCGTCTTGTCCTGCAAAAGACCGGGTTCACGATCTTCATGCGCCTTGGTGCGTTCTTCGAGAAGGCTGATCACGGCCTGCGTCGTCGCAAGATTTCCGGCCGTCATGATGGTGATCATTCTTTCGCCGGGGGTACACCATGTGAACATCTTCTTGGCTGTCGCGAAATTGTCGACGCCGGCGCTGGTGCGTGTGTCGGACATGAAGACGAGGCCTTTGTTAAGCCGAAGGCCGATGCAGTACGTCATGTGCGGATGCCCATATTATTCCAACCCGCGATTCCTACTGCTGAACCTGCAGGGATACAATCATATGTTCGCCGGCATCTCCGACCCGAAGCCCTTGCGTCGGGGCGGCATCACGCGCATCGCAACCGCTGGCGATCCTCACATATCGCTCATCGGGGCTGATCCCGTTCGATACATCGAAACCAACCCAGCCCAACCCGTCGATATGCACCTCGGCCCAAGCATGTGTCGCGTCCTGATCGATCCGGTCGTCCATCATCAGATAGCCGCTGATGTACCGCGCGGACAGTCCGGCCGCACGTGCGACAGTCACGAAGACCTGCGCGTGATCCTGACAGACCCCTGCCCCGGCGGCCATTGCCTCGGCTGCCGTGGTGTCCGAACCGGTCGCGCCGATCCGGTATGGTATCGCCGCAATGACGCGGGCCGAAAGCCGGTGAAGCGCGTCGATCTTGTCGGCGGCCCCGGGCAAGTCGCCGATCAGGTCGAGTATCTCCTGGTTGGGGGTGGTTGCGGGCGTCGGTTGTGCGAAATGCCAAAGCGGCGCCTGTCCGTAGACATGCCCGAGGATACCATGGTTATCGAGGGTCTGGACTGTACCACTTGCCGTGATGGTGATCACCTGCGCGTCGCGGTCGACGTTCACCAGATCGACATGGTTGCCGTGATGATCGAGATAATCCGCCTCTATCACGCCACCCTCGATTTTCACCGACCATTCCTCGATCTTTTGGTGCTGGGCCGACTGCGGGCGCAGACGCACCTTTTGCAGCGCATAAACGACGGGGCTGTCGTAGCGATAGGTGGTGGTATGGCGAATGCTGAGCTGCATCTAATAGTTGAACCTGTAATCTTGCTCGATCTGAAAACCGATACCGGCGTTGTCGTTGATCACGCTGGTCAGAAATTCGTGCAGACCCTCATCGAAGATCGAGGCAATGTCGCGGTCTTTCAACCTGTCAGATAGATTTCGCGCCATTTCGAGTGAGGGCTTCGGAGTGGGATCGTCCATGCCGAGATAATTGAGGTTTTCAACCAGTTTGGTGACGCAAAACCGCAACGAACGCGGCATCCGCCCGTCGAGGATAAGAAAGCTGGCGATCGCAGGCGCGGTAAAATCGTCATCCACTGCCCAGCGGAACGCCCGATGGGCCGAGACTGACCGCAGAATCGTTTCCCACTGCACATTGTCAAGCCTGCTCCCAACGAATGATGACGCCGGCAACAATGCATAATACTTCACATCGACGATACGCGCGGTGCTGTCCATGCGTTCCACAAAGGTGCCGAGACGGCAGAAATCGTAAATGTCGTTGCGCAGCATCGTGCCGTGCAAGGCCCCGCGGACCACGGCCGATTGCTGACGGATCGTGGCAAGGACGGATGGCAATTCGGTTTGCGGGATCGGGTCCTTGAGCAGCCTTGTCAGGACCATCCATGTTTCATTCACACTCGTCCAGACTTCCGTTGTCAGCGCGGTGCGCACCAGCCGGGCATTGTCGCGGGCCTGTTTGATGACGGACAGAACCGAGCTTGGATTCTCGGTATCGCGCAGCAGGAAATTGACGACCTGCTCGCTGTCATATTCACCGTATTTCGCCTCGAACGCCTGTTGCGCCGCAGACGTCGCGATGACCGAACGCCATTCGGATTCGGCGCTGTTCGAACGGGTCAGTGCGATGCGAAACCCCGCATCCACAAGGCGCGCGGTGTTCTCGGCACGTTCGAGCGCGCGGAACATCCAGTAAAGACCACCTGCGGTTTTTCCCAGCATTCTAGTCTTCCAATATCCAGGTATCTTTGGTGCCGCCGCCCTGGCTCGAGTTCACCACAAGGCTGCCTTCGGTCAGCGCCACACGCGTCAGCCCGCCGGGGACGATGTTGACGCCCTGCGGCGAAACCAGCGCAAAGGGCCGCAGATCGACGTGCCGGGGCGCGAGACCCGCATCAGTGAAAATCGGAACGGTCGACAGCGAGAGCGTCGGCTGGGCGATGTAATTGCCGGCATGGGCGCGAAGCTTGTCTGCAAAATCCGCCAATTCCTGCTTGCTGGCCGCCGGGCCCACAAGCATCCCGTAACCGCCCGATCCATGCACCTCTTTGACGACAAGCTTGGACAGGTTGTCGAGAACATAGCCCAGCATCTCGGGGTCCGAACAGCGGTAGGTCTCGACGTTCTTCAGGATCGCCTTCTCGCCCGTATAGAACTGTACGATATCGGGAATGTAGCTGTAGATCGCCTTGTCGTCGGCGATGCCCGTTCCCGGTGCATTGGCGATGGTGATATTGCCTGCGCGATAGACATCCATGATCCCCGGAACACCCAGCATCGAATTGGGGTTGAATGTCAGCGGATCGAGGTAATCGTCGTCGACACGACGGTACAGGACGTCAATGCGCTTGTAGCCGTGTGTCGTACGCATTGCGATATGGCCATCGACGAGGCGCAGATCATGCCCCTCTACCAGCTCGACACCCATCTGGTCGGCCAGGAAACTGTGTTCGTAGTAAGCCGAGTTGTGGATACCTGGCGTCAGGACCGCGACGCAGGGCTTCCCCGGGCAGGACTGGGGCGCGCTTGCCTCCAGCGACCGGCGCAAGGATTTGGGATAATCGCTTACCCGCTGCACTTTGATCTTGCTGAACAGCTCCGGGAACATGTGCAGCATCGTTTCGCGGTTTTCCAGCATGTAGCTGACGCCGGACGGTGTACGTGCGTTGTCTTCGAGAACATAAAATTCATCTTCGCCGGTCCGCACGATATCGGTCCCCACGATATGGGTGTAGACGTCGCCGGGCGGGATAAAACCGATCATCTGGGGCAGAAAGGCATCGTTCCTCGCAAGCAGATCGATGGGCACAACACCGGCCTTGAGGATTTCCTGCCGGTTGTAGATGTCGTGCAAGAAGGCGTTGATGGCGCACACGCGCTGTTCGATTCCCTTGGCCAAGCGGGACCATTCGTTATTCGACAGGATGCGAGGCACAAGATCGAAGGGGATGAGGCGCTCTTCGGCATCGGTCTGGCCGTAGACGTTGAAGGTGATGCCGGTGCTGCGAAAGAAGGCCTCGGCTTCCTGCGACTTGCTGTGAAGACGCGCGTTGTCCTGACCCTTGAACCATTTGTCGTAAGCTGCGTACGGCGCCCGTGCGCCCCCGGCAGTTACCATCTCATCAAAAAAATGCATGTCCTTGCTCATACACCAAGCCTAGCGCCTCTCGGTCTGACTGCAACCAACTCGCCGCCAAGCTGGTTGCAGCGCCGTCGTTTCTGCAGGCAATCGCGTAAAGATTGGGCATTACCGCGCCAGGACAAGTTCGGCCCTCAGCCCCCCCAGTTCTGCGCTATCGCCGAGCCGCAGGACACCGCCGTGAACCCGGGCGATATCCGCCACGATCGACAACCCCAGACCCACGCCGGTGCCCCGATCCTGGTTGCGTGCCGGATCGAGCCTGACAAACGGGCTCAACGCCTCATCCCTGCGATCAGCGGGGATCCCCGGGCCGTCATCCTCCACCGTGAATCGAACGGTGCGATCGGTCACGGTCAGCCCGATGCGCGCTTCGTTTCCGTAGCGCAAGGCGTTGCCCACCAGATTATCAAGTGCCCGCCGCAATGCCATGGGTCGCAGGCTGACGAGGTCATCAGGTCCGCTGACCAGGCCAAGGCTTACATTCTGGCCCATTCGCGATGCATCCGACAAAGCCTGTTCGACGATCACGCGCGGATTGACCATTTCTGAGGCGTCACCGGCATCGCTACGTGCGAAGTCCAGAAAACCGTCCAGCAACCGCTCCATGTCATCCACATCCCGCAATAATGGTTCTGCATCCTCTTCATCGATCAACGACAGACCGAGCCGGAGCCGTGTCAGCGGCGATCGCAGATCATGGCTGACTCCTGAAAGCATCATGGTCCGGCTCTGTGCCTGCCGCTCAAGCCGATTGCGCATATCCAGAAAGGCCGTTCCGGCGGCCCGCACCTCGACAGCACCCGTAGGCGTATAGGGCGTGATACGACCCTTGCCGTAATCGGCGGCGGCACCCGCCATCCGCTTGATCGGGCGCAGCTGGTTGCGCAAGAAGAAATAGGCGACGGCCGTCATGATCGCCCCGAAGAACACCATGATAACGATCAACTGATGGGGGTTTGAGGCCGATACGCGTCGGCGCGAGAAATCCAGCTTGAGCGGGCCGTGCCTCGTTTCGACCCACAGCAGAACCTCGCGCCGGTCGGCAAGCGAAACGGCGATGACATTGGGCAATTGGCCGCGCAGTGTTTCTATCACCTTGTTGCCGGTCAGGTCCTCGAACGGTTTGATGTCCCGAGGGGGCGCGTCCAGATCCGGTAGCGTCGCTTCAACCTCGAGTGGCTGCGCAATATCGCGGACGGCCGCCAGCGCAGATCGTGGTGTCGCCGCCGCCTCTGCCGTCTCTATCAGAAAGCGCAGCTCGATGTTCATTGCGCTTGTCATCGACTCGGTCACGCCGTCAAAATGGCGCTGGATAAACACAACCGAGACAAGCAGTTGCAGAAACACCACCGGCATCACGAGGATCAGGGCGGCACGCGCATAGATGCCACGCGGCATATAGTTTTTCAGCCATCCGAACATGATCCCACGCTAGCGGTTGGCAAGCACGGGGCAAAGCGGAGTTTGCGATTGCCATGACAGACGCGCGCCCGACCTACGGCGTGGCGGAAACAGTCGCCCCGGGCCTTGCCCGCATCATCGCGCCAAATCCGTCGCCGATGACCTTCTGGGGCACGAACACCTTTCTTGCGGGCAAGGACGCACTGGTCATAATCGACCCCGGCCCGGCAGACGAAGCGCACCTGGCGGCTCTTCTGGCCGCCATCGGCGACCGCGAGGTGACCCATATCCTTGTGACACATAGCCATCTCGATCACTCCCCGCTGGCATGTGCGCTGCAACGCGAGGTTGACGCACCGATTTGCGCCTACGGACCAAGCGATGCGGGCCGCAGCGAAATGATGACGCGTCTTGCGTCAGAAGGTCTGATAGGCGGCGGCGAAGGTGTCGATACCGGGTTTGCACCCGACCTTCATCTGCGTGACGGCGTCAGCCTGACCACTGGTGCCGGTCGGGTGACGGCGATTCATACCCCGGGGCATTTTGGCAACCACATGTGTTTCGAATGGGACGAGACCCTTCTCTGTGGTGACCTTGTCATGGGTTGGGCCAGTTCTCTGGTCTCGCCACCCGACGGGGACCTGGGACACTTTCTTCAGTCGTGTCAGCGATTGCGGTCACGGGCGACTGGCGCCTTTTATCCTGCACATGGGCCCGCCATCGCAGAACCTCTCGCGCGCCTCGATTGGTTGATCGCGCATCGTCGGATGCGGTCGGAGGAGATATTGAAAGCACTGAAGAAGGGACGCGCGGACGTCGCGATGCTGACCCGCGCAATTTACACCGAAACCCCCCGAACGCTCTGGCCAGCCGCATCACGCAACGTTCTGGCCCATCTGGTTCACCTCGTCGAACAAGGTCGCGTCCAGGCGGATGGCCCGTTGCGGGCCGATGCAGTTTTCGAACTGGCTTGACGATGCTTGCTCGTGGCAAATTTCTTCGCGATTTGTCCGCGAATGCCTCTGGACGACACGGGGCGGCATTGCTATACGCGCCTCGTGTTCCGACGTAGCTCAGCGGTAGAGCAGTTGACTGTTAATCAATTGGTCGTAGGTTCGATCCCTACCGTCGGAGCCAAATTGCCTATCCGGTTTTTGGTAGAAAACGCTCCCTTTCATCTAACGCAGTCGTCAGGACTAGGCACCGAACGTTGCTGCAATATCGTGGCTCGTTTGTGACCTCCGCGATCCTTCAATCTAAATTCCCATAGGCGTCCGCGTGGCTTTCCCTTTTGCATACGTGAAGCCGGCGAGCGTGCTATCTGACGTCATAGCATTTTGCACTATCGCAATGTGACCTGTGGCAGGACGGGGGCTCGGCGCGTTTGCGAGAGCAATCAGACCATGATCGGGCGCAGAATTCGAATTGCGCGACCAAACGTGGACACATCAGCCCAAAACACGCTCCGCTGATCGGTGACAGAACCCCAAAATCATCGATACGGACCCGGGTGGCGTGATCGCCGGTTTGCGCATAGTGCAGCGGCGCGTCCCCAAAGAAGTGCTGCTTTAAAGGTTGCAATCTGCATTGGTGTGGAACCCCGGCAAGGACGGATCATCAGAACTCGGCCCAGATATCTTGTCCCGCGGCTCCTCCTGCAACAGCGACCTTGCGCGCAGCGTGCCCGGGTCCCTCCTGCATCGCCGACATGGGTGTCGGAACCAGCGCTTCGACATCTGCATCGGCGTTGAACCCGGCGATTTCGTTGGGCGCATTCTCGCGTTCCAGATGGAAGGTTTCGACAAGCCTTCCCAGTTCCCGTGCATCGCCCTTCAGGGCGTGGCTGTTGGCAGTTGCCTCCTCGACCATGGCTGCATTCTGTTGGGTGACCTTGTCGAGTTGTGTCACGCCGACATTGATTTCAGTGAGACCGATCGATTGTTCTTCCGCACCCGAGGCGATATCGCCGATCAGTCCGGATATATGACCGATATGTGTCGCGATCTTCGTCAGCACCTCACCGGCTTTACCGACAAGATCCACACCATCCTGAACCTGATGCGTGCTTTGACCGATCAGTTCCTTGATCTGCTTTGCCGCATCCGACGAGCGCTGCGCAAGGGCTCGGACCTCCGATGCGACAACGGCAAAGCCGCGCCCCGCCTCGCCTGCCCGCGCCGCTTCGACGCCAGCGTTCAACGCCAGCAGATTGGTCTGAAACGCGATATCATCGATGACGCCGATAATCTTCGAGATCTCTGCAGAGGAATTGGCGATCGCGTGCATCGCTTCTACCGCGCTGTCGACCACAGGGCGACTTTCTTCGGCGTCCTGGCGCGCATCGGTCACAACGCCTGCCACCTCCTTGGCGCCGGCCGCAGCAGAGCGGACGCTGGCGGTCATCTCATCGAGGGCTGCAGCAGTCTGCTCAAGGGTCGCCGCCTGACTTTCGGTGCGGCGGGAAAGATCGTCGGCCGAGGACGAAAGGCCATCGGCACGTCCGCGAATGCTGTCAGCACGACTTCTCAGCGATCCCAACGCATCGTTCAGCTTATCGACCGTATGATTGAAGTCCTGTCGCAGCTGATCATAGGCACCATCGAAGCGCGTTTCGATCTTTTGCGTCAGGTCCCCACGGGAGAGATGCCCCAGACCAAGGCTCAAACGTTCGACGATGTCTTTTTGTGTTTCCTGTTCGGCCTCGCGCGCCGCCTGTGTCGCGTCTGACGCTTGCAGCTTGTCACGGAAATCCAGCAAGTTACGGGCAAGGGTTCCGATTTCATCACGACGATCCTGATCTGGCAGCGTAACGTCATAGTCCTTTTGTGCGACCTGTTGCATCGCACTGCCAAGCCGACCCAGCGGGCTGACGAACGATCGTGCGACCCATCCGCCGATCAGGATGCTCAGAATCGCCACAAGCAGCGATACACCGATCATCTTGTTGCGGATCGCCGCAATCGGCGCATTGACCTCGGCAAGGTCGATCTGACCGATCATCCCCCACTCGCGATCGAAGACACGCAATGGCCGACCCATCGTGTAAACTTCGGTCCCCGAAAGATCGACCGAGACGAACACGTCTTGTGTATCCTGCTGAAAAGAAGCGGCTGTCTGAGGCAGGGACGAAACATCCGTCAGCACGCCAAAGCCACCCTCGCGGCGTGACGGGCTTCTGGTCTGTCCGTCGTGCCCGACCACATAAAGGTCGCCAGTCTCGCCCAAGCCGAGCGGATTGGTCATGATTTGTGCTATCTGATTGGTCGGCACCTGTATCGCCACGACCCCTATGATGCCAGTCTCAGGATCAATCACCGGCGTGCTGAGAAATGCAGCGGGGATGTCGGCTTTTGCAGCGTATGTGGCGAAATCCGCGAAATATACCTGACCATCGGTGCCTTCGCTCGCCATTCGAAAAGCTTCGCCCAGGCCGCTATCGGCATAAGGACCTGTGAGAAAATTCGTTGCGTAATCACTCTCTTTCTTGACCGAGTAGATCAGATCACCCGCAAGATTGAGGACGAAAAGATCATAATAGCCAGCAGAGGTGGTCACCTGGCGGAAATGCGGATGGAACCGGCCATGTTGAAAGTGATACGGCAAAGATTCCGGTGCCTGATCATAGCGGTCGCGGGCGCCGGGGGGATTGGGATTGTCAGTGATATAGGCCTGTTGCAGCCCCGCGCTGTCTATCATCAATTCATAGCTGCTGTCGAAGCCATGCACAGCGGCAACGACGGTCGGGTCGCGGCCCAGAATGGCGACCTCGGATTCGATCCGCGCCCCCCACTCCACAAGGCTGTCAGCACGGCTTTGGGTGACGAGTTCAAAGTTTTCTTCGGTCTGCTGCCGCGTGCTGCCGGAAAAATCAAGATAGCCGATAACAGCGATGGAAAGGCTTGCCGCAAGGGACAGGGCCACGATCAGCGTGGGCAGCTTGCGAGAGATGGGAAGTGCGGAAAGAAACTGCATGTGACCTCACAGGGAACTCTGTTCGGTCTTTTGTGCAGCATCAGCACTTAAGATCGGATTAAGCGCACACCTGAGCCCTGCAAGCCTATGCCTGATACACCTCGCTGGCCTCGGCCAGCGTCTGATCCACACACGAAAGATGCGCCCTTGCCGCCGCCGCGTCAGCGGATTTCACAGCCGTTTGCGCCGCGATCAACCCGGTCCTGGCTTCTGTCAAACCGACAACCGCAGCCAGTCCGATCAGGTGGTGAAGCCGGCCCGAGATGTCGCTGAGATCTTCTTTTTTCATCAGCGTCTCGATCGATGACCTGATCTCGGCAATGGCCCGATGGGAGATCCGCGCGGCTTCCGACTGGCCCAATGTCGCATCGAGATCCGCGCGCGCATCCGTTTCAGATGTCGCAGCACTCTTCGCCGATTTCAGGCATGACGCGATACGGGAAAGCACTGATGCCAAAAGCTGCTTGCTGACCGGTTTCACGATGACATCGGCCATGCCCTTTGCCTTGAAATACGCGATGTCCTCGGGTTGGGCATGGGCCGTCATCGCAATGATCGGTGTCCCTGCATTCACGGCGCTTTCCGCCCTGATCGTCGCAGTGGCATCCAGCCCGTTCATGCGCGGCATGCTGATGTCCATCAAGATAACATCAAAGCGTTGGCAGGCGGCACTGCGCAGCGCCGAGACCCCATCGGAGACTTCGGTGACGACACACCCCAGACCGCGCAGCATCTCGCCCGCGACAAGACGGTTTATCTCGTTGTCCTCGACCAAAAGGACCTGCAAAGGCGGTCTGTCCTGCCCCAACACGTCTGTCGGGATGTCACGGCGCGCGGCCCGGTGTTCCTCGGACCCGTCAGCGGCGGGCAACGGCAGTCTGAACCAGAAGACGCTGCCCTCCCCCGGTTCGCTTTCGACCCCGATCTCGCCGCCCATGATCCTGACCAATCTCCGGACGATCGCCAGACCCAGTCCGGTTCCATCAACAGAGCGGGCGTAGCTGGGATCGAGAGTGACGAATTCCGAAAACACCCGCTCCTGGTCTTCTTCGGCGATGCCGATCCCGGTATCGGCGATCCGCATTTCGACACTGTCACCATCCGGCAGGCGCTCTATCTCGATCGAAATCCGGCCATCTTCGGTAAACTTGATCGCATTGCCCACCAAGTTGACAATGATCCGTTCGAACCGCGCCGCATCGCCGAGGCACTCGCCAAGCTCGGGGCTGAGGACATGGATGGAAAGCGTATTTCCGCGCGCGGCCGCCTGCACCTCGAGTGAGCGCACGACGTCTTCGACGATCCGACGGGGCGAAAACGCAGAGTGGCTTATTTCAAAGCTGTCCGCATCGATACGCGAGATATCGAGAACCGTGTTGACATGGCGCAGCAGCATACCGCCCGAGCTTTGCATCGCGTCAACAAAGCGGCGTTGTGTATCATCGAGGTCCGTGTCCCCCAGCACATCGAGGCTACCCATGATCCCGTTGATCGGTGTGCGCATCTCGTGGCTCATCACCGCGAGAAGATCGCTTTTTGCTTTTTCGCCGGCAAGCGCCCTGTCGCGCGCGTCCACCAGATCGCGTTGCGCCCGCACGCGGTCGGAAATATCGCGCATGAACGAGACCAGAACCTTGCCTTCGGTGCTCTGGGCGGTGGCGGTGGCCACTTCGACGGGGAAATGGTGGCCGGAGCGCCGGCGCCCCTGAAGCTGCACGATTCCACCCCCGACCAGAAGGGACTGCATCAGTTCTCTGGGGCGTGTTGCGGTGGGTTCGGCCTGCGCGCTCTTGGTCGACGGAAGGAGCGAGCCGATCGGCTCTCCCATGATTTCCGCGCGGGCGAAGCCGAATATCTTTTCGGCCGCGCCGTTGTAGTCCAGCACGCGGCCGGTCAAATCCATGACGACGACCGCGTCAATGGCGGTCTCGACAACGGCACGCAGGCGGTCTTCGGCGGCGGCGATTTCCGCCTGTGTCCTGCGCGTCTGAATCAATTGGACGAGAAGGGCCACAAGCACAACAAGCACCAGAACGACCAGTGCGGCGGCAAAAGCCGCGAGTTCCCATAACTCTGTCGCGACACCCTCGCGCCTTTCGACCGACTGCAACGCGAATGCCTGCACGCCCCCAAGCGCCAACTGACGCAAGGACGCCGCTACCTCGGTGACCTCGTCGTCAATACGCGGCAAAGAGGTCAACAACCTGTCGTCGGGTCCGTCGATCAGCGGGATCAACATGTCGAGCCGTGCAAAGACATCCCTGATGGCGGCATCGATATCCGGGATCGCGCGTACCGCGGAGAAGACCTGTCCCCTGTCGATCACGTTCATACGCGAGTAAAGCACGTCGAACCGCCGCCGGACTTCGGCAAGGTCGGCGCCGCCTTGCGCATTCAGGGCATCCGAAATCGCCAGTTGCAGCCTGAGAACCTCGACTTCGGCTTGTGCCAGTGTCCATTGACTGCTTTCGCCGTCGGCTACCGCGGCCGCTTCGATCTGCCTGCGGGCGTCAAAGCCGACGCGCCAGGTGCCGGCGGCCGAAATGATCACACCGACCAGAACGATGATGCCGATGATGCTGCGCCATCGCAGCACCGCGCCCTTGTCGGCCTGTCTCGAGCGCTGCCCCAGATACCCCAAGACTACTCTGCCCTGAACGCGATCCGGTTCAATTGCCAGATGCTTCGTGAATGAACGATCTCGGACTGGAAGTCTTCCGAGGCATCATAAGGGTACACGATCCAGAGCGGACCCTTGTCGCGAACCGACATGGGTTCTCCGTTGCGCAGGTATGCAACCACGGGCCCGTCGGCCAGGGCCTCGCTGACCGGAAACGTGACGGAATAGTCATTTACCGCGGTCGCGATCATTTCACCCTCGGTCACGCCCAAGGCCTCCAGCAGCGCCGCAAGCGGCACCCCGGTGAATTCCTGCACCCCGCTCGTCCAGATGGTGGTCGTGCTGAAAACCTCTGTCTCGAGCGCGCGCAGATCGTCGATGCCGAAGCTGTGTTCCTCGGCAAGACCCGTCACCGTCAGAACGACGGGTCCGCCGTCGTCTTGTGCGCCCGCACCTGACGCCAGCCCGATGACTGCCACTGCCGCAAGGAATGACTTGTAATTCCAGAAACTCACCTTTTCCTCCAATACCTTCACCGCTGGAGTGTGCAGTCTAGCCCCTCACAACCATCACGCAAGATGCTCACGCGACGTCACCTGAAGCAGAACGGTTTGGCAGCAGTCCTTTAGTGCAATTCACCGTGAAGTCGGCTTGCGCCCGACAATCGTCCGTCGGATATCTGGTGCACAAAATTTCCAACATCCGGCGATTGCGCGATACCATCACGTTGCGAAACTGGCCGGCAGGACGGTCCTCGCATGAAGCCGCGTATCCTTATCGCCGACGACCACGACCTCGTTCGTGAGACACTTGCGCTTTTTCTTCAGGCAGAAGGCGCATTTCACACAGAAGGCGTGAGCACGCTTGAAGATGCCCTGGGCGCGGTCGCAGCGAACCCCGCTTTCGACCTCGTCCTGCTTGACTACAACATGCCCGGCATGAACGGGATCGACGGCCTGCGCCGGATGATCGCGGCAAGTGCGGGCAAACCCGTCGCCCTTTTGTCGGGCGATGCCTCGGCCCTTGTCGTGGATCAGGCGATCGCTGCTGGGGCTGCTGGCTTCGTGCCCAAAACACTCGGGGCGCGGTCGATGATCAGCGCGGTGCAATTCATGATCTCGGGCGAGGTCTATGTCCCGTTCAACTATATCCAGCAGACCACGGGCACGATCGAAGGGCTGACCCAACGCGAAACGCAGGTCCTGCGGTTCCTTGCCGAAGGCATGGCGAACAAGGAAATCGCGCGGCAGCTTGAATTACAGGAAGTCACGATCAAGCTGCACGTCAAGACGCTCTTGCGCAAGCTGGGCGCGCGAAACCGCACACATGCCGCCATGATCGCGCGGGATCGCAACCTGCTTTGAACCGCCCCTCAGGGACCGGTTACGGGTTGAAACCCCGTGATATCCCGCTCGGCCATCTTCTCGAGCACAGAGACGACACCGGCGACATAATGCGCGGCCGTTCGGCGCCCCTTGTCGGCGGTGGCCAGATGTGCCTCGCCAGCGACACCGGCGGGGTTCACATCTGATGCGATCCAGCCATGCGCAACCGCGCCGATGGGCGGAATATCGGCAGGCGCATGGGTCCAGCGAAAGTCCTGCGCCTTGTCCATATCGACCGTATCTGGGCGAAAATGCAGCATCAGCGAGGTTTCGTTGTCACCGCCATGAATGCCCTGCGCCATCTCCTGTGCGCTGTATGTCGCCTCGGGTACGCCGGCGGCCCCCCATCCCATGCGGACACAATACATCCCCGCCTGCACGCGCAGCTCGCGCGCGATGATTGAAACAAGATCCGTGTTTCCCCCATGGCTGTTGAGGATCAGCATCTTGCGCACGCCGGCACGGGCCACCGAGAGCCCGATCTCGGTCCATGCCCGCAGCGCCGTTTCCGCCGTCAGCGTCAGCGTGCCGGGTGCGTGGAGATGCTCGTTCGATTTGCCGACGGCCATGATCGGCAGGATCCGGATATCGATCTCGGCTGGGCATTGCGCGGCCAGCAGGTCGCACAGCCCCTGATTGATCATCGTATCGACGCCCACGGGCAAATGCGGGCCGTGCTGTTCGACCGCTGCTGTCGGCAGGATGGCGATGGTCCGATGCGGATCAATCTGCAGCTCGGTCGCCCGGTAATCGATCCAGTAGCGGCTCATTGCGGTTGCGCCTCACGCGGGGCAGCGGCCGGGCGGTTGCCGGTCAGCTTGTCGATTTGGCGCGCAACCTTCGCAAGATGGGCCTTCAGAGCCGGGGCCTTGGCCGAGTCCATCAGGTAATGCGCGGCAAAAACCTTGCGTGTGCGCGGCGCCAGCAACAACCCCACGCCTCGCATCAGGGTCCGCTTGCCGGGCGCGCCGACAAGAAAGGTCAGCCAACGGCTTGCCCCGCAGGTCGTGAAGACGCCCAGCCGGCTGATATGATGCAGCCCCGGCCTGATGGTCTCGCCAGCCGCCTTGGGCATGATGAAGGCCACACCCGGAAGCAGGACGCGGTCCAGCCAACCCTTGAGCATGGCGGGAAGGCCGTACCACCATGTGGGATAGATGAAGATCAGCGTATCGCACCACGCTACATCCGCCACCTGATCGGCCACCGGCACCTGGTTGGCAGGACACGCGAGATACCCCGACCATTCATCACCGGTCAGCACCGGCTGGAACCCCTGACCATAAAGGTCATGCAGCCGAACCTGCGCCCCGGAAGCTTCCAGCCGGTCGATCACCGTGTCGCGGACGGCGGCACTGAACGACCCCTCACGCGGGTGACAATAGACGACAAGGGCACGCACCTCAGAAAGCCTCCATTTCCTTTCGGACACGGTTCAGAAACGCCACGCAACCGTCTGGCGTGATGTTGTTCATATCGTATTGCGCAATATACCGCATTTTCTCGGGGCGGATCGTCCCCCATACGGCACGTTTGAACAACCGCTTCGGCGGATCGCCTGCAAGAAAGGCGCGCATCGGTGTCGCGCCATAGGTCGTTACGGCCGCGATTTTCCGAATGTTGTCGAGGCAGGCCGAAAGCTTGCCTTCCTGCAAATCAAAGGCGACGCCAGGCAGCATGACGCGATCGAAAAATCCCTTGAGGATCGCCGGATAACCGAAGTTCCAGACCGGGTGGCACAGGATGAAAGCCTCCGCCTCGCGCAAGCGGTCGACATAAGGCTGCACCGGCGCGGTATTGATGGCCGTGTCGTGGTAGTCCTCCCGCTCCTTGCGGCTGAGAACCGGATCGAATTTTTCGGCATAGAGGTCGCAATCATCGACTTCCCAGCCCCTGCCCTCCAGTGTCTCGACCACGACCCGATGCGCCGCCGCGTTCAGGCTATCAGGCACCGGATGGGCATAGAGAACGAAGGCACGCGCCATCTATTCTGCCGCCGTCTTTGGCTGCAGCCCGGGCCAGGCGTACATGCGGTCGTAAGACCAATCGGGATCGTCCCATGAAATCATCTTGCCGGGGTTCAACAGACCCTTGGGGTCGGCTTCGCGCTTGAAGTCGAGCTGGCGCTCATCCACGGCCTGCCGCCCCCCCTCTTCCAGCGTGTAGCGATGCGGGTTGAAGTTCATCGCACCCAGTTCCTCGTGGATGGCGATGACCTCGTCCAGCCGCTCTTCCGAGCTGAATTTCACCAAGGTCAGCCCGCCCATGGCGATCCTGCCATTCTGGCGCGTGACTTCTATGTGTTGCAGCACCTCGGGCGAAAGACGGTCCTTGACCTGTTTGACCAGACCGATGGGATCCTCCGTGCCGTAGGCGATCTGCAGGTAGGTGATCGACGGATCCACCTTGAGTGCGCGCAGCGTCGTATGGTTCCAGGTGTATTCGAAGACCGCGCCCGGATCGCGCGGCCAGTCCGTTTCGCCCTGAACATAGATCGTCCGAGCATCGGTATAGCCGGCAGTGAAAGTCTCCCACCCCGGCATGGAATGCGGCGCGACCATCAGGATGACAAGCGTATCGTTCTCCTCCACGTGGGGGGACACCCGCTGGAAATAGCTCTTGGCAATCGGCGGCTCCATGATCGTGCAAAGCTTGAGAAGCAGCCCGTCGCAAGAGGCCAGATCGTAGGAATATTGCAGTGCCTCATCGAAATCCGAAAAAGCGACAAAGATCCCTTTCCAGTCGTAGGCCGTGGCCAGTGGCATCTCGATCTCGGTGATGATCCCGTTGGTGCCGTAGGCGTGACTGACACGGTGCAGGTCTTCGCCCGCGACCTCGATCAAGCGGGGCTCGGCCTCCATCGTGGCAACGCGCAGCCGGATGATATTGCCCGGGTCGCGCAGCGATCCCCAGCGCACGCCGCCGATCCCGCCCGAACCGCCGGCGATGAAACCGCCGATGGATGCTGTGGCCCAGGTCGACGGGTTCAGCCGCAACTCCTGCCCCGTTTCCTTGCAGGCCGCATCGAGTTCCTTGATCAGGATCCCCGGCTCGCAGATCACCCGCCCCGGCTGGATGTCCTTGACAGCAACCATCTTGTTGAGATGCATCAAGCAGCCGCCAGCCAGTGGCATCGCCTGTCCATAATTGCCCGTGCCCGCCCCGCGCGTTGTTACCGGTACGTCATGGGCATAGCAGGTGCGCAGGATGGCGATCACCTCTGCCTCAGATGTCGGCGAAGCCACGAAGTCTGCCACGACGTGATCCAGACGGTCCTTGAGAACCGGCGAATACCAGAAGAAATCTCGGCTCTTGGATTTGACGCTGGCCGGTTTGGTGTCGATGTCGATACCCTCAGCGGTCAGCGTGGCGATTGCGGCGGCGATATTCATGCGGTCTCCATCAGAGGATCAAGTTCGGCATAATCGGGAAGTGTGCGGTCGATCTGCGCGCCTGCGCGGATCACGACACGGTCGGCCTGCGGACGGGAGAAAAGCTCGGTCCAGCTTCGTGCGTTACAGATCACGAGATCGGCCGACGCACCCGGTGCAAGGCTTGGCTGATCGAAACCGCAAGCGGTCGCGGGATGCTGCAGGTAGGCGCGTGTCCAGTCGAAAACCGAATGATCCAGATGCCCGATGCGCGTGGCCTCGCGCATCACCTCGAGCATGTCCATATCGCCGTAGGCATAGAATGGATCACGGGTGTTATCGGACGAAAAGCTGACGGGAATACCGCGTGCCGTCATCTCGTGCACCAGCGTGATGCCGCGATTGCGCGGGGTACGGGCGGCATGGCGGTCTTGCAGGTAAAGATTGCACATCGGCAGGCTGACGACATGGAGGCCTGCGCGCGCGACCAGATCGAGCGTGTGCATCGCCTCGGTCTCATCCATTGCAGACAACGAACAGAGATGGCCGACAACCACCGGCGCGTCGAATTCACGCGCGATCACGGTCTGCGCGATGGATTTCAGGGTGTTGACGGTGGGATCCATGGTTTCGTCGACATGAAAGTCCACCGCTAGGCCGCGCGCCTCGGCCGCAGCGAAGAAGCCATCGAGTTGTAGCTGCAGGTCCTGGTTGGGATAGGTTACCATCCCCAGCACGCCGTCCGCTGCGGCGACCAGATCGGCGGTACCGGTGAATTCATCGGTCTCCACATAGGGACAAGCGACGAGGCAGGCAGCCTGCAAAGCGATCCGGTCCGACCAGTCCTGCCGGATTTCGCGGAAAACACCCCAACTGATCGCATCTTGCGGCGCGTGGCTATCAAGGTGCGTGCGGATGGCACGGGTGCCATGGGCAAAGGCACAGCGCAGCGAGAACTCCATGCGTGTGCGCACATCTGCCGCCGACCACCGCACTGCGCTATCACCACGAACGGCCCCCAATGCGCCTTCGAAGCTGCCGTCGGGGTTCGCGCTGCGCGGCCAGATATGCCCCTTGTCGAGATGGGTGTGCATGTCGATGAAGGCGGGAAACGCGATTGCCCCGGCCATATCGACCTCGGAGACGCTGTCGGCGGTTTCGACGAATGTCTCATCGGCGATCACAAGCGATGTCGTCACCATTCCGGTCCCGCCGTCCAGACAAGCCGCCGGCACACGCAGGTTCGTCAGCCGGACCGGCCCGGCGGGGATTGCGGGAAGGGCCATGCGCTATTCCCGTTTCAGCGCGGACTCATGCCATTTGCGCAAGGCCAGATGCGCAATCAGCGATGTCGCCGCATAGATGATGACGCCGGTCAGCGCGATCAGGATGAGCGCCGCGAACATGCGCGGGATCTGCAGCCTGTAGCCGGCCTCGAGGATGCGGAAAGCAAGGCCCGACCCGATGCCCCCTGTCCCGGCGACGTATTCGGCCACGACCGCACCGATCAGCGCAAGGCCCCCCGCGATCTTCAGTCCACCAAGAAAATAGGGCAAGGCAGATGGCAGTTGCAGATGCACGAGCCGCTGCCAGCGGTTCGCGCGGTAGATAGTAAACAAATCCCGCAGATTGTGGTCCGCGGACTTCAGCCCCAGCGTGGTATTGGCGAGGATCGGGAAGAAAGCCACGATCCATGCGCAAAGCAACAGACCCACCAGACGGCTTTCGACATAGATGAAGATCAGCGGCGCGATCGAGACGATGGGCGTCACCTGCAAAATCACCGCAAAGGGCGAGAACGACATCTCGGCAAAGCGCGAGAGCGAGAAGAGCACCGCAAGCCCGACACCCCCGACGACCGCCACCAGCAGCGCCAGTCCGGTAATCTGCAAGGTTACCAGCAAAGATGCAGACAGCGTGCCCCAGTCCTCGATCAGGGTGGACAGGACAAGGCCCGGGCGCGGCAGGATATAAGGCTCGATCTCGTTCCAGACGACCAGCCGGTCCCAGAACCAGATGGCCAGCGACATGACCGTGATCGGGATCAGGTATTTCGCGATTTCCTCGTTGCGCCGGCGTCGTGCGCGACGCTCTTCATCGGCATCGAACATCGGGGTTGACCCGTGCTGTGGCGCAGGTGCTTCGGTCTTGGTCTCAGCCATGGTCATTCTGCGGCCTCCTGCGGGGCAAGTGCCCCGTGCAATGTGTCGGACGTCTCGCGGGCGATCACCCCGTATTCCGGTGCTGTGCGCCAGTCGATACCGCGCGGGTAAGGCGCGTCGATCTGGATTTCGCGGATCACCCGGCCGGGGCGGGCGGCCATGATCAGGATCCGATCGCTCAGAAAGACGCTTTCGAAAACGGAATGTGTCACGAATACCACCGTCGCACCCGTCTTTGCCTTGAGCGACAGAAGATCGTCGTTCAGCTTCTGCCGCGTGATTTCATCGAGCGCGGCAAAGGGTTCATCCATCAGGATGAGACGGGGGTTGGTCGCGAGCGCGCGGGCGATCGAGACACGCATCTTCATGCCGCCCGACAATTCGCGCGGATAGCTTTCGGCGAACTTTTCAAGTCCCACAAGGGCGAGCACCTCGTGGATCCGGTCCCGCACCGACCGCAGGCTTTGCCCGCGCAGCCGGAACGGAAGGAAAACGTTCTTTTCGACCGTGGCCCAGGGCATCAGCGTGGGTTCCTGAAACACCACGCCAAGATCATCCTTGCCCTGCCCGCCTTCCCACTCGATGCGCCCGATCGTCGGCGGCATCAGCCCCGCGATCAGGCGCAGCGCCGTGGACTTGCCGCAGCCCGATGGGCCGAGCAGCGAAATGAAATCCCCCTGATTGACATCGAGCGACATCCGGCGCAGCGCGACGACCTGACCGCTGAAGGTCTTGTCGACCTCGCGCATGCGCAGGATGGGCGAACGTTGTCCAAGCGGGGCGACGGTCATGAAAGCCGCTACTCGGCCGGACGCAGGTCGAGGCCCAGACCCTGATTGATGTAGGTCAGGTCATAGGCCTGCGTATAGTCGAGCCCTTCGGGCAGAACGCCGGCTTCCACCATATCGTTGTAGAAGCTCTCCGACCGTTCATCGGTCATCGCGCCTACACCCAGTGTCAGGGTATCGCCACTGTCCACGATCCCGTTCTCGATCATTGCATCAATGGCAAAGTCGATCTTGTCCTGGGTCATGTCCGGGTTGTCCGTCAAGATCAGTTCATCGGCAGCGGTGTTGTCGCCATAAAGGTAGTTGTACCAGCCGAGAATCGAACCTTCGACAAAGCACTTCACGACCTCCGGATTCTCCTCCAGCATGTCGCGGCGGGTCTGGATCGTTGTGGAATAGGCGTTGTAACCCGCATCGGCGATCAGCCAGACATCGACCTCGGTTCCGGTCTCCTGAAGGATCGCGTAGGGCTCGGACGACAAATACCCTTGTTGCGCGCTGTCTTCATTGGCCAAGAACGGCGCGGAATTGAAGGTATAGGGCTGGCGGACTTCGTCGGTGAACCCGTAGGCCGCCTTCATCCAGTCATAATAGGTCGCCGCATCCTGTACGATCATCGTCAGGCCGGCTTCCTGCATACCGCCGAAACTGTCCACCTTACCCGGATGGGTCATCAGGACCTGCGGATCCTTCTGGAACGACGCCATCACGTTGACGATCGGCAATCCTTCCTCGACCGCGAAATAGGCGTCAAGGTGACCGCCCATGTAGAAGTCGAGACGGCCCGCCAGCATCAGCGCCTGGTTGTTCACCTGCGGGCCGCCTGGCACGATGGTCACGTCGAGCCCGCAAGCAGCGTAGGTGCCGTCCGCGACCGATTGATAAAAGCCGCCGTGTTCGGCCTGCGCGACCCAGTTCGTGCCGAAGCTGACTTCTGTAAGGTCTTGTGCCGTAGCCTGTGTCGCAAGGCCGGCAAGAATGGCGGAAGTAGAGAATAGGAACTTTACGCGATGTGTCATGGTGAACCCCTGCTGAAGATACCTTAGTCGAGAACGGTCGGGGCAAATGCACAAGTGTATATCCGGCAGCTCAGCAGGCCGTCTCGGGGGACGCACAAATCCTGAGCGATATTCCCGCGCCTTTGCCCCCAAAACGGGCATACGGCCGCTTACCTAGGGGAAATCCAAGAATCGTTGGACAGATTTGGGAACATGCGGCACTCCGAGATCATGCGCCCGACATCTCTCACACCCTCGTCAATTGCACCGCCCTTCGGACGCTATGCGCATGGGGTCAGCCTGCCTGCCGACTGGCGCATCGCGGTGACGTCAGGACAGCTCCCCCTCGCACGCGACGGCACGGTGCCCGATGGCGCACGCGCACAGGCGGATCTCTGCCTTGCCAATTGTGAAGCAATCATCGCCGAGGCAGGGATGGGTCCTGACGATGTGATACGCATCGCGGCCTTCGTGACCGACCGGGCCTATATGGCAGACTACATGGCCGCACGGGATGCATGGCTGGGCACGTCCGATAGCCTGCCCGCCTCGACACTGTTGATCGTCAGCGGTTTCACGCGGCCCGAATTTCTGGTTGAGATCGAGGTGACCGCCGCCGCCCCGCCCTCTAGGTCTGCGCCGTGATCGTCTGGATACTGTTGAAACCTTCGAAGGCGGGCGCCCCGTCATAAAGCGTCCGCGTGGTCCCCGCGTCGCGGTGGGCCTGCCGGAAGGCGTCGCTGCGGGTCCACTCCAGAAAAGCGGCCTCGGTTTCCCAGACCGTATGCGACGCGTAAAGCACCATTCCGTCTGTTTGCGGGCCGCGCAACATATGGAACTCCACGAACCCCGGCATATCCGCAAGGTGGCTCTCGCGGCCCAGCCAGAGATCCTCGAAGGCGGCAGCGTTTTCCTGAGGGACCGAAAACCGGTTCATGGCAAGATACATCGCAATCTCCCTGTCTGATGCCGGCACTCTTTTCGGAACCCCGACACGCACAGTCAATCCCTAAGCGCAGCCAAAGGGGGCAGCGATGACGACATTCCTATCAAAGGCAGGGAACGGGTGGCGGAGGGGATGGGCCTCGAATCCAACCGTGTCCATCATGGGCGGACCTATCAGTGCGTGCTCGCTGCCTCCCCACCTCCAACGCAGACTCATGGCAAATAGGTGTGCTATTTTGGCTAACTCATCGAAAACTGGTTGATTGCGAGAAATTCGTAATAGTCCTGCAGGTCCAGCGTGATCAAAGACAAAAAGGTTGTTCTTGCTTAAAAATTCAACCAGAGGCTGAGGATTTTGGTTGACCGCTCAAAAGAAGGATGCGCTTTCTAACGATAGAAGAACAGCTGTTCCCCAGCTTTGGAAAAGTGTTCGCATATCTTTGAGACCTAAAGTTGAAATTGATGGCTTTTACTCCCAGACATTCGTTCAGCTGCAAAACGTACAATGCTAGCCGCCTCGCCTGTGTAAAGATGAGTACTAAAGAATTCTCTGCTTTTGGTCTGTCTCGCAGTGGCTTCTGTGCATTTGCGCTATTGGCAATGCTTGCAGCGACTCCTCTTGGGAGCGACGAAGCCTCAGAGATTGATGTATGCCACCTCTTTGAGTCTGAGACCGCGTTCACGACCCAGACCATTTACATGGAGATGGAGGATGTGCGGCATACGATCACCGTGCCCACAGTCTATTTCGAAGATTGGTTTGACAGGGTAGACGGAAGCGAACATCGCGCGCAGCTCTTCAGCGTTATGATCGACGACTTTACGCCTGTCCCTCGCCCGATGACAGCAGAACTCAACATGGCAGGAAGGTCTGCGGATTATTTTACGTTCCTTCTTACAGACCCGATTGATCTCGTCGATCGGATCCCAATCAAAGCAGGGGCTCTTGCCACTGGCGATGGCCGGGATCTGACGCGCTACGAGTACATAGAAGCGGATCATGACCTCGAACAACTCGTTCCTATCAGCGGCGATCCGACATACGGTGATTTGTTTGTTGACCGCGACGACAACGGCGCGATCCTTGCAATCCTGACATGCACAAATGATCCCACCTTTGTGAGCCAAGGCTGTACCCACGAGTACAGAGCGTTCGAGATTGACTTGCGCCTTGGCTATCGCCGGACGCAATTACCAGACTGGAAAGAGCTTCAGGCAAAGGTAACCCGCTTT
>Ga0207419_1000834_pt1 | contig 25719 bp, 24 predicted proteins | sample ElkSloMetagenome_4_FD_184723 | JGI IMG/M metagenome (GOLD analysis project Ga0207419, IMG submission 184723) | Hot spring microbial communities from Elkhorn Slough, Monterey Bay, USA - MD2A (version 2) | ecosystem: Environmental > Aquatic > Marine > Intertidal zone > Estuary: Microbial mat ... | reverse complement strand
CAGACCATGCCCTTTACATCTCTCTTGATGGGGGGAAAACTTTTATGGCAGCAGGCAAAGACCTCCCTAATGTAGCCATACATGACCTTGTGGTGCATCCACGTGAGCATGATCTGGTTTTGGGCACCCACGGACGATCCATTTTTATTGCCAGTGTAAAGGAAGTGCAACAACTTACAACCGATATCCTGGAGAAAGATTTACATTTGTTTGCGCCCGATCCGGTAACATTCAGCAGCAGCTGGGGCGAAACATGGAGTAAGTGGTTGCCAGCTTACCAGCCTGAGATGCAGATAGCTATTTATTCATCGGCAGGCGGTAACGCTGAACTAAAGATTTTTGGCGAGGACGACGCCCTATTGTATAAAAAAACGGAAGCAGTAAAAAAGGGTTTGAGTTATATCTCATATAACCTCACTGTTACTAAAGAGGCACAGGAGACCTACAAAAAGACACTCCATGAAAAAGAAACGAAAGCGTTTATTATTAAGGAGAGTGGAGATGGTAACCTTTACCTTCAAGCGGGCGAATACAATATTGCATTGAAAATAAACGGGGAAGAGGTGACCCAACCACTAGAAATAAAAGAGTAAACAAACTACCATTGTATAAATATTCATATCAATCGTAAATTTATGAAAAATATAAAAAAAATCGGTCTGATACTTTGTTTTACCTTTATCATAAAAATAATGGCTTCCTGCATATTCCCCGGTGAAGCACCCATCTTTTCTTTTTATCCGGATAAGTTGCGCATACAATTGCTGAACAACAACCATACCTATTTGTCAGAAAGCGAAGAAGACTCGCTTTCCCGCAATGCTGTTGCGTTAAGCCTGATAATTACCGAAAAAAGAGAAATGGCAGGTCTATCCATGAAGCGTATGGAGGTATTTGCCCCGGTATTGGCTACGTCTCCCCCTGATCCGGAGTATATAATAGAAAACCCTGTTACCCGGATCAGGGTAGTATCTTTGTTTTCAGTAAACGAAGAGGTTACAGCCGGCACTGATGTTACCAACATGTTTTTGTTTGGTGACAGGCAAGAGTTTCTTTATGTAACACAAGCATTTGCCCTTGAAAATCAGTTTGCAGAACCCTATCCTGAACCGGCCATTGGCTTTGATATGTTTTTAAAGCCAGTTGTAGAAAACGACACCGCGCAATTTGCCATCCAGGTAGTGCTGGAAGATGAAACGGTACTTTCTGATACCACAGGATTCATTCATTTGTATTAACCATTTTAAAATGAAAAAAGCAACCGCACTTTCAGGGATCTTAGTCTTACTGATTTTTAGCCTGTATGCGCAGGATAATAAGTCAGGCCTGATAAAAAACTGGCAGATTGAGCCCACATTCAATTTCCGGTATTTTAATATCACCACCTTTTCTGAAGGTGAAAACATTGATTTCCTTAATTATCCAGAGTCTGAATCCGGTGAACCGTTTTATTACGCATTTTTGGGTTTTGCTGCCCGGGTTGAATTCAATAACAACATAAAAGTGGCCCTTAATGCTGCGCTTTATGATCATGCTGATCCGGCATTGATAGAGTTTAATGCAGGTTATTTTCCCAAAAACAGGTGGGGAATTACAACCGGCGCTACAATGTTTAGTTATTTAAGCAACGATTTTTCTTCCTTTCATCGGAAAAAATATCCGGATTTTGATGGAAATCTGCACAATAATTTCCAACAGCGAACACGCTTTCTGTCCGCATTCTATGCTGGTGTGGAATATTTTTACCCAGGGGGAAAAACGATGCTTTCCGTTAAATTACAGGCTGGATTTGGAGGGCATCATGCATTTGAAGAGAAACTGCAGCAAAAACAAATCCTTTCTAATTATAAAGAAATTATTCATTATAAAACATCGTACCATTTTTCTCCTGTTTTTTATCCTTCAATTGAGTTCCAGCAGCAGTTGATTAATGCCAAATCATTAACCATGGGTGTAAGCATCCGTGGCAGCCTTTTTTATACTTTTACAGCCATTAACTACCAACAAACCATTTTTCAGTGGACTTATGAAAACAAAAGCGTGAAAGAAGTTGACTCAGAAAACCATCCGTTTATAAAAGCTGACGGCAGTTTGGGATTTTTTATCAGGTGGTAGGTTACACTTCCTTAATCAATTCTTTAATACGTTCAATCTGTTTTTGCTTGTTAATTTCGCGCAGGGCTCGGGCAGTTTTGGTGTTGTAGGCATGCCTCGAAATAAATTTAATCTGCAGCTTGTTCCATTCATTAAGCGACCCAATCATACTGCGTTCATGAAATTCTTTATAGAGGTTATAAGATACAGGAATAAAGTCACTTCTGCCCAAATAATCCAAATCAGCATCGCAAATAATCTGTTCCAAAAGATTTTTAGGTTCGGGAGGCATTTTGGTGGCCATAATTAATTCGCAAATACGCGCAATCTGCTCTTCAGTATAGCCGTAATCAGGTAAGAATTTTCTTACCAGGAGGCATCCCTGCTCCTCGTGGTCCTGATAAGAGATGGTATGGCCGGCATCATGAAAAAGCGCAGCCGTTTTTAACAACAGCATCTCCTCCGGAGTGATGTTTTCAGCCCATCCGATTAATTCTACTTCAGTTACGACATCTACCGTATGCTTTACATTATGATAATATAGATTTTCGGGTAATTCATGCTCAAGCATGTCCAGAATTATTTCCTGAATATCAGTAAACTGAATAAGCTTAAACTGAATGTAGAAATACTCATTCGGAAAAACAGATCCCGGAACATCTGTAAACTGAGGTTTTAATGATTTTACCTTATAAAGGCCAATATCGCCTTTGTATTTTATGGGTAAATTTCCTGCAATTTCGCACAGAAAAAACTCCTTAATGGCCTCATATGTCATGGCCGAAACCAATACCTCCCCGGGTTGGGCAGAATTGTGTATGCGGCTGGCAATATTAACAGTATCTCCTTTAATATCGACATTCTTCATTTTCTTTCCTGAAATATTTGCCACAACCGGGCCTGTATGTACCCCTATGCTTATATCCCAAATAAATTTTTCCTTACTGTGTAATTTAATCGTATTTAAATAATCTGCCATTCGTAAAGCCAGGTGTACAATCTGTACTGGATTAATGATATTTTTATCGGGTATACCACCGGCACACATATATGCATCACCCAGCGTTTTGATTTTTAAAACCTTAAATTCGTTTACGATGCTGTCAAATTCGATATATACCTGGTCAAGGGTATCCACATGAGGCAATTGATCTTTCTCCCTGGACAGTTTTTGAAATCCGTCTATGCTGGCATAGAGCACAGTGGCCATGTTAAAACGATGAACCATTTCACTCTTTATACCCATGGTTTTGCCCGAAGTAAAAAGCTTATTCTGATCTATACGGTTAACTGTATGATTCTTATTCTTTAGCGATTCATTTTCCAACCGCAGTTTTTCAACCAGCTCTTTAAGTTGCTTATTATTATTTACCAGTCGTGAGACACGGTCGATCAAATCGGCATCGTCATGCATCATGCTTCTAATCTTCGCTTTTATAGGTTTAAAAAAAGATTTTGTTCACGTATACGCTAATTCTTCATTTAAGTTTGCTCATTCATGTCAATTCTGATAAATTGGTTCTGCCAAAGCACCATCATTTCCTTTAAAAATATCACATAAAAAGCAGGCCAAATTTGAAATTATAAGTACTTTCTATATATTTGTTTCACACTAACAATAGTAAATAATCTAAGGAACCCGGCATGCATAATTTAATTATAGAGGTATCAGATGCATCGAAGACTTACAAAAAAGGAAAAATAAATGTCCATGCCCTTCGTAAATGCAGTCTGCAAATAAAAAAAGGTGAATTTATTGCGATTACCGGTCGCTCCGGTTCCGGTAAATCCACCTTGCTAAATTTGATTGGCGGACTTGATGTATTAACGCAAGGGAGCATTAAAATAAACGGTAGTGAAATGGCTTCCCTTCCCGGGAAAAAGCTGGCCAGTCACAGGAGATTTACAGTAGGTATGATTTTTCAGTCATTTAACCTTATACCCTCCTACTCAGCAGCAGAGAATATATCACTTGCCCTTGCTTTTGGGGGTTGTCCGCGTGCAAAAAGAAAGGAAAAAGCCCTGCATTTGCTAAACCAGGTCGGGCTTTCCGCGCGTGCCGACCATAAACCCGCCGAACTCTCCGGAGGAGAAATGCAGCGGGTTTCCATTGCACGTGCTTTAGCGAATAGTCCTGATATTCTGCTGGCTGATGAACCAACCGGAAATCTGGACAGCACCACAGCAAACGAGGTGATGGCAATCATCCAGGAGCTTAACCGCACCCATGGCATTACCGTTATAATGGTTACACACGACCAGCTCATGGCCCGGGAATATGCGCATCGCATCATTGATTTGAAGGATGGTAAAGTAGAAAGTATCATTGAGCCTGATAATAATAAAACACTAAACAATATTTAAACATGGGATTTTCTGATTTGTGGCAGATAGCCTTTCGTAACCTCCGAAAAACACGCCTGAGGAGCACATTAACCCTTCTGGGTGTTAGCATCGGCATTGGTTCCCTTGTTTCTATGGTTTCTTTTGGTACAGGTATGGAAAAAAATATCCGCGATGCCATTGCCAAACAAGGCTTATTTACCCGCATTACCGTATCTGCCGGTAAAATACCAGACCTCTCCTCGCTCAATAACCTGGAGAATGCCATGAGCAATTTTGACTCAGTGCCTGAAAAAATATCAGATTCCCTGCTACAGGTTATTCAAAATTATGAAGAAGTTGCCATGGCCTACCCCGAGATTACTTTTTCAGGAAAAGTTTCTTTCAATGGAAATGAAAAAAAAGTTACCGTTCAAGCTGTGCCAGGTGAACTGGCACGGGACGACAAAGCACTTAATTTGCACAGTGGTAGCTTTTTTGAAACAGATACTGTATTTGAGGTTATTTTGAGCTATGGTATGCTCGATGACCTGGGACTTAAACTAAAAACTGATGAAAAAACTGGTTTGTCAAAAGAAGACTCTGCAAAAAATCTGACACTCATAACACCGGAAGAAATTCTGGGTGATACCATACTTATCGCCACAGCTGTGCTGAACCTTCCGGGAAATAATTTTAATCCCTTAATGATGATGGCCAGCAGAAGTTTCCAACGCGCACCGTTTTCCGAACATCAGACACCATTTGTGATTAAAGGCATCAGAAACAAAGAATTTAATTTCAGCCGCTCCATCTTCAGTGCAGAAGTACTGGTACCCATGGAAACAGGGAAAAATCTTCCCAGGGCGTCTTTCAACAATGTATGGGATTATCTTGACAGCAGTAAAAAGAATAAACAAGGTTATGATGTGCTAAATGTTACTGCAAAAGACATGGCTGATATTACGCCATTAATCAATAAAATAAAAAAAATGGGGCTTTCCGTGTTCAGCTTTTTTGATCAGTTTGAAGAAATCAAGCGTTCCTTCTTGATTGTGAATTCATTGTTGAGTGTGGTCGGCACCATTGCCCTTATTGTTGCGGCCCTTGGCATAGTGAATACCATGGTAATGTCCGTAATGGAGCGTACCCGCGAAATTGGCATTATGAAGGCCATAGGGGGAGCTGAAAGCGATATTCGGAAAATTTTTCTGCTGGAGGCCTCCGTTATAGGTCTTGTGGGTGCTTTATTTGGATTACTCCTCGGATGGGGTGTTACACGCATTGCCAACATGGTGCTGAACACCCAAATAATGCCTGCAGGAGAAGAGCCAGTAAATCTGTTTTATTTTCCGTGGTGGCTGATTGCCGGCGCCATTGCTTTTTCTATTCTGGTGAGTGTGGTTTCCGGTTTGTATCCTGCATCAAAAGCCGCTGCTACCGACCCGGTAAAAGCCCTGCGTCACGACTAGTTCAGCCATGGTTGTGATCCCTTCCGGTAAGCGCTACGGTGATCAGCTCCGGGGTATTGCGCACACCGAATTTATCCAGCAGATTTGCCCGGTGTTTATCTATAGCTTTAGCACTAACGTGCAGTAATTTTGCTATTTCAGCAGTTTTTTTTCCTTCTTTAAGCAAATTAAGTACTTCTTTTTCACGCGGTGTAAGCTTTATTTTAGATGCACTGGGCAAAGGTGGGGTTACCTCTTCTTCAGGGGTAGTAAATGCATAGGTAACAGAATGATTATGCCGGAGAATACCGTTTAAAAATAAAGGTTTCCGGCAATTAAAATGTGAGTTAAAATTTAATTCCGGCTGGTCTTTGGGTTGGATTTCCTGGCTTAAATCAGAGAAATAATGCATCGAATCCATATCGAAAATCTCTGAGGGCTCCTTATTTAGCCATAAAGCAGGTGAAGTTTGGGTGTATTTAATGATTTTATCATTTACAAAAGTAATTTTATCATCCCTGATCATTAGTGCAGGGTTATTCAAAGCTGATACAAATTTTTTCATTTCAGAAAAACCGGAACTGTTGCTTTTGCCGGCTTTTTTTAACCGGGTTTGTATGGTAATTAACAATTCATCCAGCTTAAAGGGCTTTGTTATATAGTCATCAGCACCCATGTTCATTCCCTGCCTGATATCTTCATGCGATGTTTTTGCTGTGACAAAGATAAAAGGGGTATGGCTTAGAATATCCGTCTGCTGCAGCATATGCAAAACTTCAAAGCCATTTTTTCCCTCCATGGCAATATCGCAAATAACCAAATCGGGGGCATAGGTGAGCACTTTCTTTAACCCACTTTCGCCATTTTCAGCTACATCAACGTCATATCCGCTTTCACTCAAAAACAAGCCTGTAAGTTCGCGGATATCTTTATCATCTTCAATAATGAGAATTTTTTTTTGAGGCGTATCCATTCTTACAATGTTTAGTATAGTATAAATGTGCAAGAAACTCAGGTTTTGGAAAAGAAAAGCCAATTTGAAAGTGCAATCTCTGAAAATCCAGTGTTTATTGGTGGGATTTTCTTATGACCTAACGCAAAAGTAAAACTTTTCTTGCCTTTATTAAGCATTATCTTCAGGACATTCTCTCACACACGAAGTAGTTTCTGCGCGAAAACCCAATTTCTTTCCCGATTTTCGGGACAGGCTGTTATGGTTGTCTGAAAAATACTCATTTACAAAAGTAAACTGCGTTTTTTCTGACTTCGCAAGCTTCGAACCTGGACTTTTCTCATCACACATGAGTTTTTGCACAAGTATTAAGTAAGTACAAATAATTTATGAAGAAGGTTCAATATGATTGCTTTTTACAGCAAGAACAATATCCATCAATTCTTTCTGATTCAAAGGTTTTGCCAAATGCCCATCGCAACCTGCTGCACGTGCTTTTTCCTTATCTTCACTCATGGCATAGGCCGTTTGAGCATATACCGGTGTTTGAGGATTGATGTTTTTAATAGCTCTTGTGGCATCATAACCATTCATAACCGGCATCTTAATATCCATTAATACAAGTCCGATATCTTCCCTTGAGTCAAACATTTCCACTGCTTCCTGCCCATTGCGGGCATGGAGAAAATTCAGGTTTAACTCCGATAATAGCTCTTCGATAAAAATATAGTTAATCTCCTCATCTTCAGCCACAAGTACTGTAAAATTTGAATTTTTTTCCATGTTGTTAGTAGTTTCGGAATTAGAAATTAGATTATTGTTTTGCAACTTCCGGCTGTAAGGTAAAGTAAAATAAAAGGTAGTTCCTACGTTTACTTCAGTTTCAAACCATATTTGCCCTCCCATGAGTTCAACCAGACTTTTTGTTATCGCCAGGCCTAAACCTGTTCCGCCATAGTTTCTGGAAAGAGTATTTTCAGCCTGTGTAAATCGTTGAAAAATTCTGGAATGAAATTCCTCCTGAATTCCTATTCCGGTGTCTTCAACAAAAAAGGTTAATTTTTCCTTTTCTTTTACGGTATAGCCAAAAGAAATCTGACCTTGGCTGGTGAATTTAAACGCATTGCTTAGTAAATTTGTAAATATTTGCTTTAGTTTGGTTTGGTCGACCTCTATCAATGCCAGTGAATCGGACAAGGCCTTTTTAGGGAAGAGACTAATAGCCTGCTCTTTTGCCCTTTGTTCAAAAAGGGTAAAAGTTATCATTATCAGATCGTTCACATTAAATACCTCCGGCGCTAATACAAACTGGCCGGTTTCTATCTTTGAAATATCAAGAATATCGTTTACAATGGAAAGCAATTGATGGCTGCTCTGCACTACAATCTTGGCATAATAAGCCCTTTTTTCAGGTGTGATGTTCTCTTTGGCCAAAAATTCGGTAAAACCTACAATGCCATTCATGGGTGTGCGTATTTCATGGCTCATGTTAGCAAGGAAAGAAGATTTTAAACGATCACTTTCTATGGCTTTCTCTTTTGCTTTTATCAAAGCCTCCTCAGTATATTTCCGATGCAGGGCCAGCGAATAAATATTTCCCAGTTCTTCTACAATGGAAATATCCTTGCGACTATAACCACCATCTTTATTTGCAAGTATTATTTCTCCCATTACCTTTTTCTCCATCAGGGCAGGTACAGCCAAAAAATTCTGAAGCGCTAATTTCCCCTCATACTCGTCACGAAAAGCCGGATGAGATTTTGGATTATTTGTGTAAAAACTTTTACCTGTGTTTAAAGCAGTCCCCCACATGCCTTTATATCCGCTTGCGCCTGGTTGAAGTGTAAATTGCTGATCAATTTCCTGTTCACCAAGGTGATAACCGGTATTTTCACCGGTTTCCGGATCAATGGAGGAAACAAATCCGTAACTGCTGCTTGTCAGGTCCAATGATGTTTCATATATGAGACTGGCAATTTCGGGAATTGATAAATCCGGCTCAATAAGTTTTCTTGAGATTTTGGCTAATGAGAGTGAAAAACGCTCACTTTCTTCAGCCTTCTCTTTAGCGGTTAACAATTGAAACTGATATTCCTGTTTTTCAATAATTTTCCAAACGGTATCCATCAGCAAATTTACCTGTATGATATCATCATTGGTAAAATCACCCCTTTTATTCGTTAACACAAGCAGGGCCTTAACTTCGTCGTCTACCACCACAGGAAAAGAAAGAAGCGCTTTTATATATTTTTCCTTTGACAGGATATTTAAAAGGTCTTTATTTTCTATCTTATCATTTATCACTAACGGCGTGTTGGCTTCTGAAACAAATCCAGCCTGCTGAAAATCCTCTAATTCATAATCCTTTCTTCTCTTCAGAAATTTTATTTTCCCTCCTGTAAACGTTGTGAAATGAGTAAACTTACTTCTTTCCGCCGAATAAATAAACATGTACCCATTATGGGCGGAGGTTAGCTTTACAGCCTCTTCAAGCGCATTGTAAAGCACACGCTGCATGCTGCCGGTTTTTTGCTGTGCAATGTGTAAAAGTCTTTCAAGCCGCTCCTTGTGAAGCAATAAATCCTGTTCATTTCTTTTTTCATTGGTAATATCCCTGAATACGGCAACAATCCCGGTTCTATCATACGTTGGAGCTGAAGAAACCTGTAATATTTTATCCTGAAAACGAACTTCTAAATTTTTCAGGATCGATCCTTTTATACCTTTTTCAACTTCTGTTAAAACATCCTCATTCAACTTTCCTTCGGCTATCATTTGTACTATGATTTGCTGGAAACCGAGGCCTTTTATCTGCTTTAATTCCTTGTTTACTATGGATAATAAACTTTTATTGACTTCCAGAATTTTACCATCGTTTGAAAGATAAAGAATACCTTCACCTACCCCTTGAAATATTTCCTGGAATCGCGCACGGCTGTCTTCCAGTACTTTTTGGTATTTTACCTGCTCTGTAATATCCTGTATTGTACCAATTAGCTGTACGAGTTCACCATCATCATCAAAAAATAATTCGCCAATGCCATGGACATTTCTCGCTTCCCCGCTTATTTGATTTAGAACAGTGTAATTTTTATCGAATTTATTCTGCTGTTTTATCACAAAATCTTTTAAATAAGCAGCCATTTCCATCCGCTCATTGGGATGTATGGTTTGTTCCCAGGTCTTAATGGTTTTAGATAGACCTTTATCAAAACCAAATATTTTATCCAGTGTATCTGAACTTTCCCATGTCCCCTTCTGAATATCCAAAACGAAGTACCCTACATTGGCAATTCGTTGTGCTTCTCTTAATATATATTCCTGCTCCCGTTTTTTCTGCTCATTTGTAATACGTTCGCTTACATCATCAAAAATAGTAACCAGTTCTCCGGTGGGAAGTTGGAAAATAAAATTTTCCGGCCAACCTTTACGGTCTTCGTCTTCATAATAAAAGGGGGGCACTCTTCTTGGTTTTCCGGTTTTAAAGACTTCCTGCATTTCATTAAAGAGTTTGGTACGTAGCATATTTGGAAAATGCTTGCTGATTTTTTCTCCGGCAACAATTTTACGGGATATACCTGTAATTTTTTCAGCGGCAGCATTAAAATCAATAAAGGTAAAATCCTTGCCGTTATCCACAGCATTATAAATGGCCACTCCCGATGACATATGTTTAAAAATGGTAGAATAGAGTGCTTCTTTCCTTTCCAGTTCATGCCTTACCTCGTGCTCTTCCTGTATACTTTTTGTATTGATGATGAGAATATCCTTATCATTCTGGTTAAGCCTGTCAACCAATACAGATTTTACCCAAATAATATGTCCGTTTTTATGTCTTTGCCGATATTCAAAATCACTCTTCTCAAGAAATCCCTTTCTCATGCTTTCCTGAAATTCTCTGGCAACACGTTCCCGATCCTCCGGATGAACTTTTTGAAAAAGATCCATGGCATTTTGTTCGTTCTGGCTGTAGCCAAGTAATCTACTAAAAGATGGGCTCATATAGGTTACTTCTTGATCTTCTATGATTACAATGGCATCAGAAGAGTAGTTGGCAAGCAATTCATATTTTTGAATGGCTTCATCTTTCTCTTTTACCTGTTTTTCCTCTTCCGTAATATCCCGGACAACAGAAAGCATCAGGTCTTTGTCTCCGTTTTTCTTTATAAACTCTATTCGTGAGGCAACCTTCCTGAATGTTCCGTCTTTCCGCACAATATCAGCCTTGTGGGGGGAGCCTTTGTCACCTTTTGCAAATACTATATTATATTGCTGCATGGCTTCTTCCCGGTAGGCTTTTGGAAAAATAATATTAAACTCACTTCCTATTAACTCCTCCCGGGTGTAGCCATAAATCTCACAAAATTGCTTATTTACATTGATAATTATTCCATCTTCATCAGATATGGCCATACCATCCACACCAATTTCCCATATGGTTTGGAAAAGCTTTTCACTTTTTTCTGCAGAAATCTCAGCCTTTTTCCGTTTATCTATATCCCTGGTTATACCGCTAATACCAATAGGTATATTGTTGGATTTATAAATAAAATCGGCTTTTATCTCAACCCATAAGTGGGTTCCATCCTTTTTTATGGCTTCAGTTTCAAACAGAACAGCATCTTTCAGCTTTTCTCCCGAACGCAGCACTTCGTACAGCTTCTCCACAAACAAGTTTTCCAATACGGGCGCAAAATGTGCGGGAAATATCTGATCTAACTTCTGCTGATATCGCTCAGCAGGAGTATAACCAAATAAATCTTCATTATAATCATTAACATAGGTAAGATTTAGATCAAGATCAGCCATCCAGATAGCATCACTTGCCTGGTGCAAAATAGATTCATACCTGGTATGTGATGAAAGTGATTTCACCTCTTCTGCTAAAAATTCATTAATATCGGTTAAAATGGCAAAATATCCAGTCACATCTCCGTTTGCATCATTAAAAGGAATGAGCAGACCATCAAAAATAACACGCTTGCCATTTGGATAAGAAAAGAATTCTTTATAATGTACTTTGGTATTTGAAAATGCCTTTTCAATATGTATTTTTGCCGTATCATAAGCTTTGCTCCCAAGGATTGCCTCCAGTGATTTACCAATGAGCTCCTTTTTTTTTACGCCAAAAAATGTTTCATAGGCATGGTTCACCATGCAATATACTTCTTCTGAGTTTACAAAGGAGATCAAATGAGGATAATCATCAAAATCTTTTTCGTCCAAATCATTAATGGATGAATAACTTTCAATTTTACTCTCAATCTCTTTTCTTTGTATTGAAAGTTGGTTAAAAAATTCTGACATTTTACCCATAGAAATTCAATATATTATTTTCCTCAGAACATCTCAAAAATAGAATATTTATAATTGACTAACAAGAATTTAAAAATGATATATATCAATAATAATGGTAAAAGATATACTATTTATAATAGCACGCAATATTCTTTTAACTGATACCTGAAAAGTGAGAATTTATTCTTAATTCAAAGGCTGATCTGGTTAAAGTAAGAATCAATTTAAATGTTGCACAACAACAATAAATGGATTTAATTTGTACACTTATCAAATTCATAAATCAATATGAACATACGTTTTGTCCTATTCTTGTTGATCTTAACAGTTATAAGTTGTAAACAGCACCATTTTGAAGATTCCAAATACAAAATAACTTATAATGGCGATGTATTAAAGATTGAAGATAACGTAAATATCTACGAATTACATTTTGCTGCCTCAGATATTCTTCGCGTACAGGTTTTCCCCGAACAGGACACTTCAGGACGCTCAGAACCTACGTTTGCTGTTGTATATGAAAGAAAATCACTGGTTGACGTACGGTTAGAAGAATTCGAGGATTCTGCGATCATTTCATCCAGCAAAATAATTGTGAAAGTATACAAAAACCCGCTACGAATTGATTATTTCAATATTCATGGGAGTCCGTTGCTTACCGGACAGAAAATATATTTTGACTCTACAGGCACAAAAACAATATCATTCAAGACTAAACCAGGAGAAGGCTTCTATGGAATGGGACAAAAATCAATTCCGGTAAACCGCCGCGGTTATGCCTTTGATGTTTTAAATAAGCATATTGGCGGGTATACCAAACCCTATGCCACCCAACAGGTAAATATCCCTTATGTTTACACTAATAAAGGATACGGTGTGCTTTTTGACAATCCGTGGCCGGGCCATTTCGACCTTGCCAAAACATCAGAAGAAACATGGAGTTACAGTGCAGAGAATGGTGCTATGCTTTTTTACTTAGTAAGCGCAAAGGATGTTCAGGGATTGCAGGAAAAATACTACGAACTAACCGGATATCCTCCCATACCCCCAAAATGGGCCCTTGGATTGTTGCAGAGCAAATGCGGTTATGAAAATGAAGATATTGTTAATGAAGTTGTGTACGAATTTGAAGAGCAAAACCTGCCCCTTGATGCCATTATTTTAGATGCCTACTGGTTTGGGGGTTACAAAGAAGGCTATCCGCATTACATGGGCAACTTTACGTGGCTGGAATCAAACTTTCCAAATCCGGATTCATACCTGGAAAACATGAAGGAAAAAGGGATAAAAACCATACTTATTAATGAACCATACATCAACGAAGATTCCTATAATTATGATTTACTTGCCGAAAACGGATGGCTCGTGTCTAAAAAAGGTGAAGATGAACCCTACCTGATAAGCCCTTACTGGGCTGGCGACGCTTCTCTTTTTGATATCACCCATCCGGAAGCCCGGGACTGGATGTGGAGCCAGTTCCAACGGTTAATTTCTCAGGGGGTAGATGGTTTATGGATAGACCTTACAGAACCCGAACACCCCATTGAAAATGGTTCTTTCCACCTGGGATCAGACCGGAAAATTCATAATATCTACAGCAATCTGTTTGCCGAATTGGTATATGACGGTTACCGCAAAGATTTTCCTGATAAACGGGTGTTTAATCTTACCCGTGCCGGCTATTCAGGCATACAACGATTTGGCGCCATTAACTGGTCAGGTGATGCATCCAAAACCTGGATAGCACTTAAGCTTCAGGTTCCTATGCTTATTGGCAGTGCCATGTCCGGTCTACCCCATTATTCCTCAGATATTGGAGGATTTACCAATGCCCATGACCGTACCGATGGCCTTACCATTTTCACTAATTTTGATGGTAAAGGCGTGCTTACCACGCCGGAATTGTATACTAGGTGGTTCCAATTCGGTGTGTTTTCTCCCATGTTAAGACCCCATTCAGGTGAAGAGCAATACTGCGAACCTTTTGCACATGGTACGCTGGCGCTCGATATTTCAGCAAAATACCTGAAGTGGCGATACCGTTTATTGCCATATCTTTATACCTACGCATGGAAAACTTCAACAACAAGTGAACAACTGATTAAGCCGTTGTTCATGAAATTTGATGATGAAAATGCTCATGGCAAAGATTACCAGTATATGTTTGGCAAATCACTGATGGTTGCACCGGTGCTGGACGAAGGGGTTACAGAACTTGATGTATATTTTCCCGAGCCGGCTCCCGGGCAACGTTGGATTGGATTCTGGAATGACAGTGTTTATCCCTCAGGATCTACGGTTACAGTAGATGCTCCCCTGGAAACCATCCCGGTATTTGCATTGCAGCCCTCAATAATTCCATTGGCGGAGGTAAAAAAACACGTAGGTGCATCACCGGATGATACACTTACTTTAAGAATATATCCGGGAGATCAGGCTGATTTTATATTGTATGAAGATGACGGGTTGTCGCGTAAGTACGTGGAAGGTGCATTTGCTACTACAAAAATGGAGATGACACAGAAAAACTCAGATTTGGAAATTACCATTCACCCGGCCGAAGGCAGTTTTGAAGGCATGCCAGTGGAGAGAACCTGGATACTTGATCTTCACCTTATAAAACAAGCCGGAAAGGTTAAAATAAATGGCAAAGAAACTAATGATTTTGAATTACTGGATAACAATACCCTAAAAATCAAAACCTTTTCCGCTGCAGATAAGCAAATTCTTATAAGTATAAAGGATGTTGTCCTTACCACAGATCAACAAATGAATTGATCAGGTCTTTGATTGATTAATAATATCTTCCGTAATCTCATCCCAATGGTTAAAGGGAGTGATAAGCCAATCCTTATAGTAAGGTTTCTTCTCATTTAACTCACCTTTAATCAGAAAATAACTCTTTCTCACCCCGGCATAACGCAACTCAGGCAGCACATTTTTCAATGTAAATTCATGCAAATGAGGCTGAATATCAAAATCGGTGTCAAGCTTATTAAATACAATATATTTGGGTTTGATATAATGTACGAGTTCAATAAAAATTACAATCTTCTCCACATAAGAAACATCATCATGAATATCACTTTCTTTTACATGTAATTCCACAATCTTTAAATCCTCATGGTGCGTTACTTCAATGCCTTTGTATGTCATATTAATGGGCCTGTATACTATTTAAAGCTGGTTAATATCCCTTTGGCTGATAAATATCAGCGAAAAAGGTAATAAAAAACACCAAATTTAATAGCTTTGAAAAGAAGAATGAAATTAAATAGCTGTTGGCTCAAGTTTCTTTGACAAACAATGACTTTTGTTAGATTAAAATTTAAATACTTTAAATGCACCTAAAGATTTGAGATATGCCATGCTACTTTTTAAGAAGGGCTATAAAAGCATTGGCATAAGCATGTAAATCACCGGGGTTGCGGCTGGAAACAATGTTACCGCTTACCACCACCTGTTCATCTACCCATTCCGCACCGGCATTTATCAGGTCGTCTTTAATGGCTGGTGTTGACGTGGTTTTATGTCCTTTTAAAATGCCGGCGGAAACCAGCACCCATCCTGCATGGCAAATGTGTCCAATTGGTTTTTTAGCATCATCCATGGCCTTTGTAAAGGCTTTTACGGCATCATACCTGCGGAGCTTATCTGGGGCAAAGCCACCGGGAACTAATAAACCATCATATTCATTCACATTCAGATCATCAAATCCAACATCGGCTTTGGCAGGAACGCCATATTTGCCCGTGTATTCAGTACCGGCCTTTTCTCCTGCTAAAACAACTTCATATCCTTCTTCCCGCAAACGTATTACAGGGTACCATAATTCCAGATCTTCAAATATTTCGTGTACAAAAACAGCTATTCTCATATTTAATTGATAATTTTAGGTTATTATTGTAAGTATTACAATAACCAGGATAATTTGTTTAAATGAACAAAATCACCCTGAATCAAGTCTTATGCATATCTTAAATCATTAAAACAACAATAATTCTATTTACTATGCAGGCATCCAAACTTTTCTTAAAACCAGCTTTTTTAATTGCTGCTGCTTTACTCCTTACTTCCTGCAAAGAAGTGCGACAAAACCTTTATTTTGAAGGTTTTTGGCCCATGCTTTTTACGGTAATTTTTGTTGTTGCTATTATTGTAATCCTCACCGCGCGTATTTTCAGTAACAAAAAATTTGGCGAAGACGATTAGAGATTCACTCTTTTTCACATCACCTTTTATTAAAAAAGTTCTGCACTCACAATACATGTTTATAATCAAACATGTTGAACCCTGAAAGGGTTGCTAAATCATCAACCATCTGCAACACCTAAAATTCAATCCAAGGCTGTTAATGTTTCATTACTTTTGAATTTTAAAGGCCTGGTATGCAAGTCCCGGCTTACCTAAAACTTCAATTTAAATAGTAACTTACCCCTGGCGCAGAAAAAACACGCCCTACCCCGGGAGATGAATTACCTATAATTTTAAAAAAATCAGTTTTATATGAAATAAAAAAAAATCTACTTGCATTATGAGAATATTCTCATTACTTTTGTTTTAAAATTATTAAACAAGAGAAATGCCAAGGCCGGTAAACCCAAGAAAAATAGTTGCTCCTCCACGTTTTCGTGAACTTGTACCCTCGGGTGCACCGCACGGGAAGCGTGAGCCGGTGGAGTTCCTGTATGAAGAGTATGAGGCCGTTAAACTGGCCGACTATGAAAACCTGAACCACAAAGAAGCTGCAGATTTAATGGGTATTTCCCGACCAACATTTGCACGTATTTATGAAAATGCACGAAGAAAGATAGCACGCGCCATGGTAGAAATCCGTCCGCTGGCAACTGTGTATGGCAATGCATATATGGATAACAGCTGGTACTATTGCAAAAAATGCCATGCCCGCTTCACCATTCCGGGAGATAAGCCCAAAAATCAGTGCCCGGTGTGCAAATCAACAGATCAAATAGAATTGATCAATCCTGAAAATGAAAAATAGATAATTAATTAAAAGACTTAAAAATTGAAAACAATCATTACTGCTGAAGGAAATACATTACAAGCGAAATTTGATTTGCGCTTTGGAAGAGCTTCATGGTTTTGCCTGCTTGATGAAATCAACGGGAAGACTGAATTTATTGAAAATGATTTTAAGGAAAGTCAAAGTGGAGCAGGGACCCGCGTTGCTCAGAAAATAGCGGATTTCGGTGCCGAAAAAGTTATTTCAGGAGATTTTGGCCCCAAAGCCAAAGACTTGCTCGACGCCCTGAATATTCAAATGGTTATTTTGCAGGATGATACACTGACAGTTGACGACATTATTCAAAAATTAAAATAATACGGCTATGTCAAAACTTAACCACCAAGGACCGGATAATCTGGACCATGCTTTTGGACGGAGATTAGGGTTATGCAATCCTGAGCCTGAATGTTTAAAATTAGGCACAGGCCAAGGCAAACGCCGAAGATCTGGCGGAGGAACAGGCCAGGGAAAAAGACTAAAAGCAACCAATGGTTAACGCTAAAACATAATAAAATGCCAGGATTTAACAGAAAAGGACCCAATGGAGAAGGTCCGCGAACAGGCAGGCAAATGGGCAAATGCAATGCCGGTAACAGCATTAATAGTGAAGAAAGAAAGGAAAAAAGAAGACAACGGCGTGGGATTGGAAAAGGTGCAGGCAATTGCCTCGGGGGAAACAAGGCTTAATGCCTGCACCTTTAATGTTTCTCTTCCTGTAAGGCGGATTAAAATAGTGATAGCTTGCTGGCCGGCACACGAAAAGCCAGCGTGATAAATGGATAATTATATACTAAATCAAATGCTAAAAATTTAATAAAATCATGAATAAAAAAATAGCAATACCCTCAGAAAATGGCATACTGGCAGCACATTTTGGTCATTGTGCAGCATTTTCAATATTTAAAACCGAAGGTAAAGAGATCATCAAAAAAACAATCATTGATGCCCCACCTCACCAGCCTGGCCTACTGCCCCGATTCCTGGCCGAGAAAGGAGTTACAGATGTTATTGCCGGTGGCATAGGTCAGAAAGCAATAACGCTTTTCAACCAGCACGGCATTAACGTGTTTGCCGGTGCCCCACAGGAAGAAATACAAACCATTGCTAGAGGCTTTTTAAACAGCACCATCGAATTTTCAGCCAATTATTGCGATCATTGACAAGCAAAGGTGAAACAATAAAAACCAAAGAATTTATGAAACAGGAATGCTATTTCTGTCATCTGAAAACCCTGGAAAAATTACTTATAAAATATGCACCTTCAAACGAATTGGCTGAAAAGATAATTTTCGAAATCAGTCATTTACTGGAAGAAAACAGGGAACAATCCAATCCGGCCCTAAGTGGGCTCATGCATGCAAAAGTTTCAGCATTCCTTGGACTGGAGGATTTGTACGTTGAGGAAAAAAAATCAGCCAATAAAATCATTCTTGGTCACTACGATTTCTGGAAAAATTTTATTAAAAAAGATACTGAAAATGCTTTTGAAAATGCTGTAAAACTGGCAGTAGCAGGGAACATTCTTGATTATGGTGCCCATTGTATGAAAGAAGACATCCTGCACCAGATTTTTGCCATTATCTCGCACGAGTTAAGCATTGATAAATCCCGCGATTTGCAGGCAGGCATTCAGAAAGCAGAAAATATTCTTTATTTGGGTGATAATGCCGGTGAAATAGTTTTTGACAAATTGCTTATCGAAACCATGAATCAGTCCAATGTTACATTTGCCGTGCGCGGCATGCCTGTTATTAATGATGTTACGCTGGATGATGCCCGTGAAATTGGCATGAATAAAATATGCAGCGTGATTGAAAACGGTCATAATGCCCCTTCTACCCTGCTTAAGCATACATCACAGGCTTTTACAGAAGCGTTCAACAAAGCAGACCTGATTATTTCAAAAGGACAGGGTAATTTTGAAGGGCTCATGGAGGTAAAAGACAAAAATATATATTTCCTGCTGATGGCTAAATGTAAACCCATTGCCGAAATGCTAAATGTCAAAAAAGGTGACCTGGTGGTTCAACATGCCAGTGCCTTGCATAATTCAAAAATAGAAGAAGAAACTCTTGCTTATGGCTTTTAAACTGGCTATAGCAAGCGGCAAAGGCGGCACTGGCAAGACCTCAGTGGCCATAAACCTCATGCATCGTCTTTCAAAATTAAATAGTCACACCTGCCTTGTCGATTGTGATGTGGAAGAACCCAACATGGCACTACTCACTGATGGGGTAAAAAAAGTTCATGAAGCAAAGGTGTTTCAGTCAGTAGCCGGAATTGATGTTTCAAAGTGCACTTTTTGTCGTAAGTGTTCAGATTTCTGCGCGTTTGGTGCTATTGTAGTCATTCCGGGCGTACCATTTGCTCGTGTCACAGAAAGCCTCTGCCACAGTTGCGGTGCCTGCAGTTATGCCTGCCAGGCTGATGCAATCTATGAGAATGCTGTGGAAATTGGTACCATCAGAAGTTATAATACACCTGATAACAGGCAATTAACCGATGCCATACTCAAAACCGGCTCACCGATGCAAACAGTGCTGATAAAAAAATTAAAACAACTTGTCCTTGGCCGTGAGCAGGATATATTCATTTTTGATGCTCCACCCGGCACAAGCTGTCCCGTGGTGGAAACGGTATCAGATGCTGACCTGGTTTTGCTTGTAGCTGAACCTACCCCTTTCGGGATGCACGACCTGGAACTCAGTGTTGCACTGATGCAATCCATGAAACTTCCTTTTGGGGTTATCATTAACAAATCCGGACTGGGAACAGGCATTTACGATTACCTGGCATCAAATAACATTCCTCTTCTGGGCGAGATACCTTTCAGTAAAACCTTTGCTGAAAAATATGCCGGTGGCAGCATCATGGAAAACATTCCGGAAGAAATACACGTCCGATACGACCAGATTGCTGAAAAGATTTGGCAAATTATTCAAAAATCCAGCTATGAAGCCCTTTCGTTAACATCTTTTATCCATGCATAAGCCTTTTGAGATAACCATAGTTAGCGGTAAGGGCGGAACGGGAAAAACGAGTATCAGCCTGGCGCTGTCCGCTGTAATTCCTGATGCGGTATTATGCGATAACGATGTAGATGCTGCCGATATGCACCTGGTTTTAATACCAGAAGTAAAAGAAACACACATTTTTCAGGGGGCTTACCGGCCCGAAACAGATGCATCGAAATGTTCAGCATGTGGAGATTGTATTGAATATTGCCGTTTTAATGCGTTACGTATGGGTGAAAACAGTTTCCCAATTTTAAACAGATGGGCCTGCGAAGGATGCCGGCTGTGTGAAAGGGTATGTCCAGAGCAAGCCATCTCCGCAACGCATCATAACAAAAGCCAGTGGTTTATTTCAGAAACCCGCCTGGGACCTTTTGTACATGCCAAAATGTTGCCAGGTGAGGAAAATTCCGGAAAGCTGGTAACCTTAATCAGGCGTGAGGCAAAAAATCTGGCAACTACCGGCAACTTCCGTTACATTCTCAGCGATGGACCTCCGGGAACAGGATGTGCCACCATAGCCACACTCACAGGCACGCAACTGGTTCTTGTAGTGCTGGAACCTTCTAAAACTTCTCTCAACGACGGAATCAGGCTGCTTGCATTGACACGCTCTTTCCAACTGCCCGTAGTGGCCATCATCAACAAAAGTGATATGAACAACAGTATGTGCAATCGTATGGAAGACCTTCTGAAAAGAAACAACATACCTCTTCTGGGAAAAATAAAATATGATGAGCAAATGCTTAATGCCATTAATGCAAAACAAGCCATCACGGAATATGCCCCCAATTCGGAAACAACAATGGAAATAATGAAGGTGTGGAAAAAAATGGAAGAACAAATTACACAACTATATAATCCTACTGTAATCCAATAAAAACAAGAAGCAATGAATAGTAGCAACATTGAAAACATCATTTTTATAGCCTCCGGAAAAGGAGGCGTGGGAAAATCAATGGTAGCAACCAACCTTGCCATCGCCATGGCCCGTAACGGATTTGCCACCGGTTTATTTGATGCCGATATCTTTGGTCCATCTGTGCCTCTCTCTATGGGCATGACAAACCAAAAACCCCTTGTTCATACACAGGGCGACAAACAGGTATTCGAACCATTAATAAACTTTGGGGTAAAAATGATGTCGCTGGGCTTTCTGGTAGCTCCCAACGATGCCGTCATCTGGCGGGGGCCGGCTGCATCCAATGCCCTTACACAAATGCTGGAAGGCACAAACTGGGGCGCGCTTGATTACATGGTGGTAGACCTGCCACCCGGAACCAGCGATATTGCCCTCACCCTGTCGCAAAAATTACCCCGGGCCCGGGCCATTATAGTTACATCACCACAAAAAATGGCTGTTGCTGATGCACGGAAAGCTGCCAGAATGTTCCTGAACGATGGTATCCGCATCGCGATAAGCGGTGTGGTGGAAAACATGTCGTGGTTTACACCGGCTCCACATCCAGGGGAAAAGTACTACCTTTTCGGTAAAGATGGTGGAAAAGCCCTTGCCGACGAACTTGGCGTACCCCTGCTGGCGCAAATTCCCCTTGTAGATGATGTGTGCGAAAAAAGCGACGAGGGCAAACCGGTTTTTACCTCTGCAGATAAATCTTTAACAACACTTTTTGAGAAACTGGCTGAAACATTAGCCAGGCCAACACCTGCATCGCATGCTGACCTGTAGTATACACATCAGGCCCCGCTACGGCGAAGTAGACAGCATGGGATACCTGTACCATGCCCGGTATGTCGACTATTGCCATGAGGCACGCACTGCTCTGTTCAGAACCATAGGTATTCATGACAGTGTGCTTGATGCCAGCAATGTATTGTTGCCCGTTATAAAAATGAAACTTAAATATCACCACCCTTCTTTCTATGATGAAGTACTTACGGTAACTGCTACTTTAATGGAACTGCCCCTTACACGCTGCAAATTGTGTATTTCATTTACCAACGGGGAGGGTGAAAAAGTTTGTTCGGCGTATTCAGAAATTGCTTTCGCCGATAAAGAAACGCGCAGGGCCATCCGCGCACCGGAATTTATCATGCAAAAAATTCTTCCCGCATGGGAAAAACAAATGGTAAAAGAAACCTATCATGAAGACTAATGCAAAATTTACCATTACCATTCTCGCGGAGAACCATGCCGGAGCCCGGTTTGAGGCAGAGCACGGGTTATCATACCTCATACGTGTTAATGGCACCTCACTGCTTTTTGATACAGGTGGCTCAGACCTTTTTATTCGAAATGCAAAAAGGTTAGGCATTGACCTTGAAAATGAGCCTGATTTGGTTGTGCTTTCACATGGCCATTGGGATCACAGCGGGGGATTACAATATCTTCGGCGCAAGCATGTCATTGCCCATCCTGATGCCTTTCAGAAACGTTATCCAAAGCATTCGGGAGAGAACATTGGTTTCGAAGGTAATGCAGATTTTCATAATGAAAATCATACTGTCTCTTTGCACCGCGAAGCGGCGGAAATTGCGCCCAACATTTGGTTTTTGGGAGAGATACCCCGGAAATTTGATTTCGAAAAGCAATCATATCCTTATGTGCTGGACAATGGTTCAGAAGATACCATAACAGATGACAGTGCCATAGCCATTAAGCATAATGATGTGCTGGTACTTATTTCCGGTTGTGCCCATGCCGGCATTTGCAATACGCATGCCCATGCAAAGGATGTAACCGGCACTAAAGAAACCAGGCTTATTGTGGGTGGTTTGCATTTAAAAAATGTAGACCATCGCACCCTTGAAACCATACAATACTTTCAGCAAGAGCAAGTAAAAGAGCTATGGCCTTCGCATTGCACGGAATTGCCGGCGCTGGCAGCTTTTCACAAACACTTTGGCGGAAAATTCATAAAAACCGGTACAATCATTCAACTTTAAATACAAATTATCATGAAAAAACACAAAAAAATTTTAGTTATTGGTGGTTCCGCAGCAGGCCCTAAAGCCGCAGCAAGGGCGCGCCGTATGGATGAATTTGCAGAAATAACCATGTTTCAAAAAGGCCCGGACCTTTCCATGGCCTCCTGCGGTTATCCTTATTATGTGGGTGGATATTTCGACGACAGGAATATGCTTTTGTGCACCCCCACTGGTGTGGTTCGCGACCCAAAATTTTATTGGAATGCAAAGGGAATAGAAGCTAAAACCAACACCGAAGTTACAGCCATAAACCGGAACGACAAAACGGTTTCTTTTAAAGACATGATAACAGGTGATACGGGAACCATGGCTTACGATAAACTCATCATCGCTACGGGAGCTACCGCAAAGCGTCCTCCTTTACCCGGTGTGGAACTCGCGGGCATCACCACCCTGCAATCACTGCAGGATGCTGATTACCTTAGAAAAATTAAAGAAGACGGAAAGATAAAAAAAGCAGTAGTTATTGGCGGAGGACTAATTGGCATTGAAACGCTGGAAGCACTCCACCTGGCCGGTATAGAACTTACCATGGTAGAGTTGTTGCCACAACTGCTTACCTTCTTAGACTGGAAAATGGCACGACTTGTTGAAAACTACCTGAAAACCAAAGCCAATGTTATCACCAAAAATGGCGTGCAAGAATTTTTGGGTAAAAACGGGCACATTACTGCCGTAAAACTGCAAAATGGAACCGAAATTCCATGTGAGCTAGCCGTTCTTGCCATTGGTGTATCACCCAATACGGGCCTGGCCCATAGGGCCGGCATAGAAACTGGTAATCTTGGTGGCATTCGGGTGAACAACCATATGCAAACAAACGACCCTGATATTTATGCCGCAGGTGATTGTGTGGAGGTAAGAAACCTGATCACAGGTAAATATGTGCATAGTCCATATGGCGACCTGGCTAACCTACAGGGACGCGTAGCAGGCGAAAATGCCAGTAAGGGCAATGTTGCCATTTTTCCCGGAACTCTGCAAACGGGTGTGTGTAAAATATTTGATTATCAGGTGGGCATAACAGGTTTGTCAGAAACAAATGCTTCCAGGGCAGGTATACCTTTCCAAAAAGTAATAAATGCAAGTCCAGATAAACCAGGTTTTATGAGTGGCAAACTTCTTATTACAAAATTGGTAGTGGCCAAAGAAACCGGAAAAATACTTGGCGCACAATGCCTTGGACCGGGAGATGTAAGTAAACAACTGGCCATATGGGCCACTGCACTCAAAGGGGGGCTTACCGTTGATGAAATGGTTAACGCGGATTTTCCCTACGCTCCACCCTTTTCTCTTGCCATAGACCATAGCATTGCCACTGCCCATATTATGCAAAACAAAATGCATGGTATTTTTGAAGGAATTTCAGCCCTGGAACTTAAAGATAAAGTAGACCAAGGCGATAAAATGTATATCCTGGATGCCCGTGGTCCTGATGAATACGAACAAATGCGCCTGGGCATTGGCGAAAGCCTTATACCCATTGGGGCACTGAGAAAGAGATTACATGAACTGCCACAGGATAAATCTACTGAAATTATAACCCTGTGCAAGATATCGCTGCGTGGATATGAAGCTGCTGTGCTGCTGCAGGCACACGGCTATACAAACGTAAAAGTGCTGGAAGGTGGAATTATGGCCTGGCCTTTTGAAAGAGAGAAATAGGTTTTGATTGATTGATGGATTGATTGAAAGAAAGCGTATCTCCTGCCGGGGGATGCGCTTTTCTGATTTATTAGTAGGTGTTGTTTTTTATATTCCCGTTATTTGAATATTTTTAAAATTCTAAAATAACCAGACGCAATGAAAAGACGTTTTTTTTAAAGAATCTTGGATTGGGTACTTCCGGGATAATGGCTGCTCCTGTGCTGGCTAATGTTAGCAGCAAAAACAGATTTACCCTCCTACTTCTATGGCACCCCCAACAACCTTAATGAGATAATAAATGATGAAGGCCAGGTAGCTTTACGCATAGCATAAAATATCCGGAGGATCCCCGCCAGATTTCGCTGGCTGGTAAAATCAAGGTAAAAAATGGCAGCCCTGATCGAATTCGTCATTTTCTGTTTGAACCGGACGAGGACAGGTTGATAGAGCAAACCAGTGCATTTCATGTCCAAAATGATAGCGAGGGTCAGGACATCATCACCATATGGATTAAAGAACCTCAGGAAAAAACCAGTATTTCGTTTGATCTTCCCGAAAAAGAATAAAATTTACCCTTGGGGATTAATCACTAAATAAGAGATCAGGCACCAAACAGATGATTACCAATGTATTGTAAATTATTTATTATACAAAGAAATTGGTGTTATTGATCCTGCAGAAGCAGGCATTAAAGATACCGGAACCAATTTCACTTTTATTGCCATGGCTGATCCACAGGAAGGAGATCCTGATGATCCCGGCCACCGGAATACACGTATGAAAATACACAATGCCTTTATTGAAGAGAGCGTGGCTCTTGTAAACCGGCTTGAAATTAATCCGGCTTTTACAATTGTTATAGGAGATGTAACAGTTGAATGGATGGAAGGATACCGGGGATCTCTGATGGTGCTAAACATGTTGTATTCAGCAAACAAAGCCTGGGTGAATATAGGTGGAAATTAC
>Ga0207419_1000833_pt1 | contig 25750 bp, 22 predicted proteins | sample ElkSloMetagenome_4_FD_184723 | JGI IMG/M metagenome (GOLD analysis project Ga0207419, IMG submission 184723) | Hot spring microbial communities from Elkhorn Slough, Monterey Bay, USA - MD2A (version 2) | ecosystem: Environmental > Aquatic > Marine > Intertidal zone > Estuary: Microbial mat ... | reverse complement strand
CCGGCAGGACGGCCTCCAGACCGAGCACCTGCTGGCGCGTGTTGCCGTAGCGAATCGTCAGATTGCCGCCGGCGTTGGTGGCAATGGTCCCACCGATGCTGGCCGTACCCTCGGACGCCAGGCTGACTGGATAGCGCAGGCCCTTCTCCGCAGCCCAGGTACGGACCTGGGCCAGCGTGGCGCCGGCTTCGACGACCAGGCTGGCGTCGATGGGATCGATCGACCGGAGGGCGCGCAGTCGCTCCAGGGAGATCACCAGCTCCCCGTTCAGCGCCGATCCGCCGCCGACCAGTCCGGTGCGGCCGCCCTGGGGCACGATGGCGACGTGATGGCGCTGACACAGCCGAACCACCTGGGCCAGCATCGTGGTCGAGGCCGGACGAGCCACGGCCAGAGGCACGCCGTGGAAACGACCGCGCGGCTCGATAGCATAGTGAGCTAAGGCATCGGCGGCGCGCACCAGCCCGGGGGCATCGACCACCGCCCTGAGCTCGGTCAGAAAATCCATCGTGTCCATGCCGTGTTGGCGCTAGTCAGGGGGAACGCTGGTGCATCAACATCCAGGTATAGATGTCGTGCCCGGCGCTGAGGTCATAGGTCCGCCGCCAGGAATTGTGTCCCACGCCGGGGTAGATGGTCTGGCGCACATCGAAGGCGACCGGATCGCCGCAGTCGAGCAAAGAGGTGACCGGAACGGTCGTGCCGTTCGGCGTGACGGTGCCATCGTTATCGCCGTGGAAGGCCCAAATCGGAAGCATCCCGAGAGCGCAGCCGGCGAGGTTAAATGCGCCGCGGCCATCACCAGCAATCGGCACCATCGCAGCAATTCGGTTCGCGATTTGCTGGCCGGCGTACTGCCAGCTGCCAATCGCACCGCAGCTCAAGCCGGTCAGATAGATCCGCCGCTCATTGATGGCGTAGGTGGACACGGCGAACTCGATAAAGGCTTCGATCTGGGCCGAGGAGGTGCACCCCCCGCCCGAGTGCTGCGGAGACAGCACCAGAAAAGGTCGTTCGGCATCCCAGCTGTTGTTGTTGATCAGGCGGGGTGGGCCGTTGCTGAGCACGCGATCGAGCTCGCTGTCGCCGTTGCCGTTCTCGCCCAGTCCGTGGATGAAAATCAGCAGCGGGTAGGCCTTGGCCACATCGTATGCCGGCGGCAGGTATTCGTAATAGCCCTGGCCTGCGGCAGTGCTGCCCAGCGGGCGTGGCACGTGACGCTGGGAAGGCGGCTCAGGCACTACGGGAATCGCCGGCCAGCCGCCGAAACGATCCTTGAAGATCAGCTGGGGGCTTTGTGCCTTGACGGCTGGCGGGCCAACCAGCGCGGCGGCAAACAGGCTGCCGAATAATGCCAGACGTGCCGTCATCGGGTGGGTGCTACGCCGGGCTGTCTCAGCTCCTGACCAGAAGCCTCCCAGGCCGCTTTCACCATGGCGCGAACGTCAGCTCGAAGTTCGGCCGCATCGAAAACCCGGCCACCGCGAATCGTATAAGCTGCCCCGCCGCTTCTAACGACCTCGTTGGCGGCGTTCAGCTCGATGGCGCCGGTGCCGTACAGACGCTTGAAGTTCACCAGCGGATTGCTATCGACTACGAGCAGGTCGGCCTGCTTGCCGACTTCGACCGAGCCGATTTCGTCGGCTAGGCCGAGCAGCTCGGCGCCGTTAAGGGTGGCGGCGCGGATCACCTCGAGGGGATGGAAGCCAGCCTCCTGGAGGAGCTCGAGTTCCTGAACGTAGCCGAAGCCATAGAGCTTGTAGATGAAGCCCGAGTCAGACCCGACGACAACCCTGCCGCCGCGATTCTTGTAGTCCTCAATGAACTGCATCCAGCGGCGGAAGTTGTCGGCCCAGGCCACCTCATCGGCGGTCGACCAGTTGAACCAGTAGGAGCCGTGGGCGGTGCGCGAGGGCCGAAAGAAATCCCATAAGCTGGGTAGGGTGTAGTCAGCATGCCACTCGGCCGTGCGCTGGGCCATGAAGTCGCGATTGGCCTCGTAGATCGTCAGGGTCGGACTGAGTGTGAAGTCGAGCTCGATCAACTCGTCGCGGACCGCGGCCCAGCGAGGATGACTCGGCCCGACCGCCTGGGCCCACAGGCGGCCGGCAGCGGCAAAGCGATGGTACTCATCGGCGTAGTTGTAGTCGACCGGATAGTCCTGCACCGTTCGGTCGGCGAACAGCGCTTCGGGCAAGCCGTACCAATGCTCCATTGATGTCAGGCCGGCGCGTGCCGTGTGCAGCACGTTGGCGCGGGCAACATCCATCTGGGCATGATGCATGGCCGTCCCCAGCCCCTGCTTGCCGGCCTCATCGATTGCCGCGAACAGAACGTCCGGCCGTGCGCCAAAGAACTTGATCCCGTCGCCGCCGCGATCGGCCAGGTTGCGAACCCAGCGGCGGGCCTGGTCGGCATTGAGCATTGGCTCGGTCTGGCCCTGGCCAAAGCGGACATAGGCCAGGATCCGGGGCGCAGTAATCTCACCGGCCGCCGATCGCGCCCGTTCTCGGAAGGTCCACTCGGCCCCGTTGAACGAGCCTACTTCCCGGATCGTCGTAATGCCGTGGCCCAGCCACAGCTTGTAGACGTACTCCGCCGGCGTGCCCTGGGCGGCGCCGCCGATGTGAGCATGCGCATCGACAAAGCCGGGCAGCACGTAGTGACCCTGCAGGTCGATCTCGCGTCCGCCGACTTCGAGCTCTGGGCGACCCTCGGGCGCAACCGGCACACCCGGTGCACCGACGCCGACCAGGCGGGTGATTCGATCATCCTCAATCACGATATCAACGGGCCCGATCGGAGGCGCTCCGGTGCCATCGATAACGGTGACCCCGCGCAGGATCAGCTGACGGTAAGGACCCATGCCCTCCTGCGCATCCGGCGCACCGGCAATGCCGTCTTCAGCATCATCCGCCCACAGCGGAGGCGAGGCGAACAGCAGGACCAACACATATATTAAGCAACGAGACATCAAACACTCTCCAGAAAGAAGAAAGAACCGTGTGGTCAGGCAACAAGCTGATTCCTCGAATCAACAGGCCCTGCGGCACAAGCGCTTACCACTGTATCAACACTGCGGTGTAGCCGACAAAGATTGCCAGCAGGGCCGCACCCTCCAGGCGATTGATTCGCCCAATCCCCTTTCGGCCGATCCCGAAGATCAACAGCAGCACGGTCAGCCCGAGCATCACCGGTAAGTCTCGCTGGACGACTTCAGGCGGCACGTCGAGCGGCATTACGCTGCCAGCCAGGCCGATAACGACAAGGGTATTGAAAAGATTGGAGCCAATCACATTACCCAGGGCCAGTTCCTGCTCACCTCGACGCGCTGCGACCAGGGTGGAGGCCAGCTCCGGCAACGAGGTGCCGATGGCAACAACGGTCAGCCCGATAATCAGATCACTGAGGCCGAACCACTGGGCCAAATCCACGGCACCAAACACGACCAGACGTGAGCTCAACACCAAGATCACAAGGCTCAGCGGTAGCCAGACGTAGCAAGCGCGCGGCGCGAGTGTCTGCTTGCCCATTGAGTCATCGACATCGGCGATCAGCGCATCGGTCGGGACGCGACGGCTCTGAATCAGATTCCAGACCAGCAGGCCACAGAACAGACCTAGCAGCACCAGAGCCTCGAGTCGACTGATCCGGCCATCGAACAGCTGCCAGGCCGCCACGCTGGTGACGGCCAGCAGCAGCGGCAGCTCTTTCTTGACGATCTCGGATTGGACCTGAATCGGGCTGATCAGCGCGGTGATCCCTAGAATCAGGGCAATGTTGGTGATGTTGGAGCCATAGGCATTGCCCAGCGCCAGACCGGAATTCCCCTGCAGCGTCGACAGAACCGAGACGGTCATCTCCGGTGCCGAGGTACCAAAGCCGACGACTATCATGCCGATCAGAAGCGGTGGCATACCCCAGTGTCCGGCCAGCACGGAGGCGCTGCTGACGAACCGATCAGCACTCCAGAGCAGTGCAATCAGTCCAACAATCAACCAAGTCATAGATAGATACATCGTCAGAGCTTACCCATCAGGCCGCTTCAGCGCAGCAGAATAGCCCCTTAAAGCGGTCTGGATCGTGGTCTTGTGACCCACTTCACATAACTTGCAGTGTTCCCTGCATGACCCTGATTTTCTTCGCGTTTAAGTTTGACACCGGGGACCTTGCTTCGGCATGATTCATCGGAAATGAGCGACGATTCGGTCGCATAATTAGGGATCAATCGTCATCCAGGAGCCAAGTCAGATGCCTGACATGCGTCGTCTCGCAGCCGTATTTCTCGCGTTCAGCTGCTTAAGCGTCCACACGGACAGTTTCGCCCAGGTCCCTCCGGTCGAACCAGGCTTTCCCGATCAACTCAGCTGCCAGCCCGGCGAGCTGCTGTACCGCCAAGTCGGTCTAGGCCGGGTAGGCAACATCATCTATCACAATGGTGTCCTGCTCTCGAACAACGTCGGTGGTGGAGACCGGCGCTGGTGGCGCTTCAACGACACTAACGATCCGGCATCGCTTTCGATCTACGAAACGGATGACAGCGTTCCGACGGATCAAGGCACCCATTCGCACAGCAAGATCGGCGATTATGTCTGCGGAGGCTGGGGCTGCCGCGTTCGCAGTGATGGTCCCGGGCAGCTCGCGGCACAGTCCATGCCGCCAAGCGCGCCAGGCGAGATTAGCGCCGGCTTCACTCCCCAGAACCAGCCATCGCCAGAAGACAGCGGCCTGCACCGGCTCTACTATCCGTGGGCAGTCCCGTTCAACTGGCTGCAATACGGACCAACGCCAGGCGATGGCCGCCTGTGGCGCGGTGACGAATTGCTCGCCGAATGGGCCCCGCTAGCCGACCACGGCGTCAGCGGCAACGGCATCCTGATCGGTAACTATTTGTTCATCGTGTCCGATGCGTCGATGCTGGGTGTGGTCGCCTATGACATCTCGCCAGTCTTCAACGACCCACCAGAACCGCCACGCTTCCTCGACAAGCTCTCGGGCACCTTCGGCGCCTACATCGGTGCGGTCTGGAAAAACTACCTGGTCCTGGCCGGCGGGAATCCTCGCAACCTGGTCTACGTGATCGACTACTCCGACCCGAGCGATCTCAGCCTGGTAACGACGATGGATCTGAGCGGCAATCCGGACCTTAATGCCGGCACCAACGTCCCCTATGTCCAGACCCAGGATGAGTACGTCTTCACCCGGCGACACAAGATCAATATGAAGACCCTCCAGCCCGAGCTGGAGCTCGACGAGGTCGGCGACAATCGCCCGGCGGGGAGCGTGTCGGGGGAGCTCGACGTCAGCCAGTACAAGCTGCCGATCGGTAATTTGCTGGTGACCGGCTCCTACAGCTTCAACGGTCGCGACGGCGTCGGCGTCTGGTGCCATCAGGCCGAACCGGATACGCGCGGGCCCTACGTGGACTACCACATTCCGCGCCCCGGCCAGACCAACTACCCGCTGGGCGCGCCGATCAGTCTGATCATTCCAGAAACCCTCGAGTCATTCACTATCATCAACGGCGAGACGGTGCTGGTCCGCCCAGTCGGCGGTGAGCCACTCGACGCCTGGGCGTCGTTCTCGCACGATGGCATTCTGACCTTGACGCCCCACGACTACTTCGAGCCCGACACGACCTATGAGGTCATCGTGGCCGACGGCGGCATCAAGGACGCTGCCGGCAACGGGATAAGCGGCTACTCGTTCACCTTCTCGACCGGCGGCGCGCTAGGCGGCGGCAATGCCTCGCCGACGATCAACGCGTTCGACTTGAGCGCATCGCCGATCGAGCCGGGCCAGAGCGTGACTCTGAGCGCTGTGGCTACTGACCCCGAGACCGATCCGGTCGAATATCGTTTCTCGCCCGGCGACGGCACGCCCTCAAGCCCCTGGTCTAGCACGGCCGAGCTCACCCACACCTTCAATGAGGAAGGCCATTTCGGGGTCAAGGTCCAGGTCCGCGACCTTAAGCCCGACGGCACCACGTCGATCGTGACCCAGACTCAGACGCTGACCGTGGCCAGCCTGCCCACAGGACCGCTGCCGCAGCATTCGAGCAGCATCCGGGTCGACGAAACGCGTCGGATCGTCTGGTCAGTGAACCGCGACAACAGCAGCATCTCGCGCCTTGATGCCGACACCGGCAACCTGATCTCGGAGATTAATCTGGCGACCTTGCTCGGCGAAAGCGTCTCGCTCAATCCAGCCAGCGTGGCCGTGCGCACCAGCAACGGTGAGGTCTGGATTACGCTGGCCGGGGGCGATGCGATTGCCGTCCTCGACAGCAGCGGCAGCCTGGTCGATGTTATTGACACCGGCTACGGCTCAGGGCCGCAGGCGGTCGTGTTCAGCCCGGACGAGTCGCAGGTTTTTGTCTCCACCCGCGCGCGCGCCGCGGGCCAGCGAGATCACGGCCAGGTTCTTCGCTTCAGCGCCTCTTCCCGTGCTGAAACCGGGCAGCTGGATCTCGGCCCGACACCCGGCGCGATGGCCATCAGTGCCAACGGCCAACGCCTGTTCGTGGCCCGGTTCATCTCGGCCGAGCACCACGGAGAGATCTGGGAGGTGGACACGCAGACAATGAATCTGACTGACACGGTCCGATTGCGTCGCGATCGCGGCCGCCGTGGTCTCGATCCTGGCGGCTCCCAGGGCCCGGGCGTACCCAACTATCTGGCGAGCCTGATCATCGATCCGCATGGCGAATTCCTCTGGTACAGCGCGGTCAAGGCCGATACCAATCGAGGTGAATTCTTCGACCAGGGCACCGGCCTGAATCTCCCCCTGGCCCACGACACGACGGTCCGCCCGATGCTGGGCCGGGTCGATCTGACCGGGGGCGATCCGTTCGAACCCGACGTCAACAATTCACCCAACGGGCGCATCGACGGCGACAACTCCGAATCGCCGAGCGCGCTGTTGTTTTCACCCCGAGGGAACTACGTTTTCACCAGCTTTCAGGGCAACAACGTGGTCGCAATTTTTGACGACCTGGCGATCCAAGCCGGCGGCGGGCGCAGCTCGCTGGCGCGCGAACAGGTTGGGGCCGCGCCGCGCGGTCTGGCCTTTGATTCGGTCACCGAATCGCTTTGGGTCGAGAACTTCATGAGCCGTTCGGTCAGCCGGATCCCAATGGCCGACTTCCTCGCTACCGGCAACCGTCAGTTTCAGACCAGCGAGCACGTCAGCTCCAGCAATGAGTCGCTCTCCCCCGAGATCCTCGCCGGCAAGGAAATCTTCTATTTCGCCGGCAATGATCCCGAAGGCGATAACGAGATGAGTTTCGAGGGCTACATTTCCTGCGCCAGCTGCCATATCGACGGCGGCCACGACGGTCGGAGCTGGGATTTTACCCAGCGCGGCGAAGGCTTCCGCAACACCCAGGACCTGCGAGGCAAGGCGGGCCTGGGTCACGGCAATCTGCACTGGACCGAAAACTTCGACGAGCCGCAGGATTTCGTGATCGACATCTTCAACGAATTCGGCGGCAACGGCTTCCTAGCCGAAGGTGAAACGCCAAACGCCCCCTTCGGCGCACCGAATGCCGGCCGCAGCAGCGAACTGGATCAGCTGGCGGCCTACATGAATTCTCTGGATCAATCGCATCTTGAGCGAAGCCCCTGGCGCGCGGCCGACGGCCAGATGAGCGCCGAGGCCCTGGCGGGCGCCGATGTGTTCAACGCCGCAGGGTGTGCCGACTGTCACGAGCCCCTGACCGGCTACACCGATGCCACCGTGGGCAACGCCACCCTGCACGATGTTGGCACACTTCGTACCAGCTCTGGCGCGCGCCTCGGTCAAACCCTCACCGGCGTGGGCACGCCCACGCTACTTGGCCTGTGGAATTCGGCGCCCTACTTCCACGACGGCTCGGCGCCGACCCTCGACGACGTCTTCCGCGTCGCAGGCGGCCAAATGATCGAGGCGGAAGCAGCCACACTCGGTGGAAATGCACAGGTCCCAGGTTTCATTCAGATCAACTGGGACAGCTCCTCGCACGGGGAACTAGTGCAGTTCAGGAACAACAACGATAGTGCTACCTTCAGCCAGGTCGATGGCGGCAGCGGCGGACTCGGCGCAATCGAGCTTCGCATACGCCCCAGTGATGACGGCGTCCTCCGCATCAGCGTCAATGGTGGGCACAGCCAAGATATGTCCTTCGATCGGGAAGCGACGGCCATGGGGTGGACCCGCCTGCGCTTCGAAGACGTTCCCCTCAACGCCGGCGCCACTAATACGGTCGTCGTCACTCGCATCGACGGGAGCAGCGCGCTGGACAATATCACCGTCTCGACGGTAAACGATCTCGACGCTGCACAGCCCCACCGCGTGGCCGGGAATCTCGGCGAAACCGATCTCAATCGCTTGCGGGCCTACCTGCAGCAGCTCGATGGCCGCAATCCACAGGGCGTCATCGTCAACCCGGATCTGCTGTTCCGCGATCGGTTTCAGTAAGCCTAGCGGCTAGCGCCCCCAACACTGGTGGCGTCGGCCGATTGCTCTATCCAGGCTCCAGTGCCAAAATAGCGCGATTACTAATCAGCGTCCCTGACCATGACCGATACGACACCGATCCTCCACGCCGTCATGCTGGGCGGTCGCGCGCCCGGCTGTCGCATTGAGCTACACGACATCGCGTTTGCTGCAGGCACGACGCTGGAGTCCATGCACGCCCAGCTGCTCGCTCAGTGGTTTGGTCAGCCAAAAGGCCTTCACGTCGACGCCTATGCGCGACTCGACCAGGCAGACGGCCATCGCATCGAGCTCAAGGACGCCCCCTTTGGCGGCGACAAGCAGCTCTATTTCGTCAATATCGGCGGCTATGCAAAAGCCGAACTAGCCGAGCAGCATGCCTATGGATTTTTTGTTGCCCCTAGCAAGGCCGCAGCCAAGGCCCGCGCCAAGACCGAGCTCTTGCCCGGTCGTCAGGAGGTTCACAAGGACGACCTCTACGACGTCGATGACTGCCTGGCCCTGAGCGAGGTCAACGGCCAGCAGATCCACCTGATTGAAGACAGCAGCGCCGGGGACCCTGAAATCGTCAACGGCTACTTTCCGCTTCCCTTGCATACCATCAAGGACTGGATCGCCCGTCAGTCCAAAGCGGAGTAGGAACTCCCCATGACCTCTCGTTTGGCTGGGCCGTTAAGTCTCAGCGCACTGCTTTTCAGCGCGGCGATTCTGTTTGTTGGCGGCGGGTTGAACAATCTCCTCCTTCCCGTGCGCGCAGCGCTCGAGGGCTTTTCTACGCTGCAGATCGGTCTGCTTGGAACGGGTGCGGCAATCGGCACGGTAATTGGCTGCATGCTGTCGCCGAGCATGATCCGACAGGTCGGGCATATCCGCGCTTTCGCTGTCCTGGCCGCGTCAGCGGCGATCGTCGCAATGGTCCAGGGCCTGGTCATTGATCCCTGGCTGTGGGTTCTTTTGCGAGTGCCGACCGGCATCGCCTTCGCCGGGCTGGCCACGGTGATCGAGAGCTGGCTCAACTCCAGCACCAGCAACGAGTCACGGGGCCGGACCATGGCGGTCTACATGACCATCCAGCTGGCGATGCAGACGGCCGGGCAATTGCTTCTGATGCTGGCCGATCCGATGCTCGTCACCCTTTTTGTTCTGGTCGCGCTGGCGATTACCGCGTCGTTGATTCCGGTCGGCCTGACTCGCAGCATCGTTCCCGGACCGGTGGCCGATGTGAGACTGCACTTGCGCCGGATCTATGATCAGTCACCTAGCGGCGTCGTTGGCGCGGTCGCCATCGGCTTGGCCAATGGATCGTTCTGGGCGCTGGCGCCCCTTTTTACCGCGGATCGCGGATTCAGCTCCGACCAGATCGCAGTCTTCATGAGCCTCGCGGTGATCGGCGGTGCACTGCTGCAGTATCCTCTCGGCCGCTGGTCAGACCGTATCGATCGCCGACGCGTGATTTTGCTGACGGCGGCCGCCGCCAGCATGATCGGACTTGGTCTGGCCCTCCTACCCTCCGTTGGCACCAACTTGCTGCTGGCGCTTGCGGCACCCCTCGGCGCGTTCTTGTTCGCGCTTTATCCTCTGTGCGTAGCCCACGTCAACGATCATGTCGATGAAGGCGAGTTCGTCGAGGCCTGCAGCAGCATGCTGCTGTTGTACGGTGGCGGCTCCGTGGTCGGACCGATTATCGCGGCCACGCTGATGGGCTGGATCGGCAGCGGCGCTTTGTATATCTTTATCGCAGCGGTCTATGGATTGTTCGTGATCTTTGTCATCTCCCGGCTGCGAGCCAGCCCCCGGCCGCCAGCAGCCGAGCGCGGGGACTTCGTCGCCATGCCGTCCAGCCCGACCCGAGGCCTAGATCTCGACCCAAGAGCGGACGAACAGACAAATCCAGGGACAGCTCATGGCGCACCAGGCACCAATGAAGTTCGTGCCTCAGCGACGATCCCAGTCGAGAGTTGAGGATCATGCCAGAAAAATATCTGACGCCATCTCAATGGCCGGGAATACACCGTACGCTTTGCCCGTTCCACTTTCCAAAATGACCGCTTGACCGAGACCAAAAATCACAATGCAAAGAGACAGCTGCCTGATTGCGCAATTCGATCGCATCGTCCCCCTCACCGACCACGAGAAGGAATTGCTATCCAGCCTGGAAAAGGATGCCAGGGAGTATTCTGCTGGAACCGTGCTCGTATCTGAAGCTGAAAAGGCCGGAAATTTCTATTCACTTCGTAGCGGCTGGGCCTGCGCATCGCAGCTTCAAAAAGATGGTAGCCGCCAGATAATCGACATCTTTATTAGCGGGCAGATCATGGGTTTACGAGAAGTCGGATTATTACGCGCCCATGCAACCATTGAAACGATGACCGATGTAGTAGCCTGCCCATTTCCCCGAAACCGTTTGTCAGAGGTTTTTGCCGAGTCGCGCCGCCTTGCCGTTCTTTTCTTTCTCGTTCTTGCGCAAAATCACGCCCTTCTAAGTCAACGCCTTTCCAATATTGGGAATAAATCGTCAGCGGCTCGACTCGCGCATTTCATCCTTGAGACCAGGGCCCGGCTGTACATCGAGGACCCTTCCTTTGAATTTCCGCTCAACCAGACGATCATCGGAGATGCGCTCGGAATAACGTCGGTTCATGTCAGCCGAGTTGTCAAAGACCTCACGAGCAGAGGCCTGATTCGACAGGAAGGATCGCAACTCACTATTGTCGACACGGAAGGCCTCGCCCGGCTTGCTGAGTTCAGTACAGACTATCTTGAGATGCGCGCAGATCTGATGCTGCCCTAACTTACTACTATTGGTATTACCTCAGATTTCGAAATCAAGACACGGACCCTCCATTGGACCCACGGGATCATATCGCATGCTCTCGCGGCAGCCCCAACCCATTCCAAAACAGGCCGTTGCCTATCAAGTGCAATTTGCCCCAGGCAACAAGCCACCGAAAGAGAAATTATTTTTGCTCTTCCGACTGAGACACGTTCCGTAAAGCGCTATTCAGAGGTGCCTTAAAGCGCCGGTGATAGGAGCAAGCACAAAAAAGTGAGTGCCCAACCAAATATAATCAGGTCCCGAATAATCGCGAATGGCTAAGAACTACTTTTCCCCTGCTGATTGCGTCGTTAATCCAGGTTAAGGCTCCACTGGTCGGTCCCATTTATCGTGCAGGTTGTTATTTCAAAACACCGCGAGGACTATTATGAATAATGACCAAGCGCAAGGCCAATGGGACCAATTTACTGCGAAAGTTAAACAGCAGTGGGGCGAGTTGTCCGACGACGAGATAAAGAAAGCGGAGGGCAATAAAGATGAGCTAATGGCTCGAATTCAAGAGAAATACGGTGACAGCAAAGAGTCCATCGCCCAGAAATTTAATGAGCTGATGGGGAGTTCGAACTCATGAAGATTTGGAACCAACGCATTGTTAAATCACTAGGTTTGGCATTGATCCTTGCCTCGCTAATCGCACTGGCTGGCTGTGAACCCGATGGCCCAATGGAAAATGCTGGGGAAGAAATCGATGATGCCGTCGAAGATGTCCAGGACACCACAGAGGATGCTGTTGACGAAGTGGAAGATGAAGTCGACGAAATCGATTAGAGCTGAATCGACGCCAAAACTATCTTACAGCGTTAAATCCCCAACCTGAGGTTGGGGATTTTTTATTGCGCAAGGCTTGCACCAGCCTTAAATTTTCTCGCTCCTGTAGCCCTTTTTTCGGTCTTCGGCTATGCTTCAGCTCGGGAATCGTTCCCGTCTTTGTTTATCGGACGGATCTAACGGCTCTACTATATTCGGATTGAAATGAGAGCGTTTGGCGGAAAGGGGCAGTTTGGGAGGCTAGAAACAACGTGAACGATATCTGGATTAGGCAGCTGCTTGCCGACCAAGCTCACTCTTCTGATGAGATCGAGAGGCTTAGATCGATCACGGTACACGATCGCAAATATCGGGCGGGTCAAATGATTCTTTTCGAAGACGACCGCTTCGATATGCTTTACGCTATTACGTCTGGCTGGATCGGAAACACACGTGACCTGGAAGACGGGACTGAGCAGATTATCGACGTCTTCCTGCCGGGGCAACTGGTTGGCTTACGCCAACTGGAATCGCCTAGAGCGCGGGTTGCTTTCAGGGCACTGACCGACTCAGAGGTCTGTTTGGTCGACAAGCGGGCTTTAAAGTCTGTCGCAGCAACCTCTCCAAATCTCAACACTGCGATTATGCAGACGATCGCAAGAGAGGATGCTTGGCTCATGGAACGGATTGCAACACTTGGCCAGCGATCCGCAGCGGAGTGCATCATGCATTTTTTACTAGAGGTCAGTGACCGCCAAGCGCGGATAAACAACGTGGAATTTCCGAATTCGCGCGTTGAACTTCCGATCAATCAAGAGCAGCTCGGCAATATTCTTGCAATAACGCCGGTTCACGTAAGTCGAGTTCTTAAGGACCTCAGGGCAGAAGGAATCCTGGATACCTCTGAGGATATTTGGCGCTTTCCAAGCCGTGAGAATGCGGAATTGTTCTGCGACTACCAGGCCAGACGCCTTTAGCAAGGGAACCTTTGAGCAACTCCACACGAAGCGCGCTGCGGTCGGGAAAAACTTGAGGTCTATGCAGGCCACTGGCCTTGACCGTTCGGCTGGGCCAACGGCGCTCGGGATTGCGCTGTCAGAACGCCGCTGTCGATAGGCAGATCTAAAAAAAGTGCGTGCCCGTTTTAAGGGCACGCACTTGCCGACGTTTGGCAAGCCTTTGCTGTCAGGACTCTATAGCCCCCACATTGGCCGCCCTAGGATTTATTCTTGAAAAGTAGTCTGTGGAGTCACTGCCAAAATCACTCAGTAATCAGACCTCTTAATAGTCAAACTCGGGGCCGTCGGCCTCCAATAAAGAAGATAACAGCAAGAATAAGGCCGACGACAAATAAGATCCATGCGATATTCGCGGCAGCTCCAGCGATGCCGGAGAAGCCGAGGACTCCAGCGATTAAGGCAACGATAAGAAAAGTAAGCGCCCAACCAATCATAATAAGTACTCCTATGTACGTAACTTTCTTGAACCATCGGAATCTCTTCCGAACGTGCCAAAAGGTTAAGTGGACACGGGAGGCCGCGCATTGATCTAGGCTAAGGCGTAACTTAACTTCAATCAAGTAGGGGATTGAGCCATGTTGATGACCATCCATAGGCGCAAAGCTAGGATGGGCGAATTGCGTAATGAGGTGTTTATCAAAACACTGACACTGGTTACCTAGATGAGTGGCGGTGATTGGCATGTCCTTGTTTCAAGTGCGATTAAAAGTTCAAGTGCGATTAAAAGTTGTTTAAATTCTATTTGGGCGATGGCATTTCCAACACGAAGCGGCTGTAAAAATAGCTTATTTTTTATGGCTACAACGAGCGTACTAAAGGTAGAGGCTTATGAATTCAGTTAATCCTATGGCAGAAGCGTTTAACTCGGCCGAATATTGTCGAGCGCCCGCTGGCGATTGCGTCGAGTGAGTCGGATTCGATGAGCGCTCGAAATTCTGCGAACGCAATTCTGCATGTGGACGCTCTCGAATTTTACGCAGAGCAAGGGGGGGCTCCGATAGAGAGGCTGCGTTTAGAGTCAGCTGGAGCAGGACGCGTAGATCTTGTTCGTGCTGGGAAGAAAAATAATGGTGTGTCCAGCGTTGAATGGTCGGCGCTTTGCCGACATTATCTCGGTGCTCCACTCGAACTCGGTCATGATATTCGTCGTCTCCGTAACGGGGCCGAAATTTTCCCGGCGATGCTTGAATCCATTCGATCTGCAAATCGCAGCATTGAATTTCTCTTCTTCATTTTCTCTGATGGAGGAATCGCGAGAAAATTTTGCGATGCACTCATAGAGCGTGCTGAAAAGGGGGTGCAAGTGCGCGTTCTGCTTGATGCGGTCGGAAGCAAGGCGCTGGGGAATGATCTGATCGGTCGATTGAAGCAAAGCCCGGTCAAACTCGAGGTGTTCCATCCCGTATCCAGCTGGAAGATTTGGCGACTATCCAGTCGAAACCACCGAAAGATTCTTGTTGTTGACAGCCGGGTCGCCTACATTGGTGGCGTCGGTATCGATGACAACTGGACGGGTGACGGTGGAAAACCGAGCGATTTCCGCGATACACATTTCCGCATGACCGGTCCGGTTGTGGGGCAAGCCCGAGCTGCATTCTTTAATAATTGGGCGTCGGCGGGCGGCCTCCTCCCCGACCCGCTCGATCAGGTGCCAATCCATTCCCACCCAAGTGGGGGCACTTTGGCCGCGGTTGTCGCCTCTTCAGCAGGCTCGGTCCACGCCAGAGTTACGCTCCTGTTCCAGCTTCTCCTTCGCTGCGCCAGACATTCGGTGCAAATCGTAACGCCGTATTTTGTTCCAGGCTGGTGGCTTACGGAGGAGTTGCGGCAGGCCTGCCGTCGGGGAGTGACTACCCGACTTATGGTCAGCGGCAAGCGCAGTGATCACCTTTTCCCCCTTTGGGCGGGCCGTGAGTCCTACAGCTCACTACTTGAAAGCGGAGCGATCATTGATGAGTACGACCTGACCCTGCTGCATACCAAACTAGTTATCGTTGACGAGCGTATCGTAATGTTTGGATCACCGAATATGAATCAGCGATCGCAGACCCTCGACGAAGAACTAGCGGTGATTACTCACGACGAGGAGCTTGCACGGCAACTGTTGGACGATACGGATCAAGATCGACGGCACTGCAGGCGTATAGACCCAGAGCGTTGGGCGCATCGCTCCATGGCAATGAGAGCATCTGAAAAGCTTGGGAAGCTGATCGCGCCACAGCTCTGAACTTACCTGGTAACTTCTCAACACTGTTCGGAGCGCGATTTATCGGACCCATCAGCTCGTCTTATTTGGGTAATCTTCTTACACGACTTCAGTAAGGCGCCCGTCGCGATAATCCCACATCGCCTGCTCGATCTCTTCGCGGCTGTTCATGACAAAGGGACCATGTTGAACCACAGGTTCGCCGATCGGCTTGCCGGCCAAAATCAGAAGCTGGGCGCCCTCGTTGCCAGCTCGAATGGAAATAGCGCCACCGTCAGTCAGCACGCCGGCTGCACGATGCGGCACCGTTGCACCACCTATCGCCGCCTCGCCCTCATAGAGATAGACAAAAGCGCTGTAGTCCGAAGTGATCGGTACGGTCAGCGATCGCCCAGCCTCTAGACGCAAATCGACATACAGCGGATCAGTCGACAAAGGCTGGTCCCCGCCGTTGACCGGCCCAGCCATTGCATGACCATCCAGCTCGATCTGACCGGCAATCAATCGCAGATGACCACCTTCGAAGCGCAGCTCGGGCACCGCCTCGGCCGGAATATCCCGGTAGGCCGCTGGTCGCATCTTTTCGGCGGAAGGCAAATTGATCCAGAGCTGAAAGCCGCGCATGCGCCCGTCTTCCTGCTTAGGCATTTCAGAATGAATTACGCCGCGACCGGCAGTCATCCACTGGACTGAGCCCGGACCAAGATCACCGACATTGCCCAGATGGTCCTGGTGCTCCATATGGCCGTCGAGCATGTAGGTTACCGTCTCGAAGCCGCGGTGCGGGTGGGAAGGAAATCCGGCCAGGTAATCGTCCGGGTTATCGGAGAAAAACTCGTCCAGCATCAAGAAGGGGTCGAGACGGGCGAACTGATTGGCGCCGATGCTGCGGCGCAGCTTCACCCCGGCCCCGTCCGAGGTCGGCAGGGACTCGATGATCCTTGCGACTGTCCGTTGGTTGTTTGTCGTCACTTTGTTGCTCCTTCAAGGTTGCTCAGGCGGCCTCGGCCGACTCGGTCTCGGCGGCCAGCTCATAAAGTTGATCTCGTGCCGCCTGCCCGGCGGCATCGGCATTATCGGACCCCACGGCCAATCCTTCCGCGTACACGAATTGAACATCCCTCAAGCCCAGCATGCCCAGAAAACTCCTTACCAGCTCCGTCTGAGTATCGGCGGGCGTTCCGGCGTAGTAACCGCCGCGGGTGGATATCACCAGCACGCGCCGATCATCGAGCAGTCCGACCGGGCCATTGTCGGTGTACTGGAAGGTGACCCCGGCACGGGCCACGTGATCCATCCAGGCCTTGAAGGTCGACGGCACGGTGAAGTTGTACATCGGCAAGGCAATCACGACCTCGTCAGCCATTCTAAGCTCGGCGATTAGCGCATCCGAGATCGCCACTGCAGAGTGCTGAGCCGGCGAACGCTCGGCCGCGTCAGCCAGAAAACCGGTAAAGGCCTCAAGGTCCAGATGCGGAACAGAATCAGTCGCCAGATCGCGGCAAAGCACGCGACCGCCCGGCCGCCGATCACGCCAGCGCGCGACGTAGGCATCAACCAGCTGACTGGACTGGCCCTGACCACCGAACAGACTGGAACGAATCACAAGAAGGGTTTTCATGGCTTACTCCTGGGGCACCGAAACCGATTGCGTTCAATTGCCGGAGAGTATGAGATTTAATAATTCGAATAAAAAGCGCATTATTTCGGGTATATCATTCGATTAATTTGATCTTTTTGAAGTAATGAGCCCTTGAATACACCCAAAATCACGCTGGAGCAGTGGCGAGCGCTGATCACCGTGGTCGAGGCCGGCGGCTATGCCCAGGCCGCCGGTCGCCTGAACAAATCGCAGTCCACTGTCAGCTACGCCGTGCACAAGCTTGAAGACCTGCTCGGGATCAAGGCCCTGAAGGTGGTTGGGCGTAAAGCCGAGCTCAGCCAGGCTGGTCGCATGCTCTACCGGCGCGGCAAGGCTCTGCTAGCGGAAGCCGAGCGTCTGGAGCGCGCGGCGCAACGCATCAGTAAGGGCTGGGAGGCGGAATTGCGCCTGGCCGCCGAAATCATTTTCCCGACCTGGCAGCTATTAACTTGCTTGTCCCAGCTGTCCAACGAGCAGCCCGACATGCGTATCGAGCTGTATGAATCCGTGCTCGAAGGCACGACTGAACTGCTCAATTTCGGCCAGGTCGACCTAGCCATCGCTTCGCTGATTCCAGCCGGCTTTGTCGGCGATCCGCTGACCCAGGTGCGCTTCATCGCCGCCGCCGCGCCGAAGCATCCGCTGCATCAACTCAATCGATCGCTGACTGCCGATGACCTTCGCCACCACCGCCACCTGATCGTGCGCGACTCCGGCACCCAAAAGGCCAAAGACGGGGCCTATCGCATCAGCGACCAGCGTTGGATTGTCAGCGCCAAAGCCACGTCGCTGCGCGCGGCATGCATGGGCTTGGGATTCGCCTGGTACGCCGAAGAAATCATTCGAGAAGAACTGGATTCGGGCGCGCTCAAGCCGCTGCCCCTGGTCGAAGGTGCCGAGCGCTGGGCCACGCTTTACCTAGTCTACGCCGATGCCGACGCCGCCGGACCGGGCGCTCGACGATTGGCCGAGCTCCTCAAAGCTGCCTGTGCAAACGATAGTAAGCAAAACGCGACAGACCATTGATATGATTAATGGCGGTAGAGACGAGTCAAGTCCATGGCAAAGACCGAATCCAGCATGCGTGACCTGGGAGCCTCAGCCCCGGATTTCAAACTGCTTGAACCCTTGAGCGGAGACACACTGTCTCTGGATGAGCTACTTGGGTCGAGGGCAACGGTGGTGATATTTATGTGCAACCACTGCCCCTTCGTCAAGCATCTGCTCGACGGCCTGGTGGACTTTGCCAAGGATTACGATCGACCCCAGGTTGGCATTGTGGCGATCAGCAGCAACGACGTGACCGGTTATCCCCAGGACCGGCCCGAACGCATGGCTGAGCTCGCCGAAGACAAGGATTTTCCGTTTCCCTACCTCTACGATCAGACCCAAGACGTTGCCCGCGCGTATGACGCCACCTGCACGCCCGATTTCTTTGTCTTCAATGACAAACGCAAGCTGGTCTATCGCGGCCAGTTCGATGACTCGCGTCCCGGCAACAACCGGCTGGTCACCGGTGCCGACCTGCGCGCCGCGGTCAATGCCATCCTCCTGGGCCAACCCGTCAACCCCGAGCAGAAGCCCAGCGTAGGCTGCAACATCAAATGGGCAAGCTGAAATCGTTTCTCGCGCAGCATTGACTGGCCCACTGCTGCCTTCCGCGCCAGGCAGCAAAGCCGCTAAGCTCCAAGCCTCTCTAATCCTTCGCCCTCGCTGCCGCCTCAACCCCGAATAACGGCCACAACATTGAGCGCTTGAGGATGAGTAGATGCACAATCAACGCGCAACCCAGGGCAGTTCCGAAAAGGACACTCAGGGCCTCTATCGGTCCAGGCAGGTTCCAGGAAATGACGAGATAGGCCAGCGGCACGATCAGGCTCTGATGCAGGATATACCAAGGGTAGACCGCGCGGTTGGCCACCGGCAACCAGGGCCAGGGCTTGTTCAGCCAGACCGCGGCGAAGGCGAGGATGCTTAGGAGCGCCGACCAGCCATAGATTGCATGGCCGGTATCGGAGATCGCACGCCAGTTCCAGTCGGGCAGCTCGTCGACGGCCACTGGCGTGATGACCTGTCCCAGAATCCGCAGCCCGAAGTACAGGAGAAAACCCGAGGCGGCCACCGCCAGCACCCGAAAGCGGCCCGCAATCAAAGCCATCCAGAAGCCGTCGTGCCGGGCGATTACGAACCCGAATAAGAAGATCGGAAAGAATTTAGCATGGTTTGCCCAATCCCCGAACAGGGCCTTGGTGTCACCGAAGATCGGCTCCAGCCAGTAGATCACCGCGAACCAGGCGAAGGTTGGCAGCACGATGGTTAACACGGGCCAGAGCCAGGTCCCAGCCGCTGGTCGCCTCGGCACGAGGCCTGAGCGTTTAAAGAGCTTGGCCATGGCCAAAAGCGGTGCCAGCATCAGGCTATAGGCCCACAGGTAGGCCAGATACCAGAGGTGATTCCAGGTAACACCAAATTCGGCCCCGGCAAAGGCGCCGTTGTCCCAGGGTGTCAGCGTCCAGTAGCGCAGCAGAAAGGCCGCGAACCCGGCCTCAAAGCTGCCGTTGACCCGCGCCTCAACCCAGGCCTGAACCGGAACGATGGCCAGCATGCCAAAGATCAGCGGAATTAGCAGCAAACGGGATCGCCGCAAGCCCATCCGCCAAGGCTGGTCCGGCGCGCGACTCAGGCCCAGCGCAATACCGGAAATCAGAAAGATCAGGTCCATGCGCCAGCGGTTGACGGCCACCATCGGCCACTGCAGCCAGTCCCATTGATGAGGACTCTTGATGTGAAAGCCCCAGTCGGCCACGTAGACCATGCCGACGTGATAGAGAATCAGTAGCCCAAAGGCCCCGACTCGAAGGGTATCAATGTCATGCCGGCGAGAGGTCATGACAAGCCCCAGCCTAAAGTATCTCTGCGGGGAAGTAATACACGCGTTGAATCATGCCCTGAGAAAACTCGTAAACGGAGATGCTTCTCTGTGACATTGACCCACTCTCTCCCTGCCAGCTCGCGATCTCAACGGCGCTGACTCTGCCGGGAGTAGTAATGATTTCCGATAATTCCGATCGGCAGGTCGGACAGGAATCGAAATACACATTCATGCTCGTAACAAGCTCGCGCCTACCCGTGACCTGAACAACCACCTCCTGACCGGAGACGTTCAACCAGGTGACATCATCTGCAACCAGTTCAGCCATGGCGTCACTGTCGCGCTGGTTGAACGCTTCGACAAATCGCTGGACTGTGCGCTCGAGGGATGATCCCGACTCCTTTTCATGGATGAAAGAGGCCCAGAGGAAGGTGGCTGAGACCAACATGATTGAATGACGCATTTCTGCTCCTGCGGCTTTGATTCGTTGCCTAGTTTTCTATCCTGACCATCTGTTCGGCAAGGACTGAGGGACCAATGGGCCCACCCTAGGGACGAACAGCCCACCGCTCGTGATGGGGACTGGCTACCATGACCCACGATGACCCCTGCAACAGACTTACTTAATCGCTATGAGCCTCGACGCCGACCCTTCGAAATCGGTTTCTGGCTGATCTATTACCTGATCAATGCGATCGCAAATAGCCTGACCGTGATTCAGGACCTGGAGCGACGAGGCCTGAATATCGCGTCCTGGGAGGCGATCACCTGGGAATCCACCAGCGCCCTTGCCGCTCTGCTTCTGATCGTGCCGATCGTCTGGCTCACTGCGCGCTACCCGCTCGATTGGAGTCGCTGGAGATTCCTGCTTCGGCTGCATGCGCTGAGCACCGTCGCCTACACCCTGGCGCACGTCGGTCTGATGGTCGCTCTGCGGAAAGCCGTCTATACTTGGATGGGCGGCGATTACGACTTCGGCCACTGGCCAAGCGAGCTGGCCTACGAGTACCTAAAGGACGCGCGCAGTTATCTCGGCCTGGTACTGATGATCGAAGGTTATCGATTCCTGCTGCGCCGGCTGCGCGGCGAGGCCCGCTGGCCCGATCCGGCCGGGGCCGAGATCGAAGAGGCTTCAGAGCGACCCGAACGCTTCGTAGTCAAAATGCTGGGCCGCGAATTCCTCGTGCCTGCCGACAAGATCGAATCGGTCTCGGCCGCCGGCAACTACGTCAACCTGCACGTCGCCGGCCGGGACTATCCGCTGAGATCGACCATGAAGGATCTGATGGCCCGCCTGGACCCCAAACGCTTCCAGCGCGTCCACCGCAGCCACGCCATTCGCGTCGACGTGCTCGCAGAGATCCGTCCCGGAGAGCACGGCGATGCCACCTTGCTATTGCATAATGGCCAGAACCTGCCCTGCTCGAAGTCGTTTCGAAATCAATTGAACCAGCGACTTCAAGGGAGAGGAGTATGAGCGCCTTGGACCTTCCCATTACTCCGGTTTTGCCCGAACTGCTCGAACGGTTGAACGAGACGCCAACGGTGCTGCTGCAGGCCCCGCCCGGTGCCGGCAAGACTACCCAGGTGCCGCCAGCGCTGCTCAATGCAGACTGGCGAGAGGGCCGGAAAATCCTGATGCTCGAGCCGCGGCGCCTGGCCGCCCGCTCGGCGGCACGCTTCATGGCCCGCGCCATGGGCGAGTCGGTCGGACAAACGGTGGGCTATCGAGTGCGGCTGGACAGCAAGATCTCGAACGCCACGCATATCGAAGTGGTCACCGAAGGCATTCTCACCCGACTGATCCAGTCCGACCCGGAGCTGTCAGATTACGCCGCCGTACTGTTCGACGAGTTCCATGAGCGATCGCTGCAGGCCGATCTGGGCCTGGCCCTGGTGCGCGAAGCCCAGCAGGCGCTCAGACCCGATCTGCGCATACTCGTGATGTCTGCCACCCTGGACGTCGGACCCCTGTCGGCGTTGCTCGATGGGGCACCGGTCGTTCGCTCCGAGGGCAGGTCGTACCCCGTGCGAATCGAGCACCGGCCTGGACAGGATCGAAATCCTGACTGGCGGGAACAGGCGTCCATGGTGTATCGCGCGACCCGCCAGGCACTGGACGAACAGTCCGGATCCCTACTCGTCTTCCTGCCCGGTCTCGGTGAGATCAGGCGCGTCGCCGAACAACTCGAGGACAGCCTGCCCGACAACGTTCGTCTGGTGCCGTTGTTCGGCGATCTGTCTCAGGCCGATCAGGACGCCGCCATCGCACCTGCGCCCAACGGTGAACGCAAGGTGGTGCTGGCCACGGCGATCGCCGAATCCAGCCTGACCATCGAAGGCATTCGCGTGGTGATCGACGCCGGCCTGCAGCGCCGCTCGACATTCGATCCCAACAGCGGCATGACACGGCTGGTCACCGAGCGCGTCTCGAAGGCCAGCGCCGAGCAGCGTGCCGGTCGCGCCGGCCGCCTGGAGCCCGGCATCTGCTATCGCTTGTGGGCCGAATCCGAGCGCCTGCAGCCCTTCACCCCGCCGGAAATTCTTCAGGCTGATCTTGCCCCGCTGGTGCTGGAGCTGGCCCGCTGGGGCGCACGCTCGGCCGAGGAGATGACCTGGCTGAATCCTCCACCGGAAGCGCACTGGGCCCAGGCACGTGACCTATTAATCTGGCTGGATGCCCTGGACACCGACGGCGCCATCACCCGACACGGCGAAGCGATGCTGGACCTCGGTCTGCACCCACGACTGGCCCATTTGATCGTCAAGGGGCGCCAGGCCGACTGGGGGAGGGCCGCAGCAGAACTGGCCGCCCTGCTCAGCGAACGCGACATTCTGACCGATCGCCCCGGCAGCGATTTGAGCCTGCGCATGAGGGCTCTGCGCGGTGGCCGCCAGCCCGGCATCCATCACGGCAGAAAGGCCCAGGTCAAAGCTCTGGCCCACTCGCTGAGTAAGAAAGGCGATCGAGACCGAGAGCAAACCCCGCCGCTGGGCCAGCTGCTGGCCCTGGCCTACCCCGACCGCATCGCCCAGGCCCGCGGCGGTCGTGGACGCTTTCTGCTGAGCAACGGCCGAGGCGCGCGGTTGTTCGAAGACGATGCCCTGGCCGGCTGTGCCTACCTGATTGCCGCCGAGCTCGATGGCCAGGCCCGCGAATCCCGCATTTTCCTGGCCGCAGAGATCCGACGTGACGAGCTCGAAGCTGCCCTCGGCCATCACATCAAAAGCCAGGCCACCGCCGACTGGGACGATGAGCGAGGAACCATCGTGGCCAGTAAACAGCGTCGACTAGGCGCACTGGTCCTCGATGAAGAATCGATCACCGACCTGGAACCCGTCGTCATTCAGGACGGTCTGCTCGCCGCCATCCGCCGCCGTGGCCTCGACGCTCTGAACTGGAGCGACATCGTTGAGCAGTGGCGAGCCCGCGCGCAATTAGCCCATGCATTGAATCCCGACGACTGGCCCGCCTTCGATGACACTACCCTGCTGAACGAACTGAACACCTGGTTGGGCCCCTTTTTTACCACTCAGCGCCGATGGCAGGACCTGGCCCGGATCGACTGGCTCAACGCCCTGAAGACAAGACTGGACTACCCGAAACAGCAGGAGCTGGAGCAGTGGTTTCCACCACGCCTCGAACTCCCCACCGGCCAGCACGCCAGGCTCGATTACACCGTCGACCCGGGCCCGGTGCTCGCGACCAAGCTCCAGACCCTGTTCGGCTGGACCGAAACCCCAACCGTTGGCCCGCAACGCCATCCAGTGTTGATCCACCTCCTTTCCCCGGCTGGACGACCGCTTGCGGTGACGCGGGACCTTAAGAGCTTTTGGGCAAATGCTTATCCCGAGGTGCGCAAGGACATGCGAGGACGATACCCAAAGCATCCCTGGCCTGAAAATCCCTTGACCGCAACCGCCAGCCATCGAACAAAGACTCGCTCCTGACGGCCTCGTTTGGATGCATTCGACGCTACGGAGACCGCAAGCCAACGGCCTTGATGGTGGACTCAGATACGCAAAAAAGATTGGCATTTCTATATTGATGGCACATCGAAAGCCAGCCCAACGTCAGTGGTTGTTTGGGCGGATGCTGAGCGATCTGAAGGCGGTGGTAAAAGCGAGTTCTTGAGCTCAACCATGAAGTCCAGCACTTTAAACGCGTGTTAGCACCGTTTTCTTGCCGATCTTTTCCACCCGAAGTGCAGCTAGTGAACGGATCTCATCCCGTTGTCGCGAAATCCTATGCTCACTGACTTTCTGATTCAGGTGGTAGGACTCCCGCGCTCTTGAGAACAAAACCAGCCCAGAAATACGGATGAGCATTCCCAGGCTGTTGCCGCATCCATTGTCTCGTTCTTGACAGAGCTTGGCCAGCCGCCAGCGATTCGTTGAGCAGGTGATAGTAGAACCGTGCCATGAACTGCGCAGTGCGGTAGTCATCGACTTTCCACAGCGAGGCGAGAACCTGATCGGCGCCGGCCAGTAGAAAAGGTCGGGCAAGGCTGAAGGCGCCGCTTCCGGCGAAGACGCGACCATAGCCTGTATCGCAGCCACTGAGCACAACCAAAGAGGCGTCGAGTTTCAAGCCGGCGATGTCGCTTGGCCGCAGAAAAGACGATCCCGCGCCGGTTTCACTGGCCAACACCAGAGCCGAAAGTTCCGGGTACTCCAGATCGACTAGGCCATGGGTTGCGATGTGTAGATGGGTGTAGCCAGACAGGCCTCCTTCCAAGACGAACTCGCGTGTCGCGAACGGGCCGAGTTTGAGCTGGACGGGAACATTGCTGCTATCCAATGCAGCAATCGCTTCGGCTTCGTTCCGCGTGCCGGGAAGACGGGCCAGGGAGCTATCTCGGAGAAGACGGGTCAACAAGCTTGATTCCGGATACATGGGCTGACCGTCCGACGGCTCGTTCCATCCAGGATCAGCCAAAACCAGCAAGGCCCTATCGGATGATGGTACGGCTGACGCTGTCACGGTCGCTGCAGACAGCAGACGTCGGATACTTACCGGCGGGTCGGACGGGCTGGGATCTAGCCACAGCAGCGCGAATGGCAGCGCGTGCAGTTCACGGTCTGGTTGAATCAGAGTGTCTGCGGCATTCGCAACAGCTTCATGGACCTGCTGCGGCAGGCGAGCACGAATTGCCCGTATTAAACGGCTCACTCGGCCAATCGCGTTGCGCGGGCTTCGGAGCTGAGCCAGGAGTTCCGCAACATCTCCTCGCAGGCCAGAAACATCATCGATCGCAAAAGCCTGGGCGCGAGACCCGCCGATGATCCAAACCCAACCACGATCCTCGCCTAACACGAAGCTCAGCAAACGCTGATCGGGGCCCAGAGCAGCGCGTGCTCGTTCGAGCGAGGGAAGCGGCGCATCGCTTCGCACGGGTACAAGATCGGTTTCCAGACGGTCGAGTTCGGAGCGGAGTCGCTGGATCTCGTCGGAGTTACTCTCTGGCGCGAAGGTGAGCAGGTGCAAGTCGGCGAGAAGTCGGGCATGTTGGTCAAGCGCCTGGACTCGGAGGGTGTCTTGCTGTCGGCGCTTTCGATCGTCGCGTAACGCGATCAGATCAACGGCCCTGGCCCGCTCGCCCACTGCCCAGGCCAGGTCGATTTGATCGGCATCCAGCAATAATGCGATCTGGCGCTCATAGAGCTTGCGATACCGGGCCCGGAACCCGGCCCGACGGACTTCAGGCAGGACACGGACGCTGGGATCGTTGAGCAGATGCAATGCGCGGTCGTGGGTTGAAATGGCAGCGGATGGATTGACTTCCTGCTGAATCCGCCCAAGTCGTTCCAGCGTCTCGAGTTCAGCCAGCCTGGCACCAAGTCGTTGCTGAACGATTTGCGCCTGCTCCAGGGCCTCAATCGCAGCAGCCGCTTCCCCCTGGCGATACAGAATCTCGCCAAAGAGCGATCGCGCCTGTGCAGTCACGGCTGG
>Ga0207419_1000832_pt1 | contig 25775 bp, 19 predicted proteins | sample ElkSloMetagenome_4_FD_184723 | JGI IMG/M metagenome (GOLD analysis project Ga0207419, IMG submission 184723) | Hot spring microbial communities from Elkhorn Slough, Monterey Bay, USA - MD2A (version 2) | ecosystem: Environmental > Aquatic > Marine > Intertidal zone > Estuary: Microbial mat ... | reverse complement strand
CCCATTCCGAACAGAGAAGTTAAGCTCACTAGCGCAGATGGTACTGGTTCTTCCGGGAGAGTATGTCGTCGCCGCTTTTTTTAAGACCCCGTAGTTTCGACTACGGGGTTTTTTTATGCTTTAATTTTAGGAATATTATATACCTGGAATGTAATGATAAATCCATCATATAATGGAGTATAGATTGATATGCTTTTTATAGAGAATCAATTTCCTTCTATTTATTTATTAGAAATTCCATAATATGAAATTCATTGGCGCTTGTTTTACACTTTCTAATTTCGTTTTATTTATCTTTCTAGGAAATAAAGTTGACGATGCGTAAAACGATCTATCTGTTCTTCTTCGTCCTAGGCATTGCACTGAATGGAATGGCGCAAGATCTATGGCCCCACGAAAATGCTGAATGGTGGGCAGAAGTGGAATACTATCTTTTTAATCCTTCTGTTATGCATCACTATGTAAATGGAGATACACTCATTGAAGGTGAGATATGTACAAAAATAAAGTCAGACCATTATTGGTCTTATGACCCTGAATCAACTGATTTGAATATACATGCCAGTTCTGAACGATACGTTTATTTTAATGGAGACACACTGTTCTGGCTTGTTGAAGATGAGTTTTATCCTTTACTGTGTTTCAATCTTGAAGTCGGTGACTCCTGGTACCCCTTGCCCCAGGAAGGGATTGAGGAAGAGTGTAATCAAGAACCAGTGAGCATCATTGAAAAGGATACTGTTTTTTATAATGATCAACCTTATCGTCGCATAAGAATTGAATATTTTGATTGGGAAGATCAACCATCTTTTTATTGGGGAGGAGTTTTCGATGAACGAACATTTTGGAAAAATTACACATACCCTCATTACAATATATGTGGAGGGGTGGCAGAGTGGCTTTTGTATGACTTTAGATGTTACAACGATGCTGAAATCTCTATCAATGATTCTGGAGAACCTTGCAATGCTCCATTATCAGTCTACTCAATAAGTAAACCTTCGTTTAAGGTGTTTCCCAACCCAATACGTTCTGGAGAAATATTAACCATGATCAAAGTAGATCGAGCTTCTATTTACACACTGGACGGTGTTTTTGTTGATGAGATCGAAATTTCTGGAACTCGCATAGAAAAAACGAATATAGTCCTACCCCGAGGTATTTACTTGCTAAAACTCCAGGAGGGAAACACAGTTGCTATTCAAAGACTGGTTGTTATCTGATAGCAAGGCTGTTTTTAACTGGTCACGTGATGTTTGGTTCTTATAACTCCACTCAATCCACGAGCCGTCGTAATTGTAAACGTGTTTATAGCCCAATAATTCAGTCATCACCATATAGGTATGAGCTGATCTTACCCCCGAATGACAGTATAGTACGACCGTATCTTCAGGATTGGCATACGCTGAGTAAACGGTTCGTAAGTCTTTTACTGGCTTGATTTTCATATAATGCTCTGGCCTGAAATCGAAAGTGTTGGTATAACATATATTTTTTGCACCTGGAATATGGCCAGCGAATGAAGCTCCATTTTTGAGCACTAAACCGTCAAACTCATCCTTTGATCTATTATCCAGTAGAATAATACTTCCCGCCTTTCTCCACTTTTCTAGCTGGTCGTAATCTATGATCATATCCGGTTGCCCAGTTCCAGTAAAGTGAAATTCAGTTAACTGGATTACAGGTACTTCTGTTGTGATTTCTCCTTTCCATGAATCCATACCCCCATTCAATATCTGCGCATTTTCAAAGCCGTACATTTTCAATATCCACCAGAGTCGAGAGGCTTCCACACCTCCCTTTCGGTCGTAGAGAATTAGTTTGGCATTTGGTTGAATTCCCTTTGAACTCAAGAGACTCTCCATATCTTCTTTTGACATGCTCATGCCCTTAATAGGTAAGTTCGGGTTTTCAAACTCAGCCCGGTTAATATTCACAGCATCGTGGATATGCCCATTTAGATATGCATCTTCAGATTGCAGATCTACTAAAATATAATCTGCCGGACTGTCAAGATAATCTTCTACTTCAATCAACACATCCCCTTTATGAGATGTATTGCATCCAAATAAGACTAAGCCAAACATTACAATCAAATTAGTTTTCCAGAACATACCAGTCATCGGGTTCTATTTTTAATAGTTTTCTTCTCCCCTCATCTTTAGGCGCATAATTCTTAGCCAGGTATTCCACGATTTTTTCCTTGTTTGGCCCCAGATCCCAGAGATTTTGCTTTTCCTGCATCCATACGATGATATCTTCCCATCCCCGTCTGGTCATCCTATTCTGGGTTACCAAATCTGCGGCATGGCAGCCTGTGCAGTTGGTAACCACCAATTCAAAATTTGCATCGGCTATAAACCCTGTGGGAATGTGAATACCGTCCTTTACATCGGCTTCTAGTCCTGAAGGCTTATTCTCTTTCTTCGTAGTCTTGACACTTGTAAACTTAGGTGCCTCTTCTTTTCCAGTAATGGCCACAATACCTGAGAAAATTGTGATAAGCACCATGAAGATGATAATATTTCTGGCGTGTTTATCTCCAGCCATACTAATGAACTTTTACAGCAATTCTGTGCGTGGCATTATTCAGATAGCCTCTCGGATTCCATCCGGGTACGACCATTGGTTGTGAAATTCCTTCACTGTCAGTAGCTTTTACCCAGACTTCATAGTATCCTGCCTGATCGAGCGATAGAGTAGTAGAAAAATTCTGCCAGGCTAAACGATTAGCTGGTTTTTCCAACTTGGCTTCTTGCCAGGTCTTTCCGTAATCGGTAGAAATTTCCACCCTGGCTACTTCCAACTCACCTGCCCAGGCGTGGCCCCGGACTTCAAATGCTTGTCCCGGTTTTACCATAGCTCCCGTCTTGGGATAAGTGATAATAGATTTTACCGGCATAGACTCAATGATCATCATGTCTTCGTCGGGTACTTTTTGTCCGGGTTCAGCAGGATATTTGGGTACACGGTAAGAAGGTGATTCCATCTTTGGACCGTCGTGAACCTGATTGCGAACTACTAATCTGTGAAGCCACTTACCTGAAGCTGATGCAGGCCAGCCGCCTACAACCAGGCGCAGAGGATATCCATGAACGATCGGAATATCTTCTCCGTTCAATAGAAAGGCCACCAACGTTTCATCTTGCATGGCTTTCTCAATAGGTACTCCTCTTGAGATAACTACTTTTTTGGGGTCTCCACTCAGGTGCTTATCTGTACCGTAGTAGCCCACATAAACTGCATCGTCAGATATACCGACATCTTCCAGGATGTCCCTTAATCTCACTCCAGTCCACTTTCCGCAATTTACCGCACCATAACTCCATTGATTTCCACTGGCAGGCGGATTCATTTCACCTCGACCATTTCCACCACATTCTAAGACCAGACTGTAGGAGTAATGCTTGAATTTACTCTTCAATTCATTCAGTGTGTATGTTTTAGGGTTAGGGACAGATTCACCGTCAATGGTCAATGTCCATGTTTCTGGATCCAAATCTGTGGGCATGATTCCATTGTTACGCACAAACATTTTTTCAATAGGAGTGATCTCATCATCTAATAAATGTACGGGCGTTTCGATATTCCAGGGACGATCATTATGTACGATCATCTCCGGACTTTTCCATTCTGTTGGGGCCTGGTTAACATCGTACTGAGCCACTACATGAAAAGTCAGAAAGAAAAAAACTCCAAGAAGTGCGAATGACCAGAAGTTAATAATAGATTTCATTGTGTTCTATATTGAGGCTAGTTTGAACACTAAAATTACTGAAAGCTAATTAGCAGAGCGTGACCAGAATTACAATCACGTCTTTTGGTGCTTCTTCTTTGCTGCGGGGAAGAGAATATTATTCAGAATAAGTCGATATCCCGGGCTGTTGGGATGCAGGTTTAGATCAGTAGGTGGATCGCCCACACGGTGCTGGTAATCTTCCGGATCGTGACCGCCGTAAAAAGTCCACTGACCTTTTCCAAATGTTCCGTGGATGTATTTGACAGATCCCTGAGTTTTGCTCTCACCTAGAATTAGGACTTCGCTTTTTACATATTGCTTTTTAAAAGCCGTGGTTTGACCCATAAACCCTTTAACCACCGACCGGTGATTTTGCGTAAGCATGGTGGGTACGATGTCCCATTTAGCTGAAAAGTCAAATAGGGTGAAGAAATCTTTAGTCTGGGGTGTTCTATTGTGGACATCTGTTGCATCAATTGATGAGAACTCATATTTCAAAGGATCTCTCTCTAAGAGAAAATCTGAGAAAGCAAGAGTTTGTGAGAAATCTAATTTTGACTGCGCTGCTGGATCTGCTGGATCTCCATCAAACATGCTCTCACAAATGTCTGTGTTATGAGCAGAAAGAGCGATGTCGTATGAGTCGGTCCCGGAACACATGGTAAATAGAAATCCGCCGCCAGCGGTATATTCCCTGATTTTTTGTGCTACAGCCAACTTTTTTTCAGAGACTTTTTCAAATCCAAGTTCGCGCGCTTCAGCTTCAGCATCACGCACTTGCTTTTGATACCAGGCTGCGTTTTTATAGCTGCGATAAAATTTCCCGTATTGTCCCGTAAAGTCTTCGTGATGAAGGTGAAGCCAATCATATTGGGGCAGCTCCATATTCAAAATCTCCTTGTCATAAATAATGTCGTAGGGTATTTCGGCATATGTCATAACCAATGTTACTGCATCGTCCCAGGGCATTTTAGACTTTGGAGAGTAAACCGCTACCTTAGGGGCCGTTTCAAGCTTAACGGTTTCCATATTCACTTCTGGATCGGCAATTTCTCTGATGATTGAAGCTGCCTGAACATCTGCAATGATCTGGTAGCTGATACCTCTGATCACACACTCTTCTTCGATTGCCTTGTATTGATCAATCATAAAGCTGCCGCCCTTGTAATTCAAAAGCCACTGAACTTCTATATCGTTTTCTAATACCCAGTAGGCAATACCATAGGCCTTAAGATGATTCTTTTGGGTTTCATCCATAGGGATAAGAATCTTGGCAGCCTGAATTTGGCCTATCACAAAGAGACTGAGAAAAAAAGTATAGAGGTATTTAGGCATATTTAAAATGGCGGATCTTCGTCCTTTTCTTTTGAGAAATAGTCTTCTCCTTCATCATTCATTCTCGATTGCATCGTTATGGTATTGAAGTGGTCGTAGTCAGGATTATCCTGAATTCCACCCGGTTCTCCGTATGATACTTCGAGATTTTCAAATTTCGCGAAATCTTTTACGAATTTCAAGGAAACCGTATCTAAAGCTCCATTTCGATGCTTGGCTATAATAACCTGGCCAATTCCCTGCATAGAGTTACCTTCTTCGTCTTGCGTAATATCATAGTACTCCGGGCGATAGATAAATGAAACAATATCGGCATCCTGTTCAATAGCTCCAGATTCACGAAGGTCTGAGAGCATGGGCTTCTTATCGCCACCCCGGGTTTCAACAGCACGACTCAACTGAGACAAAGCAAGGATTGGAATATTTAATTCTTTAGCGATTGTTTTAATAGAACGCGAAATGGCAGAGATTTCTTGTTCTCTGTTCCCTTTATCGCTTCCGGCCGTCATTAGCTGAAGGTAATCTATGATAATGCACTTTATATCGTGTTTAGACTTCATCCTTCGCGCCTTGGCCCTCAGTTCGAATACCGAAAGAGATGGCGTGTCGTCAATAAATATGGGTGCTTTAGCCAGTTTCTTTATGCGAGTGTGAAGTTGGGTAAACTCATGATCTTCCAGGTTCCCCTTCCTGATTTTTTCCCCACGAATACCTGTTTCTCCCGAAATCAATCGATTTACAAGCTGCACAGAAGCCATTTCAAGCGAAAAGACCGCAACAGGAATATTAAAATCTACCGCCATATTCCGTGCCATAGAAAGAACGAAAGCCGTTTTACCCATACCTGGACGAGCAGCGATAATGATCATATCAGAGTTCTGCCAACCAGAAGTGACCCTATCAAGGGCATTGAATCCGGTGGGGACTCCGCTTACACCATCCTTATTTTTCTTGGCGGCTTCTATATGCTCAATGGCTTCTTTGAGCACATCGCCCATGGTGTCGTATTCTTTACGGATATTCCCTTGAGCAACGGTAAACAGGTCCTTTTCTGTCTTATCCAAAAGTTCAAAAACATCTGTACTTTCTTCAAAAGCTTCACGAATGGTTTCCGAAGAGATTTTTATTAACTCTCTTAGAATGTGCTTTTGAGAAATGATACGGGCGTGGTACTGAATGTTCGCAGAACTGGCTACGCGGTTGGTCAGATAGGAAATATAATAGGCCCCGCCTACCAAATCCAGTTCTCCTCTTTTGCGGAGTTCGGCAGTGACTGTCAAAATATCTATCGGCTCTGAACGCTGAAACAATTCTTGTATGGCCGAATATATTTTTTGGTGGTTTTCTTTGTAAAAAGAATCAGGCTTCAGAATGTCTATCACATCGTTAACCGCGTCTCTTTCCAGCATTAGGGCACCCAGTACCGCTTCCTCCAACTCAAGTGCTTGTGGGGGGATTTTACCCAGTTCATTGTTCTGTATAGGCAGATTAGAACGTTTTGTTCTTCTGCCATCGCTTCTTTTTTGCGAAATTTCGTCCATAAGCTCAAAGATAGTATTGTATTGCACCCATTGTTACAGGCATCTGAACACGATATTAAAAGTTTTGCAACTATGTTTTTAACACATGTTTATAGGCTTTTATTGCTCTGTTCTTTAGGTCTTTCCATAATATTTTTTGGTTGTAAGAAAGATGATGAAGATGAAGATCCACCCAATATTTTTGTCGAATCACCCTTTGAGAATCAAGTTTTCTCTTCTGTTGACACCATTTCTGTTCTTGCTACGATAACTGATGATCGCAATATAAGCTCTGTGGAAGTGGAGTTGCTAACCCTTGATAATGAGCTTATCGCAAAACAACAGTTCAGCTTTTCGGGCACGGAAGTAAACTTTGCTTACTTCTTTGAAATAAATGAACCCCTACTTTCTACCGGGCAATATTATTTTGCGCTTAGAGCTCACGATGGTGTAAATAGATCGTCTTCGTTTAAACAAATTTTGATCACTGCTATTCCTCGCCAAATAGACCAGTATATCGCTGTTACGACAGAAACCAATAATGTTAAAATTGAGTCAAGTACCGATTTACAAACATGGACGGACAGAATAACCCGTTTCATTGATTACAACGGTGGCGACTTGAATCACAGGCAAAATGTAATCGGTATAGTGGGTGGAGAAATCGGAGATGCAGAGTTCTACAATACAACGGAGTTTGAACAGGTTATTTCGTACCCCGGCTTTGGTATTCCTTCAATACCCTTTTACCTGGGTCTCGATTATAGCGAGATTGGTGAACGATTTGTTCTTCTGCAAAACGATCCACAGGCGCGCTTGCTTGACCCGGAAGCTCAACCCTTATCATCGGCTATTCTAATGCCGAACTTCCTGCCAATAAGAAGTTTTGGATTTGACGATAGATATTTCGTTCTGGAAAAGCGTATTACCACAGATGAACGCTTTCTAAATCTTTATTCTTTTCCAGGACTCAGATTGAAGTCATTTACTGTACTTGGCCCTGTTATTGGGGTTTTTGAAAAAGATTTAGATGAGTACTTTGTATGGATAGCAGAAGAGAATAGATCGGCTTTATACGTTCTAAACACACAGAATGAATTGTTTGCCCCGGTGTATGAGCGACCGGGAGAAAATTTACTTTCCGTAGCAGAGACAGATAATGGAGTTTTTATTTTTTCAACCAGTCTGGGCATTTACCGATATACGTATTCAAACGGAGGCACGAACCCGCTCAATGACCAGCTATCTCCTAGTCGGTTAGTCTATGATGATTTGAATGGCTTAATATACGGCATCAATGGTCAAACCCTGTATGAGTTATCTGGAACTGGTCAGCTCATACAATCCATTGAGTTCAATCGCGAATTGGCTTTTTTCGGAATAGATTATAATCGCTAATGGGTTTCGCCCATGGAAGCAAACTTTTTAATTCTCCTTTCAATCCTATTTTCCGGACTGAGCTTTTTGAGTTGTTCCAAATTTTTCAGAATAGCTTCTTTAACATTCTCATAAGTCTCTTCCGGATTTGAATGTGCTCCACCTAGCGGTTCGCGAATAATTCCGTCAATGAGCCTATTCTTCTTCATGTCTTCAGAAGTCAACTTTAAAGCTTCAGCGGCTTCTACTTTATGATCCCAGTTTCTCCATAAAATGGTAGAGCAATTCTCAGGAGATATTACAGAATACCAAGAATTCTCAAGCATTAGCACCTTATCGCCTACTCCAATTCCAAGGGCTCCACCTGAAGCTCCTTCTCCAATTATGATGCAGATCACTGGAACTTTGAGTCTGGCCATTTCGAAAAGATTTCGCGCAATGGCTTCTCCCTGACCCCGCTCTTCAGCTTCAAGACCCGGAAAGGCACCGGGCGTGTCAATAAAGGTCACAACAGGCTTTTGAAATTTCTCAGCCAGCTTCATGAGCCGCAGAGCCTTGCGGTATCCTTCCGGATTGGGCATTCCAAAGTTTCGATATTGGCGCATTTTGGTATTTACGCCTTTCTGTTGACCAATGAACATTACGGTTTCGTTGCCCACTTTACCAAAACCGCCGACCATCGCTTTGTCATCCTTAACAGTTCTGTCACCATGAAGCTCTACAAACTTTCCCTGGCTGAGATACTCAATATAGCTTAAAGTGTAAGGTCTTTCAGGATGCCTGGAAACTTGTACCCGTTGCCAGGGTGTAAGGTCCTTGTAAATTTCTTTTTGTTTGGCTTTGATCTTTTTTTCAAGATCCTTAACCGTTTTACTTGTGTCAACTTCGCCTTTTTCAGCAATTTCTCTTGCCTTATCCAGTTGCTCTTGCAACTCTCCAATTGGCTCTTCAAACTCCAGTAATATTGGCATATTTGGTGTTTAGGAAAGGCAAAATTAGTATTTATTTCAGAAACGCTTTCTAGATTTATCTCTGAGAAGCATATTTGCGCTAATGATCGGCTTTCCAAATGCTAAAATAAATCTGGGTCTGGATGTACTTGACAAAAGATCTGACGGATACCACAACATATCTTCGATATTCTACCCCGTAAAGGGACTCTATGACGTTTTGGAAATAATACCTAACGATTCAGCCGAAGATCGTCATTTCTTCTCGGGTCTTTCCATTCCGGGCGATCAGAGAAACAACCTGATCTTAAAGGCTCTTGAACTAATCCGCAGAGATGCCAATATTCCACCCATGGATATCTACCTTCACAAGGTAATCCCCATGGGCGCGGGCCTCGGAGGGGGGTCTGGCGATGGAAGTTTCATGCTGAAAATGCTCAACGATCTTTTTTTACTCAAAATGAGTAAGGAAGATCTGAAGTCTTTGGCTCTTCAATTAGGCAGCGACTGCCCTTTCTTTATTGAAAACAAGCCGATTTTGGCTGAAGGAAGGGGTGAAGTTATGATCCCTGTTCCAATTAAATTAGATGGTTATTTCCTGGCTCTGGCCTTCAGTAGTGTACACATTTCTACTTCAGATGCTTATCAAAACGTATCCCGTAAATCAGAAAGCGCAATAGGAGCTTTGATAGATGCCAAACCCAATTTTGAAATTTGGAAAAAGGAAATGACAAATTCTTTTGAGCCTTATGCACTATCCAAATACCCAAAGCTTCAAAAGGTCAAAAAATATTTTTCGAACCAAGGAGCTGTTTATACTTCTATGACCGGCAGCGGATCGGCGATATATGGAATATTCAAGAAAGATCCCGGTCAACTTAGCTTGGATGGATTTAATTTCTGGAAAGGGCCTGCCTGATTATTTTTGAGCTTTGAAATAAAGGAAGATTCCAATTATCAGGAAGAAAATATTTGGCAGCCATACTGCGAGCAATGGATTCATGCCGGCGTTGGTCGCAGCTACCGTCGTTACTTTCAAGGCAAAAATATAGGTTACGGCAATAAAGACCCCCACGGCCAGGTGAACACCAATTCCGCCACGTGCTTTTCTGCTGGCAATACTTACTCCGATTAATGTGAGAATGTATGTGGCAAAAGGCAGGGAGGTCCGCTGGTGCTTTTCAATTTCGTAATGCACAGTTTTATCAGAACCCTTTCTTTTTTCGGCTTTGATAAAATCGTTGAGCTCTTTGAAACCCATCGTTGAGGCAACTTCCAAACGCTGACCAAAATCTCTAGGAGTCAGGGTAAGCGTTGTATCCTTGCTGCGTCCAGAGATCAACTTTTCACCATCTTCAGTATAAATACGCTCGTAATAGTTTTCAATTTTCCACTTGTTATTCAGGCTGTCATAGCGCGCTCTATCAGCCATAAGTTTGTACTTCAAACTGCCATCTTCATTCCACTGCTCAATGGAGAACTTGTAACCGATATTGTTTATCGTACTAAATGACTCAAAGTAGGCAATGGTCTCTGCATCAAACTGTCGATGGAGATTCTTGTCGTTAATTCTGAATTTTCCCCGGAGATAGGTGTTTTCAAAATCAAGCCTATTCTGGTTTGCTATCGGTAACTGGTAATGGGTAAAGTAGAGCGATAGGATGACCAATATTGTTGCAGAGATAAAATAGGGCAACAGAATTCGTTTAAACGAAACCCCACCTGCAAGGATAGCTACGATTTCTGTCCGTTGAGCCATCTGACTGGTGAAAAGAAGGACCGCCAAAAATATCAGGAGCGAACTAAAAAGATTGCCATAATAAAAGACGAAGTTTAGGTAATAGTCCAGAAGTACTTTTGAAATGGGTGCTTGAGCTCTGACAAACTTGTGAAGCTTTTCAGAAATATCAAAGACGATAGCAATAGACATAATCATGCCCAGCATAAAGAAAAAGGTGCCGAGAAATTTCCTGATTATGTATAGATCAATCTTCTTCATTCACTACAATCGCCTTTCAAGCTTTGGTACCATTTGATTTTTCCAGCTAGCAAAAGTACCTGCTTCAATCTGCTTTCTGGCCTCTTTCATTAACCATAAGTAAAACGAAAGATTGTGAATGCTGGCAATTTGCGATCCCAGGATTTCTTTGCTGATGATCAGGTGTCTGAGAAAGGCTTTATTATAACTCGAGTCTACAAAACTCGGGCCATTTGGATCTATAGGCGAAAAATCGTCCTGCCACTTCGCATTACGAATATTGATAATACCTTCTGATGTGAAGAGCATTCCATTCCGGGCATTTCGCGTGGGCATTACGCAGTCGAACATATCTACTCCCAAAGCCACATTTTCCAATAGATTGGCTGGTGTTCCCACTCCCATCAAGTAACGGGGTTTTGACTCTGGAAGAATATTGCAAACCAACTCGCTCATTGCATACATGTCTTCGTGTGGTTCTCCTACACTTAAGCCCCCGATAGCATTTCCTTCCCTGTCCATAGAAGCTATAAACTCTGCCGATTTTTCGCGGAGATCGGGGTAAACACTTCCCTGTACAATAGGAAAGAATGTTTGCTGATACCCGTATTTGTCCGGGGTATTATCAAAGCGATCGCAGCAGCGCTTTAACCAGCGATGAGTGAGATGCATACTTTTTTCAGCGTACTCGTATTCGCAAGGGTAGGGGGTGCACTCATCAAAAGCCATAATGATATCTGCCCCTATTGTGCGCTGAATATCTATGGCTCTTTCGGGAGTAAAAAAATGCCTCGCTCCGTCTACATGTGATTGAAAGCTAACTCCGCTTTCTGAAATCTTTCTGCTTTCCGCAAGTGAATACACCTGGTAACCACCGCTGTCTGTAAGTAAGGGCTTATTCCAACTGTTGAATTTGTGTAGGCCTCCGGCTTTCTCAATAATTTCTATTCCAGGTCGTAAATACAAATGGTAGGTATTTCCCAGAATGATCTCGGCACGAATATCATCTTCTAGCTCATGCATATGAACTGCTTTTACCGCCGCGGCCGTTCCGACAGGCATAAAAATGGGAGTTTCAATTTTGCCGTGATCCGTTTCAATGACTCCAGCTCTCGCACTTGATTTCGGGTCGGTAGAAGAAAGATTAAATTTCACCGGATGTTGTAAACTTTGTTGAAAATTGGAAGGTCGGCAAAGATAAGTAGATTTAAAATAGAACTAGGTTAGCATAACGAGAAGAAGATCCTTGATGAGCATAAATATCGATCGCGATACCTTAGTCTTATTTACTAAGATTATTTTTTTGCTGGTTACAGCCATCCAGCTCTTCTACTATCTATACTTCTATGCGCGAATGGCATTTTACAAGGCTAAAGCGCAGAATAAAGTCAAGCCTCCTGTAAGTGTAATTATTGCTGCCAGAAATGAGTACGAAAATCTGTCGCATAATCTCCCCATTATCCTGGAGCAAGATTATCCCAACTTTGAAGTGGTAGTAGTGAATGATGGCTCCTGGGATGATACGTCTTCTTTACTGGAGGCCTTTTCAAAGCGCTATAAAAACCTGAAAACGGTTTTACGGCACGAGAATGATCGTTTTGATGGAGGGAAAAAGCTGGCAATTTTGCTCGGTATCAAAGCGGCTAAACACGAAAGGCTTCTCTTTACGGATGCAGATTGTAGACCGATGTCACGAAATTGGATAGATCGAATGATCAATAATTCAATAGACGATGAAGCAATGGTGCTCGGCTATAGTCCATATTCTAAGGGCAAAGGATTGCTGAATGCCTTTATTCGCTTTGATAGTTGGCTTACGGGAATGAATTATCTAAGCTTTGCCATGGCCCGGATGCCCTACATGGGAGTAGGTAGAAATTTGTCTTACAGTAAAAACCGATTCTTCGAAATTGGTGGATTTAAAAGGCATTACCATTTGAAGTCGGGCGACGATGACCTATTTGTGAATGAAGCTGCCTTACCTGAGAAGACTTCAATTTGTCTGGATAGCGACGCTATTGTGGAAACTTTTGCTGCAAAGGATTGGAAATCCTATTGGCGTCAGAAAAAAAGACACTTATCTACTTCCTGGAAATACAAGTGGTATCACAAGTTATTGCTGGTAGCTCAGCCACTTAGCACATTATTGTTTTTCGTTTCGGCTATTGTGCTCTTGGTTTTCCACAGTTGGATGTATATTGTACTTGGAGTAATAATTGCCAGGTTGTCACTTCAAATCTTTATTTTTAGCCGATCATCGCGTTGGTTAGGACAGAGGGATCTGGTATTTTTTGCACCTTTTCTCGAAATTTTTGTCATTGCGATGAGCGGACTTGTTCACATTGCAAATCTTTCTGCAAAACAAACTTCATGGAGGAGCTGATTTCTAAATTATCACCAAAAGCACAACACGACTACAAACTTGTACGAAGGGCTGTAGACACAGGCGATCAATCTGCCTATGCGGAATTAATGGAGCGTTACCGAGAGAGCATTTATTATATGCTCTTAAAAATGGTGAATAATTCAGATGATGCTGAAGATCTGACAATAGAAGCTTTTGGTAAAGCCTTTAATCGTCTCAAGCAGTATCACCCCAGTTATGCATTCAGTACCTGGATGTTCAAGATTGCTTCAAATAATTGTATTGACTTTATTAGAAAAGAGCGAAAAAAGAAGACCATGTCTATTGATACAGGCATGACTAACTCAGAAGGTGAGAATGTTACTTACGATATAGAGTCAGATAAAAGAGACCCGGAAGAAGAGCTTATACGCTCGCAGAAAATAAAGGCTATGCGCGAAGTAGTTGAAAAGCTTAAGCCCAGATATAAAGAGCTTGTTAAGCTTCGTTACTTCAAAGAGTACAGCTATGACGAAATTGCACAGGAGCTCGATCTTCCATTAGGAACCGTTAAGGCACAACTTTTCAGAGCGCGTGAATTTCTGGCCAATCTAATGAAGAATACCAAGGAGAGAATTTAGGATGCTCAGGGAAAAACTTTCCTTACACTTTCCCAGTCTCACAGAAGAACAAATTCAAAAGTTTGAAGCTTTGAAGCCGCTTTACCAAGAGTGGAATTCAAAGATTAACCTTATTAGTCGAAAGGATGTTGATGGCTTCAACGAGCGCCATCTTCTACACAGCTTGTCTGTCAGTTTTCTGTGGAAACCTATTGAAGGAGAAAGAGTCATTGATATTGGTACGGGGGGTGGCTTTCCAGGAATACCCTTAGCTATTATGTATCCCAATGTTGAATTTCTGTTAAATGACTCCATTAGAAAAAAGGTCATGGTAGTAGAAGAAGTAGCTCGGGAATTGAAATTGGTCAATGTAAAGGCTTTGCAAGAGCGTGCTGAAAATATTTCAGGCGAATTTGACACAGCCGTGAGTCGTGCAGTAGCCAGGCTTAAAGTTCTTGCGCGTTATTGCGTTAAATCAAAGATGAAAGTTGATAAACTCTTTTGCTTAAAAGGCGGTGACCTTAAAGCGGAGATCAACGAAGTGGCCAATTATAAAAAGGAAATCCTTAACCTTTCAGAAAAATTTGAAGAGCCCTTTTTTGAGACCAAGCAGGTTATTAACCTGCATTTTCGCTAGGCTTCTAAATTCTGCATTTTTTGAAGCTTATTGTAGAGCCCCCCTTCTTTTAAGCTTAATTCGCTGTGATTCCCGAATTCAACTATTTCGCCATCTTCTAAAACCATGATCTTATCGGCCTTTCTAACCGTGCTCAATCTATGTGCAATAACAATACTGGTTCGCTTCTCCATTAATGCTTCCAGGGCTTCCTGAACGAGAGATTCAGACTCAGAGTCAAGAGATGATGTCGCTTCGTCAAGAATAAGAATAACGGGGTCTCTAAGCACTGCCCGGGCAATAGCAATTCGCTGTCTTTGACCACCGCTGAGCTGAACACCTCGCTCACCAACAAGTGTTTCAAATCCTTCAGGGAAATTGGAAATAAAGTCCAGGGCATTGGCTCGCTGAGCGGCCTGCCTTACTTCTTCATCCGTAGCGTCTGGCCTACCGTATAGAATATTTTCTTTGATGGTGCCATTAAAAAGAATCACTTCCTGCGGTACAATTGCAAAAAGAGATCGGTAAGATGCCAGGTCGTAATCGGTATTTAGTTTTCCATCTAGTTCAATACTTCCTGAGTTGGGATTGTAAAACCTGAGTAGGAGAGAAGTTAGCGTGGATTTACCAGACCCGGACGGACCTACAATGGCCAATTGTTCGCCTGGCTCAACCTGAAAACTGACTTTATTAAGTACTTGCAATTCAGGGCGTGTTTCGTAGCGAAATGACACATCATTGAATACTATGCTGCCTGAGATCTTTAAATCACTCTTTTGCTCATTGATTTTTTCTGTGTTTTCGTGGATGATCTCCGTTAGGTTTTCCGTGGCTCCGATGGCCTTTTGAATATTTCCATATAAATCCGGCAAACTCCCTATGGATGCACCCAGAAAGATGGTGTACATGATAAAGGAGATAAAAGAAGATTGCAAGAGCTCACCTTCCTGCGTGAGCAGAACACCTTGCCAGATTACTACCACAATAGATCCGAAGAGACAGAGAATGATAAAGGAAACGAATAGTCCTCTCCACACGGCCCCTTTAATGGCCAGTTTGCGGATGTCTGCTACTTTTTCATCGTAACGTCTAAGCTCAAAAAATTCATTTGTAAAGGCTTTAACGCTTTGAATTCCCTGTAGTGCTTCTTCGAGTATGCTATTGGAAGATGCAGCTGCATCTTGCGTTTTCTTAGATAATTTCCTGATGAACCTTCCAAAGAAAACCGCGATTAGTGCTACAGCAGGAATAATGCTCAGCATGATCAGTGAGAGCTTCGGCGATAGCCAAACCAGAGCTGCAATGCCCACGACTATGGTAATGATCTGCCGTACAAACTCCGCAACCGTCGTGGTAAAGGTAGTTTGTAGTTGATTGATATCTGTAGCAATACGGCTAGTAAGCTCACCGATTTTATTCCGGTTAAAAAAGTTCAGCGGAGCCATAATCAACCTGGAGAAGGCTGCCTTCCGGATATCGAACAGGGCGTATTCCGTAACATTCGTAAAAAGCACAATACGAAAGAATGAAAAAACAGCCTGGCTGGTGAAGACGATGAACAGGGCTATGATGACTTCATTCAGTGAATCTGTTTTCAAAAAACCCTGTCCGCTGGCCATATCTCCGTCTTGTCCAATCAGCTGTCCCAGGAAATACGGAAACAGCAAGCCTGTAAGGCTACTTAAGATCAGGAAAACAAACCCAAGCGAAAAGGTGCCTTTGTAAGGTTTAAGGAATTTGAATATTCCCAGGGCTTCTTTTAGGGATGGTTTTTTCTTCTTTTCTTTCTCCATTCTGACGTTCAGCTCAAAAGTTTTGCAAATGTAAGAGCTTCAATGAAACGCATTCGTCACTGTTTTGTCTAAAATGTGAATAAAGTTTTTGCGAAATAGAGAAAAAGCCTATTTTTGCAGTCCGTTTTCGGGAGCTACCCAAAAACCAAACAAATAGAAAGATGAAAAGAACATTCCAACCTTCTAATAGAAAGCGCAGAAACAAGCACGGTTTCCGCGAGCGTATGTCAACTGCTAACGGACGAAAAGTATTGTCTGCAAGAAGAAAAAAAGGACGCAAGAGTCTTTCTGTTTCCAGCAGTAAATTGCACAAAAGATAGTATTCATTCGATATAAATTGATCAAGACCGCTCTTGTAGCGGTCTTTTTTTATCCTAAAATTTCAATAATTCGCGCTGTTGAATTTCGTTCATTACTCTTGTAGTGAGAAGGGCGTGCCCACTTTCAACAGTGAAAACCTCGGTTTCCGGATATAGTTTTTTAAGGCGTTTGGTATTTTTTAAAGGAATGATCTTATCGTATTTACCAATGAAGACTTTGATGGGAATATTTTCTTGCTTTAGTTTTTTGGAAAGCTTTCTCAAATTGGGGTCTGATTTGCGCAAAAAACTCCACACCCGGTATACTTTCCACTGTTTTTCCTGGCTGCTGGTTTCATTTAATACAAACTCTCGCAGCCTGTTGCTTACCAGCCCTGCTTTATTCAGGAAGTCTAAAAGGCTGTAGAACCCTGTGTTGTTTCGTATAAAAAACCTGAAGGCAGTCCTTCCGAGTTTGTAATGACTTAACATGGCATACCATCTATTGACCACCAGCCCATCGGGAGCAAAAAGATAAAGTGCTTGGACGCGTTTCGGCAATAATTCGGTTATTCTCATTGAAACTCTTCCCCCGAGGCTATATCCCATTAATGTTACTTTTTCCGCTCCGATTGAATCGATAAACTTTTCAAAGAATTCAGTGAATTCCGCTTTAGAAATTGGATTTTTGTCAACATTTCTTTCGCCGATTTCGCTCTTCCCGTGAAAGAAGATATTGATGCCATAAATGGTATAACGGTTTTTTAGAGGCTCTGTAAATTCAATAAAGTCGCGGTAGGACCTACCAAATCCGTGAAAACAGAGAAGGCTGTTTGGGCCGTTGCCCCAGACTCCATATTCAACGGATAGCTGGTTATTGTGGAAAAACTTTACTTTTTCTAATTCACTCATAGGCCGAAAAAACCGAAAAACAATTACTTTCGCAGCTTAAATGAAGCGAATTTCACCCACATTTCTGCAATCATTTAAGCCCGTCGTCATTCGCTCAGTTTCCTGTTTTCAAATATTTAAATTATGCCAAGAGATAAAAGTATCCGTTCGATACTGATTATTGGAAGTGGTCCGATCGTTATCGGACAAGCCTGCGAGTTTGATTATTCCGGTTCTCAAGCTTCTAAATCGTTGAGGGAAGAAGGAATTGAAGTGACCCTGATCAATTCTAACCCAGCTACCATAATGACTGACAATGTGGTAGCAGACAACATATACCTAAAACCCCTCGAGCCAGAGAGTATTGTTGAGATTCTTGAAAAGCATAATATTGATGCCGTTCTGCCAACAATGGGTGGGCAAACAGCCCTGAACCTTGCCATCAAATGCGATGAAATGGGCATCTGGGAACAGTTTGGTGTCCGCATGATCGGTGTAGATATCAGTGCTATCGATATCACTGAGAACCGCGAAGCCTTCAGAAAAAAAATGGAAGAAATTGGTGTGGGAATGGCACCGCAGGCAACGGCGAATTCTTTTCTGGAAGGAAAAGAAATTGCTCAGAATTTTGGCTTTCCACTTTGTATCAGAGCGAGTTACACCCTTGGTGGTGCAGGAGCGGCCATCGTACATAAGCAGGAAGAATTTGATGAAATGCTTAATCGTGGGCTCCATGCTTCACCAATAAAGGAAGTAATGATCGATAAGGCATTACTCGGGTGGAAAGAATTTGAATTAGAGCTACTCAGAGATTCAAATGACAACGTAGTAATCATCTGTTCAGTGGAGAATATGGACCCTATGGGTATCCATACCGGCGATAGTATTACAGTGGCTCCGGCAATGACTTTGAGCGATAGAACCTATCAGCGTATGCGCGATATGGCCATTAAGATGATTCGCTCTATCGGAAATTTTGCCGGTGGCTGCAATGTGCAGTTTGCCATTAGTCCCGATGAACACGAAGAGATTATTGCAGTTGAGATTAATCCGAGGGTGTCGCGCTCATCCGCTCTGGCTTCTAAGGCTACTGGTTATCCCATCGCTAAGATTGCCGCAAAGCTGGCTATTGGTTACCACCTGGATGAACTCAATAATCAGATAACGCAAACCACATCGGCCCTTTTTGAGCCCACACTTGATTACGTTATTGTGAAAATTCCGCGATGGAACTTTGACAAATTTAAAGGCTCTGATCGGGAGCTCGGACTGCAAATGAAAGCTGTGGGTGAAGTAATGGGAATCGGGCGCTCTTTTCAGGAAGCCATCCAAAAAGCTTGCCAGTCGCTGGAAATTAAACGAAACGGTATCGGTGCCGACGGAAGAGAATTAAAAGATCAAGATAAGATTCTGCACAGCCTTGAGCACCCTAGCTGGAACCGACTATTTCATATTTACGATGCCATAAAATTGGGCATACCCTTTAAAACCATTCACGAAAAAACTAAGATAGACTATTGGTTTCTGAAGCAGATAGAAGACTTGCTTCATCTGGAGCGCAAGGTTGAAAAGTATACCTTGGAATCCATCCCTAAAGAATTACTTTTTGAAGCCAAACAGAAAGGCTATGCCGATAGGCAGATAGCTCATTTGTTGAGATGCCTGGAAAGTGAAGTCTTCAACAAGCGAACTGAAATGGGAATAAAGCGAGTGTACAAGCTCGTAGATACCTGTGCTGCGGAATTCGAAGCTCAGACGCCTTATTACTACAGTACCTTTGAAGATGAAAACGAGTCTCCGGTATCTGATAAAAAGAAAATAGTGGTGCTCGGTTCGGGTCCTAATCGGATAGGGCAGGGAATAGAATTTGACTATTGCTGTGTTCACGGAGTATTAGCCGCAAAAGAATGTGGCTATGAAACCATCATGATCAACTGCAATCCGGAAACGGTTTCCACAGATTTTGATACGGCTGATAAACTGTATTTCGAACCCGTATTCTGGGAACATATTTACGACATCATCCTTCACGAAAAACCCGAGGGAGTCATTGTACAGCTCGGTGGACAAACAGCCTTAAAACTGGCCGAGAAGTTGAGTCGTTACGGAATTAAAATCATGGGAACGAGCTACGAGGCACTTGATCTGGCAGAAGATCGCGGTAGCTTTTCCAGTTTGCTGAAAGACAATAAAATACCTTATCCAAAATTCGGAGTAGTTGATAATGCAGAGCAATCGCTTGAATTGGCTGATGAGCTTGGGTTCCCTTTGCTGGTTAGGCCCTCATACGTTCTGGGTGGACAGCAGATGAAGATCGTTATCAATAAGGAAGAGCTGGAAACCCATGTTGTGAACATCCTTCGCGACATGCCAGACAATAAAATTCTCCTCGATCATTTTTTGACGGGAGCCATAGAAGCTGAAGCAGATGCCATTTGCGATGGTGAAGATGTTTACATCATCGGAGTCATGCAACATATTGAACCCGCAGGGATTCACTCAGGCGACTCTTACGCAGTGTTGCCGCCATACAATCTGGGAGATCTCATCATTGAGCAGATAGAAGAGATTACAAGGCGTATTGCGGTTGCGCTAAGAACCGTAGGACTGATTAATATTCAGTTTGCCATCAAAGATGATGTGGTTTACGTTATTGAAGCAAACCCAAGAGCTTCCAGAACGGTTCCATTTATTGCCAAGGCATACGATGAGCCCTATGTCAATTATGCAACGAAAGTGATGCTCGGTGAAGCCAAAATAAAAGACTTTAATTTCCAGCCAAAGAAGGACGGATATGCCATCAAAATACCGGTATTTTCATTTGAGAAATTCCCGAATGTAAACAAGGAGCTCGGTCCGGAGATGAAGTCAACTGGTGAAGCGATACAATTTGTAGATTCGTTGATGGATCCGTTTTTCAGGAAGATTTACAGCGAACGCAACCTGTATTTGAGTAGATAGGATAATTTTATTGCTCCGCAGATTACTTTTATCTTTGGAGCCTTAAATCTTAAACCTATTAATTACGGGACTTTTACGCACCATACTCATTATTTTGGCAATCTTCTTTGCCGTAAGATTGCTGGGCAGGTTATTTGCTCCAATTCTTAATGGCAGAGGTAGTGGTGGATCTAATTCAGGATCCGAACGCGAAAAGAGCTCCAGGCGCGAAGGCGATGTGCGTGTGGAATTCACCAAAAAACAAAAATCTTCAAAAGACGATAATAGCCAAAAAGAAGGCGAATACATTGATTTTGAAGAAATAGACTAAGCCATGAAGGATTTCTTAAAACCTATTTTGCCCCATTTGCTGGTTATTGTCGCATTTTTGGGCTTGACCGCTATTTATTTCTACCCTGCATTTAGCGGTTACCAGATGAAGCAAGGTGATATTACCCGCTTTAAGGGAATGGCCCAGGAAATTAATGAGTTTAGGCGAGCTTATGGTGATGAGCCGCTATGGACAAACTCCATGTTTGGTGGTATGCCCGCTTATCAAATCTCAGTAAGGTATCCAAACGACATTTTGGGTGTTATTGATGATGTTTTGAGTCTTGGATTACCCACTCCGGCCAACTTTGTATTTCTTTACCTAATAGGTTTTTACGTTTTAATGCTTTCGCTCCGAATAAGGCCAGGCCTGGCCTTTGTGGCATCCGTAGCTTTTGCACTTTCCAGTTATTACTTCATTATTTTAGAAGCTGGTCACAATTCCAAAGCCCATGCTATAGCCTATATGGCGCCTATGCTAGCCGGGATTATTTGGACCTATCGCGGTAAGTTTTTGTTGGGCGGAATTGTAACGGCACTTTTTATGGCTTTGCAGCTGAAGGCCAATCACGTTCAGATAACCTATTATTTCGGCTTTTTGCTCGTGTTTTTTGGGATTGCCAAACTCGTTGAATTTGCCCGAAAGGGAGATGTTGGCGATTTCATAAAATCTTCCGCTATTGTTCTGGCTGCAGTCATTGTCGGTGTATTGGCAAATGCAAACGTGCTGCTAAACACTTATGAATACAGCAAGTATACCACACGCGGAAAGACGGAATTGACTATTAAGCCAGACGGTAGCTCTAATGACGATATTGCAACAAGCGGTCTCGACAGAGAATATGTTACCCAATGGAGTTACGGTAAAGGAGAGACGCTCTCTTTGCTTATACCCAATGCCAGGGGTGGAGCTTCTTCACTGCTGGGAAGTCATCCTGATGCCATAAAAAAAGTAGATAGACGTCTTCAACAAAATGTTTCTCAAAGCAATGCTTATTGGGGAGACCAGCCTTTTACATCCGGTCCCGTATATGTAGGGGCACTCATTGTCCTTTTCTTTCTGCTGGGCCTGGCATTTGTAAAGGGTCCATTGAAATGGGCCCTGTTGATCACGGCTGTTCTTACCATTGCTCTTTCATGGGGAAAGAACATGATGGGGCTCACAAACTTCTTTCTGGATTACGTACCCGGGTACAATAAATTCAGGGCGGTAACTATCATTCTCTCAATAACGGAGTTGGTATTTCCCATACTGGGTTTCCTCTTCGTGAAAAAGCTTATGGAGACACCAGAATTAATTGTGGAGGAAAAGAAGAAATTCTTTGCCATCGCCGGTGGCCTGTCTTTACTGGTATTGATTATGGCCATAACTCCCAGGTCTTTCTTTGACTTTATGAGCGAACAGGAACAGATCAGTTTGCAATCGCGAATGAATGATGAAAACTCAACCATGATAGTGGAATATTCTGAAGGCCTGAAAACCGCAAGGGAGGCAATCTTCACCACTGATGCATGGAGAACTTTCTTATTCTTGATTTTAGGTTCAGGGTTAGTTTGGTTCTACGCCAGAAAAAAAATTCAAGCCAAAATTTTTATCGGTGCTATTGGGCTCCTGGTCATTGTTGATTTATGGAGCGTTGATAAGCGCTTTGTGAATAATGAAAAGGATAGGGGGCGCTACATTCTATGGGAGGCAAAGGAGAATAACATAGCCGCCTTTTCAGCAGAACAAGCTGATATTGATATCATGGAGTCTGAGTTAGAACTCAACCCCCTCGTAGCTGATGCTGTAAACAAGGCTGCTGAAGACTTTAAAGCAGAAGCTCGCTCTGGAACCAGAAGAAAAGTAAGTCAGGATGCGGTGAACGATGCCAAGTTTGGGGCACTCAGATTCAATACCAATTATCGGGTCTTGCCGTTGAGCGGAACCTTTCAAGATTTCAGAACAGCTTATTTCCATAAATCTGTAGGTGGATATCATGGAGCGAAACTGAAACGCATACAAGAGTTATATGATTTTCATCTCGGTTCTGAAATTATGGCTTTGCAAAACGCCTTGCAGAATGATCCGACTGTTGAGTCGATCAATAATAGATTGAGAAACAGCGATATGCTCAATATGCTGAATACGAAATACATAATCTATAATCCGCAGGCCCCACCGCTCGCAAACACAGAAAGTTTAGGAAGTGCCTGGACGGTGGGCAATCTAATACAGGTAGAGAATGCAGATGAAGAGATTATTCAGTTGGGAGAAATAGATGTGGCCAATGAAGCGGTGGTTGATGAACTTTTTGCGGATCAGATAGCAGGCTTTAGCCCACCTCCTGATAGCGAACCGGCCATCGCTATTGAAGAGCATTTACCCAATTATATCAAGTACATTTTCGATTCAGATAGCGATGAAGCTGTTATCTTTTCAGAGATATTTTACGACGCCGGATGGCAGGCATACCTGGATGGAGAGCCCGTTGATCATTTCAGGGCCAATTATATTCTGAGAGGCATGATAGTACCGGCCGGATCACATACAATTGAATTCAAGTATGAGCCGCAGACCTTTCAGACGGCATCTATTATTAGCACAAGTGCTTCGATAATATTGATACTGATTATTGCCTTTGGGATTTTTAGATTAATCCAATCTAGAAAAGCTTCTCAACCCGAATGAAAAAGGTTTTGATCATCTCCTATTACTGGCCCCCTTCTGGCGGTGCCGGTGTGCAGCGATGGTTGAAGATGGCGAAATATTTACCTGATTATGGTGTTAAGCCATTTGTGCTCACCGTTGATGAGTCTTTCGCCTCATACCCCCTGATAGATAGGAGCTTTTTGGATGAAGTTTCCGATGAAACAGAAGTTTACCGAACGAAGAGTTTTGAGCCGCTCCGCATCTACGGAAAGATTTTCGGAAAGAAAAAAGTTCCCTATTCGGGATTTACCAATGTAAAAACCGATAACCTATTATCTAAAATGAGCAGATGGGTTCGGGGAAATATGTTTATTCCAGATGCCCGAAAAGGCTGGAATAAATTTGCGCTTCCAAAAGCCAGGGAGATTGTTGCTCGTGAAGATATTGAGACAATTATTACAACGGGTCCACCACATAGTACGCATTTTATCGGCCTGGCTCTGAAAAAATCCAATCAAAGCCTTCACTGGATCGCTGATTTTCGGGATCCCTGGACAGATATTTATTACTACGACAATCTTCTACCTAGTAAAAATAGTAGAAAGAAAGATGCCGAAATGGAGCGACTCGTTTTGGAATCTTCAGATAGGGTTCTTGCTGTTTGTCCTTCCAATCAAAGACTATTTGCTGGTAAATTGAACAAAGAAAATGGAGAGAAAGTCAAGCTATTGACCAATGGATTTGATAACGACGATTTTAAGGGAATAAAACGTTCAGTTTCTAACGATAGACTGGAGTTAGTATATACAGGAACCCTGGCTGAGATCTACGATGTGAAACCCATATTTATAATTCTTCAAGAGCTTGATACTCCATGGCATCTAACTGTAGCAGGAAATGTAGCGCCTGAAATATGCGAATTAATCCGTGAGCTGAAAATTGATCAACACATGACCTTTCTGGGTCATGTGGCTCACAAAGAATCATTACAGCTTTTAAAAAAGTGTCATGCTTTATTACATATACTCCCCAATACGAGCCAGGCAATTCTCGGAACAACGGGTAAGTTGTTTGAGTACATTGGCTCAGGTACACCCATTCTCAATTTTGGACCTACCGAAGGCGATTCAGCAAGTTTTATAAAAATGGCCGGGGCCGGAGAATCATTTGAGAGGAGTGACAGCGAAGGAGTGCTTCAATTTTTAAGATTTTGTTTTGAAAATAGAGATTTTTCTAATTCAGCTACAAATCAGTTTTCCAGGAAAAATATCACGGGCAAACTAGTTGATTTACTGCAAGAATTTGAGCAATAAGAGAGCTTATGACTAAGATATTAATGGTGATCGACGAACACTTCCCTCCCGATCTGAGACTTGAGAAAGAAATTCCTGTTTTGAAAAATAGTGGGTATGAACTCACTCTTGTCTGTTATCGAAAGAAAGGACAAGCTCTTGAAGAGATTCTGAATGGTGTTAGAATTATTCGAACACGAATCGCAATATCGCACAGCTTGAAGGGGTATTTTGATATTTTAAATTCTATTTTTTTCATAAACTGGCCAATAAAAAGAACGCTTAATTCTTTAAATGATGAATATGATATTGTCCATGCACATGACCTCCCGGTATCAAACACTGTGATAAATTGGGCAAAAAATAGAAAGATCAAAACCGTGCTTGATTTACATGAAAATTATGCGGATGCTCTTTCAATTTGGTTTGCCTGGCGAAAAAGTCTTTTAGTTAAGATCAAGAATCGCCTTTTTTTCAGTTACGATAAATGGATGAGCAGAGAAAAAAAGATGGTTCAGGATTACGATAAAGTAATTGCCGTTATTGATGAGATGAAGGATCGCCTAATTGCTATGTATGAAATCCCAGAAAAAAAGGTCTATGTGGTCAGAAACTCAGAGCCAAAAAACAGGTTTGACGGAGATAAGGTAACAGAAGTAGAGTCGGGACCTTTAGATATTGTATATGTTGGTGGGATCGGTCCACACCGAGGACTGGACGTAGCAATTCTCGGTATGCCTGAATTGGTGAAGTTTAATCCTGATTTCAAATTGGTCATTGTAGGTACGGGTAATCCCGACAATATCGACCATTTGAAAAAAGTAGCCAGGGAGGCTGGTGTGGCCAACAATGTAGTTTTTAAAGGAAGAAAACCTTTTGGTGAGGCCTTGGGCTATATGAAAGGTGCTTTTATGAACATCATTCCCCATCTAAAGATTCCGCAAAATGATAATGGCCTTCCTCATAAATTGTTTCAAATAATGAATTCTCAATATCCGCTCCTGGTTTCATCTTGCGACCCCTTGGAGCGAATACTAAAAACTGAAAATTGCGGGTCTGTTTTTGAAGCTGGTAACCCGAAGAGTTTTTCCGAAAAGATTATCTGGGCTTATCACCACC
>Ga0207419_1000830_pt1 | contig 25798 bp, 21 predicted proteins | sample ElkSloMetagenome_4_FD_184723 | JGI IMG/M metagenome (GOLD analysis project Ga0207419, IMG submission 184723) | Hot spring microbial communities from Elkhorn Slough, Monterey Bay, USA - MD2A (version 2) | ecosystem: Environmental > Aquatic > Marine > Intertidal zone > Estuary: Microbial mat ... | reverse complement strand
CGATTCTCAGAAAAAACGGCAGACATAGCACATTATGAAACCAATCTGCATAATTACTTAAAAAACCAGCTAGGCATTCAAGATTATCAAGTACTCTACACCGAATATGGTGCTATTCCTATGACAGACTTTTCTTACCAAAGAAAATTGTCTGAAAGGGTATTTCAATTAGGTACTGCGGGAGGAGACACGAAGTCTACAACAGGTTATACATTTAAACAAATTCAAAGATCCTGTAAACAGATCATTGAAGCGATAACTACAGGATGCAGCTTAACGTCCAACCGCTCACGCTTCGATTTTTACGATGGCTTATTGCTCAATATCATCGCTCAAAGGCCGGCACTTACAGAAAAAATTATGTTATCTCTTTTTAATAACAATGATTTTGATGATGTATTCAGATTTTTAGATGAAGAGACAAATCTTTTGCAAGATTTGAAAATTTTTAAAGGATTGCCTTGGCCACCTTTCATCAAAATGCTATTATCCAGTAAACAAGCACTATATGAAACTCTACCAAAAAATATTGGTGATAGTACTGAGCATCAGCTTGTTCAAAATTCTAGAGGTTGATTGGTTCAGGCTAGGTTTACCCATTTTGCTAATTGTGCTCTTTGGTATTCCACATGGTGCAACAGACCATTTAGCAGACAATTACAGTAAATTTGGGCGCTTTTCTTCTAGCGTATCTTTTAGGTTTCTGCTGCACTATTTGAGTCCCATCGCCATTTATGTTTTGCTTTGGTGGTGGTTCCCCACGCTTTCTTTAATTTTCTTTTTGGCTATTTCGGCTTACCATTTCGGAGAAACGCAAATCATGTCCTCGTTTAGTCACGATAAAAAACTAGGGCCTTTGCTTTATCTTTCTTGGGGCAGTTTATTACTTGCCGCACTTTTCCTTTTCCATCCCAATGAAACTTACACCTATCTTAAAGAAGTGGTCAGTTTTATTGATACTACATTGATAACCAATATAGCTTTAGTGGTTATGATAAGCTCTTTTGTGATTTTTTTATCCAGTGGTGCTTTCCTGTTTTTTAGCAATAATTTGGAAGCCAGAAAAATGGGATTGATGCTTTTTGATACAGCCTTATTGCTGATTTTGATATGGCAGACCAATTTGCTTTATGGTTTTGCGATATTTTTTGCTCTTTGGCACTCTTATGATGCCATATTATTACAGATTGAAGGTTTTAAGCAAGTAAAAAAGTCTTTCGACATGAAATCTTTTTACAAATATGCTTCGCCCTTTACGGCGATTAGTCTTGTAGCCTTAGCAGCGCTATTCTACCTCTTTATCAATTATGAATTGCCAATCAATTTGGTCATGGTTTTCTTTATATTCATTTCGGTGATTACCCTCCCACATATGCTTACCATTCGCGGTTTTTACGATAAGCTAATGGCCAAAGCCCAATAATTTTCATAAATACCATAAATAAGCATTAACTTGATTCTCCGTTGTTCTAAGGTGAATCAAAAAGCTTATATATCGATATTGAAATACGGCATTGCCTTGGTTTGGCTTATTAATGGTGTGTATTGCAAAGTATTAGACCAAGTGCCACGGCACCGCCAGATCGTAGGCGAGATTTTAGTAGAAACTTATGCCCGAGAACTAACGGTACTTATCGGTATTTCTGAGATAATTATGGCGATTTGGGTCATAAGCGGCTGGCAAGTAAAACTCAATGTACGTTTACAAATTTTGGTAGTTGGATTGATGAATGTATTGGAGTTTATACTAGTACGCGATTTATTACTTTGGGGAGAATACAACATCATCTTCGCTGGCCTGTTCATTTTTATAGTGTATTACTATGGGTTTGTATTGCGAAATAGTAGAGTTTAGATATTGGATCTTAGATTTAAGAATTATGTTATGAAATTAATACCTCTGATTTGTGACATACATAACTGTTGAGTTTTTGGTCTTTGAGCCATAAAAGACGTGTATTCAAATAAACAAATCCCCAAATAAACAAATCAACTAAAAACCAACAACCAAATAGCCATGCTCCATTTTTTAAAAGACCACCCCTTTGCGGTAGAGGCATTTTTTGAACATTCTTTAGTACTTACTTTCGCTTTGCCCAAAGAAACGCTAGAAAATCAAATACCCGAATGTCTGGAATTGGACACCTTTCAAGACCAGTGGGCTTTTGTGGCCATTGCTTTGGTACAAACCAAGCATTTAAGACCTAAAGGCATACCCAAGTTTTTAGGTAATAATTTTTTTTTAATCGGTTACCGAGTTTTTGTAAGATACCACGATAGCCGAGGCAAAAGGCTACGCGGTTTGTACATACTTAAATCAGAAACAAATAAAAAGAAGATGGAATTTTTTGGTAACATCTTTACCCATTACAACTATACCACTACCGACATTAGCCAGTCAGTTGGCAATGAGCAAATTAAAATCAGCTCCACAAAATCAGATTTCGGGTTTACCTTGAACACTGCAAACAAGGAAGCTGATTTGCCAGTAACATCGCCTTTTAGCAATTGGAAAGAAGCGAGGCGCTTTGCTGGTCCATTGCCTTTTACCTTTACTTACACGCCCAGTAGTAAAAAGGTACTGATTATTGAAGGCGTAAGGCAATTCTGGAAACCCCAACCCGTAGAAGTATTGGATTACCGCTTTTCATTTTTAGCACAAGAAAAATTTGAAGGTCATCAATTGGCCAATGCGTTTATGGTTTCGCAAATACCCTATCAATGGAAAAAAGGCAGAGTTGAAATATGGAATCAATAACACAGCAAAGTATCATACCCAAGCGAGGTGCCTTCCAAGGCGTATGGAATATAATTCGTTTTAACTGGCATTTTTATGTGGTTTACTTGGTAGCACTTGTGGTTTTGGCCATTTTGGCGTTTGTCTTATCTGGTTTTTGGCCTTGGGTAATGCTTGCCTTAATGGCAGCAGCCACACTTAGCACAGGTTTGTCTTTGTGGGCTTCTTACTATGTTTATGATGCTTCCAAACTGTACGAGTTAAATTGGTTGGAAACTCCTCAAAAAGTTGCCAATATCATCAATATCAATGCTGGGTTCGATGAGACCAGCGTGTTACTTGCCGCCAAGTTTCCCGAAAGTGATTTACAGGTCATGGATTTTTACAATCCTGAAAAACACACGGAAGTTTCCATTAAAAGGGCAAGAAAGGCATATCCTCCATATGCAGGTACGGTGCGAGTAGCAACAAATCGTTTGACCCTACCCGATAAACAAGCCGATTTGATTATGAATATTTTGGCTGCGCATGAGATTAGAGAAGAGCAAGAGCGAATTGCTTTTTTTAAAGAACTAAAGCGGGTTTTAAAGCCCAATGGAGAAATTGTAGTGGTTGAACACTTACGCGATTGGGCAAATTTTTTAGTTTATAACTTAGGTTTTTTTCATTTTCAATCTAAAGCTACTTGGCTGCGTACATTTAAAGCAGCTGGACTTCAAGTAAAAACGACACACAAGCACACGCCATTTTTAACCATATTTACGCTTAGCCATGGAAACGCATCTTAACATTATAGGCTACCTGCTCATTGTATTGGCCTTTGTCCACATCGTTTTCCCCAAGTATTTTAATTGGAAAGAAGAGTTGAAGCCATTGAGCTTGATCAATAGGCAAATGATGCAGGTGCACACTTTTTTTATTGCAGTAGTGGTGTTGATGATCGGGTTACTCTGTGCAAGCTCTGCCAGCGAGCTAACCAGTACTGCTCTAGGTAAAAAAATAGCCTTAGGCTTGGGTGTTTTTTGGTTATTACGCCTCTTTGCCCAATTCTTTGGTTACACCTCCCAAGTGTGGAGAGGCAAACCCTTTGAAACAACCATGCATGTGGTCTTCACACTGTTTTGGATGTATTTGAGTGGAGTCTTTTTGGGAGTTTATTATTTGTGAAAAACAGGACGAGGTGAATAGTAAGAGACCTTGGTTATTCATCATAATGAAACCGACACTGAACGATTGTTAGGGTTTGATCTTCTCCTTTTTTGCCAGTAACCTGATATACCAATCTATGCTCGCTTGTAATTCTTCTAGACCAAAAACTCTTCAGGTTGTACTTTAAAGGCTCGGGTTTGCCTATACCATTAAAAGGGTCTTTAGTAATAGCAGTAATCAGTTCTTTTATTTTCTTGGCTATTTTGATGTCATTATCGAGCCAGTAAGCATACTCTTCCCAAGCCTGTTCAGAAAATAAAATCAGCATGGCTTATGGGTCTAAAGGTTATCGTCATCTAGGTTGAATGGAACCGTTTTCTTGTTTTTTATTTGCTCTATTGATTTTTGCAGCATTTTGCGATTAGCTTCTGTGGAGAGCAAATGTTCTGTTTCTTTTAAAGAATTGTACTCTTTTAGTGAGATAATGACCACGCCATTGTCTTCGTCTTTTCTTGGCACTACAATGGTTTCCATAGAATCGACCACAGCGTCAAAATACTTACTAATATTTTTTCTAAGAGTAGAAATGGTAACTGCTTTCATAATAATAGAATTGTACAATTAAATGTACGTTAATTTGTACATTTATTCAAGTTTACAACAGAAAACCTTAATGCTTGATCTTGTTCTACTTTTTCTCAAACCACAAATTACGAACCCGGCCATTGGTAGCTCTAAAACCGGTAATTTTATTTCGCTTACCTCTTTCCAATTCAACTACGCCCAAAGGGTAACTACCTCTAAAAGTGTCTTTTTTAATGGGTGAAAGTGATAATGCTCCATGCCTACTGTGGTAAGCAATCAGTTCTCCATCTTGTTCTTCGAGATAGTAAGAAGTTTGGAGTTCAGGGCTATAGTACTCCCCTAAGTATTCGCTGTGCTCAATGTCTTCTGATTTTATACGTTCATACCTACTGTAAGTATGGGTAACACCACTGCCTACTATAAGCTCTAATGTATCTTTACTTTTAAAAATGTAGATTTCATTTGAGTTTCCAATAGCCATAAATTTGTTTTCTCCTATTGGGATAAGTATATCTTGTCTACGGTCTACATTTAAGTATATAACAGAATCTTTTTCTAATCTAATATGAAGCCAGTTTTTATGTTTTTCATCCCAAAAAGAACCAACATAATTCTGTAGAATATTTTTTGGAGGCATATCAGTTGTTTGCAATTTATTCGGCTCTTGCACTGACGGCAGAAGTAAATCAGCCATAGTATTTATCAAATAGCCAACACTGTATTTAGAAGAATTGCTCAAAATGACTACACTTAACTTCTCTTCTGGAAAAGTACAAAGATTAGAACGAAACCCACCTATAGAGCCGCCGTGTTGTATTCTTTTATTGCCCTTGTACTCATTTACATTTACCCCCAAGGCATAGGTATTCAACACACCACTATTAAAGTTCTCTGTGAGTTGCATCCTCTCAAAAGCTTTCTCCCAACCAGCTTTAGGACTATAAAAGTTCTTTGCCCACAATAACAAATCTCTAGTGGTAGAGTGTATGTTGCCCGAACCAGTGTAACCCCAGTACTCCACTGCTCTATCGAATACGCCATTGTTGTAGTCATAAGAAGTGGCGTTTTGTTTTACTACGCGGTTGGGCTTATCTTCTAAGTAAGTATGGATCATGCCTAAAGGCTCAAAAATGTTTTCCTTAGACCATGAGGGCAGATCTTGTTGGGTAATTTTTTCTATGATCAATCCAGCCAAAATAAAGCCTGTATTGCAGTACAAGTATTCATCGCCCGGTTCAAAATTGAGTGCTTTTTGCAACTTTACAAAGCGGTACAAGTCCTCATTAGTTCGGGTGTCATCGCCGCGCCAACCTGCCATGCCCAGCATAGCATGCAAACTACGCAAGCCGCTGGTGTGGTGCAGCATGTGGGCAATGGTAATTTTATTGGCAAATTCGGGCAAGTCAGGCAAGTGTTTGGTAATCGGATCAGTTAATGAGAGTTTGCCTTGTTGTTCTAACATTACAATACCCATGGCTGTAAACTGCTTAGAAACCGAGGCAATGTTAAAAAGAGTTTCGGTAGTGTTTGGCACGAGGTATTCTAAACTAGCCAAACCATAAGCTTCTGAAAAAATCAATTCCCCATCTTGCATAATGCCAATTGCTCCGCCGGGATGGTTGGGTGCAATCCAATCCTCAAATAATTGATTGATTTCGTATCGCTGTTCCTGGGTGAGTTGGGCATAACTGCCGAAATACACTAATAAAGAGGGAAGTAAAAGAAAAATTCTAAAAAGCATCGGAAGGATTGTATATGGTAAAAAATCTATTAAATATAGCTAGCTTTAACCAATAGATTAATGAAAACTCAGATTGATTTTCTATAGAGCGATTGCTTGGCCTTGCCACATGCCATCTTCATCCTGTACATGCTTTATGGCGGCATCAATACGATTCTATTTGATAGAAAAAGAACATATCAGGTTAAATATGTTTAAATACTGTGCACCTACTGAAACTAACATACCAATGGCTATATAGAATCATTCTCGGACTATTGTCTGTCCTTTTGATTTTACTCATTCTGATTGCCCTCATATTGGAGGTGCCTGCCATACAAGAATTTACAGCTAAAAAGGCAGTAAATTATGTAAATCAATCGCTGGGCATTCCGCTTTCTTTAGAGAAAATAGAAATTAACCTGCCTGATGGAGTAGAGCTTGAAAACCTATACTTACCCGACCAAGAACAAGATACTTTGCTTTACTTATCAAAATTAGAAGCGGATGTGGCCTTGTTTGACTTGCTAGATAACAAGGTAAATGTGGAGGCACTTACACTTAGGCAAGTAGTAGCCAAAGTAAAGCGAGAGGCTGGCAAAACCGATTTCAACCATCAATTTATATTGGATAAATTTGGTAGCGATACCACAGCGGCTACCCAAGATACAGGGACAACGCCTTGGGAGATAAGTGCCGGGTCTATAAAACTTGATGACATAGACCTACTTTACAAAGACGACTCTACAGCATTTGAGCAAAGGCTTAGCTGGCAAAAGTTTTCAGCGCAATTGCCCTTGATCGATCTAGAGAGCAACACCATAGAAATTGGCGATGTACTGTTAAAAGGTGCCCGAAGCTATACTTTCATCAAATCGGATACTACCGAACGCCCGCAGCAGCAAAGCGATGGGCAAAGTACTATTTCCATTAAAACAGGTTGGAACATCTCGGCCAAATCCCTGCATTTACAAGACAACCAAGTAAGCTACCACGACCAGCTTTACCCAGACACAGCCAATATTTTTGACCCTAGCCATATAAATTTAAGTGGAGTTCAATTAAATATTGAAAATATTAGTTTGACCGACAGCGCCGCAAATGCCATTTTAAAAAACTTCTCAGCTAAAGAGCAAAGCGGCTTGGCCATTAACAAGCTACAGGCAGATTTAACATTGAGAGATTCTACAAATGCATCTATCAATAATTTTTTGCTTTCTACACCGCATACCAATATTAAACTCAATCTTGAGGCCGCTTACACCTCGCTTAATGAATTAATTGATTTAGGGCCAAAAACAAATTTTGATTTAGATTTGAGCGAAGTCTCGACGAGTGAAGAAAATGGCTACCAAGATTTGACCTATTTCGTGCCAGCATTTAATCTTACTGCGGTGCGTGAATTGTTGAATGGCTTGCAAGTTTCGGGCAGGTTAAAAGGTAAGCCTGCGCAGGCTATGGAACTAGAAAACTTAAGGCTGGCAGCAGCAGAACAAACCAAGTTGGTGACCAACGGGCAACTGCGTAATTTGGCCAATCCAGATAGCCTTGCCTACCGCCTTGCCTTAGATTCTCTGTTCACCACAGAAAAAGATTTAAGGGCTTTGTTTACCGAATTAATTCCCGAACAAATTGCTTTGCCGCCCAACTTTACGGCCAATGCCTTGGTTGAAGGAGACTTGTTAGAGGCCCAAGCTTTGGCCAGCATAAAAACCGATGTAGGAGAAATCGAAACCCAGGCTTTTTGGCAAAACAAGACCTTAGAAAAGGCTACTACGCTTAAAGGGAAGGTACAATTGGAGCGTGTGCAATTGGGAAGGATCCTGCAAAATCAACAATTAGGAAATACCACGGCGAACACTACCTTTAATCTATTGTTACCTGATTCGGCAGAAACGGAAATCGCAACAACCTTGGATTTGATTTCTTTTGAATGGAACAAAAGAAAGCTTCGAGATATCAATTTCGATTTGCAACTTATGGGCGAATCGCTCACTTTAAAAGGTAACTCATTAGATAGTGCTTTGGCCTTTGACTTACTGCTGTCTTCTGAACTCAAAGCCTTACAAAAGCACCAGTTAGATTTTCAGCTTTATGGAGCCAATTTGGTTAAATTGGGACTTTCTGATTCTATTACCCATGTAGATGCAGAAAGCCATATTACTGCGCAGCTTACAGAACTAGACGACCTTAACGCCACCGTAGATATTAAAGAGTTGGGTTTTGTTAGAAATGGACAGCCTACCCAAATAAAAAATATCGACCTGACCCTATTTCAGCAGGTAGATTCCCTCTTCTTTAAATCGAACAATGAATTATTGGATGTGCTGCTGTATAGCAATTTAAATTTAAGTGAGATTGGCCCTGAGCTGACCAATTATCTGTCTCAATATACCGATGCCCTAGAGGGCCGAACAGATACCACCGCCAACAGCTTTTTAAACTTAACGCTCACCACAAAACAATTGCCCGCTTGGCATGAGTTACTTGTGCCCGGCTTAGATCATACAGAACAACTTTCTTTGCTGTTTGACTACCGGCAGGCCGAAGAGCATTTAGAATTTAATTGCGCAACAGATAGCATTCAGATCAGCGGTGTGGCCTTTGATCAATTGGCGCTTAGTCTGCTCAATGAAGAGGATTTTTTGAAGTTCGATTTTGAAAGCAATTCCATCAAAAATGATTTTCTGACCCTCTACCAACCGAAAGTGAAAGCCAGGGTACGCCAAGACACCGCACAGGTGGCACTCGCTGTAAATGATAGCACAGGTAGTCCAAATTTTTACTTAAATACTTCGCTTAGCCAGCAAGATACCAGCTTTTATTTGCACATCGATTCTGATACATTGTTGCTAGATGGGCAGCCTTGGTCGGTAGCACCGAACAATTACATTTCGCTCAAAGAGAATGACCTCGTTGTGAAAGACTTTGCCCTAAACAGAGACGATGAGTCATTAGAAGTCTATACGGAAAGCGCTGAACAGGATTTGTTCAAAGTTTCTTTCACCCAATTTAAATTGAGCAATTTATTGAGTGTTATTGGGGTGGGAGAAGAAGATTTAAGTGGAGCGCTCAATGGAGAAGTTACACTCAAATCATTGTTTAGCAATCTGCAATTCAATACCAATTTAGAATTGCAAGACTTAGTAGCATACCAAGTACCCCTAGGCAACTTGCAAATATTTGCCGATAATAAAGAAGGTAATTACAATGTTGACGCCCAACTGCGCGGAAAAGGCAATGACTTACAACTCAAGGGAAAGTACATCACCGTAGAGGAAGCGCTAGACATGCAAGCTGACTTTTCTTCTTTAGACATCAGCCCCATAGAAGGTTTGAGCCAAGGCTACTTAAAAGAAGTTTCAGGAGAACTTACTGGAAAACTAAATGTACAAGGTGCCCTAAGTGATCCAGCAGTTACGGGGGAGCTCCAATTTGATGAAAGTAACTTCTTCATCCCTTACCTTAACACAGAATTTAGCATTAACGGGCAGCGCATTTCTTTTGAGCCTGAAAATATCCGTTTTAATGAATTTACCATGCTAGATCAAGACGACAATGCGGCCGTCATCAATGGTCAAATCATCAAAAACGATTTTTTGGATTATGCTTTTGATTTGGATATTGATGCTAAGAATTTTAAAGCTCTTGATACCAAAGCAGGCGATAATGAACTCTATTATGGAAAAGTGCTGGTAAATAGCAGCATGGCAGTATCAGGTGATGTTGCGGCGCCTAGCATAGATATGAGTTTAGAATTGTTGCAGGGTAGCGATGTAACCTATTTGGTGCAAGAAGACGAGCTGCTGATCGAAGAGCAAAAGGGCATTGTGGAGTTTGTGCAAGTTAACCAGCAAGATACCTTTAAGTTACAAACCGTTGCCGATTCTCTGGCAGAAAGTACCTTTACCGGCTTGGCCATGAACATGAGCATCAAAATAAACGAGGCCACTAAATTTACAGTAGTGATCGATGAGACGGCCGGCGATAAGCTAGAAATTGAAGGTACAGGCGATTTGGTGTATGAGTTGCAAAGAAATGGAAACATGACACTCACGGGCAGGTATGTTATCGATGATGGTTTTTACTTGCTCACTTTTTATGGTTTGGTAAAGAAAAGGTTCGAAATAGCCGAAGGCAGCAGTGTGCTGTGGAAGGGAAATCCTTACGATGCAGCGCTTTCCATACAAGCTATTTACCAAACCCGTACTTCGCCCCAAGCACTTATGAGCAATGCGGGCAGTGATGGCAGCCAATACCAAAAACCCGAGGTTTTTCAGGTGTTGATGAACATTAGAGGAGAATTGGAGAAACCGCAAATCAGCTTTGAACTGGACATACCCCAATCAGAAAGAACCAATACTAATATTTACAACACAGTAAGACTTTTGAACCAAAACGAAGCTGAGTTAAACAAGCAAGTTTTTGCGCTACTTGTACTCAATAGTTTTATTGCTACCAGTTCTAACGAACAAGACATTGGCGATAGTTTTATAAGCTCTACCGCAAGAACCAGTGTAAGCCAATTGCTTACCCAGCAGCTAAACAACCTCTCGGAGAAATTTATCAAAGGGGTACAGCTTGATCTCAACCTAGATTCTTACGGTAGCGGTGAACAGGCCGGCACAGATTTACAAGTGGGCATCAGCAAATCCCTTTTTGATGATCGGGTTACGGTAGAGGTAGGCGGCAGCTATCAATTAGAAGGAGAACAGCAAGTAGGCAACAATGCTTTAATAGGCAATGTGGCCATAGAGTACAAAATTACCGAAGATGGGCGCTACAGATTGCGCTTTTATCAGATGAACGATACCAGTATTTTAGACGGGCAAATTACCTCAACCGGTTTATCCATAATTTTTACGAGGGACTACAATAAGCTTAGAGAACTATTTAAAAAGCGAGATGATGAGGAGTAGGCAAAATAGTAACATAAGAACAGTTTTTTTTCATAGGCGTGGAATTTTATTCATGGTATATGGCTTGCTTTGTCTTGTGTTTCTGAGTCGTTGTACTGGCTTTAAAGCCTTAGAAGATGGCGAAAAGATGTTTACGGGCTATCAGATCAAGGTAGAAGAAGATACCGCTGTTAAAAAATCTCGGGTACTAGAAATTGTCAATGATGTAATTGAGCCTCAACCCAATGAAACATTATTGGGCAGGTTTAGGCCGGGTCCTGCCATTTACCACCTCGCAGGTACTCCCAAAAAAGAAAAGGGATTCAGAAACTGGCTAAAGAACAGCATTGGTAGCGCCCCTGTAACACTAAAAGATGTAGAGATCAAACGCACTACTCGATTAATAAAAAACCGACTGCAGAATGCTGGGTATTTTACAGCTAGTGTTTCTAGCAATACTAAGGAAAAGAAAAAATCAGCTGAAATAATTTATTCAATTGATGCAAATAGACCCTACAGGTTTAGAAAATACATTTTGCCTGATACAATCAGTAAATTGGCCAGCCAAATAAATTCAATGCCTGTCTCTACTTTTATTAAACAGGGCGATAGGTACAGTCTAGAAGCCCTCAAAGAAGAAAGGGGCCGCATTGGTAATTATCTCAAAAACCAAGGCTACTTTTATTTTGATAAGGATTTTCTACTGTTCCAAGCAGATACTACTGTGGGTGATCATCAAGTAGATGTGTACTTAAAACTCAAAGGCAATACGCCCCAAAAGGCACAAACTGCTTACAGTATTAATGAAGTAACAGTACTTTTTGATCAGGCCAGTCAAAAAAGCACTGCACTAGATACTTTAAAATATGAAGATAAGCGCTTCGTGGCCAAAGATCACGAATACAGGCCCTCGGCCTTGGCAAGGTATATTTTTTTAGAAAAGGGAGATACTTTTAGCTATAATAGCTATCTAGAAACCCTTAACAAGTTCATCGATTTAAATGTATTTCGCTTTGTAAATGTGCGCTTTAATCCTGTGGATTCTACCAGTGAGCGCTTAAATACGGAGATTTCTTTGGTGAGTCTTTCCAAAAAGAATTTGCGTGCTTCTTTAGGGCCGGTTTCTCGCTCAAACAATTTTGTAGGTTCTGAAATTCAAGGAAGCTTTCGTAATAGAAATGTTTTTCAAGGAGCAGAAGAACTTTCTGTAAACCTTAATGCGGGCTTTGAAACACAGTTTAGCAATGCCCAAGATCAAAAAGTAAATGCCATTTCTTTTGGGGCTGAGGTGGCACTCAATATTCCACATTTTATCACCCCTTTTAAAATTAAAAATTACTCTAGGCGATATATTCCCCGCACGGTGATCGAGTTGGGTTTCGATTATCAAAAAAGGACTTCGTTTTATGAATTGAATAGCCTTAACTTAACGTATGCTTACCGCTGGAGAGAAACTAGCACAAGGCGGCACGAACTGGCCTTAGCCTCTATAGAGTATTCTAGACTGGGCAACACCTCTGCCGATTTTGAAGCTTTGTTAGAAAACAACCAGCTTTTGAGACTCAGCTTTCAAAACCAATTTATTCTAAGCACACAGTACAACTTCTTTTACGATAATCAAATCAAAAACAACCGACATCGCATCTATTGGAACCCCGCGGTAGATGTATCTGGTAATTTAATGAGTGGATTACAGAGTATATTTGGTAATGGAAATGGTGAATCAGATACACGAGAAGTGCTCGGTCTGCCCTATGCCCAATATTTTAAAATCAGTTCTGACTTGCGCTATTTTCAACAAATCAGCTCTGGGCTGGTTTGGGCCTCTAGGTTTTTAGCAGGTGTTGGCATTCCCTACGGTAATTCTGATGCGCTTCCTTACAAAAAGCAGTTTTTTATTGGAGGTACGAACAGTATTAGGGCTTTTCCTGCCAGGTCGATAGGGCCGGGTACCTACACACCCGATGAGGCCGATGCCAATTTACTTTTCTTTGATCAAACAGGCGATATTAAGCTAGAACTCAATACAGAATTGCGCTTTGATATTTATGGCTTTTTAAAAGGAGCGGTTTTTATTGATGCTGGCAACGTTTGGACCGTCAATCCAGATCAGGATCGGCCGGGTTCGCAGTTCAATGCAGATACTTTTTATCAAGAACTGGCCATTGGTACGGGTTTGGGTGTTCGGGTAGATGCTTCATTTTTTGTACTCAGGGTAGATTGGGGCTTGCCTTTAAGAGACCCCGCGTTTATAGAGGAACCTTGGGTCATTAACAATTTTAGCAGCAGCAACTGGCGCCGAGATAACATTATTTTGAATATAGGTATCGGGTATCCTTTTTAATCTTGTAGTTTGTGGAGTTGGTACGTTGTAAAGTTGAAAGTCCTATTCTAAAAAAAATCATTACTTCGAGATTTTGCTGTCATTATCTAAGCTTTGCGGCTTTGCGAGAGATTTAAACCTAAAAAGCTGGATTAATACCCATTTCATCCCCTATCGGTTTTGGACAAGTAATTTAATTATTTAGATTAACAGTTTAATTACTAAACATCACCATAGACTGAACCTATATGTACCGCTATTACTGCTTTTTAATTGCTATCCTGTTGATGCATTGTACGACTCAAAAAACAGAAGAAAAACAAACCGCCCAAAAACCACCCAACATCATTTTTATTATGGCAGATGACCACGCCCAAAAGGCCATTTCTGCCTACTCTACAGAATTGATCAATACGCCCAACTTAGACCGCATAGCCAAGGAAGGGATGTTGTTCAAAAACAGCTTTGTAACCAATAGTATTTGCGCACCGAGTAGGGCAGCTATTTTGACAGGTAAATACAGCCACATCAATGGTAAGTTGGATAATCTCGACACTTTTAATGGCGACCAATGGACTTTTATAAAAGCATTGCATGATGCTGGTTATTACACCACTATGATGGGCAAGTGGCACCTAAAAAGTGCACCACAGGGTTTTGATAACTGGCATGTACTTATAGACCAAGGCGACTATTACAGCCCAAGAATGGTACACAAAGGCGATACCTTACCCAGACCTGAAGGATATACCACTACCATTATTACTGATTTAGCTTTGCAAGAACTCAAAGCACAAGCTAACAGTGACAAACCCTTTTGCATGCTGTATTGGCACAAAGCCCCCCACCGCAGTTGGATGCCCGATACCGTAGATTTACCAGGCTTACTAGATAAAACTTATCCTGAGCCAGTTACTTTAAGAGATGATTACGAAGGTCGTCCAGCAGCAGAGGCGGCAGACATGCGCATTGCCAATATGTTTACCAGCTTTGATTTAAAATTGACAGATGAATACTTAGCAGAAGACAACAACTCAGGCGGGCAAGAATCTTTTAACCCGATGGGTGCTTTTAATCGCTCTTTAGATTTGTTGAATGAGGAACAGCGAAAAGCTTGGGAACCCTTTTTAAAAGAGGTAGGCGAAAGCTACAAAAAAGCGATAGCAGAAGGCAAGGAATTAGAGTGGCGTTACCAACGCTACATGCAAGATTACTTGGCTTCCATTACATCGGTAGATAGGAATGTAGGTAGAGTATTAGACTATTTGGATGAAAGTGGCCTAGCAGAAAATACCATCGTTATTTACACCTCAGATCAAGGCTTTTACTTAGGCGAGCACGGCTGGTACGACAAACGTTTTATGTACGAAGAAAGCCATCGCACACCCTTGATGATCCGCTACCCTGAGGCAGTAAAGCCCAACTCAACTACAGAAGAATTAGTGCTCAATATTGACCTTGGGCCTACTTTACTTGATTTTGCAGGTGTACAAGTACCATTAGAAGTACAGGGAGAAAGCTTGCGCCCCTTGCTAGAGGGCAAGTCTCCAGAAGATTGGCGCGAGCATGTGTATTACCGCTATTATGAGTATCCACACGGTTGGCATAACGTAGCCAAGCACGAAGGTGTGAGGGGCGATAGGTACAAACTGATTCACTTTACAGAGCCAGAGGATTTTTATGAATTGTACGATTTGCAGCAAGACCCCAACGAAATGGAAAACCGCTTTGGCGACCCCGAACTTGCCGAAGTGCAAGAAAGGTTGATGCAAGAGTTGGCAGAAAAGAGAGAAAAGCTAAAAGTGACAGACTAAAATAAAATTGTATAAAGCCCATGATTTTAATCGTGGGCTTTTTAGAAATAATATCTGTGACTAGATTTCCTTACAGCTCATTAATTTTCTAACATCAATTTGATATGAAAACCAAAATAAACCTACTTTTTTATTTGCTACTTACTTGGCAGATAGGATTTGGCCAAACCCAAGAAAAGCCCAACTTAGTTTTAATAGTAGCCGATGACCTAGGCTGGAAAGACGTTGGTTTTATGGGTTCTGAATATTACAAAACCCCTAATCTTGATTTACTGGCCAAGCAATCAGCAGTTTTTACCAATGCTTATTCTGGAGCTGCCAATTGTGCACCCAGCCGAGCCATTCTCATGTCGGGGCAACATCCAATGAAGCATGGCATTTATACCGTAGCTACTTCGGCAAGAGGTAAATCAGAAGACAGGGCCATCATCCCCATAGAAAACAAAACGGTTTTGCCCGATTCGATCATCACCTTTGCAGAAACTTTAAAAGGAGCAGGTTACAAAACCGGTATTTTTGGCAAATGGCATTTAGGCGAAAACCCGGCTACCCAAGGTTTTGATGAGGTCAAGGCAGGAACACCCCGTAGACAAAAACACTTTGCGCCTTTCGATTTAAAAAGATTTCCTGAAGGAGAGGAAGGAGAATACCTTACCGATAGAATCGGTAAAGAGGCCGCCGATTTTGTTGGTCGGGAAAAAGGCAATCCATTTTTCTTATACCTGCCTTTTTTCTCTATCCATACCAAATTAGTAGGCAAGCCTGAGACTGTAGCCAAATACGAGTCTATTAACCCGATAGATGGGCAGGGTAGTAATTCGGATTATGCCGCTATGGTAGAACACGTAGATGATGCTGTAGGTGACGTCATGGCAGCACTCTCAGAAAATGGATTAATGGAAAACACCATCGTAATCTTTACTTCAGACAATGGCGGAATTGCCTATCTTTCGAGACAATGGCCTTTGCGGGCGGGAAAAGGCAGCTATTATGAGGGTGGCATTCGAGTGCCTATGCTTTTCCATTGGCCAAACAAGATACCTGCTATGCAATCAGAAGTACCCATTAGCTTTATTGATTTGTATCCTACTTTATTAGACTTGATGGAAGTGACACCAAAACTCGATTTACCGCTACAAGGCACCAATTTAGCCAGTGTGGTTTTGGGCGAAAAACCAACGAGCGAACAAGCAGAGCGTCCTCTATATTGGCATTTCCCTATCTATTTAGAAGCTTATAACGGCATTGGCGACGATAGCCGCGATATACTTTTTCGTACTAGGCCCGGTACTGTCATGCGCAAAGGTAAATGGAAAATGCATGAGTATCATGAGAATGGCGAAATAGAATTGTACGATTTAAGCCAAGACCCTGGTGAGCGTATAAACCTCGTAACTTTAATGCCAGAAATAGCCGAGCAATTACATGCAGAAATGAAAGATTGGAGAGAAGAAAACGGAGCACCGATACCTAATGAAAGAAATCCTGATTACATAGCTAAATGATATTTTTCAGATAATAGATGCATAATGAGATGTAAAAACTGCAACGAAGAAGGCTCGGGTAATTTTTGCACTAATTGTGGGCAAAGGCTAGAGATTAACCCAATAACTTTACGTGCCATTTTAGATGAATTGATAGCAGCCATAAATCTAGAAAGAGGCTTGCTCCATACTTTTCAGGATTTGAGTACCCGACCCGGCAAAATGATAAGGGAATACATTGCGGGTAAGCGTATTGTTTACATGAGTCCGTTAAGGTACTTGTTTTTTATGGTAGCCATTGGTGCCTTGGCAGGCCTATTCTATAAAGTAGATCCGATTGTAGAAGTGGGAGCAGATGAAATACAAAACGCAGCTACTTATAAAGAAATAGAGCGGGTAATTAAAGAATATTACAGTTTGCTCTCATTTGTATCAGTGCCGTTTTTTGCCCTCTTTTCATGGATGTTCTTTAAAAAAAACAACAGAAGTTTTGCACAGCACTTAGTTTTGAATGCTTACGTATCTGCTCATGCCAATCTCTTTTTTCTCGTAACGCTACCTTTATTGGTAATGGATAATAAAATGCTTTACGGAATAGGTAATTTCATTTTTTTATCTGTTACAGTGGCTTATAGCATTTGGGCCTACATGCAATTCTTTACCCCTAAAACCAAATGGTTGGCGCTAATAAAATCGTTTATCGTTTACATGCTATCATCCTTTATTATACAATTTATTATGGGCATTATTGTGGGCTTTACAGATAATCAGTAGTTCTCTTCAATAAAAGTATTGTCAGCAAAAGTGTATTTGACCGCGTAACCTAATCAGAGTTTCGATAAAGGTTCCCATTTTTTAATTTCATTAGAATTACCTGCCTTGTTCGCCATCGATTTTTGAAATTGAAGCATAATCTTTTTAAGATTTAAGCAGTAAGTTGATCAGGGTGGGCACTTGCGAGGCGTACAAAGATTTCCTTTGACCCCATTTCCATAAACAATCGAAAAAGACAGCTTTTTAAGTTGCTACTTTTATTTTTATCTTGAGAGAAAATACACCAAAGTTTTAACCCAAGATGAAAAGAAGAAAATTTTTAAATACATCACTTGCTGCAGGTGCAGGTATGGCCCTATCACCCACAACAAACCTAAAAGCACAAACAAGAGACACTTACGATCAACTAGACAAAATCCTTGCACAGCACATTCTTGATAAAAGCTTATTTAAAGAGTCGCTTATTATAGAAAAAATAGAACTGCTGCACTATCAAGGTAACTTTATTTGCAGGATCCGTACGGAAAACGGCGCGGAAGGCTTATCGGTAAGCAATAACATGCAGATGATACATTTGTACCCCATTTTCATCAATAGGATACAACCATTTTTTATCGGTAAAGATGCAAGGGATTTAGAAAAGCTTTTAGCTGAGGTGTATGTACACATGAGCAATTATAAATTGCAAAGCTTAGCCTTTTGGGTGCCACTGGCCACCTTAGAATTTGCCATTTTAGATTTATTGGGCAAAGTAGCCAAGCAACCCATAGCCAGTTTAATTGGCAACTTTCAAAATAAAGAGATAGCCGTTTATCAAGCCAATAACCACCGAGGTAAAAGCGCCGAAGAATCTATTAAGCGCATCAAGGCGCATATGGATAAAACAGATGCCAAGGCGCTTAAATTTAAAGTTGGCGGCAGAATGAGCAAAAATGCCGACTATCCCGCAGGTAGAACAGAAAAACTCATCCCACTTGTAAGAAAAACTTTTGGCGATGAGATGACCATTTATGCAGACTCTAACGGTTCTTACACCGTAGATGAAGCCATTAGTATTGGTAAACTTATGGAAGAATACCGATTCGATTTTTATGAAGAACCCGTGCCCTTTGATTGGTATGAGGAAACCAAGCAAGTAACAGAAGCTTTGCAAGTGCCTATTGCAGGCGGCGAACAAGAACCCAGTATGCATAATTTTAGATGGCTCATTGGCAATGATGCACTAGATATTGTGCAGCCAGATATTTTCTACTTTGGTGGTATGATCCGCTCTATGAAAGTAGCTAAAATGGCCAATAGTGTTGGCAAAACCTGTACGCCGCACATCTCAGGTTCTGGTTTAGGTTATTTATATATGATGCACTTTGTGGCCGCGCTGCCTAATGCAGGCCCTTACCATGAATTTAAGGGCTTTAATAAGCAAATTTCTTTTGAGTGTGCCACTTCTGATTTAAAAGTACGCGATGGTAAAATAAAAGTACCAACAGGGCCGGGATTGGGTATTGAGATAGATCCTGATTTTATTTCAAAGCACAAAGCAATTGAGGTGTTAGGATAATTAAAGTGTTCCTTTCTCAAAGGCCGAAAGGTAAACCAATACTTTTTGTAAGCAACTGCCTACGTTTTTTTTAATATCGCTTTCCCAAAAACGAAAGACTTTAAAGCCCATAGCTTGTAAGGTTCGGTTTACTTCTCGGTCCCGCTGTATGTTGCGTTCTATTTTGGCAATCCAAAAATCTCGGTTTCTTTTGAGTTTGTGTTTTCGTTCTTCCCACTGGTAGCCATGCCAAAATTCACCATCAATAAAAATGGCAAAGCGCTTACTTTTGTTGGCCATGTCTGGTCGGCCGGGCAAATCTTTGCAATGGGTTCTGTATCGCACGCCTGCTCCGTGTAGTGCTTTTCTAAAGAGTAGTTCTGGCTTTGTATTTTTGCCGCGTATTTTCCCCATGATTTTACTACGCTTTTGGGTAGTGTAATACCCTGAGGCTTCTTTAAACCTGGGCACTTTAATGATTTCTTCGGGGTATTTTTCACTCATGGTAAATTAAATTTTTATGATAGGTATTTAACCAAGCATGCAAAGACTCTTATACTTTATTGACATCTTTCTCAACCAAATTGTTGTAATGACGCATGTAACGACGCATGTAACGTACATCTTAAGTATAGCAAAATGAAAAAGGGCAGTTATTCACCGCCCTTAATCACTCACAACTGGATAAACACTATAAATAGGTCGATTACGCAGGTTCTTGCTCTTTATTACTTTCTAAAATATTCTCTACTTCATTGCCAAATTTTTCAAGTTCTTCTTCAATGTTGGCCGTAGTGTTATTCAAGTCTTTTTCAATTTCAGTTAAAGAATCTTCAGATGCATCTTCTACTTTATTCAGATGATAATTTAACATATCTTTCATCTCTATTAACTCGTGCTTAGCTGCTCGGTATTTTTCTGTAGCATCTTCATCCATCTCTTCAGATGCGTTCTCTATTTTTGCATCATACTCATTTATCTTTTTGTCAATTTTATCTATTTCTTGGTTGATTTTTTCTGTCAACAATTCTTGCTTATCTATTATTTTACTTGCCGTTTTCTCATAAGAGTCACCTTCTTCATCATTATTTTCTTGCTGGCAAGCAAACATTGAAAATGTAAACAAAATAGATACTAATATTATTAATTGCTTTTTCATAGTGCTAATTTTTAAATTCATTAGAATTTTACATTAATAGGGAGCAATATCATACCAGAGAATCTATAAAAATAAATATTTTATAACCTTCTGATAATCAGTTAAGTAAAAATATCGTGTTTTTCGGATTGGAAAAATATTGTGGTGAAATTGCAACACCTATGGGAATAGTTTTTACATTAATATGTAGCTCGGGTTTAGGTATTGATTGAGTTTTTGCCTAATATTGTTAGGTAAACAACTAGTCAAAAAATGTCTTCAAGAGCTCTTGTGGCCGCATCAACTAAACCGCTTATTCTTTCCATATTGGCCCATGGTAAAAGTTACGGCTATCAAATCATTAAAAATGTGGAACGCATCTCAGGAGGTGAGCTAGCCTGGACAGACGCCATGCTTTACCCCGTGCTACATCGAATGGAAAAGGAGGGTTTGATACAATCGGAGTGGGTTGTTTTAGACAATGGTAGAAAGAGAAAGTATTATAAACTTACCGAGTTAGGTAAGCAAGCAAGAGTAGCTGAGAAACAGAAATGGCTGAAAGTAACAGAAGCGTTAACTGCCTTGTGGGATTCAAAAGCAAAACTCGATTTGGGTTAAATACTTTTAAAAAAAAGAGATATTTTAGAATTAGTGAGTGTCTTTACCTTAACAAAGTACAACCTGATTTCACTGGTTTTACTCTTTGCCTAAGTAATCCTTAATTTATTCTAGAAAATTGTAATCAAAACCGTAAGAGCACAAAAGCTTTCCTATTTCTTGCAATAATATTTGTATCTATTTCAAAAAAATGATTATTTGCTCGAAAAACAATAATATTGTTCAATGGAGAAACGTTTCGGGCAGTCTAACATACACTACAGAGATTTAGATTTAATACCTCTAGCAGTTGATTGTATCATTTTTGGCTTTAATAACAATGCCTTAGAGCTACTACTGGTTCATAGAAATATTGAACCTAAAAAAGGCAAATGGTCATTAATGGGCGGTTTTATAAAGAAAGAAGAAGGTCTGCACGATGCAGCACATAGGATTTTGTTCCAACTAACCGGGCTCAATAATATCTACATGGAGCAAGTAGAAACCTTTGGCGATGTTGATAGAGATCCAGGTGGTCGGGTGGTCTCTGTTGCCTATTATGCTTTGATTCTTAAAGAGGAATACAACGAAAAGTTGGTTGAAGAATACAATGCTAGTTGGTTCTCTCTAAACGAGTTGCCCGAAATGATTTTCGATCATAAAACTATGGTTGAAAAAGCGCTTAAAAGACTACAACAAAAAATAAAAACAGGCCCGATTGGCTTTAACCTCTTACCAGAAAAATTTACCTTACCTCAATTACAAAGTTTGTACGAGGTAATTCTCGGCGAGACGTTAGACAAGAGAAATTTTAGAAAGAAACTCTTTGAGTTGGATATTTTGGAAAAGCTAGACGAAAAGGATTATTCTTCTTCAAAAAAAGGCGCATTTCTTTACAGATTTAACAAAGAAAAATACAAAAGCACGCCTGTATTTAAGATGTAGGCATTTCGCTCACTTTTAGTACTGCTAAAATTACTCTTAGCATAATTGTCAGATACTCCGGCCAAAGTCCTTAGAATCCCAAACTCCAGCTTATTTAATCAGTATCTTCTTTTGCCATAGTTGGGCTTAAATAACCAAGAATATTTTTAGCTAAAAATCGGAAAACGGTAAAAATTCTTAGGAAAACAGGTAGCTTCTAACTAAAATCCGAATTAATTTTAGACATTTCTACTAATAAGCAACGACTATGAAAAAATCTATGAAAGGTGGGCCTACAACCCTTGGTGTAATTATTGGCAATCGAGATTTTTTTCCTGATGTTTTGGTGACCGAGGCAAGAAAAGACTTGGCGGCTTTGGCAGAAGAAATGAACCTCAACCTGATCATGCCCAATGAAAATGAGACAAAATTAGGTGGGGTAGAGACTTTTCAGGATGCGCAGAAATGTGCCACGCTGTTTAAAAAACACGCCGATAGCATAGAAGGTATTTTGGTGTGCCTCCCCAACTTTGGAGACGAAAAAGGCGTGGCCGATGCCATAAGGCTTTCGGGTTTAAACGTACCGATTTTAATCCAAGGCTATCCTGATGAGTTGGGCAAAATGCATGTAGCAAGAAGGCGCGATGCTTTTTGCGGAAAGATTTCGGTTTGCAACAACCTCACGCAATACGGTATTCCTTATACCATTACCCACAAGCATGTGGTGCATCCAACTGATGCGAGTTTCCATAAAGATTTACAACTTTTTTTAGGTGTTTGCCGCGTGGTAAAAGGCTTAAAAAATTTGAGAATAGGAGCTGTAGGCGCTAGGCCCGGAGCCTTTAACACTGTGCGTTACAGTGAGAAAATCTTGGAACGCAACGGCATTTCTGTCACCACGGTAGACCTCTCAGAAATTTTGGGCAATGCCGATAAGCTTACCGCCGATCATGCAAAAGTAAAAGCCAAGTTAGACAGTATAAAGGAATATTCGCCCACAGGCAAAACCCCTGAAGATAAGTTGGTGCAAATGGCCAAGCTAGGCGTGGTACTCTCTGATTTTATGGAAGAAAATGCGCTAGATGCGACGGCTATTCAATGTTGGACCTCTGTGCAATCTAATTTTGGCTGTAATGTTTGCACCAACATGAGCATGATGAGCGACCAACTCATGCCAAGTGCTTGTGAGGTAGATGTAACAGGCACACTCACCATGTACGCCATGCAATTGGCTTCGGGCTCGCCAAGTGCTTTAGTAGATTGGAACAACAACTACGCAGAAGACGAAGAGAAGTGCGTGCTTTTCCACTGTGGCAATTGGGCCAAATCCTTCTTGCCCGATATTCAAGTAAGTACTGCACCTATTTTAGGCACCATAGTCGGGGAGGAAAATACCTACGGCGCTTTAGAGGGCCGCACTCCTGCAGGGTCGCTTACTTATGGCCGCATCAGCACCTTCGATTTTAATGGTGGAATACGTGCTTATTTTGGTGAAGGTGTGCTCACTAACGATACGTTGAATACCTTTGGCAATCGTGCCGTAGCACAAGTGCCCAAACTGCAAAAATTGATGCGCTACATCTGTAACCATGGTTTTGAGCACCATGCCGTAATGAATGTTTCGCACACGGCCAGTATACTCAAAGAGGCGCTTAGTAAGTACCTTAAGTGGGATGTACATTACCACAATGAGCCTGATGAAGGCTAAGACACCTCGCAGTTTCTAACATTTTTCGAATGAAAACCAAGCAACATGACGCCAACAGAACTTGAGCAAAAATCAATAGAATACCGAAAGAAAATCCTCAAATACATAAAGCAAGCAGAGGCAGGGCATACAGGCGGTAGCCTTTCCTGTATAGATATTTTAAATGTATTGTACAATGAGGTGATGAATGTAGGGCCAGACAATTTTGATTCTCCCGATAGAGATAGGTACGTACAGAGCAAAGGGCATTCAGTAGAAGCGCTTTACGTGGTATTGGCCGACCAAGGCTTTTTCCCCGAAACAGATCTGGAAACCCTTTGCCAATACAAGTCGCATTATGTAGGACACCCAACGCGCAAGGTAAATGGCATAGAGCAGAATACGGGTGCGCTCGGACACGGTCTTGCAATAAGCGCAGGTATGGCACTCGCAGCCAAAATGGATAAAAAATCTTATCGAGTATTTACCCTTTTAGGCGATGGGGAGCTGGCAGAAGGTTCTAATTGGGAAGCTGCCATGATGATCGCCCATTACAAACTTGATAACCTTACGGCCATTGTGGACCGAAACATGCTCCAAATTACCGACCGAACCCATAATGTGCTCAATACCGAGCCGCTAGAAGAAAAATTTAAGGCCTTTGGTTGGCAGGTGAAAGAAGTAAACGGGCACGACTTTGCCGGGCTTACCAAAGTTTTAAAACAAGGCGCTTTTGAAACGGGCAAACCCAACTTGGTGATTGCCAATACCATAAAAGGCAAGGGCATTTCTTTTATGGAAGATGTGCTTAAATGGCACCACGGCGTACCTGACGATGAACACTACAAACAGGCACAACAAGAACTGCTAGATCAAGAATTGTTATTCAAAGCAAAATGAAAGATATGGAATTAGGCATCCCAAACTTAGTGGCTTTTGCGGAAACAATGGAAGCATTGGCCGCAGAGGATAAAGACATTATTGCGGTAACCTCTGATTCAAGAGGCTCGGGCAAGCTAAAACCTTTTGGCGAACGCTTTCCCCAACAAATTGTAGAAGTGGGCATTGCCGAACAAAATTTGGTAGGCATGGCAGCAGGCTTGGCCTCAACAGGTAAAAAGGTTTTTGCCGTGTCGCCTTCTTGTTTTTTAACGGCACGTTCTCTAGAACAAATCAAAAACGATGTTTGCTACTCAGACAATCCTGTAAACTTGGTGGGCATCAGTGCGGGCGTGAGTTATGGTGCTTTGGGTTCTACGCACCATTCTATCCATGACCTTGCTGTTTTACGTGCCATCAACAACATTAACATTATGGTACCTGCAGATAATTTTGAGACCCAAAAAGCCATCACCACAGCGGCCCAACTTAACGAACCTACCTTTATCCGCTTTGGCAAAAGGCCTATGTACCACCTCCACAGTTCAGCCACCAAATTTGAGTTGGGCAAAGGCATTAAGCTGAAAGATGGAAGTGATTTGGCTTTTGTCGCTACAGGTGAAACGGTGTACCATGCTTATAAAGCGGCTGAGGCATTGGAAAAAGATGGTACGCACTGTACAGTACTCAGCATGCATTCCATTAAGCCATTTGATGAGGCCTTGTTGCTCGAAACAGCCAATAAGTGCCAAGCCATGATCACGGTGGAAGAACACAGCATTTACGGAGGTTTGGGAGAACTTTGTGCGAGCACCTTAATGCAGCATGGAAAAGCTTTGCCTTTAAAAATTGTAGGCATTCCTGATGAGTACACGGTAACGGGACCGCAGGTCGATATTTTTAACCATTATGGCATTTCTCCCGAAGGATTGTACCAAACTGCCAAGTCGCTCTTACTTTCGGAACTGAGTACCTAAGTTTAGAAACTGACCAATTTGAAAATGAAAAAACCAACATACTTTTTGTCCTTTTTACTCCTTTTTGCATGCGCCCAATCTGGTAGTAATGAAAATGACCCTAAAAAAATGGCGGTCATCATCTCTACCTTAAACAACCCTTGGTTTGTGGTTTTAGGAGAAGAGGCAGCCAAAAGAGCCCAAGAACTCGGCTACCAAACCACCATATTCGATTCGCAGAACAACACGGCCAAAGAAGCCGAGCATTTCGAAAATGTGATTGCGGCAGGTTACGAGGCCATCTTGTTCAATCCCACAGATGCAGAAGGTTCGGTATCTAATGTAAAGCGCGCCAAAGAGGCGGGTATCCCCACATTTTGTATGGATAGGGAAATCAATTCTTTAGAAGTGGCCACGGCCCAGATCATGTCTGACAACTTCTCGGGTTGTGTAGAACTTGGGCAGCACTTTGTAAGAAAGCTCAATAAAGAAGGTAAGTACGTAGAATTGCTCGGCTTGGTCGGCGATAACAATACTTGGAACCGCTCCAATGGCTTCCACAGTGTAGTGGATGATTTTCCTAAGTTAGAAATGGT
>Ga0207419_1000828_pt1 | contig 25811 bp, 14 predicted proteins | sample ElkSloMetagenome_4_FD_184723 | JGI IMG/M metagenome (GOLD analysis project Ga0207419, IMG submission 184723) | Hot spring microbial communities from Elkhorn Slough, Monterey Bay, USA - MD2A (version 2) | ecosystem: Environmental > Aquatic > Marine > Intertidal zone > Estuary: Microbial mat ... | reverse complement strand
GCACACCTATGCGACAAAGCTCCTGCTTTCTGGTATTGATAGCCTTCATGCTCGCACCTTGACTCGTCATAAGTCTGAGGCTAATTTTAAGCGTTACGCCAAACGTGCTCTGGCGTCAGCGGCGGAGCGGGCTTTTTATGAGGCGATTGGGGAAGAACCGCCGACTGTTTGAGGGACAAAAGTTAATCCTTCCGAGCGCTTGGGAATACATGTCAGACATTTAAATCTTGTCATTGGGCAGCGTTTTGCACCGTAGGTTAGTTATGAACCCTAAACTCCCCTCTAATCCCGAAGCCTATCTCGACTTCCTCCAGTTGATTCTGAAAACTGTACAAGAGAGCGATCGCGCTTTGCAATATGTTGAACGTAGTAAAGCCCGTAACTTAGTTGAACTTCTGGCTGCACGCGACCTTTACCCCAGAGGTAACGTTCCGCAAACAGTCATCGAGGAATTGGATCGGTTGCGGCGAGAAATTGTTACGGAACAACGCCGGATTGAAATGCGATCGGGAGTCGGTGAAATAGCCAATCTGGAGATGTTACCCGCTCTAGCTGAGTTCCAGGAGTCTCGCACCTACCTGAACCAACTCCAACAAGAACTGGATGAACTGATTCATCGGGACATCCAGCCCCATGACCCCACCTTCAGCCTGACTCAAAGAGTTGAACCTGTCACCTTTCAGCAAGTACGAGACTTGCTACCCAATTCCCAAACGGCACTGATTGAGTGGTATATCGCCGATGAGACATTTCTTGCTTTTATTGTCACGCCGGACAGTCAAACTTTTCATCCCCACGCGGAGATTTTGGTGAAAGCAGAGGCGCGGAAAGAGGCGATCGCTAATCAGCGTCTCCAAGCGGCTCACTGCGTCCACTTTGCCTGTCACAGCATTTTCGATCTAGAATCTCCTTTACGCTCTGCCCTGGTGCTGGCAGGTGTGGATCTGAAGGCTCTTGACCTAGAACGTTGCCTGACGCTGGGGGAAATTTTTGGGCTAAATCTGAGTCAGTGCCGTTTGGTGGCGCTTTCGGCTTGCGAGACAGGTTTGACCGATCCGACTTCCCTCAGCGATGAGTACATTGGTTTACCCAGCGGGTTTCTGTATGCAGGAAGTCCCAGTTTTGTGCGATGGGGCAGTAATTATGGATGAACAACACCAAGAAGAATATTTGAATCGCGATCCTCAATTTTCCTTGCTGATGCAATCATTACAGGCAACGGCAGATAATGACTTACACTCACTATATCAACTGCTACAGGAAAATCTGGACAAACTAGATAATAAATTTGTAACAATCCTGCGAGAATGGGCAGAAACGACTCTATCAGACCTTGAGCAAGGCTTAGAAGTTGCACCAATTATTGGTAATTTCAGTAGCTTTATATCGCAGTTTCCGTTGGGGAATTCAGCTATTAACCAAGAAATTGCTCTTGTTGGCTACGAAGCGATTGAGCAAGTTTTTACTCGCGATGTTTTACCTGAGTATTGGGCAATGAATCAAGGAAACTTAGGTAATGCCTACTACTTTCGCATTCAGGGAAAGAAATCGGAAAATATAGACAAGGCAATTCATCACTATCAGGCTTCCTTAGAAGTCTGCAATCGCCAAGCTTTTCCTCAACAATGGGCAAGCATTCAAAACAATTTGGGAGAGACTTATCGTAATCGTATTCAGGGAGAGAAGGCAGAAAACTTGGAACAAGCAATTCGCTGCGGAAAGCTAGCATTGGAAGTCCGCACTCGAAGAGATTTACCGGAACAGTGGGCAGCGACAAAAAATAATTTAGGTCTTGCTTATTGGCAGCGAATTTGGGGACAGAGAGCAGAAAACTTAGAATTAGCGATCGCTTGTTATCAATCAGCCCTTGAAGTACGCACGCTAGAAGAATTTCCCCAACAATGGGCTGATACTCAGAATAACCTGGGATTGATTTATTGTGAACGTATCCGAGGAGAAGAGGAGGAAAACTTAGAGGCAGCCGTCCGTTGTTATCAAGCAGCACTAGAAATTCGTACTTGTGAAGAACTTCCTTTTGGTTGGGCAGAAACCCAGAATAATTTGGGAAATGCCTATTATCGTTTTCTGAAGGAACGGGCAGAAAACTTAGATAGGGCTATTGGCTGTTACAAAGAAGCATTACGAGTTTATACCCGTGAAAATTTGCCTCAGCAATGGGCAATGGTTCAGAATAATTTGGGAGAAGTGTATCGCAATCGAATTTATGGAGACAAAACTGAGAACCTCGAAAAAGCGATCTCCTATTTCTCAGCCGCTTTGAATGTCTATACCCCCACAGCTTTTCCCCAAGACTGGGCAATGGTTCAAAATGGTTTGGGAATTAGTTACTTGAATCGACTTCGTGGGGAGCAATCAGAGAACGTGCATCTAGCCATTCACCATCTTGTAAAAGCTTTGGAAATCTATACCCGCGAAGCTTTTCCTCAAGACTATGCGGTAATGCAATTTAACTTGGGAATTGCTTATCAAGATGCTCAGCAACTTCCTGAAGCTCTAGATGCTTTTGCTGCCGCGATTGATACAGTAGAGTTTTTGCGGGGGGAAATTATCTTTGGTGTAGGCAGAGAAATTGATAAAACTAAACTAGCTGAATCATGGAATGACCTTTATCGCCGTGCTGTAGAGGTTTGCTTACAATTAGGTCACAACGATAAAGCTATAGAATATGTGGAATTAAGTAAGACTCGCAATTTAATAGAACTAATCTTTAGTCGCGATTTCAGTAGTCTCTTTCCCGCACAAGTTACCGCTCAACTCCAACAACTTCAACAAGAGATTTCCTACAGTCAATCTCGCTTACAAACTGGTAGTGCTGATAATCCAACTGTTTTGGTACGGCAAATCCAAAAGTTAAGACAACAGCAGCAAGAACTACAAGAGCAGTATTTTCCCATTGGTTCTGGGTTTAAACTTGAACCGTTTCAGCAAACGCTTGGGGACACTACAGCAATTGTTGAGTGGTATTTTACCAGTGAGGGATTTCAGACTTTTATCACCACGCGCCATAGCACCCAACCAATAGTTTTGTCCTATGATGCAATGGCGATGGAAAGGTTAGAGAAGTGGGCAAGAGCTTATTTACAGCTTTACAGTCGGCAAAATAGTCAGTGGTGGCGCATTCAACTACAAAGTCGTCTGCAAAAATTAGCTGATATTTTAGGTTTTAAGAAGATTCTAGAAGAGTTGCCCGAAAACTGTGATGAGTTGATTTTAGTCCCTCATCAAGCCTTACATCTATTTCCCATTCATGCCTTACCAGTAAAGGAAAAACTTTGTTTAGTGGATTGTTTTTCTCAAGGAGTACACTATGCCCCTAGTTGTCAATTACTACAACTTGCCCAGAAGCGACAACGGCCTGATTTTACCCATCTGTTGGCAGTACAAAATCCAACAAATGACCTCAGCTATACAAATGTGGAAATAGCTGCCATTCAAGGTTATTTTGAAAGGGCCGATCTTTTGAAGCAAGCAGCAGCAACTAAAATAGCTGTTCAGAACAGTCCTCTGCAAAAAGCCCACTGCCTTCACTTCTCATGTCATGGCTATTTTGATTTAGATGAGCCGTTACAATCTGGGTTAAAGTTAGCCAATACACCGTTGACTTTGGAGGAAATTCTGGGACTTGACTTGGGGAAATGTCGCCTTGTGACTCTCTCTGCTTGTGAAACCGGGTTTATCGACTTTACCAGCTTGAGTGATGAGTACGTTGGTTTGCCTAATGGTTTTTTATATGCAGGAAGTCCCAGTGTAGTCAGTTCCCTCTGGACAGTGAATGACTTATCCACTGCGTTTTTGATGATTAAATTTTATCAGAATATGCAAGCGGTTCATTCAGTTACAGTTGCTCTCAATCAGGCTCAACTCTGGCTACGGGATATCACGAAGGCTCAATTAAAAGCCTGGATAACAGCTAATTCCCTTCCACTTGATCCCACAATGCGGCAGAATCTCAGTAAAAGATTGCATAAGTTGCAAGACGACCAAAAACCCTTCCAAGACCCGTTTCATTGGGCAGCGTTCTGTGCTATTGGTCAGTAATGAAACACTATCAATACAGACCCGATATTACCAGCCACAGCTGCCCAAATCATGAACGAAATACCCCAATCTTGGGGACTGCGTAGTCCCAGCCTTACCCTCTATGCGTTCCATCTTGAGCAGTAACTTAAACTGAAGTTCCCCCAACCCAAAAATCTTGCACTGCCTCACCGTGCGGCTTTTCGCCGTTTTTTAATCGTTACATTCTTTTTGAGGGGAAGAGGGGGGAAAGGCTTTGTCTGCCAAGCTTTTGAGCTGCTTGTCACCCCTTCAGTACCCCACTACTAGAATGAAACAGCCCTGCGCTTTGACATTGCCAGGTAAGGGAAAGACAATAGAGTAACCCGCACTCCGCACCCTCAACTATCACATCCTCTGATTTTTGATTCCTGATTGCGATTGTCTCAGAGCTTGATGTATTAGTTATCGTTATGCTAGGTTATAAACTAACAAACATAAGCCCATCAAATCGCCCAAGCTTCTACTCTTTCTGGGGACTGAAGAAACACAGTATCTATAAAAAGATATGATTTCATAAAAGACTATTTACATCATGTAGGGAGCTTATGAGTAACCGTGACTGTTGAGCGCATTATACAAGAAATCCGCTTACAGGCAGGCGATCGTTTCATCCTACTATATGGAACGAGTACAAGTGATTCTTTTTGTAGTGACGATCTGATCCTGCAAGACATTGAACAGGCGTTGCATCGCTACCTTAAAGCTCAAGGCTATCAACGTATTGCTTTCTATTCAGGCAACCGCAAGCTGTATTTTCTTGATTCTGAATCTCGTGATCGCGCCCTTCTGCGTCCGCAAAATCTATCTCCAGCTAACGCTACCGACGAGATTAAAGTAGCACCAGGTCCTTTGGGACGAAAGAAGCGATTTTTGGGCAAAAGAGATGTACGAACCACCAATCAAGCCGAAAATCAATCTCCAGAGAACCCAAATTTGAACCCTGCAACAGCCGCTAGTTCTCTGTCCGCTCCCCCACGTTCCTCACGAATGCAGGATCGGGATGTGATTACATTGTTGCAAACATTCATGGAAGACACCACCCAGCTCTCGGCAATTATATTTACCAATCCAGAAGATTTGCGACGATTTGAACTACCTCGTCAACTGGATGGGGCGTTTGTTGAGTGGTCGCGGCTATTGCCTACTAATCGCAATCTGTGTATGTTTATTTTCCACCAAGATACTTACACTGAACTTCAACATTTTTGCCAAGGCATAGGACTGACACTTTTTAGCAACTTGTTAACAAACCGCGAGCGATCGCCAAATCAGGTGAATATCTGCAATGTTGCTACACCTACTGCTTCTGAGATCGGCAACTTGATTCAGCGCTTTCGTTTGCAGCATGAACGGCGCATTGTATGGACGCAATTAGTTTCCTTAACTACAGCCTTAGCCCAAGAATCCAAGCCGCTTAAATATTGGCACGATACCTTCTTGCCCGTTACCGAATTTTCCTTAGAGCAGGCATATCGTGCGAAGTGGACAAAGAAAATGCCCCTGCCCACTGCGGAAGAGTTGACGCACCAACTCCGTCAAAAGGTCATTGGGCACCAAGAACCGATCATGAATCTGGTTAAGTTGGTGCGGGGAAAAATAGTAGCCCAAAAAAATCCAAAGCCGCTTGTAATTTTGTTGCCAGGACTAACTGGCACAGGCAAAACTGAACTCAGTAAAGCCTTAGCAGAAGCACTCGGTACGAATCTGAAACGGTGCGACATGGGCGAATATGGCGAAGAGCATAAAGTCGCGAATCTATTTGGCAGTCCCATTGGCTATGTAGGGTCAGAGCAGGGAGGATGGCTACCCAATGTTCTGCGCCGTAACCAACTGCGATGCGTTCTTTTGTTTGATGAAATTGAAAAAGCTCATGCGTCTATTTGGCGACAGATGCTGGCATTTTTTGATGAGGGCAGAGCCAGTGATGCTAATGGGACTGCGATCGCTCCAAAAGATACAATTTGTCTGCTGACCACCAACCTAGCAAGCGAACAAATTTCTGAAGCTCCTACTCGTGCCAAAGAAATCTTGCAAAAAACAGGATTTCTACCGCCAGAGTTTATCGGTCGGATTGATAAAGTAATTCCGCTTAGTCGTTTGGGACTTGCCGAACAGGGAGAGATGATTCTACTCTTGGTGAAACGGTTTGCTCAAGATCGGTATGGCATTGATTTAGTGGTCGATCGCCCTGCTCTCGAAGCACTGGTGCAAAAAACCTACGAACAGGCACAGAACTATGGCGGACGGGGTGTAAATGAGGCGATTACCGATCTATTTACAGACGAGTTAATTGATTTACAAAGTCAGAGCATTATCCGTGCGGAATTGGTACTTCAAGATGGCAGGATGCAGATAATACCCTCCGATCGCGAACAACCCATCCTAGATTTTGCCGCCATTGCTGCCGGAGCAGGCAGACGTGATGATGCTACCCTTGAAACCTTGCTGGCAGAACTAGACGCGATGATTGGCTTAACTTCTGTTAAGGTAGCCATGCACGAATTTGTAGCAAGCGAACAGGCAAAGCAACGATGGCGGCAAGCCGGTTTAGAGACCGACGATCTCATCACCCGCCACATGCTGTTTTTGGGAAATCCGGGGACGGGCAAAACTACCGTGGCGCGGCTGGTTGGGAAAATTCTCAAGGCATTGGGCGTGCTAAAAAAAGGACAATTTGTGGAAGCAAACCGGGAATCCTTGGTGGCGCAATACGTTGGGCAAACTGCACCTAAAACCCGTGCCAAAGTGGAAGAAGCCCTTGATGGTGTTCTATTTATTGATGAAGCCTATGCACTGGCATCTCAACGAGGGGCAGTAGGACATGACTTTGGCAAAGAGGCGATCGATACTCTCGTGCCAATGATTGAAAATAATCGCGATCGCCTAGTCGTAATTTTTGCAGGCTACACCCGCGAAATGCCGGACTTTGTGGCGGCAAACTCCGGCATTCAGTCGCGCATCGCTAAGACTATCGAGTTTCCTGACTATACTGGCGATGAAATGCTGGAAATCTTTCTATATTTTTGCCGAACCAACAAACCAGTTTACATTTGTCCGCCTGACGTAAAGCAAGCAGTGCGTGAGCGCCTGCATTGGATATATGAAAACCGCGATCGTAATTTTGGCAACGGACGGGATGTCCGCAAGCTTTTTGAAGCGATGATACTATTGCAGCAGGTGCGTCTCGTGCGCGACAACCTCCAAGGCGAGGCGATGATTACGTTTGATGTGTCTGACATACCACCACTCACCTGATACACACCAAAACCTATGCCTATCACCTGTCCCATTTGCCAGACAGCCTATTCAGAGACTCCGCCAAACTTCTGCACAACTTGCGAGTGGGATTTATCGCCTGATTCTGTTGTCTTAGCTCCCAGTCCAGAAACTCTGAAAGAGAGTAATGAGTTAGCTTGGGCAAAACAAGCTTGGGGGCGTAACCAAGCAGCAGAACTAAGAGCAATCCAGGCAGAAAGTGCGATCACCGATCAACAAAATCAAATAGACGATCTCCAGTCGCGTATCGATCTGTTGCAAAGACGGTTAAAAAAATTGACCGTTGAAAAAGAGAAAGCGTTGGAAACAGCTATACAGCAAGAACGAGAGCGCATTTGTCAATTAGAAGCAGAGATTACCAAACTGCAACAAACCCTTCAAACTACAGAAACAACAAGTCAGCAACGCCAGTTCGACCTGCAAAACCAATTGAACGATCGCCAAATACAAATTGAGCGATTACAGCAAGAGTTACAACAGGCGAGTCTTAAGAAAAACCAAGCACAGGGAACAGTCCAACAGCTAGAAGCAGAAATCGCCCAACTGAAACAACTGCTCCAAACTACTGAAACAACCAGCCAACAAATCCAGAGCGATTTACAAAACCAATTAGACGATCGCCAAATGCAAATCGAGCTATTGCAGCGACAGTTGCAACAAGTCAGTGCCGAGAAAGAACAAGCCCAGGAAACTGCCCGACAGCTAGAACAAGAAAAGGTAGGGCAACTAGAAACCAAAGTTGAGAAGATACAACGCCGACTTCAAGCGACAAAAATAGCCAACGAACAACTAGAAGCCGAGCGGCAAAAGCAAAAGCTCCACAATAACCAGCAGCAACAAGCGCTTCAAACTCAGCTACACGAAGCCATGGAGCAAATCAAACATCTCACACAACTGGAGCGGATGGCACGGGTGGCACTCTCGCAGTGGCTTGAGTCAGACTTATTGGATCGCTTTATTGCCGAAGTGGAAAGCATCGCTGATCGCGGGGAAGCCCTTAACAGCATCAAACACCTTCAGCAAAAACGTCTCAACCAAGAGTGGTACGATCTCCCCGTTCACTGTCACCTCCTCCAACTTGTACTCGACTTGTTAGAACAAAGGCAAGGTGGACACAAGGAAAAATGGCAGTTAGAATTAGGGAATTATCATACTGTGGTCGTTGTGGACGCAGTTCTGGCAATACGCGCAGAACTAAAATTTCATCGCATTATTCAACGAGATGGAACAGGAGATTATCTACATGGTTTGTAGGGGAGTCGCGCAATGACCTTCGACAGCAGACAAATCAAAGTTGTAGCAGCCATTGACTTTGGGACATCGCGTTCGGGCTACGCCTATGCATTTAAAGACGATAAGCGCATCATCGGACGTTATGAGTGGGACAAACAACCTTTTCAGTACATCAAAACTCTTACGCAAAGCCTCTATACCAGCGATCGCAAGCTGGAAGCATGGGGCTATGCTGCCCTGTCCCGGCTAGCGGAACTGCGTCAAGCCAAAAATGCTAAAGACCATAGCTTTTTCCCTACTTTCAAAATGGCACTGCGGGAAAGCCGTAAGCGCACCAACGACAGTCCCATTGCCATCGCCAACAACGGACAAGAGTTTCCCGTCATTGACCTAGTTGCCGATTACCTGCGAGAACTCGGTGGACTGCTGCGTACAGAACTCAAAAATGCTACCAGTGGCGAACTCAAAGATAAGGAAATTCTGTGGTGTTTGACCATTCCTGCTATCTGGAAAGATGAGGAAAAGTCTTTCATGCGTCGTGCGGCTATTAAAGCAGAACTGATTAGTGCCAGCGATCGTGATCGCGACCGCCTGTTGCTCGTCCTCGAACCTGAAGCCGCCGCCATTTACTGCCAAGAAAAAAAACAATCCCAACTTGAAGCAGGTAAACGCTTTATGGTTGTAGACTGTGGTGGGGGTACGGTCGATATCACTGTCCATCAGACTTCATCGCATGGGGGTCTGGATGAAGTCGCAGAAGGGACAGGCGGAGCTTATGGCTCGACCTATGTGGACAAAGAGTTTCGTGAATATCTTGCCAGTAAGCTCACCACTCAAGCACTCACGCGCTATGAAGAAGAAGATCCTATTGGGTGGTTGGAACTGATGGCAAACTGGGAGCGCAAAAAGTGTGACTTCGATCCTGACACAACTGCCATAAGCTACTTTGACATTCCTAATCGACTCTACAAAATTCTGTCTAAGGATTATCCGGAAGTTTTGGAAAAACTCGCCAACGATCAGGATGATGACGATGAAAAAGTCCACCTGAACAAAGAAACCATGCAGGGAATTTTTAAACCTGTGTTGGATGGTTTGGTGCAAAAAGTCAAAGAACAATTTGCGCGGTTAGACAGTCGCGGGTGCGACATTATGTATCTTGTCGGTGGATTTTCGACATCGCCAGTTTTGCGCCAACGCATTGAGCAAGAATTTGGCCAACGCATCAAGATTGTTATGCCATCACAACCGGGTGCTGCGATCGTGGAAGGGGCAGCCTCATTTGGTCTAGACCCAAAAAGAATTCGCTCTCGCCGTTCTCGCCTTACCTATGGTTGCCAGACTTGTAAGGTATTTGATGAAAATCGCGATCGCGACCAAAAGAGCAAGCGTAAATATTATGAAGAACAAGGCGATTGGTATATTTGCAACCGCTTTAGCGGATTTGTATTAGCAGGCGAGAGTGTCGATGTGGATGAAGTGGTTACCCACTCATTTTATCCGATGACTGCCGATCAGAAGATAGTAGGTTTTACGTTTTATGCAACGCGAAAAAAGAACCCACGCTATGTAGATGAGTCAGATGTAGAAAAGTTAGGCGAATTGGATGTTGATATTTCCTCAACAGTGGGGACGCGCGATCGCCCCGTTGAAGTTTCCATGAACTTTGGTAAAACCGAAATTGTTGTTGCTGCTAGAGATATCAAAACAGGAAAAACCTACAACACCACCTTGCGTTTTTCTTCCACTTACTCAATCGAATAGGAGATTGTCTGCATGATGGAACATCAAGAACCCAACCCCACAAAACCAGCTAACCCACCCGTAGAATCACCTGCAATATCTGAACAACCAGACGGTAACAATTCGCCTCCTAATTCAGAGGAAGATGGCAATGATAAAAGAGAGACTTCAGAGCCTTCTGACAAAAGAAACGATCAATGCCTAGGCAATATTACTGAAAACTCGTCGGACTTGACAACCGAGTTGGGTAGCTCTCAATCAAATTTAAACAGCTCCAAAGGTTTTGTTGAAGTATACAAGTTACTGATCACCAAATATGAAAACTTGCTGTCGAATGCTCTAGAGTGTTACGGTCAAGATGAAAAGGAAGCTCTTGAACTAATTGAAAGCGAAAAAGGGAAGTTTCGCGACGAATTAGAAAAAAAAGACAGAATCAATCAACGTCTAGAGTCTGAAAAGCGTAAGTTAGAGGAAGATAATCGCCGATGGCATGAACGATACAATTCACAAAGAAGCCACTTTGAAAGGAACATCCTAGAGAAGGACAACCCTATCCGTAGTACAGGACAAAGCTTTGAGACAAATTCCAAACGGAAGTTTCAAGACTTTCAGGCTAAATACGATCAGATCGCTCAGGAAAACGCAACAATCAAACAACAGAATGAAAATTTGGAGGGAAAGGTTGCAGAACTAGAAGCAACCAGAGACAAACTTTTAGCCGAAACGGCATCTCTCAAACGAAACACAGGTACGCACTATGACGGAACGAGCGCTCGCCCACAGCACCACGTTTTGACAGGTGAATATAAAACCCTTAAAGAACAGCATCTCGATCCCTTAGCAACTAGCTTGTTTAATTTCCTTGCAACAAGCAATCCAGACTTTAAGCAACAGCGCAAACAAAAACTCAATGACATCAAAGCTGAAATCTCTGCTACTGTTCTGATCCGTGGTCAGGCTATTATGCAAGGAGACAGCATTGCATCAGTAAAGCTACCCTCAGGAACGCTGGAGGAGATGCAAGACTTGTTCTGTCGAAAACTAGAAATAAATAATCACTCCTTTTCATCACCAACTAAAGAACTGCTAAAAAAAGAAGTAAGCCTCGCACTAGGAAAAGACCAGTATCCTGTTCTCGGTAAATGGCAAGACGAAGACTTCCAGCACGTCTCCACAGAACTTAGCGCTCACCTTTACCAGGTACTAAAACTTGACATTACATCCCTCAGTCAAGAGCTAGAAACCGAAGTACAAAAAGCGATCCAAAAGGCTTTGCGCTTTCTGGAACGTGCTGCCTTCGCCGATCCGCCTGCCTGCCTTAACCTTGATAATGAAGACGATTCTTTCGACAGCAACTATCACGAAGCCGCCAAAGGTTGGGATGATGAAGGGACAGTCATAAAAGCGATTTATCCTGTCTATCTCGTCAACGGAGAAGCAAAAGTTAAGGCAGTTGTCCTAACTAAGAAATCAGACTCAGGGTCATCTGATACTTGGAAAACATCAAATTCAACACAATCGGACTCAAACTCCCTTAAAAATAAACCAAATTCAACAGGCATCAACGAAGATGAAAAAAAGAAGATGATTCGTTTGGAGGCAAAACGTGAATCTTTAATACATAGCGTGAAGAGTAAATGGTTTGAAACTCCATACTCTCCGTTCAAAAATCAAGAAAGTGTCCTGACAGAAAAGTTATCGAAGATAGAGCAGCTTGACATTATTGAGACACTACTAGAGAAGGAAATTCATAAAGTATCCACTATCCCTCGGTTCAAAAAAAAGCTAGACGAGCTGCTAACTAAGGCTTCTAGTCAATAGTTGTCATGAAGACTCGCGCTCACCAGCAATGATGAAAATCGAGGCGATTTACAACTCAGAATAATGAGTAACAGGAGGTTGTTATGAGTGGTAGAAAAGAGAGGTATGTGAGTGTTGAGGAACGAGAATTGCAAAGGTTACGCGAACAGGAAAGCCGCCTGCGCTCTGTTCAACAAGACTTGCCTGATCGCCTCAATCGTATTCGCGAAGAAGCACGCCAAGAAATGCAGCAACGGCTCGCCCCCTTAGAGCAACGGGCAAGACAACAGGAAAAAGAAACCCAACGCCTGCGGAGTAATCTTGCCGATCTCGAACGCAGCACCCAAAAGCGATTGCAACAACAGCGCAAAGAATTTCAGCAATCGGTGCGAGAATCTGAGGCACGACAACGAGAGGCACTTGCTCGTGAAAGCGATCGCTTAGAGTTAGCCATGCGGGAAGGCTTCGAGCAACAACGTACCGAGTATCTTCGCATCACCGCCCAACAACGTCAAGAGTATCTAGGACTGAATCAACAACTCGATCGTAAATTTTCCCAACTCATCGATGAAGAACGCCAAGCCCGCGAAACAGGACAGCGTATCTTACAGCAACAAATCGATAAAGTATTTGATAACATCGAGCAGGAACGGCAATACAAAGCCAAACTTGCCCAAGATTTGCTTGCCGATGTCGAACAAATCTGGCAACAAATCGACCGCGACTACCAACACCAGCGCTTTGCCCCGAATAAACTAGCTGACTTGCAGCGTAATCTGGAGTTGGCAAAACAAAACCTTGCCGCTGGCGTCTCCGAAGCTGCGATCGCCACCTCCCAAGAAACCTACCTCAAACTGGCTGACCTGCGCCTCGAACTCGAACAAAAAGAGCAGGAGTGGTTACTTTACTATAACGCTACCCTCGAAGACCTGCGTACCCTGATTGCGGAAGTCCAAGCTCATCGTCAAGTCGAAATCGAACTGGGTGAGGCAGGGGGTGAAGTCGAAACTTTTCGCGAAGAAGTAGACTATTGGACAGACGGACGTTTGAGTGCTTATGAGCAAAAACTCAATGCTCTCGATCAGCAGCTTAAAGATGGCGAGTCAACCCTTACGACCGAGCAAATCAAGCAATTGGCAGAGCAAATCGAAGTCCTACGTCCTGAATTGAGTGAAATTGCTAACCAAGCCAAACTGCAAGTAATTCTATCCCAAATGCGGGCAGAGATCGCTGATAAGGTGGTTGAACTGCTGGAATCCTACGGCTATCAACTTGCCGATCCTAATGCGGACGCAACCTACGAAGACACCGACTATCGCAATGCCTATGTGGTTAAGGTCAAAAATATTGCTGGGGACGAAGTAGTGACAGTCATTAGCCCCGAAAAAGAATTTGGCGCAAACAACATTTCCATCAATGCCTTCAGCGATCGCTTACAAGATGATAAAGAACTACGCCAACGAGCTGAGGACATTTTCAAGGCACTCCATGAGGAGGCAGGGCTAGAACTTGAAGGTGAAACCCAGTGCTACGATCAACCGCAAGAGAGGTATCGAGATATCGAACAAGTAAAACGCCGCCAATTCAGCCGTTCACAAGCATAACAGCACTCTTCCCAAGCATAAAGCTTGCTCTCATTCCCCAGTTTCTTCTTTCCAAGGCAAAGGGGAGCTTGATTAAGTCTCTCATCCTTAGGTAGAGGGATTTAGAGTGAGGGTAAAAACGAGAAAAAGATACAATCGACCCCATGATAAGCAACGATAAAATCAAAAAAATTCAACAAACTTTAGAACGTTTAATAGTAGCGGTCAAAAGCGATTGTGGCTTGCAGGATTTCGACACTGTTGAGATTCCATTTCAATTAACACAAGCTTGCATCCAACTATGGACAGATTGCTTTTCTATATCTATGTTGCAAAACATAGCTAACGACGATTCTGATACCTTAGAAGCGTGGGTTATCGCCCTCAATACCACCCTCCAAGTACAGCTAGGTATCTTAAACCAATGGATGCCATTATTGAGCGCTCCATCTCTCCCTCCAAACTTAGGCAAAAAAGCTGCACACCGTACTGCCGAACTAGAGCGGATTACCACAGAAAAATCAGTATTGATCCAAGCTGCTCCCAAGCTGCTGGCACAAGAAACAGAGTTGCGTAAGGCAGCCGCCGAACTCTCAACATTGCGAGCAAAAATCAATGAATTACAAGGCATTGAAGCAGATGTAAATGCTACCGATCTGACAACATTACAAGCACAAGTGCGTCAAAAAGAAAATGACTGGCTACCCCAAAAGCAAACCATCGAACGGTTACACCAACAAAAAGCAGACCTCGACACACAAATTACCTCATTGCATCAACAACGGGAAATTTTAGAAAGCGAAATTGACAGCCAAAAATTACGCCTAGAGCGTCAACAATTAGAGGTTATGAGTCAAATTCGCACGTTGCTCACTCTTACGGAAACTGCTAAAGCACAATTGAGCGCTCCTCTAACCGAAGCTCTTGACGATCTTGACCGTCAGCGCAATGAGTATAATCAACAGTGGGAACAGTTACAGCAAACCCTCATCGCCTACGATCGCTATCGTGCCGAAACAGAGGCAATTTGTGCCGATCTCAATGCTCACTATCAAGTCGATGCCGTTTTAGGACAACGTTTGCCCATTGATCGCCGTCGGATGGAAACGCTTATGCAAGCTATCCAAGAACGTTTAGCTGAACTCGATCGCGAACTTCAGACTGCCCAGGCACACCACGAGCGAGCGCAACAAAAGCAATACATTACCTTTGGAAGGCAACCTTAGTCAGCTATAGAATACTCCAATGACTCTAATCAACCTTGCTGATTTTTGTCCTGCAACTCGCGTCCTCGGTCCAGGGTTACGCTTTGTACTGTGGGTGCAGGGTTGCTGTTTTCGCTGTCAAGGATGTGTTTCCCCCCACACAATTCCTCAAGTGACAGCAACCCTTATCGAGCCTAAAGCGATTGCCCAAGCCATTCTTAGCAATTCTCAGTTAAACGGCATCACCGTATCGGGAGGGGAACCTATGCTTCAAGCCCCAGCACTCAGTGAACTGTTTGCGATCATACGTCAAGAGCGCAATCTTTCCATCATGTGCTATACAGGCTTTACCCTAGCCCAACTACAAGCCAAGCACGATCCAGAGATTGATGCAATGCTCTCATACATAGACATTCTCATTGATGGTTTGTATATCGAAGATCAAAACGATAATCGTGGTTGGCGTGGATCTGCTAACCAGGTCGTGCATTTCTTAACTCCGCGTCACTTAGAAGATGCCCCTTTATTTACTGAACGCAAACGGGATATCGAGGTATATTTGCGGAATGACAATGCCCTTCTGGTAGGTGTACCGCCTCTGGAATTTTCCAACCAATTTCCAGATATCATTGCATCTGCCTCTGACCCACAAGGCGGCAATAATGAATAAGCCTAGTGATTTGAGTTTGAGCATTGCCGGAAATCGTTACACTTCTTTATTCACTCTGCCCTCTCTACCACCTACATTCCGCACCGGGGGGGACTTCAGTTTAGACTGAAGTCCCCCGTGCAAATGTACTACACCCAGGCTAAAGCCTTATTCAGTAGTGGTTTGAGCGCTCACCCTCGAATTTTGTACCCATGTAGGGCGGCTAAAAAATCGCGCAAAGCCGCACGATGAGGCAGTGCAAGATTTTTTGGCTAGGGGAACTTCAGTTTAGCAGTGCAAAATCCCACTCTCGATCTGAGCTATACTGATTTTTTGATGATTCGGTTTTATCAAAACTTGCAAAAGGGTTTGGCTGTGGCTTTGGCGCTCAATCAAGCTCAACTCTGGTTAAAGGATTTGAGTAAAGGGGATTTGGAAACATGGATTGAGGAAAATCAGTTACCATTGAAGCCAGCTATTAGGATGAATCTGCGTCGTCGTCTTTATAAGTTGGAGGATAAGGCTAAACCCTTTCAATCGCCTTTTTACTGGGGAGCGTTTTGTGCGATCGCTCCAGATTGATATAAGAACAACAAATTGACTGGATTTGGTATAGAAGTGAGATAGACAATGGACGAACAACGCATCCCAAGATATTTATACCTAATCGAAGAACTGCTGCGGTGTTCCCCAGGCAGAGAAGAGGCTGTTTTGAGCGCTCGTCCAGATTTGCTTGATGCTGATTTGCTTAAAATGATGAAACAAAGAGCAGTGGTGGAGAAAGATCGCGAGACTGTTAACAGGTTGAACGTTCTGGCCGAACTACTGGAAGAGAAACTTAACCCACCGTCAAGGGGCGATCGAGAAGGTTTTATGAATAAAGACAAACTCAATTTTCTATTGAAGGTATTGCAGGCAACTCGCGACAGTCAAGGCAACCCTCAAGTGGTTTACCCTATATTGCAGAGCAATTTAGCCAAACTGGATGATAACTTGGCAGCATGGTTGCCAACTTGGGCAACTGCTAGATTGTATGAGTTTGGCTTTGCTGGAACTCTCTTAACCTTCAGCAACCTGCTCGCTCAGTTTCCCTTTGGTAATCAAGCAAGTAACATGGAAATTGCTATTGCTGGTTACGAAACGATACTAAAAGTATTGAGCCGTCAGAGTAACCCGGAAATTTGGGCAAAGATTCAGAATAACTGGGGCAATGCCTACAGTGACAGAATCAAAGGAGATCAGGTAGAAAATCTGGAATTAGCGATCGCTGCCTATCAAAAAGCATTATCGGTTTACACCCCTGAAGCATTTCCCACGGAATGGGCTAATACTCAAAATAACTTAGGCAATGCCTACAGTTACCGAGTAAAAGGAGACCAGGCAGAAAATCTGGAGATGGCAATCGCTGCCTATCAACAATCATTATCCATTTGCACAAAAGCAGCATTTCCCACAGAATGGGCTGATACTCAAAACAACTTGGGTATGATCTACTGCAAAAGAATCAAAGGGGATAAAGCCGAAAATCTGGAGATGGCGATCGCTGCTTATCAAAAAGCATTATCCGTTTACACCCCTGAAGCATTCCCCACGGAATGGGCTAATACTCAGGATAACTTGGGCAATGCCTACAGTAACAGAATCAAAGGGGATAAAGCCGAAAATCTGGAGATGGCGATCGCTGCCTATCAAAAAGCATTATCGGTTTACACCCCTGAAGCATTCCCTACAGAATTGGCTGATACTCAGATTAACTTGGGCAATGCCTACAGTAACAGAATCAAAGGAGACAAAGTAGATAATTTGCAAAAAGCAAACTATCACAAAAAGAAGGGATTAGAGATAAGAAATCCCAAAGCCCTAGAAGAGTTACAATTTTTCACAGATATATTACGGGCGACGGTAGACAGCGATGGCGATTCTAAAATAGTTTACCCACTCCTAAAAGCAAACCTAGACAAACTTAACGATCGCTTTGCGGATAATCTGCGACTGACGATAACTGATTTGCCTGAGTTTTCACAAGAGGAACGAAAAGCAAAAGAATACATGGCTATGGCTATTGGAGAATTCTGTAACCTCATCCAAGAGTTTCCTCTCGGCAACAAAGCAAGTAATATTGAAATTACTATTGCTGGCTACGAAGAAGTGCTAAACGTTCTTACCCGTAACACTAACCCGAAAAGTTGGGCAGCGATTCAAAATAATTTTGGGATATCCTACCTTGACAGAATCAGAGGAAATAAGGAATATAATTTGGAAAATGCTATTCGCCATTTCAATCTAGCATTGTCTGTTCGCACTAAAGAAAACTTGCCTGATGATTGGGCAGCAACTCAAACTAATCTGGTCAAGGCTTATAGAAATAGAGTCAGAGGAAATAAGGCAGATAATCTGGAAAAAGCTATTGACTCTGCCAATCGGGCTTTAGAAGTGTACACCAAAGAAAAATATCCTTCTAATTGGGCAAAACTTCAAAACAATCTAGGTGCTGCATACAATGAAAGAATTCTTGGAAATAGGGCAGATAATCTGGAAAAAGCTATTAGCTCTTACCGTTCAGCATTGTCCGTTCACACCAAAGAAGAAGAAAAATATCCTTCTGATTGGGCAGCAACTCACAACAATCTGAGTAATGCTTACCTTTACAGAATCAAAGGAGACAGAAAAGAAAATCTCGAAAAGTCGATTGCCTGTGCTACTCTGGCTTTGGAAGTACATACCAAAGAAAATTATCCTTATCAGTGGGCAATTCTTCAAAACAATCTAGGTACTTTATACCTTAGCAGAATCAAAGGGGAAAAGGAAGAGAATATCGAAAATTCGATTGGCTGTTTAGCTCGGGCTTTGGACGTTTACACCCAAGAAAAATCACCGAGAGATTGGGCAAAACTTCAAATTAACCTAGGAAGTGCCTACCTTAACAGAATCAAAGAAGACAAAGAAGAGAATCTCGAAAAAGCCATTAACTATTTCACCCAGGCTTTGGAAGTTTACACCAAAGAAAAATTTCCTGATGAATGGGCAACGATTCAAAGGAATATAGGTAGTGCTTACGGTTACAGAACCCGTGGAAATAGGAAAGATAACCTGGCACAAGTTATTCACTATTTTACTCTAGCTCTGGAAGTTCATACCCAAGAAGATTTCCCAATCCAGTGGGCAAGAACTCAATATAATTTAGGAAGTGCCTATGTTAGGCTTTACAACATCCGTGGAAGTAGGGTAGAAAACCTGAAAAATGCTATTCTCCATTTCAATCAATCTTTGGAAATTCACACCCCGCAAGCCCATCCGATTGAATGTCTTAGCATCTCCCGCAACTTAGGTGATCTCCACTTTACTCAAGGCGACTGGGGAGAAGCCATTAATACCTATGAACAAGGGATAACCGCAGTCGAACTCAGTCGCAGTTGGGCAAGCACTGACGATCGCCGCCAAGAGATTTTATCAGATGCGATCGCTGTTTACGCCAACATGGTACAAGCCTGCATTAACAATAACCAGTCAGACAAAGCCATTGAATATGTTGAGCGTAGCAAAACTCGGAATTTGGTTGAACTCCTTGCCACCCGTGACATCTACCCCAGAGGCAACATTCCTGAAACTGTCCTCAACGAACTGAAGCAATTGCGGCACGAAATCGCCGCAGAACAACGGAGTCTAGATATTGCCGAGCAGAATCGCTCAGGCGGCATAATTTTTGATACTGGTGAAGCGATGGGCTGGGATTCAGTAGCTTGGCTAAAAGACCGCGACCGCCTGAATCAATTACTTCAACAACTAGATAATCTGATTACCAATGAGATCGATCCCGTAGACCCCAGCTTCAGAGCTACCCAACAGGTTGAGCCTATCTCCTATAGAGAGATTCAAACCCTTGTAGGTGATCGCGCTGCTATTGTTGAGTGGTATATCACCAATGAGAACTTCCACACGTTCATCATCACTCATCAATCACAGCATCCCCTAGTCTGGTCATCCTCTGCTGAGGAAAGACAAGCTCTAATGGAATGGCAAAATGAATATTTGCAAGACTACCAACAAAACCGAGAGCAGTGGATTGAGAAACTGTCAGAACGCCTCAACCGCCTCTCAGAAATCCTGCATATTGAGGAAATTATTAATAGTCTCCCCAGTAACTGCGACCAAATCATTTTAATTCCCCATCGCTTTTTGCACTTAATTCCCCTGCATACTTTGTCTCTACCTGAAGGAGATTGCCTCCTAGACCGCTTCCCTAGAGGTATACGTTATGCCCCCTCCTGTCAACTATTGCAACTCACTCAAAATCAAGAACGGTCTAATTTCGATCGCCTCTTGGCTATTCAAAATCCCAATAAAAACTTGCCCTATACAACTGTTGAGGTGGGAATTATCCAGCATTGCTTCCCCCGCGCTGATGTTTTTGTTGAAGATGCTGCCAAAAAAGGAGCGATTTTAGAAGTAAAGATTAAAGATGATGGCACAAGAGAGGTCATTCAAAACCCACAATTAAGCTTGGCAAACTGCACTCACTTCTCCTGTCATGGAGAGTTTAGTTTTGAATTTCCTCTAGACTCGGCATTGTTATTAGCAGAAGAACGTCTCACGCTTGGCGAAATTTTTGACCTCGACCTCTCCCAATGCCGTCTCGTTACCCTTTCTGCCTGTGAAACGGGTATCGCAGACCCCACCAGCATCAGCGATGAGTATATTAGTCTGCCCAGTGGCTTTCTTTATGCAGGTAGTCCCGGTGTGGTCAGTAGCCTTTGGATAGTCAGCGATCTCTCTACAGCATTCTTGATGATTCAGTTTTATCAGAATTTGCAGGATACCCAGCAGTATCCTAGTGTAGCGATCGCTCTGAATAAGGCTCAACTTTGGCTCAGAAACCTTACCAAGAAGGAATTGGAAATATGGATGGATCAAGACCAGTTAAATTTAGATCCAGCGGTTAAGATGAGCTTAAAGCGTCGATTAAATAAAATGTCTGATGATGCTCAACCCTTTGAATCACCTTTCCACTGGGCAGCATTTTGTGCCATTGGACAATAATAGAAGAAAAGTCGCTATTAATAACACCTTTGCCAATCAGGAAAAAAATTAATGAACTACAAAATCACAGCAGTATTTGAGGCTTTATTTGAGCAAGGAAAAGACCTCTTTGAAACTGGTCATTTTAAGGCTTCTCTGGAGCTATGGCAACAGCTACTAGTGATGTCTCAAGAAGCTATAAACCTGCACCAAGAGGTTAAAGTCTTAAATGCCCTAGGTAATACCTACAACGCCTTGGGCGATCATCACCAAGCTCTGAAATCACATCAAAAACAGGTTACTTTAGCACAAAAAATCAATGAATGCTTAGGAGAAATAGAGGCAAATATTGGTTTGGAAAATACTTATTTTTTCTTGAATAAGTACCAGAAATCAATTAACTACAACCAAAGAGCTTTGGTTATAGCGCGAGGTACAGGGAATGAGCTAGAAGAAGCGATCGCTTTGGGAGGTTTGGGCAATGCTTATTTCCTTTGCTGAGGAACCTGCCTAATGTAGGTTAGAGGAAAAACGTCAATCAGAGGTTGTGGAAAAAGGAAAAGCAATGAGGAAAGAACAACGCCAAGAAGCATATCTAAATTTAATACATCAATTACTGACCTGCCCTGATGGTCAAGAACCAGAAGTTTTGGAAGCCAATCAAGACTTAATGGATGATGGCTTGGTAGAAACAATAAAATCTACTGTAGAAATTTTGACCCAGCAAGGTGATAAAAAAACTGCCGAATTTCTACAATATACTATTACCTTCATTAATAAATGGATACGTCATCAAGAGCAGATGCAATTAATCCACATTTTACTAGACCGTCCTAGAGAAAAACAAAAAATTCTTAACGATAACGCCGAGTTAATAGATGCTCAATTAGTGGATGGCCTGGAGTATGAGGCAAAGCAGGCCGCAGAGCAAGGAGATCAAGCAGCTACAATTTTTTTATTAGAAATCGCGGCTGATATTTCTGCCAAAGTTGGAGGTTATTTAGATTGGGGAATTAAGAAACTTGAAGCAAACTACTTATTGCTAGAACGGGGGATTAAACAACAGCAAAGCTCTCAGTTTCAATCAGCACTCAAATCTTTCCAGAAATCTTTGCGTATTTATCGAGAGATAGAGGACAAATGGGGAGAAGGAGAAGCTTCAGGAGCTATAGGTAACAACCTCATGTTTCTGGGACGCTATGACGAAGCAATTCAATATAATCAACAACACTTGGAAATTGCCAGATCTATTCAAAATCGCGAAGGAGAAATGGGCGCTTTAGGTAATCTGGGCAATGTCTATGCTTCTCTTAGCGAACATAGTGAAGCAGTTAAATTTTATCAACAACAGCTAGATATTGCTCAGGAAATACAAAATAACCGAGGGCTGATGAGCGCTTTGGCAAATCTAGCAATATCACTTTATAGCCTGGGCAATCTTGGTGAAGCGATTCAAACTTCACAGAAATCCCTGGAAATAGCTAGAGAAAATCAAGATCGTCATGCTGAAGGAGCTGTATTAGGAACTCTAGGTATTAGTTATTATGGATTAGCGAATTATCCTCAAGCAAAGAAATATTTTGAAGCACAATTAAAGATTGCACGAGAAATTAATGATCTTTATCAAGAAGGAAATGCTCTGGGAAATCTAGGTCCTATTTATTTTGCCCAAGAAAATTTTTCTAAAGCTGTGGAACTATTGGATTTGGCATTAGCAATCCATCGTAGAATTCGTAACCTAGTGGGTGAGGCAAGCTCTTTGGCCAACTTGGGGCATACTTACTCTGCTTGGGAAAAGTATGGGAAAGCTATTTGGTGCTATGAAAGATGCTTATTGCTGACAAAAATACTTGGTAATAAACAACTGGAAGGTCAGGTGTTGGGAGGATTAGGATTAACATTTCTTTCCAGCAAAAACTACCGCAAGGCAATTGAATACTCTCGACAGCATGTGGATATTGCCAGGGAATTTGAAGACCTTGCCAGCGAAGCCAATTCTCTGAATAATCTTGGTGTGGCTCTTCTTTTTTCTGGCAAGCCTGTAGAAGCAGAGGAAATACTGCGCGACGGAATCAGTCGTTTTGAGAAGCTTAGGAAAGGACTACAAGTATTACCAGCTCAAGATAGAGATACCCAGAAAATCTCAGTTTTTGAGCAACAAATGCGCTGTTACGTCACCTTGCAAGAAGTACTAATTGCTCAAAACAAAATAAATGAAGCTTTAGAAGTTGCAGAGAGAGGACGTACTCGTGCATTTGTGGAGCTATTAGTTGAGCGGTTATTGTCTCCTGACCTTGCTCAATCCACAGATATACTCGATCGAGTCTCTACAGAGTCCCCTACTATCACTCAAATCCAAAAACTGGCTCAAGAGCAAGAAGTTACTTTTGTTGAATATTCAATTCTCCATGATTACAAAATTATTGATACAGGTTCTAATGCGATCAGATTAACCACTGGATTTAAACTCTTCATTTGGGTAATCCAGCCTACAGGTGAAATCGCTTTCCAACAGCTTGATTTAAAAGAACAATTAGATCCCCTAGGAGATACTTTAGAAAGTCTTGTTCTCCAAGCTAGAGAATCTATCGGCATTACGGAAACACAGCAAAATTCCTCTGCTTCTGTTAATCAGGAGTCTAGTCTAAGCTCTCCTTTAATATCCAAGGAGTTGCAGCAACTACATCAACTCCTAATTGAGCCCATCGTTCATTTCCTTCCCAATAACCCCAATGCCCCTGTCTTTTTTATTCCTACAGGGAACCTCTTCCTCGTTCCCTTCCCAGCTTTGCAAGATGAAGAAGGCAAATTCCTTATTGAAAAACACACCATCCTTACTGCACCTTCCATTCAGGTACTGGAGTTAATCCAAAAACAGAGCAAACAAGCGCGGGAAACTTCCCTTGAAGCCTTAGTGGTGGGAAATCCCAAAATGCCCACAATTCCTCTAACTCTTGAAACCTTAAGCCCACTAGAATGGGCAGAAGCAGAAGCCAACGCGATCGCTCCTATTTTCCACACCCAACCCATCACGGGTCAAGCTGCTACCAAGGTCAATATTGTCGAGCAAATCTCCAAAGCACGAATTATTCACCTTGCCACTCATGGTCTATTGGATGATATTCGACAATTGGGTGTACCAGGAGCAATTGCACTAGCTCCCAGCAATAATGATAACGGTTTCCTTACTGCTGGTGAAATTTACCACATGAAGCTAAATGCTCAATTAGTTGTGCTAAGTGCCTGTAGTACGGGACGGGGTAGAATTACTGGAGATGGAGTAGTGGGGCTTTCCCGTTGTCTCATCGCGGCAGGAGTACCCAGTATCATTGTTTCCCTTTGGTCAGTAAATGACCAATCTACCGCCTTGTTGATGGTTAAGTTTTACCAGATTCTCCAGCAGGGAATAACAGCTACCGTTGCTCTCAATCAGGCTCAACTCTGGCTCAGGGACATTACGAAGGCTGAATTAAAAGCCTGGATAACAGCTAATTCCCTTCCACTTGACCCCACAATGCGGCACGATCTCAATAAAAGACTTCACAAGTTGCAAGATGACCAAAAACCCTTTCGAGACCCGTTTCACTGGGCTGCATTTTGCGCGATCGGGCAATAATGAACGAACCTCGATAGAATACAGACTTGAGATTACCAGTCCAAGCTGCCCAAATCATGAACGAAATACCCCAATCTTTGGGACTGCGTAGTCCTAGCCTTACCCTGTATGCCTTCCATCTTCGCAACAGCATCAATCAGGGACTAGAACCAACCGTACTATCAGCACCTAAGTTGTGGGAACAGTTAGTCAAGTTGGGAAACGCACTCCACATTCAGGAACTACAAGCTTTACGACAACAACTGATATGTTATGAAGGCGATCGCTATTTTCCAGAAGCCGAAGATATTTTGGGAGCCGAATACTTTACCTTATTACAAAATCAAGAACCCAGTCTACTCTTCCAAGTTACTCCTCTAGCTGGTGAATTGGAACTTCAGGGATTGCTCTGTCCTTTTCGCTTACACGATACCTATGCGATTGATCTGACTTTATATTCTAAAGATACTTTTACACTACCACAATTAAGTTATTTAAATAGCAAAAACCTTATATTACAAAATATTCAGACTTCTTTAGGACAAACACTATTGCTGTTTGGTCAACCATTAGAACGGCAAAATAACTATCAAGATTTTGCAGATGCTTGTGTTGCCCAATTATTTCCTAGTAAACATTTAATAGAGTTAGTTGATACAGGTCGATTGTTGGGAAATCCGATTTTTGAGTATGAAACTGGACTAACCAACCCAGCCAATAAACTTCATATTCTAGTTTGGTTCAAATGCCAGGATATGAATTCAATCCACATGGATAGAGTAGCTGAAATTCTGCTTCATCTGCTGTGGTGTCGCCATAAAATTCTCTATGTCTATCACCAGTCTCGCTGGTGCGTAATTCAAGCAAAAAAACTTTCCGGCAGCTTGAATCAGCATAGAAGCAACTTTAGTGAAATTTCTGAAGCACCCAATCGGCGATCGCATCTGATAAGCTTACACGCCAAATTACAGCAGGTGGAGCTGGATTATACTAACTATCTACACGACTTGGCAGAACACGAAAAAACAATCGCCATCAATAAACTCAATTACAAAACTTACTTGGAAAAGCTAGAGAAGCTCCCAGACAGTAAGTTGAGCTTTTGTCAAGAGTTTTTGCGGTTCATCCGCAATAAATTTCAACAGCAAATTCAAGTAGATCGGGACTACCTGGCGACTGGGCGCGATCGCTTACAACACCTCATCGCTAAAGTTCAGGATACCATTGCTGTTGAACCTGTTGAGAGCGAACCCTGGTTGGGCAGGAATCCTGTAGAGACGGAGCAACAGTTTGCTCCGGCTTGGTCAAGGAGGTTACATTATCAGGATGACTCCTTAAAAGACGATATGGCTGGGATTCCTCCTGAAATATATAGTCGATTGTATGAAGCTTTGTTAGATTGTGACCAATTTGATGACGCTCAAAGATTAAGAAATTTCTTTAAAGCACATGCTCCACTTAGACCTTGGCGACATCGGTGGAAAGCCAGTAGTCCGCCTGAACTGGTGGAAGACGCGATCGGCTTCTTAAATGATACAGCATTTCTCAGTCTAGTGAGGTACAGTAGCAACAATGAGTAAACCATCCTTTGATGTCATCTAAAGAAACTTGGCTAAATGCTTTTTCTATCG
>Ga0207419_1000825_pt1 | contig 25874 bp, 27 predicted proteins | sample ElkSloMetagenome_4_FD_184723 | JGI IMG/M metagenome (GOLD analysis project Ga0207419, IMG submission 184723) | Hot spring microbial communities from Elkhorn Slough, Monterey Bay, USA - MD2A (version 2) | ecosystem: Environmental > Aquatic > Marine > Intertidal zone > Estuary: Microbial mat ... | reverse complement strand
CGCGGCGCCTGCGACATGAAGGGCGGGCTTGCGGCGTCCATCATCGCCGCCGAAGCCTTCATGGCCACCTATCCCGACTTTGCGGGCGCGATCGAAATCAGTGGAACTGCGGACGAGGAATCCGGCGGCTACGGCGGTGTCGCCTATCTGGCCGAACAGGGCTACTTCGACCCCGCCCGCGTGCAGCACGTCATCATCCCCGAGCCGCTGAACAAGGACCGCGTCTGCCTTGGTCATCGCGGCGGCTGGTGGGCCGAGATCGAGACGTTCGGCGAAATCGCCCATGGCGCGATGCCGTTCCTGGGTGACTGCGCGGTGCGGCATATGGGGGCTGTGCTGACGGCGTTCGAGGAAACACTCTACCCCGCCATGGCCGCACGCACCACGGACATGCCCGTGGTGCCGGAAGGCGCGCGGTCATCGACGATGAACATCAATTCCATCCATGGCGGCCAGCCGGATCAGGATGCCGATGACACAAGCCTGCCGGCTCACTGCGTGCCCGACAGCTGCCGCATCGTGATCGACCGGCGCTTTCTGGCAGAAGAGCACGTCGATACCGTGCGCGGCGAAGTGCGGGCGTTGCTGGAAGGCCTCAAACGCGACCGCGACCGTTTTGATTATGCGCTGCGCGAGATCAACGTGGTACTGCCCAGTATGACCGACCGCGACGCCCCCGTGGTGCAGACCGTCGCTGCCGAAATCGAACGCGTCCTTGGCAAACCCGCCGAATTCGTGGCCTCCCCCGGCACCTACGACCAGAAACACATCGACCGGATCGGCAAGCTGAAAAACTGCATTGCCTACGGGCCGGGGATACTGGAACTGGCCCACAAACCGGACGAATATGTCGGGGTGGACGATATGTTGGACAGCGCCAAGGTGATGGCGGGGGCGTTGAGGCGGATATTGGCAGCGTGATGATGCGCTAACACGTGACGGTCATGCGACCCCCGCAAGCGGCAACATCAGAAGCCCCCTCAAACCCCGATATTATCGATCAGCCGCACACCCGCCAGCCACGCCGCCGCAAACAGGCGCGCATCCTCGCCCGCCTCATCCAGCAACCCCAGATCGCGGCCGTCGCGCAGTTCCAGATAATCGACCTTGTTGAAGCCCGCCGCCAGTATCCGCGCCTCGGCGTCCGGTCCCAGCTCGGACATACGGCCGCCGGCGCGCAGTGCCGCGCGCACATCCTCCATCACTTCGGCCAGCACCGGCGCCTTGACCCGCGACCGGTCCGACAAGAGCAGGTTGCGCGAGGACATCGCCAGCCCGTCCTCTTCGCGGATCGTCGGGCAGCCGATCACCTCGATCGGGATATCCAGATCGACGGCCATCCGGCGCACGACCTGAAGCTGCTGGAAGTCCTTCTCGCCGAAGAAAGCGAAATCCGCCGCAGTCTGCGTAAAGAGCTTCGCCACAACCGTCGCCACGCCGTCGAAATGCCCGGGGCGGCTTTCTCCGCAAAGCATATCCGTCAGGCCGGACACCGACACGGTCGTTGCGAAACCGTAGGGATAGATCTGGTCGGGACCCGGGACATAGATCAGGTCGACGCCGATCGACTCAAGCTTGCGTGCATCGTCTTCCTCGGTCCTTGGATAGTTCTCGAGGTCCTTGGGGTCGTTGAACTGCTTGGGGTTGACGAAGATCGTCACGATCACGCGGTCGCATCGCGCGCGCGCGGCACGGGCCAGTGACAGGTGCCCCTGGTGCAGCGCGCCCATCGTGGGCACGACCCCGACGGTTTCACCCGCCTTGCGCCAGACCCCTGTCCGCGCACGCAACTCGCCCAACGTCCGAACGATCGGAGCGATCACTTGCCCACCTCGTCGGCAAAGACGTGCTCCGCCGCAGGAAAAGTCCGCGCGCGCACGTCCGCCGCATAAGCCGCGATCGCGGCTTCGCCATCCTCGCCCAATGTCGCATAGCGCTTGACGAACTTCGCCTTGAAGGCCGTGAACAGCCCAAGCATGTCGTCGACCACCAGGATCTGGCCATCGCAACCGGCACTTGCGCCGATGCCGATCGTCGGGATCGGCACCAGCCCCGTGATCTCGTCGGCGAGGCTTTCCGGCACCTTCTCCAGCACGACCGAGAACGCACCGGCCTCGGCCACGGCTTGTGCATCGGCGATCATCGCCTCGCGCTGCGCACCGCGCCCCTGAACCTTGTAGCCGCCCAGCGTGTTGATCGATTGCGGCGTCAGGCCGATATGCGCCATCACCGGAATGCCGCGTGCCACGAGGAAGGCAATCGTTCCGGCCATCGCCACGCCACCTTCCAGCTTGACGGCACCCGCGCCGGTCTCTGCCATCAACCGCGCGGCGTTGCGAAAGGCCTGCTCGGGGCTTTCCTCATAGGATCCGAAAGGCATGTCGATAACCATCATGGCGGTGTTCAGGCCGCGCGCGACCGCCTGCCCATGCATGATCATCATCTCCATCGTCACCCCGAGGGTCGAAGGCAACCCGTGCAGCACCATCCCCACACTGTCGCCCACGAGGACGAAATCGCAATGCGCGTCCATCATTTGCGCCATCGGCGTGGTATAGGCCGTCAGGCTGACCAACGGCGTGCCCCCCTTGGCGTTGCGGATATCGTCCGGCATCGGCGCGCGTTTCCTGGCTGTGGCGCTCATGGTCATTCCCTCGGTCGGTTTTGCCCGCAATATCAGGCCATCCCGTGCCTTTCCAGCCGGAAGGCTGTCGGACGGCTACAGAAACCCGTTGCGCGCGCGGGGCGCGCGACTACGCTGAGGGCCACAAAGAGAGACGGACATGAGACTGCACGGCAAACATGCGATCGTGACAGGTGGTGGATCGGTGGTCCGCGTCGGCCCCGCACGGAAATTCATGACCGGGGGCGCGCATGTCATCGCCGGCCCGGCAACGGAGGCCGACGATGACCGCCGCACCTAGACTTGGGCCACGCAACCTCATCACCGATGTGGCAGGGCTACGCGTCGGCAATGCCGAGGACCATGCCGTCAAGACCGGCACAACGGTTCTCGTGGGCGATGCGCCGTTGACTGCCAGCGTGCATGTGATGGGCGGTGCGCCGGGCAGCAAGGAAACCGATCTGCTCGCCCCCGACACAACCGTGCAGGGGGTCGACGCACTGGTCCTCTCGGGCGGCTCGGCCTTCGGGCTGGATGCGTGTTCGGGTGTGATGGACGGCTTGCGCGACATGGGGCGCGGTTTTGCCGTCGGACCGATGCGGGTGCCGATCGTGCCGGGCGCCATCATCTTCGACCTGATCAACGGCGGGGCGAAAGACTGGGGCGAAAATCCCTATCGTGCATTGGGCAGGGCAGCGCTGTCAGCGGCATCGCAGGACTTCGCGCTCGGCTCTGCGGGGGCGGGCACGGGCGCTTTGTCGGCCATGCAAAAGGGCGGTCTGGGATCGGCCTCTCTGGTGATGGACGACGGCACGACCGTGGGCGCGCTTGTGGTGGTCAACAGCCTCGGCAGCGTGACCACGCCAGGAGACCGGCACTTCTGGGCCGCGCCCTTCGAGATGGACGACGAATTCGGCGGTGCGGGGCCCGATCCGACCGGCGGCCAGATGACACCCGCGCCAAGCCGCAAGGCCGCGGCCATGCAAACGTATTCGGCCGCGTTGTCGAATACGACGATCGCCATCGTGGCCACCGATGCGCCCCTGTCGAAAACCCAGTGCCACAGGCTCGCCGTGACCGCCCATGACGGCATGGCCCGTGCCATTGTCCCGGCGCATACACCGCTCGACGGTGATCTGGTGTTCGGTGTGGCGACCGGCGGAACCGGTACGGTCGACACCCAACGGCTGGGGAACATCGCCCATGCCGGTGCAGTCTGCCTGGCCCGCGCCATCGGCCGCGGCATCTACGCGGCGACACCGGCAGGGGGCGATCTGCTGCCGACCTACCGGCAGATGAACACGACCGGGGCCTAGCCGCCGCGTCTTTCCGGCACGACCCCTGCGGCTGCGGCACTGGCGTCGAACGGCCCCGCGTAGATGTCGGGTATCGCGTCACCCAGCGCGACCAGCGCGCCGAGCCGACCGATTTCATCCGCGCATTTCGCGGCCGCCCCATTACCCGCTGTGAGGGCCATGACGGCCTCGGTCTGATGGTAGATGAACGGATTGCCGTGCGGCGAGAATGACGTGGCGCAAGCGCCGAAGGTGATCCCCTCGTAGGACAGATCGGGCATCAGCCGCAAAAGCTGGTCGGCGATGACCTCCCCCGCCTTGGCGTCGCCCTTGGTGCGGAACCAGGCTTTCATCTCGGCGGTCGTCGCAAGCTCGTGATCGTCGGGATCACCCCCGATCTTGATGTAGACCTTGCCATCGGGATAGCGCACGGGCGGCAGGATATACGGGTCGGTCGCCCCGTCCGGTGGCACATAGATCAGCGATGGCATGTGCGACAGGCGGGTGGCCTCGGCCTGGGCAAGCTCGAAAAACGCGACCGTGCGGGCGTAGACGCGCATCGGCAAGGGGTGCGGCAAAAGCCCGGCGGCCTTTGAAAACGGACCACAGGCCACGATGGCCTTGCGCGCCGAGAAAACCGTGCCATCCGCACAATGGGCCGTCACCATACCCTTGCCTTGATCCAGCCTTGCGACCTCGGCCCGGTGAACGGTCGCACCGTGGGCGGCGGCGGCGGCGATCTCGGCCCGCACATGCGCACGCGGGTCGATCCAGCCCGCCCCCGCCGGTTCGTAAAGGGCCAGAACGCCCGCGGGAAATTGGAATTCGGGAAAACGCGACCGCAGGTCATCGCCCCGCAGCGCCTCGAACGGGACACCATCCGCCACCGCGTTGGCCTGTGCATCGCAGACGAATGACGATGCCGGCCCGTCCTCGGGACCGGCCACAACGGTGCCGACTGGATGGAAGAACCGCTCTCCGCCGGCCTTTTCCAACTCCGCGTAGCGCGCGATCGCCGCCTGACTGAACCGCGCCCAGTTCGGACGGGTGTCGATCTGTCGGGTGACGCGGGCGGCGTCGTAATGACTGGCGAAAACCCCGCCATGGGCTGCCTTGTCCTCAGGCTCGTCGGGCCCGACCAGCGCGACCTTGGCGCCCGTCAATGCCAGGTGTCGCGCCGCGGCGCTGCCCATCATACCCGCACCGATCACGATGATGTCGAAATGCTCCACGACCTGCCCCCTGCCATTCTTCGGTTCTGCCACGCTACGCCTGCGACCGGCCCCGTCAAGCGCCATGGATGGAACGGCGCAGCCGCGCAGGGCGTTGGGTTGCAAACCACAGGAGTGACGACATGACCCATACACTGACGTTGCAAGAGATCGAACAAGTCACGCCGGACACCTATCGCCTGATGTTCAACAGGCCCGAGGACTTTTCCTTCGAGGCAGGTCAGGCAACCGAAATGGCCATCCTGAAGGACGGTCTGAGGGACGAGGGGCGCAAGTTCACCATGACATCACGCCCCGGCGATCCGCACCTGGAGTTCGTGATCAAATCCTATCCCGACCACGAGGGCGTCACCGCCGAGATTCCCAACCTGCAGATGACCGATCAGGTTTCCGCAACAGACCCGTTCGGCGCGATCACCGACCACGGCCCCGGCGTCTTTCTGGCCGGTGGCGCAGGCATCACGCCGTTCATCTCGATCCTGCGCAAACAGCAGCAGGAAGGCGCCGGCGAGGCGCGGCTGATCTTCGCCAACAAGTCGCCCGAGGACATCATCCTCAGGGACATGTGGCAATCCATGGCCTCTGTCGATGAAACCTTCGTCGTCGACGAAGGCGACGCGCCCGATATCCGTACCGGACACATCGACAAACCCATGCTTGAAGAACTGGTCGATGAAAAGGATCAGCCCTTCTACATCTGCGGGCCGCACCCCTTTGTGGATGCGGTACGCGATGCGCTGGGCGACATCGGTGTCGCCGATGACAGGATCGTCACCGAAAAGGGATGGTAAAGCGAAAGGCGGGCCCCCTGGCCCGCCTTTTTCAATGGTGACGCAAGGCGTCGATCAACTGGTCCTTGGTCATGTCGGACCGACCGTCGATCCCCAGCTCCTGCGCGCGCGCGTAAAGCTCTTCTTTCGTCCACTCCTCGTAGGGATCGGTCTTGCCGCCCTTCCTGGAGGGGTGTTGCGTGTCGCTTGCCTGCGCATTGGCGATACGGGCGGCTTTTTCCTTTGAAGCGCCATCATCGCGCAGCGCCTGATACGTCTCGTCATCCTTGATGGAGGGTCCGTGGTTCTTGGCCATGTGGTATCTCCTTTCCTTTGCGTAGGGAACCGGCGGGCCCGCCGGATTGTTCCCCTGCGCCGGCTAGAAGTGGAACGGCGCGACGTCGGTGCGGCGGCCCAGTGTCATGGCATCGGCCACATGCAGCATCGGTGCCACATCGACCTCGGATGCCCCTGTCGCCACCAGTTCGGCCATCCGCGCATAAAGCGCCGGATATTCCGCCCCCGGTCCGGCGACGACCTCGTCACCGTCGATGACCAGCCGCGCCCCGCCATCGTGCAGGGCAAGCAACCCCTGCCGCGTCTCAACGGTGATATCCCAGGTTTGCGGGCCTTCCTGCCGCCAGTCGAAATCACCCGTCACATCCCCCGTCCAGACCAGCTTGGCGGCAATCGGGGTCTGGCGGTTGGCGGGAAAGAACAACGCGGCCTCGCGCAGATGAATTGGCATCGGCAGGATTTCGGTCATGATCGACAGCGCATTGCTGCCCGGATCGAAGACACCCATCCCGCCGGGGTCGAAGACCCAGTCCTGCCCCGGATGCCAGCGGCGCACATCCTCTTTCCACGTGATATGCGCGCCTGTCACAACCTTGTCGGCCAGCCACGCCTTGGCGGGGGCCACACCCTCGGCCATCCGGCTGTGCCACGAGGTATAAAGCGTCACCCCGGCCGCACGCGCCATCTTCTCCAGCGCCATGACCTCGGCCAGCGTCGCGCCCGGTGGCTTTTCCAGCATCACATGCCGCCCTGCCGCGATCGCGCGTGCAGCATAATCGTAGCGCGGCACAGGCGGCAGGCAGAGCGAGACGGTTTCGATGTCGTCCCGCTCGTCCAGCATGCGGTCGAAATCGGTATAGGCGGGCACGCCATCGACACTTCCCGCACGGCTGACCGTCGCGGCCAGCTCCCAGTCATCGCTCGCCGCGATCGCGGGCACATGCTGATCGACAGCGATCTTGCCGATACCCACAAGACAGATCGGTTGCGCCATCAGTGCGCATCCCTGCCGACGGCATTGCCGCGATACCCGACAAGGAAGTCGAAATCGGCCCCCGTGTCGGCCCCCATGACACGATCATGATAGAGCATCGCATAACCGCTTTCCGGGCGCGGATTGGCACCGGATTCCTCGGCCGACCATGCGGCCAGCCGCGATGCCAGTTCCGCATCCGTGATATCCAGATGCAACCGCCGCCCGGCCACGTCGAGTTCGATCATGTCGCCGTCGCGCACCACCGCCAGCGGCCCGCCGCGCGCCGCCTCGGGCGTCGTATGCAGGACGACCGTCCCGAAGGCGGTGCCCGACATCCGCGCATCCGATATCCGCACCATGTCCGTGATCCCCTTCTTCAGGATCTTCGGCGGCAGCCCCATGTTGCCCACCTCGGCCATTCCGGGATAACCCCGCGGGCCGCAATTCTTGAGGACCATCACGCAGGTTTCGTCGATGTCGAGGGCGTCGTCGTTGATCCGCGCCTTGTAGTCGTCGATATCCTCGAAGACCACGGCCCGCCCGCGGTGCTGCATCAGCGCAGGCGTCGCGGCGGATGGCTTCAACACCGCACCACCCGGGGCCAGGTTGCCCTTCAAGACCGCGATTCCGCCCGATTGCGTCAGCGCTTTTTCCACCGGCAGGATCACGTCCTCGTTCCAGTTCTGGACGTGCTTGACCTCGTCCCAGATGCCGCCCCCGGAAACGGTCAGCGCATCCTTGTTGAGCAAGCCCGCCTCGCCCAGCCGCTTGATGACGACAGGCAGACCGCCGGCGTAGAAAAACTCCTCCATCAGGTACTTGCCGGATGGCATCAGGTTCAGGATCGTCGGTACATCGCGGCCCAGGCGGTCCCAATCCTCGAGCGTGAGCGTGACATTCGCCAGACGCCCCGCAATCGCCAGCAGATGCACCACCGCGTTGGTCGATCCGCCGATCGCGGCATTTGTCCGGATCGCGTTCTCGAAGGCCTCTTTCGTCAGGATGTCGGATGGCTTGAGGTCATCCTTGACCATATCCACGATACGGCGGCCGGTAAGATGCGCCATGACGCGGCGACGGCTGTCCACGGCCGGAATCGCCGCATTCCCCGAAAGCGCCATGCCCAGCGCCTCGGCCATGCTCGCCATCGTGCTGGCCGTGCCCATCGTGTTGCAGGACCCGGGGCTGCGCGACATCGACGCCTCGGCCTCGACGAATTCCTCTGCCGTCATCTCGCCCGCGCGGACCGCCTCGCTGAATTTCCAAAGATGTGTTCCCGATCCCACACGCTCGCCACGGAAATGCCCGTTCAGCATCGGTCCGCCCGAGACCACGATCGCCGGCAGGTCCACCGATGCGGCACCCATCAGCAAGGCCGGCGTGGTCTTGTCACAGCCCGCCAGTAGCACGACACCGTCCATCGACTTGCCGCGGATCGCTTCTTCGACGTCCATCGCGCACAGGTTGCGGAACATCATCGCCGTGGGGCGCAAGCTGCTTTCGGCAGGCGAGAAGACCGGAAACTCCACCGGAAAGCCGCCGGCCTCGTAGACCCCGAACTTCACCCGCTCGGCCAGATCGCGAAGATGCGCGTTGCAGGGCGTCAGTTCGGACCAGGTATTGCAGATCCCGATCACCGGACGCCCGTCCAGCAGGTCGGCGGGCAGCCCTTGGTTCTTCATCCAGCTTCGGTGATAGATTGCATCCTTGCTCGACCCTCCGAACCATTCCTGCGAGCGCAGCTTGCGGGGCCACTTGGCGGGTTTGAAGGTCATGTCGGTCTTCCTTTGGCATGCGTGCGGACTGCGCCCTCATTAGCGCGCGCGATTGGCGATTCCAACCAGCCGCCTGCATCATATCGCGGGCGGCCGGTCAGCGCTTCTTGAAGATCACCAGACGCGCGGTGTCGTACCGGTGCTTTTCGTCCGCGCGGTCGTCGTAGATGCGCACATCGCGGAAATGCAGATCCGTGATCCGGGTGCCCAGCGCCTCGAACGCCGGCTCGAAACCCGCAGCGGCATAATGCGCGGCGTTCACGGCGATCACGAAGACCGCGCCGGGGGCGGCTACCGCCATCAGGTTGGCGACCGCCTCCGGCCCCACATGGCCCAGTGTGAAAGTCCCCGCACTGACTACACCCTGATAAGGCGCGTCACGCAAATCCAGAGGCCGGGTGACATCACCGACATGCAGCCCGCGATACCGCCCCTTCAGCCCGGCCATGTCCAGCATTTCCCGCGACAGGTCGACCCCGTCCACGGGTCCCGTGCTCATGGTGTGCAATGCATCGCCCACCAGCCCCGTACCGGCACCCACATCCAGAACCGGACCGACGCCACCGGCCCCCGCAAAGGCCGCCGCGACCTCGCGCGGCAATTGATACCCCTGTCCCTCGCCGAAAGCGGTGTCATAGCTGGCCGACCACGCCCCGTAGAGATCCCTGATCTCGCGCGGCGATGTCAGCGCATAAGCGGAATCGACATCGGGTATCTTGGCCATCGAAAGACGCTAGCACAGGCTTGCGCTTTCACAAACATTAAGGCACGACGCCCCCATGACACAGACCCTGCTTTCATTCGGGCACGGCTATTCGGCCCGCGCGCTTGCGCGGCTTCTTCTGCCGCAGGACTGGCGCGTGATCGGCACCACGCGATCCGAAGACAAGGCCGCACGGCTGATGAACGAAGGTGTGGAGCCGCGCATCTGGCCCGGCGCCGACATGACCCCGGCACTGAACGCCGCAACGCATCTGCTGATCTCGGCCGCTCCGGACGAGAACGGCGATCCCGTGCTGGCCGAATTGCACGACGAGATCGCGCGGCGCGCGGATCAATTCGCATGGGTCGGCTATCTGTCGACCACCGGTGTCTATGGCGACCATCAGGGCGATTGGGTGGACGAGGACACACCTCTCACCCCGGCCACCAAACGCGGGATCGCCCGCATGAAGGCCGAGGCCGACTGGGCCGGTATCGCGGGCCTGCCGCTGCATATCTTCCGGCTGGCGGGCATCTACGGCCCCGGACGCGGGCCCTTTTCCAAGGTGCGCGACGGCACCGCACGGCGCATCATCAAGGAAGGTCAGGTCTTCAGCCGCACCCATGTGGCCGATATCGCCCGCGTGCTGGCCGCCTCGATAGCCAAACCGAACCCCGGTGCCGCCTACAATGTCTGCGATGATGATCCGGCACCGCCACAGGACGTTATCGCCTATGCCGCCGAACTGCTCGGCGTGCCGGTGCCCCCCGCGCAGGACTTCGAGACAGCCGAGATGTCACCGATGGCGCGCAGCTTCTACGCCGAAAGCAAGAAGGTCAGCAACGACCGGATCAAGGACGAGCTTGGGGTCACCCTGCTTTACCCCGACTACCGCAGCGGCCTCAGGGCGCTGCTGGCGCAGGAAATCGGCGCCTGAGCACCCATGCGATGCCGGTGTAGATCAACAGGATCACCAGCGCCGCACCGAAATTCGTCGCGTAGAAAACCGCGCGGTCGGCGAATTCCAGATTGTTGAGAAACGGATAGGGCAACCCGCTTGTCACCGTGCCCGACGGCGAGGTGTTCAACGGCTGCAGAACCAGTTCCGACATCGCCAGAAACGCGCCGATCACACCGAAAAGCCAGCCCACCGCTGGCAGCAATCGGCGAAAGCCGCGATGGATGAAAAGCGCGTCGATCACCTGCAACGCAGGCCCGACGGCATGAAGATACATCTCCAGATGCCAGGCCCCCAGTTGCCCGTCGGGTGTGACCGAGGCGGGATCGGCGAAATAAAGCCGCCAATACAGCATCACCACCATGGTATTGAGCACCGCCGTCATCGCCACGAACCCGTCCCAGCGTTTGACGCTGCGGCCTTCTTCGATGGCCATCATGCGGCTGAACGCGAAGAAGGAACAGAACAGCGCCCAGACCGTCAGGAACCGGAACGGGCCACCGAAGTCGCCCCAGCCGCCGAAGACAAGCATCCGGATGCAATAGCCCGCCGCCAGCAGGAAGGCGATCCAGCGGAAGATCAGTCGCGGTGTCAGGGTCATTGATGGCTCACTCTCTGGGCAAAGCATGTCAAAGATCGCACAAATGCGTCCAGCGAAACCTTACGTCCCCTGCGGCGCTTGTGACGGGCCGCCATTCACGCCATATCAACGTGGGTTCTCTAGACAGGTGCGTGATGACTCTGCGTGAAAAGATCGCCGGCTTTATCGAAACGGATCGCGTGCGGTATTTCATCGTCGGCGTGATCGTCTTCAATGCCATCATTCTCGGGATGGAAACCTCGCCACGGCTGATGGCGGCGGCCGGCCCGCTGATCACGGCGCTTGACCGCATCTGCCTCGGGATCTTCGTGGTCGAGATCCTGCTCAAACTCTTCGCCTTTCGCGGCGGCTTTTTCCGCTCGGGCTGGAATATCTTCGATTTCGTGATCGTCGGCGTGGCACTGGTCCCCGGTAACGGCGGGCTTTCGGTGCTGCGCGCATTGCGCATCCTGCGTGTTCTGCGTGTCATTTCGGTCCTGCCGTCCCTGCGCCGGGTGGTCGAAGGCTTCGTCACCGCCCTGCCGGGCATGGGGTCGGTTTTCCTGCTGATGGGGATCGTCTTCTACATCGGCGCGGTCATGGCGACCAAGCTGTTCGGCAGCGACTTTCCCCAGTGGTTCGGCACGCTGGGGCGGTCCGGCTATTCGCTGTTCCAGATCATGACACTGGAAAGCTGGTCGATGGGCATCGTGCGCCCCGTGATGGAAATCTATCCCTACGCCTGGGCCTTCTTCGTGCCCTTCATCATGGTGACGACCTTCGCCGTGGTGAACCTGCTGGTCGGTCTGATCGTGAATTCGATGCAGGACGCCCACGCCGAAGAAACCAATGCCGCCACCGACAGCTACCGCGACGAGGTGATGCGCAAACTGGACGCGATCGAAAAACGGCTGGAAGAGCGCGAAAAGAACTGAACGCGCGCAGGTCGCGGGCGGTCAGGCCCGCTTTTCCATCACCGCGACACCCAGCACATCCAGCACCTTGGCTTCGATATGCTCGGCATTCATCGCCGCGACATCGTACATCGTGCGCGGGCTGGCCTGATCGATGAAGGTATCGGGCAGCACCATGGACCGGAACTTCAGCCCGTGATCGAAAATGCCTTCGTCGGACAAAAGCTGCGACACATGCGAACCAAAGCCGCCGACCGCGCCTTCTTCCACGGTGATAAGCGCCTCGTGACCGGTCGCCAGCGCAAGGATCATCTCGCGATCCAGCGGCTTGGCGAACCGCGCATCCGCCAGCGTCGGCGTGATACCCCTGGCCTCCAGTGCCTCGCAGGCGTCGACCGCTTCCTGCAAACGGGTGCCGAATGACAGGATCGCCACGCGCGACCCCTCGCGGATGATGCGGCCCTTGCCGATTTCCAGCAGTTCGGGCGTTTCGGGCATCTCGACGCCCACACCTTCGCCGCGGGGAAACCGGAAGGCGATGGGCCCGTCATCATGGGCGGCGGCCGTGGCCACCATGCGCACCAGCTCGGCCTCGTCGGCGGCGGCCATGACGACAAACCCCGGCAGGTTGGCAAGATAGGCGATATCGAACGACCCCGCATGGGTCGCACCATCGGCCCCCACCAGCCCCGCACGGTCGATGGCAAAGCGCACCGGCAAACGCTGGATCGCCACGTCGTGCACCACCTGGTCGTACCCGCGCTGCAGGAACGTCGAATAAAGCGCGCAGAACGGCCGCAGCCCGCCCGCCGCCATCCCCGCGCAGAAGGTGACGGCATGCTGTTCGGCGATGCCGACGTCAAAGCAGCGGCTTGTGAAACGCTCCATGAAGCGCGCCAGACCCGTGCCGTCCGGCATCGCGGCAGTCACCGCACAGATCTTGCTATCCTCGGCGGCCAGCTTGCAAAGCGTGTCGGCGAAAACCGATGTATAGCTGGGCGCGTTACTCGGCGCCTTCGACTGCTTGCCGGTGACGACATTGAACTTCGCGGTGGCGTGCCCCTTGTCGTTGGCGCTCTCGGCGGGGGCATATCCCTTGCCCTTGGTCGTGATCGCATGGATCAGGATCGGCCCGTCCGCCCGCGCCTTGACCGTGCGCAGCACCGCCAGAAGCTGTTCCATGTCGTGCCCGTCGATCGGGCCCACGTAGTCGAAACCCAATTCCTCGAACAGGGTGCCGCCCACGGTCATATGCTTGAGAAGATCCTTCGCACGCCGCGCCCCTTCACGGAACGGCGGAGGCAAGAGCGACACCGCCCCCTTGGCCGCTGCCTTGAATTCCTGGAACGGCGCACCGGCGTAGAGCCGCGACAGATAGGCCGACATCGCGCCGGTGGGCGGCGCGATCGACATCTCGTTGTCGTTGAGGATCACGATCAGCCGCTTGCCCAGATGTCCCGCGTTGTTCATCGCCTCGTAGGCCATGCCCGCCGACATCGCGCCGTCCCCGATGACGGCGATGGCGTCACCGCCCTGACCACCCAGATCGCGCGCGACGGCAAAGCCCAGAGCAGCGGAAATCGACGTGCTGGAATGCGCCGCGCCGAAGGGGTCATAGGGGCTTTCGCTGCGCTTGGTGAAGCCCGACAGCCCGCCTTCCTGCCGCAAGGTCCGGATCCGGTCGCGGCGGCCCGTCAGGATCTTGTGCGGATAGGACTGGTGGCTCACATCCCAGATGATCTTGTCCTTGGGCGCATCGAACACCGCATGCAGCGCCACCGTCATCTCGATCACACCCAGACCGGCCCCCAGATGGCCTCCGGTCTCGGACACGGCGGATATCGTCTCGGCCCGCAGCTCGTCCGCCAGACGCCGCAGGTCGGCATCCGTCAGACCCTTCATGTCATCGGGCGCGCGGACCTTGTCGAGAACGGGGGTATAGGGACGGTCTGACATTCTGACCCTTCTCAGTGCGTGCGCGCGATCACGAACCGCGCGGCTTCCTTCAGTGTTTCGGCATCCTCGCCGTAAGGAGATAGCGCATCGCAGGCATCATCAACCAGCTGGCCCGCGCGGCGCTTTGCCCCGTCGAGGCCCAATAGCGAAACGAACGTCGCTTTGCCAGCCACCCTGTCCTTGCCCACAGCCTTGCCGACCTGCTTTGCGTCACCCGTTTCATCGAGAATGTCATCGGCGATCTGAAAGGCCTGACCCAGGGCCTCGCCGTAGTTGGCCAAAGGCTCGCGCTCGGCCTCGGCCATGCGCGGCCCGACAAGCGCGGACCATGAAATCAGCGCGCCCGTCTTGGCCGCCTGCAACGTCGTGATCTGTTCGAGATCCAGCGGCGTGCCGGCCGTTTCGGCGGCGATATCGGCCGCCTGTCCACCGACCATGCCACGCACGCCCGCCGCATGGGCCAGCGAGACGACAAGGTTCATCCTTGCCCGCGGGCTGCATTCGGCCTGCACCAGCAACTCGAACGCCAGCGCCTGCAACCCGTCGCCCGCCAGCACCGCGGTCGCCTCGTCCCACTTGGCATGCACCGACGGCTGGCCGCGGCGCATCGCATCGTCGTCCATGCAAGGCAGGTCGTCGTGCACCAGCGAATAGGCATGGATGCATTCGATCGCCGCCGCCGCACCGGCCGCCTTGACGGGACTGATGGTGTGCAGACGCGCGCTTTCCAATGCCAGAAACGCCCGTAGCGCCTTGCCGCCCCCGACCGCATAGAGCATCGCCTCGGGCACGCTTCCCTCTGCGGTGCTCAGCGCGAATCCCACCCGGGCCTCTGTCACCTGCGCGGCATGCGACAGGGCGTCCTGCAATGGCCGCCGTTCCTGCGCGGCCAGCCGGAACCCCGCCTCAGCCATCGAGAGGCACCGTCTTTTCGGGCGTGCCATCGGCCCCCAGCGTGATCTTGGCGACCTTTTCCTCGGCCTCCTTCAGCTTGGCCTCGCAGCGCGCCTTCAGCTTGGCCCCGCGCTCGTAAAGCGCGATGCTTTCCTCCAGCGCCACGTCGCCACGTTCGAGCTGGCCCACGACCGACTCCAGTTCCTTGATCGCCTCTTCAAAGCTCATCGCCTCGATATCGCTCATCGCCCTCTTTCCTCCAGAACACCAACATGGGCCGCCGCCGACGCGCCCAGCGCTTCAAGGTCATATCCTCCTTCGAGGCTGGAAACCAGCCGGCCCCCGCAATGGCGGTCGGCCACATCGCACAGCCGTTCGGTGACCCATGCAAAGTCGCCTGTCGCAAGCTCCATGCCCGCCAGCGGGTCCGCGCGATGCGCGTCGAACCCCGCCGAGACGATCACAAGCTCGGGCGCGAAAGCATCCAGACGCGGCAGGATCGCCGATGTGTAGGCCGCGCGAAAACCATCCGATCCGGTACCGCCGGGCAAAGGCACGTTCAGCACATTGCCACAGCCCGTCTCATCCGCCGCACCCGTCCCGGGATAGAGCGGTGACTGGTGGGACGAACAGAACAGGATACGCGGATCGTCCGCCACCAGATCCTGCGTACCGTTGCCGTGGTGGACATCGAAATCGACGATGGCGACACGGGAAAGCCCGTGATGATCCAGCGCGTGCCGCGCACCCACCGCCACGGTACCGAACAGGCAGAACCCCATCGCGGTCTCGCGCTCGGCGTGATGGCCCGGCGGGCGCACGGCGGCGAAGGCATTGGCCGCCTCGCCCCCCAGCACCATATCGACGGCCCGCACGACAGCGCCCGCCGCGCGATAGGCTGCCGCCAACGAGCCGACCGACATATGCGTATCGCCATCCAGCGACCGCCAGCCCGCGTCAGGTGCCGCCGCGCGCACCGCGTCGATGTAGGACTTGGGATGTACCCGCAGCAGATCGCCGTCCGCCACCAAAGGTGCCTTGACGCGCGTCAGGTCCATGCCCGCAAGCGCGTTCAGCACCGCGTCCAGCCGCGCCACCTGTTCGGGGTGTCCCGGCGGCGTCACATGGCCGTAGCAGTCTTCATGAGTGATCAGAGCCGTCGTCATGCAGCCAGAGAAACCCTTTCAGTCCGCAACTACAAGCTTCTCATGTTCGAAAATACCTCCGCCGGAGGCAAAAAACTCTTTTGGAGGAACGCCTACTCCGGCGCCAACATGTATCCCGCGCCGCGCACCGTCTGCAGATAGCGCGGCTGCTTGGGATCGACCTCGATCTTGCGGCGCAGGCGGGTGATCTGCACGTCGACCGCGCGTTCCTGCGTCTGTCCACCCGACCGGCTGAGTTCCTCGACCAGACGTGTGCGTGTCACCGCCTCGCCCGGACAGCCCGAGAAGATGCGCATCAACTGGCTTTCGGTCGCCGTGAGCCGGACCAGCTTTTCACCATGCCACATCTCGCCCCGGGCGATGTCATAGCGCACCGGCCCGAGGTTCAGCACCTTCGGCACCACCACCGCGGGTTCGGCGGCGGGAACGCGGCGCAGGATCGCGTTGATCCGCAGCAGCAGTTCCTTGGGTTCGAAGGGTTTTGCAAGGTAATCGTCCGCCCCCGCCTCGAACCCGGTGATCCGGTCCTCGGTGCCGCCCTTGGCGGTCAGCAACAGGATCGGCGTGTTGATCGTGGCGCGCAGATCGCGGCACAGCGACATGCCGTCCTCGCCCGGCATCATCACGTCCAGCACGATCAGATCGAACTCCAGCCCCGACAGGATGCGCCGGGCATGGGCGGCATCGCGTGCGGTCGAAACCAGAAAACCCGAGCGCATCAGGAACTTCTGCAACAATCCACGGATGCGTTCGTCGTCGTCCACGATCAACAGATGGGCGTCATCACTACTCATTCGGTCCGGTCCTTCATCGCCTCGAAATGCTGGCGTGCATCCTCGTCCATCATCGCCTCGAGCACCTGCCGGAACCCTGCGACGGCCGCCGGACCGGTCGCGCGATACGCCGCCCGCATCCGGTCACGCTGTGCATCCGACAAGGCCCTTTCCAACTGTGCCCCGGAGTCGGTCAGGTAGAGATGCCGCTCTCGCTTGTCCCTGCTGCCGACGCTGCTCTCCACGAAACCGTCTTCGATCAATGTGCGCAACACACGATTGAGAGATTGCTTTGTCACACCAAGGATCGACAGCAGGTTGTTGACCGTGGTGCCGGGGGACCGGTTGATGAAGTGGATCGCCCGGTGATGCGCCCGGCCATAGGACATTTCGGCAAGGATACGATCGGGATCGGCGGTGAACCCGCGATAGGCGAAGAACATCGCCTCGATGCCCTTGCGCAGCTGTTCGTCCGTCAGAAACAGCAGGCTCTGGCCCATCTGCGGTGGCAGTCCATCACTCATGGGTATCCTCCGTCTTGTGACCGCACAATATGTCAGCTTTGTTGACATTCCAAGAATCAACTGGTAGCGAAACGCAGAAAATACGTAATTTTATGTCCGAAACGGACCTAAAATCGTAACAAATGCAAATGGTGACGGAGGCAGCCATGGCTGGCGCATATGATGACAGAGACGGGAAAATCTGGATGGACGGCCAGCTGGTCGACTGGCGCAGCGCCAATGTGCACATCCTGACCCATGCGATGCACTACGCCTCTTCGGTCTTCGAAGGCGAGCGCTGCTACTCCGGCAAGATCTTCAAATCCCGCGAACACTCCGAGCGTCTGATCGCATCCGGCAAGCTGATCGATTTCGACATCCCCTACACCGTCGACCAGATCGAAGCGGCCAAGCAAGCCGCGCTGGACGCCAACGGCCTGAAAGATGCCTACGTCCGCGCGCTCGCATGGCGCGGCGCCGGCGAGGACATGGGCGTCGCCTCCGCCCGCAACCCCGTGCATATGGCTGTCGCGGTCTGGGAATGGGGCAACTACTACGGCGACGCCAAGATGAAGGGCGCCAAGCTCGACATCGCCAAATGGAAGCGCCCCAGCCCCGAAACCGCCCCCTCGCAGGCAAAGGCGGCGGGCCTTTACATGATTGCCACCATGTCCAAACACGCCGCGGAAGCCAAAGGCTGTTCGGACGCGATGATGTTCGACTACCGCGGTTACGTGGCCGAGGCGACGGGCGCCAACATCTTCTTCGTCAAGGACGGCGAGGTTCACACCCCGCTGGCCGACGCCTTTCTCAACGGGCTGACGCGGCAGACCGTCATCGGCATGCTGAAAGACAAGGGGCTCAAGGTCAACGAACGCCACATCATGCCCGAAGAACTGGAAGGCTTCGAGCAATGCTGGCTCACCGGCACCGCGGCCGAAGTCACACCCGTCGGCCAGATCGGCGACTACAATTTCGAGGTCGGCGCCATCACCCGCGACATCGCGCAGGACTACGAAAAGCTGGTACGCAGCTAGGCGCGACCCGGGCGACCGTCGGATAGCACGGCAAAGGGGCGCGGCAGCGCCCCTTTGTCATTCACTGCACCGCTTCCGTGCGCGCAATACGCAGAAACCGCGCCTGCCGATGCGCCGCGTCACGCAGCCGCGTCCGCCGTTGCAGGGCAAGTGTTCCGCGATGGGGCTGCACCTTGTCGCCCTCTGCGACGGCTTTGGCCAGCGCGGTCTCGCGCGGCTTGCGTGATCTGTCGAGTATGTGTTTGCCCATCTCATCCTCCGATCATTTTGGGAGACCAGCATAACACCGATCGGCGGATTTCCGTCAATTATAGCGGATTTGTCTCAAATCGGCGGATAATGGCGGATCATGCCCCGGCATTGGCGCGCCGGATCGAACAACAAAATCCCGATCATGACGAAGGCCGTCAAACTTCGGGCAGGTTTATCACGCAGGTTCACGGCGATTTCACCCGTAGACGATGTACCATGGCCCTTCCCGATAACCGCAATGCTCCCCCCAACCCCAACCGCACACGAATCTCCGATTCCGCGTTCCGGCTGCGCAATCTGCTCAAGAACGCCCCGCAGGACCTATGGCTCGACACGATCCGCCGCGCCCGCGGCGATGCGCACAACGGGTTGATCTACTGGATGCTCAGCCAGCCGCAGTGCGATTTCGCCGTCGCCGCCCATGCCTTCTTTCGCAGCGATCCCGCGCATCATGTCGACAACGCCGAACCGCTGCCCGCGCGCCCGGGGCCGGACAACATCTTCGCCGTGGTCCTCTTCAACTGGGATACCGGCTCGTTCCGCAATCACCGCCTCAGGGTCGAGACGCGCGACGCCGACCCGCGCATGATCAGGCGGCTGAACCAGAAACTGCTGGTGCATGAGGGTGGCAACCTGCCGTTCCGCATTCCCCCGGAGCTGCAAAACCCGAAAGGGGGCCAGCCCGCACAGGTGCCCGCCTATCTTTGCCCCGACAATACCAAGCACATCTGGGCGCTTTATGCCGATGTGGGGCTTGCCGTGCCCGATACGCCGCCGGGCCTGCCGCGCGCCCTCGGTCGGGCCCGCGGCCTTCTGCGCAAGGTCGGCCTCGGGCACTAGGACCCGACGTTACCCGTCGCCTTGCGCTGCTGGGCGCGTTGCAGCCCCAGCCTGCGCTCGCGCCAGATGATCAGGACCCCCGCCGAAATCACGATCGCCGCACCGACCAGCATCGTCACGGTCGGCACTTCGTCGAAGATGAAATACCCGATCAGCAGCGCCAGCAGCATCGACGTATAGTCGAACGGCGCCACAAGCGAGGCATCGGCATAGCGATAGCTCGACGTCAGCAGGATCTGTCCGACCCCGCCCAGCAGACCCGCCATGACCAGCATCAGCGACACCGTCCACCCCGGCATCACCCAGCCCCACGGCAGGGTCAAAAGCGCCATGACCGACGATGTGATGGTGAACCAGAAAACGATCGCCGCCGTCGTCTCGGTCGCCACCATCTTGCGTACGAAGACCTGCGCAAGCGCCGCCATCACCGCACCCATCAGAACCACGACCGCGCCCAATGTCTCCGAGGTGTCCAGCGACGCCCCCACCGACAGGCGCGGCGACAGGACGATCAGCACACCCGCAAGGCCCAGGCCCACGGCCGACAGCCGGAAGGCGCGCACGTTCTCACCCAGAAACATCGCCGCGAAGATGACCACCAGCAGGGGGGCCGCATAGCCGATCGCCGTCACCTCCGGCAACGGCAACAGGCCGAGACCCGTAAAGCCCAACCCCATCGCGCTGGTGCCCACCAGCCCGCGCCAGACATGCCCCATGGGGTTCGCGGTCTTCCAGCCATCACGCAACTCGGACCTGATCGCCAGCCAGCCGATGATGACGGGCAGGGCAAAGAACGACCTGTAGAAAACCGCCTGACCGGGCGGGACTTCGGCGGACGACGCCTTCACGAGGCTCGCCATCACCATGAACATGCAGACCGACAGGATTTTGAAGACGATGCCGCGCAGCGGTTGCATGATGCGCCCCTTTCAGCGCGCACCCTAGGCCTGTCCCGCGCGACGGAAAAGCCCTATTGCGGTGTCACGCGGACCGCGTTGCCGCTGTCGCCGATCACAAGGATCGCCCCGTCGGGCAGCACCTCGACATCGCGCAACCGGCCCAGGTCGCCCAGCAACCGCTCCTCGCCGACGACGCGGCCGTCTTCCAGATCGAGCCTGACCAGCCCGCCCGGGTTCAGCGAGGCGATCAGCAGGTCTCCCTGCCATGGCCCATATGCGCCGTCATAAAACGTCATGCCCGAAGGCGCGATGACCGGATCCCAGTAATAGACCGGTTCGGCGAAACCTTCGGCCCGCGCCGCGCCGTCGCTCACATCCGACCCGCCATAGTTGATGCCGTAGCTGACGACCGGCCATCCGTAATTCATCCCCGCCTGCGGCCGGTTCAACTCGTCCCCGCCGCGCGGGCCGTGCTCGACCGTCCAAAGGTCATTGTCCGCGTCCAGCGCCGCGCCCTGGATATTGCGGTGGCCCAGCGACCAGATCAGGTCGTTGCCGTCACGTCCCACGAAGGGATTGCCCGCAGCCGCGCTGCCATCGCGGTTCACGCGGACGACCTTGCCGTGGGTGCTGGTGATATCCTGCACCAGATCGCCGCTGTCACCCGCGCCGCGATCACCCGTGGTCACCACGACCGTGCCATCGGGCATCGGCACGACGCGCGACCCGAAATGCCGCCCGCCACGCACCGCCGGCGTCTGCACGAAGATATCCGTCACCTCCGTCAGACGCCCGTCGCCCTGCAATTGCCCGCTGGCGGCGGCGGTCACGGTGCCGCCGCTCACATCCTTGGCGTAGGTCCAGAAGACCGTGCGGTCACGCGCGAATTCCGGCGAGACATTCACGTCCAGCAATCCCCCCTGACCGCCCGTGGCGACCTCGGGCAGGCCCCCGATCGGGCCGCTCACGCTGCCGTCGGCATTGATGACACGCATCGTCCCGCCGATCTCGGTGACCAGAAACTGCCCCGATGGCAGGGCGTCGATCCCCCACGGACGATCGAGGCCGGTGGCGAAGACCTCGGTCTCGACGGCAGTGTCCGGCAGGGCGGGTGCGCGGGTCTGGTTCTCGAATGCCGGGGTGAAGGATGCATTGGCGGGCCCCTGGCCCACCTGCGCGCAAGCCGCGACCGGCAGCGTCATCAGGGCGAATATACGAACGAACATGGATCAGTCCTCCTCCAGACGGTTTATAGCCCAGCGCGCTGCATCTGCGACCGCTGCATCGTCATCCTCAAGCAAAGGTGAAAGCACCGCCACCAGCGACGGATCGCCCGCATTGCCGATGGCATAGGCCACGTTGCGCACGAAGCGGTCGCGCCCGATGCGCTTGATGGGCGACCCTGCGAAACGCGCGCGAAACGCCGCATCGTCCAAAGCCGCCAGTTCGGCCAGCGGCGGGGCCAGCAGGTCATCGCGCGCCGCAAGCCGCGCGTCACGCGCCGCGACGGCGAACTTGTTCCACGGGCACACCGCAAGGCAATCATCACAGCCGTAGATGCGATTGCCCATCAGCGGACGCAACGCCACGTCCACGGGGCCCCTGTGCTCGATGGTCAGATAGGAAATGCAACGCCGCGCATCCAGCCGGTAGGGCGCGGGAAAGGCATCCGTGGGGCAGACATCCAGACAGGCGGTGCAGGACCCGCAATGCTCCTGCTCCGCCGCGTCGGGCGGCAGGTCGACGGTGGTGAAGATCGCCCCGAGGAAAACCCAGTTGCCCAGATCGCGCCCCAGCAGATTGGTATGCTTGCCCTGCCAGCCCAGCCCCGCCGCCTGCGCAAGCGGCTTTTCCATGACCGGCGCGGTATCGACGAAGACCTTGATCTCCGCGCCCTCCACCTGCTCGATCAGCCAGCGGCCCACCTTCTTGAGCCGCTTCTTGACCACATCATGGTAATCGCGGTTCTGGGCATAAACACTGATCGCCGCGCGATCGGGCTGGCCCAGCACGGCCATGGGATCATGCGTGGGTGTATAGCTTTCGGCCAGCATCACCACCGACCGCGCAGCGGGCCACAGCGCCGACGGATCGCCGCGCCACCCCATGCGCTCGGCCATCCAGCCCATCTGCCCATGCATCCCCTGATCCACGAAAGCGCGCAACCGCTCCGGCAGCTCCGGTACCGCGTCCGGACGGCACACGCCCATCGCGGCGAACCCCGCCTCAAGCGCGTAGTCCTCAAGGCGGTCTTTCAGACTTCTCATGTTCCCAAATACCTCGGGTGAGCCGCCACCGGCGGCGAGGGCAGAGCCCTAAAAATCGAGATCGGCGTAATGCGCCGCGGGCGTGAACCCCGGCACCTCGTCGGCCAGTACCGACCGGAAGGCGGGCCGCGACTTGATCTTGGCGTACCAGTCCTTGACCGCCTCGTGGCGGTTCCAGTCCACGTCGCTGGTATAGTCGAGGCATGACAGTTGCGCCGCCGCCGAGAAATCGGCCAGCGTCATCTCGTTGCCCGCCAGCCAGCGGCGCTCCTCGAGCAGCAGGGCCATGTAGTCGAGGTGATACTTGATCGCCCGCGCCCCTTCCTTGACGTTGGTGCTGTCGGGATAGCCGCGGCCCATGACCTTGCGGTTGACCCGCTCGCCGGTCAGCTTGGTGGTCACCTCGTGATGGAACTTGTCGTCGAACCAGCCCACCAGCCGCCGCGCCTCGGCCCGGGCGCGCAGATCGCGCGGCAACAGGGCCGGCGTGGGATAGGCCTCTTCGAGGTATTCGCAGATCGCCCCGCTGTCGGCCATGGTCATGCCGTCGATCTTCAGCACCGGCACCTTTCCCGCGGGATTGCGGCGCATGAAATCGGGGTTCTGCTCCCAGTAGCGTTCCTCGACCAACCCGACCTCGATCTTCTTTTCGGCCAGCGACAGGCGCACTTTTCGGCAAAAGGGCGAAAGGGCATAATGATAAAGCGTATTCATCGCGGGTACTCGTCCATCAGGTCCCTCCTCAATGCCGCAGGACGCGGTCCAGATCAATCCGCGGCCGCGTTTTCAAAGCAGTCCGCGCGCCCGTCCGCCGCGATCGTGTCGGCCCCGCTCAGGATCGCCGCCGCGCGATTGCGGGTGAACGTGCTGGGGCTGGACGCCGACCGCGCCTTGGGCGCAGGCAGGATAGCGGCCAGCCGCGCCGCCTGGGTCCGGCTCAGATCGGCGGCATCGACACCGAAGTAATGCCGCGCCGCGGCCTGAACGCCGAAGACACCTTCGTCGAACTCGGCCACGTTCAGGTAAAGCTCCACGATCCGCCGCTTGGACCAGAGCGCCTCGGTCACCGGCGTCCAGACCGCCTCGATCGCCTTGCGCGCCCAACTGCGCCCGTGCCAGAGAAACACATTCTTCACCACCTGCTGTGAAATGGTCGAGGCACCGCCGATCCCGTCATCCATGGCCCGCTGGATCGCGTTCACATCCAGCCCCCAGTGCAGGCAGAAATTCGCATCCTCGGCGGCGACAACCGCACGCGCCATGATCGGGGCGACATCGTCGATCGGAACCCAGTCATGCGCCACCCCGTCAAGCCGCCGGCTTTCAGAGATCATGTAAGGCGTCGTGGGCGGGTTGATGACCGCGTAAAGCGCCGTCCACAGCAGCACGAAGCCCGCAACGCCCAGAACCGACCACATCACGACACGGCGCACCATCCGGCGCACCCGTGCGATCAGCCCGGGCCGGTTTTCCTGTGTCCTGGCGGTTTTTTTCCTGGGGGCCGGCTTTTTTGCAGCCTTCGCCCGCGCTTTGCTCTGCTCTGCCATCAGCGTCCATAAGCCACGGGGCGGGCCGGGCCGTCAACGCCCGCGCCGCAGGGCGGCGCGGGGGCGTGTCTTTTATTCCGCAGGGATCGCGGTCTCCTCGATCCCCAGCGGCTGCGGCAGGTGGACCAGCATCTCTTTGGGGCAAACCTGCAAGAAGTGCAGCTTCTCGGCCTCCCAGTGTTGCAGGATCTCGGCGGCCCGCACGCTGCCGGTCTCGGCGGCGTGCCGCTCTATCAGACCTTTCAACTGGTCCTCCCAGTGCTGCACGGTGACCGGACAGGTCACAAGCGTGTCCATGTTCATCAGCGCCGGGGCCTGCCCTTCGGGATCGTAGAGATAGGCCATTCCACCCGTCATCCCCGCACCGAAGTTGGCCCCGATCTCGCCGAGGATCACCGCGACACCGCCGGTCATGTATTCACAGCCGTTGCTGCCACAGCCCTCGATCACCACTTTCGCACCCGAGTTGCGCACCGCAAAGCGTTCGCCCGCGCGACCCGCGGCGAACAGATAACCGTCCGTCGCACCGTAAAGCACCGTGTTGCCGATGATCGTGTTCTGCGAGGCGACCAGCGGGCTGACCATCGGCGGACGCACGACGATCGTGCCCCCCGACAGCCCCTTGCCGACATAGTCGTTGGCATCCCCCGACACTTCCAGCTTCAGCCCCGGTGCCGCGAAAGCCCCCAGAGACTGGCCGGCCGATCCGCGCAGCTTGACCGTCAGGTGATCGGGTTGCAGCGCATTGCGCATCCCGAACTGCTGCACGATATGGCTCGACGTCCGCGTCCCGATGGTCCGCAGCGTGTTCTGCACCGCGTAATCAAGCTGCATCTTCTCGCCATCGTTGAGGAACCGCGCCGCGTCCTTCACGATCTGCGCATCCAGCGTGTCATCCACCGGATTGCGGGGCTTGTTGCGATCGTAGGTGATGTTCTTGGCCCCATCGACGGTGATCAGCAGCGGGTTGAGGTCCAGATCATCCAGATGCGCCGACCCGCGGCTGACCTGCGTCAGCAGGTCGGCCCGCCCGATGATGTCATCCAGCGACCGCGCCCCGATCGATGCAAGGATTTCTCGCACCTCGGTGGCATAGAAGGTAATCAGGTTGACGACCTTCTCGGCATTGCCGGTGAACTTCTCGCGCAGGGCCTCGTCCTGCGTGCAGACACCCACGGGGCAGGTGTTGGACTGGCACTGACGCACCATGATGCACCCCATCGCGATCAGCGCGGCGGTGCCGATACCGTATTCCTCGGCCCCCATCATCGCGGCCATGACGATATCGCGGCCCGTGCGCAGACCACCATCGGTGCGCAACGTGATGCGTTCGCGCAGGTTGTTCATGGCCAGCACCTGATGCGCCTCGGTCAGGCCCATCTCCCACGGCAGACCGGCATACTTGATCGATGTCGCGGGCGAGGCACCCGTGCCGCCGTTATGACCGGAAATCAAAATAACATCTGCTTTTGCCTTCGCGACCCCCGCGGCGATCGTTCCAACACCTGAACTGCTGACCAGCTTGACCGTCACCTTGCAGCGCGGATTGATCTGCTTGAGGTCGTAGATCAGCTGCGCAAGATCCTCGATGGAATAGATATCGTGGTGCGGCGGCGG
>Ga0207419_1000823_pt1 | contig 25909 bp, 22 predicted proteins | sample ElkSloMetagenome_4_FD_184723 | JGI IMG/M metagenome (GOLD analysis project Ga0207419, IMG submission 184723) | Hot spring microbial communities from Elkhorn Slough, Monterey Bay, USA - MD2A (version 2) | ecosystem: Environmental > Aquatic > Marine > Intertidal zone > Estuary: Microbial mat ... | reverse complement strand
AAAATGATGAATACAATTAGAAACAAAGTACAGTTGATAGGAAATTTGGGCAATGACCCGGACGTAAAACAATTGGAGAGTGGGAAAACCTTGGCTAAGCTGTCGCTGGCTACCAATGATCGATATTACAATCAGAAAGGTGAAAAGATCGAAGATACTCAGTGGCATAATTTGATCGCCTGGGGAAAGACTGCCGAAGTGGCCGAGAAGTACCTTAAAAAAGGTAGTGAAGTGGCGATTGAGGGTAAATTAACCAGTCGTTCTTATGAAGACAAAGAGGGTCAGAAGAAATACATTACCGAAGTGGTAGTGAGTGAGATCCTGATGTTAGGCGCGAAAAATTAGGCCGGTTTATCCATGTTAGGGGTGTCTTGACCGGCACCCCTTTATCTTATCTTGAAGAGTCTCAGAATGCTAGCTATAGTTTGAAAAACATCAAAATTAGCCTACCTTTGTCGCTTGATTCAAGCAAATATTTCATGAGAGATCTTTTTGATAAGTTAAACTCAAATCCAGGTCCGTTAGGACAACACGCTAAAGAAAGTCACGGATACTTTACCTTCCCAAAGCTAGAAGGTGAAATGAACAACCGCATGACTTTCAGAGGAAAGGATGTATTGCAGTGGAGTCTGAATAACTATCTCGGCCTGGGTAATCACCCCGAAATTCGTAAAGCAGACGCGAAAGCCTCAAAAAAATGGGGTCTCGCTTATCCGATGGGCGCAAGAATGATGTCGGGTAACACCCCTCAACACGAAAAACTGGAAAAAGAGCTCGCTGAATTCGTTCACAAACAAGATGCAATTCTTTTGAACTTCGGTTATCAGGGATGCATGTCTTCCATAGACGCCTTAGTTGACCGGAACGATGTGATCGTCTACGATGCAGAATCCCATGCGTGTATCATTGACGGAGTGCGCTTGCATCAGGGTAAACGCTACGTTTACAAGCACAATGATATCGAGAACCTGGTGAAACAACTTGAGCGCGCCACCAAATTAGCAGAAGAACAAAATGGCGCCATCCTAGTGATTACGGAAGGGGTTTTTGGCATGTCTGGTAATCAAGGCAAGATCAAAGAAATCGTTGAGCTGAAGAAGAAATATAATTTCCGGCTATTCGTGGATGATGCACATGGTATTGGTACGATGGGACCAACGGGCGCCGGAACCGGAGAGGCTCAGGGTTGTCAGGATGGTATTGATGTCTATTTCGGCACTTTTGCCAAGTCTTTTGCCAGCATTGGTGCCTTCATCGCAGGAAATGAAAGCATTATCAATTATTTGAGATACAATATGCGCTCTCAAATTTTTGCCAAGTCTTTGCCGATGCCTTTGGTGGTTGGAGCCAGAAAGCGATTAAAGATGATCAAAACCATGCCCGAGCTAAGAGAAAAGCTCTGGGAAGTGGCTCACGGACTGCAAAACGGACTAAAAGAAGCTGGATTTAGCATTGGGACCACCAATACCCAGGTAACTCCGGTTGTACTTCAAGGTGGTTTGGGTGAAGCAACCAATTTGACCTTAGACCTTAGAGAGAATCACGACCTTTTCTGTTCGATCGTAGTGTATCCGGTAATTCCAAAGGGAATGATCATTCTTAGGTTGATCCCTACAGCCATGCATACCATGGAAGACGTAAAATACACCATCGAGACGTTCAAGAAAGTGAAAGGAAAGCTGGAAGCCGGAGAGTATAAATCGGATGAGATAGCTGCAGTTTAAAGCACAGTTTTAAACTAGAGACCAGAGACCAGAAGCTAGATAGAAGATTTGCGATAATTAGCGAAACCTGCCTGCCAGCAGGTCTGCGGGAGAAACACCTTTTGATTGTTTCCCGCTGATCGGGCAGATGCACGCAAATTGGAATTATTGTTTCAACTTAAACTCAGTGCATTTGAAGGATCTTTAACAGATTCTCAATTCCCCATCCGTAATTTGTAATTAATTTCCCTTGCTTAGCTTTTGCAGATCTTCTACCTGATCGGTTTCATCCACGATCTCGTATCCCAGAATGGTTTCTAAGATATCTTCTAGGGTCACCAAGCCGGTTACGCTACCATATTTATCTTCCACCACATACATGTGTTCCCGCTTTTTATAGGTCTTCCTGAAAAACTCAGCGAGACTTTCTTCCTCCTTCACTGCGCTAATTTCCATTTTCAAATTGGACAGTGGTTCACCTCCCCTGCCCTCAACAATGGCCTCGAAGATTGCACTTTTTAAAACGAGTCCGATGATATGTTCTCCATCATCTGCAAATAGAGGAATCCTTGAGAACTGAGAAAAGCGTTCATCTTTGGTTAACTGATTTGGAGTTTCATCACCTCCGGCAGAGAACATCACTTTTCGGGGGGTCATGATGTCTTCGATCTTGTAGGTAGGTAATTGAAGTACGTTTTCGATCACGTCTGATTCAGACTTGTGCAGACTGCCATCTTTAGAAACGGCATAAGTCATCGCCAGCAGATCAGAACGAGTAAGCACCGACTTGTCTTTTTGTTTCTTTAATCCTCTAGTGATCCTTTGACTGATCCATACCAATGGCCCTAAAATGGTGATCAATATCTTCAAGGTAGCTACGGTAAAAGGGGCTAATCCTTTCCAGTTATTGGCGCCAATGGTCTTAGGAATGATCTCTGAAAAGATCAAAATTGCGAGTGTCATCAAGGCGGCGATCACTGACTCCAAGTAAAGGCTAACTCCTAAGAAAGTGATGGCAGTGCCTTCAAATATTACCGCGGCCTGAGCACCTACTCCGATCGCTCCAACCGTGTGCGCGATCGTATTGAGTGTTAGGATTGCCGAAAGCGGTCTGTCGATGTCTCGCTTGAAGTCGTTCAAATCCTCAAAAAGCTGCGGCTTTACTTTCTCTTGTTTTCTAATGTAAGACGGTGTAATGCTGAGTAACACTGCTTCCAAGACAGAACAGAGGAAGGAAAAAGCGATGCTGAGGGTGAAGAAAAGGATGAGTTTTATCATAGATTCCTAAAAGTAGGATTTCTCTGTAGATGTGAAATGTGAAATATGAAATGTGAAAGTTTTTCTGCTGCTTTCATATTTCATATCTCATATTTCATATTTGTATCATTCAAATACCTTCCCAGGATTCAAGATCCCATTAGGATCAAAAACCGCCTTTATATCCTTCTGCAATTTGATTTCCCGTTCGCTAAACATGATGTCCATGAACTCCTTCTGCACCAAGCCGATGCCGTGCTCGCCAGATATGGTACCTCCCAGGTCTTTACAAAGCTGGAAAATATCACGAATGGCTCCTTTAAGGTCTTCATTCCAAGCCTTTTCAGAAAGCTCGCCCTTAAGAATATTCACGTGAAGATTCCCATCACCGGCATGACCGTAACAGACCGATTGAAATCCGTATTTGCTACCAATCTGCTTTACTCCTTTCAGCAAGGCCGGCAACTCAGCTCGTTTTACTACGGTATCTTCCTCCTTGTAAATAGAATTGGCTTTCACAGCTTCTCCCAGGGAGCGACGCAATTTCCATAGCCGGTCTTTTTCGGCTTCTGATTCTGCATAAAGGATCTCACCTACTTCGTATTCGGCGATCAATGCATAAAGTGACTCCGCCTGTTTGGCCAATTCTGCCTCCTCATTTCCATCCAGCTCGATCAATAAATGGGCTTCGACATCGTCTTCAATAGGCACTTCGATCCCTGCCACATATTTCTGAGCGAATTCCAGAGCGTCTCTTTCCATAAATTCCAGTGCAGAAGGCGTGATTCCTTGATGAAAGATCCTGGCCACGATGGCACAGGCATCTTCTGCCCTTTTGAAAGGAGCTAAAAGCAATCGGTTAAGTTTAGGCAGCGGCAGCAAACGCATCACCGCTTTGGTGATGATGCCTAAAGTTCCCTCAGAACCCACCATCAATTGAGTGAGGTTGAGTCCGGTTGCATTCTTCAATACATTGGCGCCGGTCCAGATCACACTGCCGTCTGCAAGCACCACTTCTAAATTTAATACATAATCCTTGGTCACTCCGTACTTTACTGCATGCGGACCACCGCTGCTTTCAGCAAGATTGCCTCCGATGAAACAAGAACCTCTGCTGGCAGGATCAGGTGGATAATACAATCCCTTCTTGGCGACTTCTTCTTGAAAGACCTGAGTGATCATGCCCGGTTCGACCGTGGCCTGAAAATTCGCTTCATCGATATTCAACAAACGATTCAACTTTTCCATAGAGAGGACCACTCCCCCATTTACAGCTAACGCTCCACCACTTAGGCCTGTTCCGGCTCCGCGCACGGTTAAAGGGATCATTTGCTGATTGCAGTAAGCCACTATTTTGGAGATTTCTTCAGTAGAAATGGGAACTAAGACGATCTCAGGCAGAAAATGCAGGTCTTCCGTATAATCATGATCGTATTCTCGCCTTTTATCCTCTTTCAGGAACACCCGATCTCTGGGTAAAACCTCATTGAAATATTGGATATCTGAATCCTCCAATCGCTTGTATTTCTGGGGCTGCATCATCTACCAAAGTTGACCTTTTTCTGTATCTTGGGCAATCATTTTTTCACCAATTCTAATTCATGAGACGAATCGCGCATTACAGTATAGTCATTTTATTAATGTTAACCTTTACGCAGTTTGCAATTGCTCAAAAAGGGAAAGATAAGCAAGAGATCAGCATTGCCGACATCTGGAAAGATGGCACCTTTTCGCAGGAATACGTCAGCGGATTAAGAAGCATGAAGGATGGCATCCACTATACGATTCTGGAGGATGAAGGTCAGGGTAACCAATTGTCGAAATACAGCTTTGAAGACGGCAAATTCGTGGAGACCTTGGTGATGCCTTCTGACGTGGTTTATCAAGGTGAAAAATTGAAAATGCAAGCCTATGAATTTTCTGCTGATGAGAGTAAAGTGTTGATCGCCACAGAAGTGGAACGAATCTACCGCAGATCGTCCAAGGCTTTTTTCTACATCTTGGATCTGCAAACCAAGCAACTAAAGCCCTTAAATACAGAAGAAAAGCAAATGTATGCCGACTTCTCTCCTACGGGGTCAAAAGTAGCCTACGTGCTAAACAACAACCTTTACTATAAGGACCTTGAAAGCGATGAATTGACCCAGATCACCGAAGATGGGGAAAAGAACAAGATCATCAATGGCGCTTCCGATTGGGTATATGAAGAAGAACTATCGCTTTCCCAGGCCTTTGAGTGGTCGCCAGATGGAAATTACATCGCTTTCTATCGCTTCGATGAATCGGAGGTAAAGCTTTGGAATATGAAGATCTATAATGATCTCTATCCTGAACAAGAGCAATTCAAATATCCCAAGGCGGGTGAAAAGAACTCAGAAGTAGAGATCCGCATCTACAATCTAAAAAGAGACAAACACCAAGCTGCCGGTATTGACCCTGATTATGAATACATTACGGGAATCAAATGGAATGAAGGTAGCGGTGAATTGGCAGTGATCAGTAGCAATCGTTTTCAGAATGAGTTGACCATCTCTTTGGTGGATCCCAAGAAATTACGTTCCAGAGTAATCCATACCGAAACTAGCAATACCTACATTGAGATGCCCTTCGATGTTCATTTTTTGAACAATGGTAAAGAATTCATCGTGATGAGTGAGAAAGATGGCTATCGTCATTTTTACCTCTACGAAACCAAGGCGCGTTTAAAGAAACAGATCACTGAAGGTAAGTTTCCGGTCACTGAGTTTTACGGCTTAGATGCCAACGAAAAGTGGTTGTATTATCAAGCCGCTGATCCTAGCCCTTTAGAGCGTCATATCTACAAAGTGAACATCAACACCGGCAAGAAAGTCCAGCTAAGTGAGAGAAATGGCACCAATAGTGCCGATTTCAGCAAATCTTTCGACTATTACCTCAACTACCATACGGCGGCAAATCAGCCTTATTACATCAGCCTAAACAAAAATTCCGGTAAAGAAATCCGAAGCCTGAAAGACAACCGGCAACTACTGAAAAAGCTAGATGAATATGCCATCAGCCAGAAGCAATTCTTTGATTTCACTACCGCAGAAGGGATTGAATTGAATGCCTGGATGATCAAGCCACCCAATTTCGATGAGACCAAGCAGTATCCGGTTTTCATCACTATTTACGGCGGACCGGGCTATCAAACGGTGCAGGATTCCTGGGGAGGGTCGAATTATTTCTGGCATCAGCACCTGGCTCAAAAAGGCTATATCGTAGTTTCAGTAGATATGCGAGGATCGGGTTCCAGAGGGTCCGAATTCAAGAAGATCACCTACAAGCAACTGGGAAAATATGAAACCATTGATCTTATCGAGACCGCCAAATATTTGGCCGGATTAGACTATGTCGATGGCGATCGGATCGGCGTACAAGGATGGAGCTATGGAGGCTATATGTCGTCTTTGGCTATTCTCAAGGGTGCCGCACATTTTAAAGCTGCCATTGCGGTGGCCCCGGTCACTAACTGGCGATTCTACGATTCCATCTATACAGAAAGGTACATGCAAACACCACAGGACAATAGCAGCGGTTATGATGACAATTCACCCATCAATCACGTAGAGAAATTGAAAGGAGATTACCTTCTAATCCACGGAACCGCAGATGATAATGTGCACTTCCAGAATACCGCAGAAATGATCAGCGCCTTGGTAGAAGCCGACAAGCAATTCGATCTCTTCATATACCCCGATAAGAACCATAGCATTTATGGGGGCAATACGCGTTATCACCTCTATAAAAAGATGACCAACTTCTTATTGAAGAATCTATAAGCCGCTGATCATCAATCATTCATTCAGGCCGTAAATATTTACTATTTTAGTCGGCTTTAACACTCATTTTATTAAGCAATATGGAGCAGAGATCAGAGCTGTGGGGGCACCCAAAAGGATTGTACATTTTATTCTTTACCGAATTGTGGGAGCGTTTTTCCTATTATGGCATGCGGGCTATTCTCGTCTTATTCCTAATTTCCAGTGTAACTGGCGACAATCCAGGCTATGGCTGGGAAGAGGGCGATGCGCTTTCGCTTTATGGATGGTATACCATGATGGTTTACGTCGCTTCCATTCCCGGTGGTTGGGTTGCCGATAAATTTTGGGGCGCTAAACGAACCGTGCTGATCGGTGGGATCTTACTTTGTTTTGGACATGGAATTTTGGCCATCGAACAGCTTTGGGCATTTTATATGGGACTTACCCTTATTGTGTTAGGCGTGGGCGGACTAAAACCGAATATATCTACCATGGTTGGTGGATTATATCCGCCGGGAGATGACCGCAGAGATAAGGGCTTTACTATTTTCTACATCGGAATTAATGTGGGCGCCTTCCTTTCTGCGCTGATCGTTGGCTATGTGGGCGAATACATCGGTTGGCATTATGGCTTTGGATTGGCCGGTATTGGTATGCTGCTTGGTCAAGGTGTTTTTATGTGGGGACAAAAATTCTTGAAAGGGGTTGGGGAATCTACCCAAGAATTGGATCCGGTGGAAGCAGAAGCCAAAAAACGCCCTTTAAATAAAGTGGAAAAAGATAGGATGCTGGTGATGGCCCTCTCTTTTCTATTGATCATCGTTTTCTGGGGAGCCTTTGAACAGGCCGGTGGCTTAATGAATATTTATACCAAGCAAAAAACCGATCTGTACCTTGAATTCTTCAATTTTAACGTTCCTGCTTCTTGGTTCCAGTCGGTCAATGCCTTTTTCATCGTGACCCTAGGTGTACCAATTGCCTCATTCTGGTATTGGTGGGGACATAAAAAACGTCGTGAGTCATCCTCTTTGTTCAAAATGGCCATTGGAGTAATCATTATGGGCTGGGGATTCCTCTTCATGAGCGCGGCATCCTTGCAGTTTGAAGCCGAAGGGGCATCTGCCATGTACTGGCTGGTGCTGGCCTATCTATTTCATACCGTTGGAGAGCTTTGTGCATCTCCGGTGGCTCTATCTTTCATTACCAAGCTGGCTCCGCTCAAGTATGCCTCCTTTATGATGGGGGTTTACTTTGCCGCTACCGGTGTAGGTAACAAGGTAGCTGGATTATTGGGGGAATGGTCGGCCTCGGCAGGAGAACTTCAGATCTTCACGGGCATCGCTATTTTCTGTACCATCATTGGAGCTCTGGTGATCGCAATCTTAAAGCCACTGAAAAGATTAACCCATGGCGCTGAAGACATCAAAGACGATACCCATCATGAAGAGCAAGAAGGATTTGAGTTGGCTGATAAAGCGGAGGCTTAAGCCTAGACTGGTCCCTCGATACCCGCCAGCCGTCGGGCAGGCAATCCCGATTAATCGGGATCACTCGGGAACCGAGAAAAGAGATTAAATTTAAATATGAAATGTGAGATATGAGATGTGAAAGCTGTTCTTTGCAGAATACCGGCCCTGCCGAAAGGCAGTTTCGACCTCGGACTAACTCATAACTCTAAGTATTCTTAACTCTTAACTAAACAACATGAGCATCGCATTTTGGATCATGGTAGTCGCCTGGGCATTCGTGCTTATTTGGGTGCCTTTTATCATTTACTCGAATCGTAAGTTGCATCCCAGAGCGCTTTTTGTACTCTTCTTTGCGGAAATGTGGGAGCGATTCTCCTACTATGGAATGCGAGCCTTGCTTACGCTGTACATGGTGCAGGAACTCTTCAAAGAATTGAGTCAGGGCGAAGCCGACTCCAAAGCGTTGAGCATCTATGGATCTTACACCGCCATGGTTTATCTGTTTCCCGTTGCCGGAGGGATATTGGCCGATAAGGTATTGGGATTTAGAAAAGCCATTCTTTTCGGTGGTCTATTGATGATGGCCGGCCACTTCTCGCTGGCCCTTGAAGGGATGGTATTTAGTGGGAACATGCCCCTCTTCTTCCTTTCGCTGGCCTTTATCATCGTGGGTAATGGTTTCTTCAAACCGAATATTTCTTCTTTCCTGGGTGATTTCTATGCCCTGAACGACAGTCGCAAAGACGGCGCTTTCACCATATTTTACATGGGGGTCAATATCGGTGCCTTACTTTCTATCGTCACCTGCGGATACGTAGGCCAGGAGATCTCCTGGCATTACGGTTTTGGGTTGGCCGGAATTGGCATGCTGTTGGGACTCTTAGTGTTTTGGCTCTACGGGCCAAAATCCATGGGCAAGAAAGGAATGGATCCGGCAGCGCTCGAAGATTTCCCCGAAGTGCAAGAGACAGAGTCCATCAAACTTCTGGAAGGTTCATCTGAAAACCGTTTAGCAGCCTTAAAAAAAGAAGCAGAAGCCTGGGTATCAAAAACCACGGCCTCCATTAAAAAGAACCAAGTGATCACCTATATCGTGACCCTGCTTTTTATCCCAATTTGTTCGCTCTTTCTCGACTTTGGTGATGCGGTTGCGGTAGCCTTGATCATATTGAGTTTGGCTATACTCGGTTACTTGCTTTACGTGGCTTTCAAAGAAGATAAAGTGAGCGGACAGCGGCTTTTTGTAGTGGTTGTGCTCTTCGTTTTTCACTCCATTTTCTGGGCGCTTTTCGAGCAGGCTGGTGGTTCGATTACCCTTTTCACCGAACGTAATATCGATCGCGTAGTCCTTGGCTCTGAAATTCCGGCATCCATCTTTCAGTTCTTCAATGCCTTCTTTATCATGACCCTGGCTCCGGTTTTCTCTTGGATGTGGATCAAGCTTCGCAAATCGGGCAAAGAGCCTTCTACTCCAATGAAATTCGTCTTGGGGCTAGCTCAATTGGCCTTGGGCTTTGCCTTTATCGTATTGGGATCGGAGCTTTTCGCGGATTCCGGAATGGTGCCTTTGATCTTTTTGGTGTTCATGTACCTCTTCCATACCATGGGTGAGTTAAGCTTATCTCCCGTAGGACTATCAATGATCACTAAGCTATCGCCTAAGCGTATGGTGGGTTTTGTGATGGGTGTTTGGTTTCTATCCATATCCCTGGCCAATAAACTGGCCGGGATGATAGGCGAGTTAACCGCATCCCAAGACTTGGGCGACTCCCCTAGTCCGGCAGAAACCCTAGAGGTGTATTCCTCTACTTATCTGATCTGGGGAGTAGCCGTAGTTGGCGGTGCCGCTCTAATCCTGATCTTCCTCGTGCCAACCTTGAGAAGGTGGATGAACGGCATCCACTAATTAATGTGGCAGCTTATCTTTTAGTAAACCGTATAGGAATGTTCCGGCTATGGCCGAAAAGAGTACGATGAGGATGGGATAATACCCAGCACCTAAAAGCACAAATAGTGGCCCTGGACACGCGCCGGCTAGTCCCCAACCCAGACCGAAGAGTATACCTCCGATCAGGTAACGACTGACTGACTTTTCCTTGTTATTGATAATGATCGGGACACCATAAAAGGATTTTAATCCGAATCTTTTAATGGATTGGATCACGATCACACCAAGGATCACCGCCGCGCCAATGATTCCATACATATGGAAACTCGCAAAGTTGAACATCTCATAAATTCTGAACCAGGAAGCAGCTTCGGACTTGAACAATACAACTCCGAAGAACACTCCAATCAATAAATACCACACTCCTCTCATCGTTCTAATGTTTTTTTATGAAAATATAAACGGGAATAACAGATGAACCATGATCAATCCACCAATGAAAAAACCGATAACTGCCACCAAAGATGGTAGTTGCAGAGCGCTAAGGCCTGAGATTGCGTGACCTGAGGTGCAACCGCCGGCATAGCGACTTCCGAAGCCGATCAATAATCCGGCAACGATCAAAATACCAATCACAAAAGGGTCCGACATGGCCTCCTTTCCAAATAGTTCGGCTGGTAGGTAGTTTTGATTCGCACTTTCGAATCCGAGTTCATTTAACTTCAACACGACCTCTTCTTCAACATGGACCGGATTCTCTTTGGTAAGCAGGTTTGCCCCGATAAATCCACCGATCAGCACGCCTAAAGCAACGGTAAGGTTCCAGCGGTATTCCTTCCAGTCGATATCAAAGAAATTCGCCTTTTTCCCCGCCCCGCAAATGGTACAAAGGGTTCTAAGGTTCGACGACATTCCAAATCGTTTCCCCATCATCAAAAGGAGAAACATCGTTAAAGCAATCAAGGGTCCCGATACATACCAGGGCCAGGTGCCATAAATATCCATAGCTAAATATTTTGAAAAGGATCCCTTTCTGACAGCATCAGATCAGGATCCTTAATATGAATGAATTGATTATGCGGTCTCTTCGGTAGAGCTCGCCGTTTGTATTCCTTCGGTCTGCTTGAGTTGGTCGAAACCACCCTCAATATTGACCAAATTGTGAATGCCTCTGCTTTTCAAGATAGAAGAAGCGATCACAGATCGATAGCCGCCCGCGCAATGCACGTAAAAATTATCATTTGAAGGAAATTCTGCCAAATGATCATTTAAATAATCCAAAGGGGTATTTTCAGCTTCTTTCAAATGATTGGCCTGATACTCACTGTATTTCCTTACGTCATACACAGGAAGCTTAGCACTGGCAGTGCGATCGGCAAACTCTTCAGAAGAGATCGAATCGATAGAATCAATCTCTTTACCAGCTGATTTCCAGGCCTCTACTCCGCCTTTCAAATAGCCCAAGGTCTTGTCGAAACCGACCCTTGAAAGCCGGGTTACCGCTTCTTTTTCCTTTCCTTCTGGCGTTACCAATAGGATTGGCTGCTCAGTATCTTTGATCATGGCACCTACCCATGGAGCAAAGGTACCCTCAAGACCGATGAAGATAGACCGTGGCACATGAGCCTTAACGAATTCGTCATGGTGCCTTACGTCCAGAACGATGGCGCCAGTTTCATTGGCTGCCGTTTCAAAGGCATCCGGACTCATGGCGGTTTCCCCTCTCTCCAACACCTCGTCTATGTTTTCATAGCCCTCTTTGTTCATCTTTACGTTCAAGGGGAAGTAGGCTGGCGGTGGCATCAATCCATCAGTGACCTCTTTAACGAACTGCTCCTTAGACATCTCTCTTAAAGCATAATTGCTTGCCTTTTGATTGCCTAAAGTATCTACCGTTTCTTTACTCATGTTCTTACCACAAGCAGACCCGGCTCCATGCGCAGGATAAACAATCAACTCATCCGACAAAGGCATGATCTTGCTTCGTAAGCTATCGTAAAGCAAGCCTGCCAGGTCTTCTTGGGTCATGCTAGCTGCTTTTTGAGCCAGATCCGGTCTACCCACGTCGCCTAGAAATAAGGTGTCTCCGGTAAAGATGGCGTGATCATTACCCGATTCATCTCTCAAGAGATAAGTAGAGCTCTCCATGGTATGTCCCGGAGTGTGAAGCACCTTAATGGATACTTTCCCAAGCTTGAATTCCTGTTCATCCTCCGCTATAATGGCATCAAAGGAGGGATTTGCGGTTGGACCATAAATGATTTTGGCACCGGTCTTTTCTGCCAAGCTTAAATGGCCTGACACAAAATCGGCATGAAAGTGCGTTTCAAAAATGTATTTGATCTTCGCACCGTTTTCCTCTGCTTTTGTAATGTAAGGGTCAACCTCTCTTAATGGGTCAACAATGGCGACTTCGCCTTCACTTTCAATGTAGTAAGCTCCTTGAGCTAAACATCCGGTATAAATTTGTTCTATTTTCATGATTCTCGTTTATTTATTTCTTCTTTCTATTTTATCGTATTCTGTTTTTTTAATTCTTATTTAGTGTGGGCCGAGTCCGAGGACCGAGGCCGGCTCTAGGATTCGAAATGCCGCCGTGCTTAAAGCGGATGGTCTTGATCGCCTGCAATCCAAATTTCGGACTTTCGCATTTCACATTCTATTTTCCCGCTGATCTCGCTGATTTACGCAGATCTTAAATCCAGCCCCCGACTTCCAGCTTCCAGCCTCCAAATGTCTTTTCTCTTTCTCTTTTTCTCCTTTTCTCTTTTTCTCCTTTTCTTTTTTTCTCTTTTTTTCTTTTTCTCTTTTTCTCTTTTTCTCTTTTTCTCTTTTTCTCTTTTACCTAAGCTATTTCTTTATACATGATAAACACCGCCATCACCAACACAAAATATCCAAAGGCCTTTTTTAATTTATTTCCTTCAATCCACTTGTTGAGATAGATTCCCAAGAATATTCCAATAATGGAAAAAGCGGAAAACTTAAGGAGGAACAGCCACTCGATCTGCAGGTTTTCTACATCACCGATAAATCCAATCAGTGATTTAACCGCAATGATCAACAGAGAAGTAGCCACTGCCTTTTTCATGGGCAAACCTGCTAAAAGCACCAGCGCCGGTATGATCAAAAATCCACCGCCCGCGCCTACGATTCCGGTCAATAAGCCTACTCCGGCTCCTTCTAAGACTACCCAAAAAGCTTTCCCTTTTACGGCTTTCTTTTCTTTAGCCTCTTCTTTTTTGTCTTTGATCATGGAAAATGCAGCCAACAACATGATGATCGCAAAGAATACCATGATCCCAAAGCTTTTGCTCACCTCAAAGTCTCCAAGGGCAAAAAGCGTTTCCGGCAATGCCGGCATGATGAATTTTCGAGCAAGGTAGACGGCAATAAAGGCAGGAATAGAAAATGTAACCGCCACTTTATAGTCGATCAAACCCTTGCTTGAATTCCGAACTGCTCCGGTAAGTGCGGTTAAACCAACTACGAAAAGTGAGTAAGCCGTCGCTTGCATCGGGTCGATGTCTAAAAGATACACGAAGACCGGCACAGTAAGAATGGATCCACCACCTCCGATCAGGCCGAGGACGACTCCTATCACTAACGCACTTATGTAACCCACTACTTCCATTTTCTTTCAGTGCAAAAGTAGCGAGCAGCTTTACGTTTAAAGGTAACTTGAGTTACACTGCCTGATAATAGATACGATTGCGTTCTAATTTAAGCAATCCTTCATTTTCTAGCGATTTCAACAATCTTGAAATAACCACACGTGATGAATTCAAAGCTCTGGCAATTTCTTTGTGGGTTTTTCTAATCTCCCCACTATCATTCAGACTGGCTTCTTGCTTGAGGTATTCCAGCAGGCGTTCATCCAATTTTTTAAAGGCAATGTTGTCGATGGTGTGGATCAATTCCATCATTCGATGATGATATGACTCCAATACATAACTCCTCCAACTGTCGTACTTTCGACTCCATTCTTCCATCCTTTCAATGGGGATGAACAAGATCCGGCTATCCTTTTCTGCTTCAGCCTCTATTTCTGATCGTTTTTGACCCAAGCAACAGTTCAAGGTCATGGCGCAGGTTTCCCCTTCGCCTAAGTAATACATAAAGAGCTCTTCGCCTTGCTCATCGATCCGATAAACTCGGATCAAGCCGTGAATCAGTATCGGTATACTGCGAATGAGATGCCCGGCCTGGACAATGGTTTCTCCCGCTTTGAAGTCGCGAAAATTACCTTCCTTCTGAATCTCTTGCATCAATTCGGTTTCGAAACCCAAAGAAAAGCTGGCATTGGTATCTGCGGTCATATAAAAATGAATCTATGATTAAATCTCCTTAGTTTTATAAATCGATAAAATGATATTGAAAAATCACTTATTTTTAATCAATTTGGTAGCTCAAAATTAACCATATGAAACGCATTGTTATCCCCACCGACTTTTCTGATAACTCTATTCATGCCATCGATTTTGCCGTGAATACACTAGGTGATGAAGATTGCGTGTTTACGGTTTTGCATGTGTATCAAATTCCTCAAGGAGGTCAAAGTGGGCTGTTTTATTTGCTGGAAGAAATGCAAAAACAGGCCACTTCTGACATGGAAGACCTGATGAAGAAGTTAGCCAATCGATTTACCCATCAGCCAAAAATCGAATCGAAGGTCTTACAGGGTGACCTCTCTGATCAAACCAATGCGTATGCAAAAGAAGTCGGCGCAGATTGTGTGGTGATGGGCACCAAAGGCGCTACCGGTTTAAAAGAAGTACTGATCGGCAGCAATGCCGTTAAACTCATGGGGTCTTTAAAATTGCCCATGTATGCCATACCTGCAGAGCTCGAAACAAGAAGTATCAAAGAAGTAATGGTGGCCTACGACGGACAGGAGCCAATTGAATCGGTTGCTCAATCGGTGATCTTCTATCCAAAAAAACATCAACTCCCACTTACCTTTTTCCATGTAAAGACCAAAGATGGAAAGGAGGTTGAAAATTGGACCCAGATAAAGGATGCCTTCAATGTGGTAAATCCAGAGTTGGTCGAGATCGAAGCAGAGGAGTTTGAAGAAGGTCTTGAAAAGATCACTGCTGGAAAAGAGGCCCTTTTGGTGTTAATCCGCCATAAAAAATCCTTTTGGGAACGGCTTTTCAACATCAGCGACAGTCGAAAAGCCCTTATGCACGCCAAGCTTCCCGTCTTGGTGATCCCTGAATAATTTCATCGCTAAAACCAAGTTAAGATGGGCATGCCAACGCATTTATTGCCGAAAAATGAAGCCAAACGAATGGATTCCTTACGTTCGTATGGTATCCTGGATAGCGATTATGAGGAGAGTTTTGAAGCCATTACCGATCTGGCAAAAGGCATCAATGATTGTCCGGTGGCCCTGATCTCTATATTGGATAAGGAGAGACAATGGTTTAAGTCGCATAAAGGTACGTCCATAAGAGAATCGAACCGAAAGGATTCCTTTTGCACCCATGCAATCCTCAATCCTGAAGCACCCCTGATCATTGAAGATGCTGAGCTCGACGAACGTTTTAAAGACAGTCCCTTGGTAGTGCAGGAGCCAAAATTCCGCTCCTATCTTGGCATCCCTTTGGTCAACAAGGAGCAAATGGCCTTAGGTAGTCTTTGCATACTCGACTTTAAGCCAAGAAAATTTGAAAAGGAGACGGTAGAAAAGATGCAATTGCTCAGTGTGATCACCATCGATTTATTGGAAAACTATCGCCGAAACCGAATGATCAAAGACTTGATTACCGACATGGATGGGCAGAAGGAACGCCTAAATCAATTTGCTGCAAAAGCTGCACACGATCTTAAAGGACCGGTAAGAAGTATCCAACAACTGATCGACCTGCTTGGGGCTAAGATCGAATCGGGCGACTCAGAAAAGGCCAAAGAGATCATGTCCATGATCAAAGATCAGGCAAGCGGCGCCACTGAAATAGTGGATAGCTCACTGGGAATGGCCCGAAATGTGGACCGCTTAAAAACCAAGAAGGGCGAAATGGTGGAACTGAAAGAAGTGATTGACGAAATCGAGAGCATCCTCAGATATCAATACGATCGCCCCTTTAAGTTGGCCTTCGAAGCGCGCGACTTTAGTTTTCGTGGCCACAAAATGGCATACAAAAGGATCTTGCTAAACATATTTAGCAATTCGATCAAGCACTCCGACAAAGAAGAGGTGTTCATCGAACTGATTCCGGAATTAACCGAAGGTCATGTCAAGCTGCAGATCGATGATAATGGTCCGGGAATCGCCAGACACTTAAGGGCGAATCTTTTCGAACTATACACCACTGGGAAAGGAAAGAAAAGTACGAGTGGGATAGGGCTCAATACTGTGAAAGGCTTGGTAGATCGGATGAATGGAGAGGTAGAAATATCCACCAATCAGATCAAGGGGGCTCGCTTTACTTTGCGGGTTCCACTCGCTAACTAACCGTTTGCCCTTCCGACTTAAATTGAAGCTCAAACAGCTTTCGATAATGCCCGTTCAAGTCGAGAAGCTCTTGATGCGTCCCTGACTCAATGATCCTCCCTTTCTCTAATACAACGATCTTATCCGCATTTTGTATGGTTGAAAGTCGGTGGGCAATTACGATCGATGTTCTTCCTTCAGTTAAGACCTCCGTGGCTTTCTGGATCAAGAGCTCAGACTCCGTATCGATGGAAGAAGTGGCTTCATCCAGGATGAGGATGCTTGGCTTATGCACATAGGCCCGAATGAATGCGATGAGCTGCCTTTGCCCAACCGAAAGCATTCCTCCCCTTTCTTTTACGTCGTAATGATACGCACCCGGTAATTTAGCAATGAAATCATGGGCTCCTACTTTCTTTGCGGCTTCGATCACCTCGGCTTCACTAATTTGCGAGCTGTTTAAGGTGATGTTATTATGGATGGTGTCTGAAAAAAGGAAGACATCCTGTAAAACCAGGGCCATATTCTGCCTGAGGTTACTCAGATCATACTCTCGAATCGATTTGCCGTCTACCAAGATGTCTCCCTTCTGAAACTCGTAAAATCTACCCAAGAGATTGATGGTCGACGTCTTTCCAGATCCCGTAGCTCCTACGAAAGCAATGGTCTCCCCTGCTTTCACTTCAAAATTCAGATCTCTTAGAACGAATTCGTCGTCTACGTAGGCAAAACTGACTTCTTTAAATTGAATATCGCCCTGTAGCTGCGCTTTGGTGTATTCGCCTTGATCTTCGATGGTGCTCTTGGTATCCAGCACTTTAAAGACTCTTTCTGAGCTCACCATACCCATCTGTAAAGTATTGAATCGATCAGCGAGTTGACGAATCGGACGATACAACATGTAGATGTATAGGATGAAGGCGTTCAATACCCCTAGGGTAGTATAACCTGAGATTACACTTTTCGTGCCCCACCAAACCAGCAGCGCAAGAGAACCGGCCGATAGTAATTCCACCACCGGGAAGAATATGGAGTAGGCCCAAACTGTTCGAATGTGCGCGTTGCGGTGCAATTTGTTCATCTTCTCAAATCGGCTCCGTTCTACTTTTTCTCTATTGAAGACCTGAATGATCTTTATTCCGGTAACCCGTTCCTGCACAAATGCATTCAAACGAGAGACCTGGGTGCGCACTTCTTGAAAAGCTTTCTTGATCACCTTTTTGAAGATCATGGTGGCGATGATCAAAATTGGAATAGGAATGAGACTGATCAAAGTCAATAACCAATCTGTATAGAGCATGAAGCTAATCACCGCAATGAGCTTAAGGATGTCGCCAAAGATTACCAGGATCCCTTGGGAAAAGATATTGGAAATGGTTTCAATATCAGAAACGGCACGAGTCACCAAGGTGCCAATCGCAGTTTTGTCAAAATAAGCCAATCGAAAGGATAGAATATGTTCGTAAAGCTGCACCCTGAGGTCCTTGATAATGGTTTGACCCAACCAGTTTGCCAGATAGGTTTGATAGAATTGCACAATGGCCTCGATGATCAATACGCCGATCAGGAACATGATCATCCGCAGAACGCCGTCGGCATCACTCTCAGCTACTTCCACATCAATGGTCTTTTGGATCAGCCAGGGCCTCACCGGAGCAAGTACGGCCAAGATCACCACCAACAAACCACAGATGTAGAAAGTGATCTTATAAGGCCCCACGTACCTCATCACCCTCTTCAAAAGGGCGGTATCCCAAGCCTTACCACTTACTTCACTCATTCGGCAAATTTATTCAAATAAACCCCTCTTCAGGATATTGGATGTGATGTAAAAAAAGACCTTCCGCAGGCACAGAGAAACCTGCTTTACTTCTATCTTTTGTGGAAATAAGTTCTGCAATCGATTCAGGCGTCCGCTTTCCCTGTCCAAGATCGATCAGGGTGCCCACTATTGCCCTTACCATATTGCGCAAGAATCGATTGGCAGTGATCTGAAAGCAAATCGATGATTGGCTCATTTGTATCCATTTAGCGGCGGTCACCTCACAATCGTTAGTATAAGTCTGGGTATGCGACTTGCTAAAGCACGAAAAGTCCTTTTTACCTATCAAATTTCTAGCGCCCTGATTCATCAGCTCAAGGTCCAGCTCTGGACGAAAGAAATAAGAAAGTCCGTTGAGGAATGGATCTTTTTTCTGGTGGATAAAGTACTGATAACTTCGGCTTTGAGCGGAGAATCGCGCATGCATATCATCTTGTACCCTTCTGATTCGCTGCAGCGCAATATCTTGAGGTAAGATCGCATTCAACCTAAAGCAAGTTGCTGTGGGCTCAAGTTCCTGATCAAAATCAAAATGAAAGACCATGTGGTGGGCATGCACCCCGGTGTCTGTCCGGCCGGCACCCGTAATTTCGATCGTACGAGAAAGAAGCGTACTGAGTGCCTGTTCGATCTCTGCTTGAATACTGTGCGCATTCTCTTGTTTTTGCCAACCGTGGTAAGCTGCACCTCGAAAACTTAGCTCTACAAAGTACCTCATCCCGCAATTAAAAGTCGGCCAATTTATCCACCTGTTGCTTCAGTAAGTCTAAAGTGGGTTGATGAATAATCCGTTCGTGTTCGAGCAAGTCGCTCAATTGAGAAATCGGTAACTTCTGAGGCATTACGGTTACTTGCAGATAGTTGAGGATGTCACTGAGGTGATCCATTCCTCTTAAATTCCCTGCTCTGCCGGCTGAAACACCAATCAATGCAGCCCTTTTCCCTTGATAGTGCTTGGGGTGAACCGCATCAATGAATAATTTTAGGATGCCCGGAAAACTGCCATTGTATTCCGGGACGATAAATAAGAACTTTTCAACATTTTTGAAATACCGCTCTGCGTAGTCGGCAAATACGGAAGTTTCATATTCGTATACCGATTGAAGCGATAATTCTTCAGGCAGGGAATCCAACTCTAACAGTTGCGTATCCAACCCTTTCTCCCTGATCAATTGAAGGCAATGAGTGGCAAAAATCGAGGTGTAATTTCCTTGTCGGTTACTTGCAGAAACGATAGTGATCATGTTGGTGTTAACAGAATTTTGTTCAAAAAAGGACCACACAATAGGCGGTCAGGCGTGCGATAAAATGTACTTTTAACTGTTCGAGATCTCCGTTCTTAAGATGACAAAGGAACGGATTTATCACTAGCCAAACATATATTTCATGCTTTGGTTTATCAGCGATTACGGTTAATCGTGAATCCAAAAGAAAGACTTAAATTCGTACAGATGGGGAAAATCATATCGGTAGCTAATCAGAAAGGTGGAGTGGGCAAAACCACAACGGCCATTAATCTTGCAGCCGCATTGGGTGTGCTAGAGAGGAAGGTGTTATTGGTAGACGCCGACCCACAGGCGAATGCCACTTCTGGAGTGGGAATGGATCCCAGAAATGTGAAGACCAGTATCTACGAATGCATCATCAACGAGATCGAACCAAAGGATATCATCCTGGAAACCAACTCGCCCAATGTGCATCTGCTTCCGGCGCACATTGACCTGGTAGGTGCTGAGATCGAAATGATCTCGCTTCCAAGCCGAGAAAAAATGATGCGAGTGGCTTTGAGTAAGGTGAAAGACGAATATGATTTCATCATTATCGATTGTTCGCCTTCCTTGGGTTTGATCACCTTGAATGCACTCACTGCTTCTGATTCTGTGATCATACCGGTTCAATGCGAGTATTTTGCCTTGGAAGGTTTAGGTAAATTATTGAATACCATTAAGATCGTGCAATCCAGACTGAATCCTGAGCTTAGTATTGAGGGACTTTTGCTCACCATGTTCGATATCAGATTACGCCTGTCGAACCAAGTGGTTGAAGAGGTAAAGACCCACTTTCAGCAAATGGTATTCGATACCATCATCCAAAGGAATACGAAACTTGGAGAAGCACCCAGCTACGGAGAGACCATTATCATGCATGATGCAAGTTGTAAGGGAGCCGTAAACTATTTAAATCTGGCCAGAGAGATTCTTCAAAAGAATGACCTCACCAAATTTAAGAATGCCGAGAAGGAAATTGATTTAGAAGAACAATGAAAAAACCAGCACTGGGAAGAGGCTTAAGCGCATTACTAGAAGACGAAAAAACAGATCCTACTAGCAAAGGTAGCGAGGTCGGTAAAGGAAAAACCGTGGGTTCGATCGCCGAGGTGAAGATCAAGAACATCGAAGCCAACCCTTTTCAACCAAGAACTCATTTTGAAGAGGAGGAATTGAATGAATTGGCTCAATCGATCAAAGAGTTGGGAATCATTCAGCCCGTTACCCTTAGAAAGCTGGGATACGACAAATATCAACTGATCTCTGGAGAACGAAGATTTAGAGCCTCACAATTGGCAGGCTTAGAAGTGATCCCGGCCTACATTAGAGTGGCAAACGATCAGAGCATGCTAGAGATGGCTTTGGTTGAGAATATCCAACGCAGCAGCCTGGATGCACTAGAAGTGGCGATCAGCTACCAAAGACTGATTGATGAGTGTAAGCTGACCCAAGAAGAATTGAGCAAACGGGTGGGTAAGAAAAGAAGTACCATTACCAATTACCTGAGGTTGCTAAAACTTCCTGCCGAAGTGCAAGCCGGAATCAGAGAACGACTGATTGCCATGGGACATGCCAGAGCCTTAGTCAACATTGAAGACCCCAAAGCCCAGATTCAGGTATTTAAAAGGATCATCAATGAACAACTATCGGTGCGAAAGGTCGAAGAGATCAGTCGTCAGTTAAAGAGTCAAGACGCAGCAGCGAAAGGACCTGGCAAAAAAGCATTGCCCTTGTCGCTTACCGATAAAAAGTTGAAGTCCGAATTGACATCCATTTTACAGGTGGATGTGAAATTCCAGCGCAGTGATGTAGATAAAGGTAAAATCGTGATCCCTTTTGAGTCAGAAGAGGAACTTAGCCATATTTTAGACTCCCTGAAGAGTTAGACCCTCATGATGAGATTTCTGCTTTTAGCGGCCTTAAGCGGCATGTTATTTTTCAATGCGCAAGCGCAGGATACCACTTACATCGATTCCGTCCCCCCGCATTCACCGGCTAAAGCTACCCTGCTCTCACTTGCCTTGCCGGGGGCCGGACAAGCTTACAATAAAAAATATTGGAAGATTCCCATCGTTTATGCCGCGATCGGTTCGGCTTTTTACTTTGCCAGAAGACAAGAACGTTCGTTCAGTGAATTTAAAGATGCTTACTTGGCCAGGGTCGATGATGACCCGAATACCATCGATGATACCTACCAAAATGTATATTCCAACGAGAATTTACTTTCCTTGATCGACTTTCACCGTGAAAACAGAGACTTGCTCTATGTGCTTACTGTAGTAGCCTACGTACTTAATGTAGTAGACGCCGCTGTGGATGCTCATCTTTATTATTTTGATGTAAGCGACGACCTCTCTGCGAACATTCGACCCAACTTTCAATTTGAACCTCTACAGAATCAAATGATCCCCTCGCTTACGCTCTCGTTAAAATTTGGTAAAAAGGCTCCCCGGTCGTCCTTTTAGACCGATTATCTAGATGGATAAAATTACCTTTGACGCCTACAATTGATATGAAGATCGCATTATTAGGTTACGGAAAAATGGGTAAGGCTATTGAGGCCATTGCCGTTGAAAGAGGCCATGAGATCTGTTTAAAGGTCGACAAAGAAAATGCCAACTCCTTCAACAATGAGGCACTTGCACTGTGTGAGGTAGCTATCGAATTTAGCCAACCTGAGTCTGCGGTGGATAACATCAATCGCTGCATAGAAGCAGGAGTGCCGGTGGTAGTTGGAACCACGGGATGGTACCACCACTACGAATCGGTTTGTGAGACGGTAAAGCGATCTAAAACAGCATTGTTAGCTGCCACCAATTTTAGTATTGGCGTGAATATCTTCTTTGCACTGAATCGCAAGTTAGCCCAATTAATGGCAGGGCAAAAAGAGTATCAAGCCGGCATGGAAGAAATTCACCACTTGCAAAAGCTCGATAGTCCTTCGGGAACAGCCATAACCCTTGCTGAAGACCTGATCGACCAGCATCCGCAATATGCAGACTGGATCAATAAGCCTAGCGAAGACAGTAGGCTCTTATCGATCATCTCAGAAAGGAAAGCAGGCGTTCCCGGCACGCATAGCGTGCGTTATGAATCGGATATTGATTACTTGGAAATCACGCACACGGCGAAAAGTCGAAAAGGTTTCGCCATGGGCGCCCTCTTAGCTGCAGAATTTATCTACCAAAAAGAAGGAGTTTTTCAAATGAAAGACCTTTTAAATATTTGAACATGGATCTATTAGTCATCATCCTTAGTGGATATTTTATCCTCTCTCATATCGGCCTCTATTTGATCTTTCAAAAAGCCGGTCTTGCGGGCTGGAAGATCCTGGTTCCTTTTTACGGGATTTATACAGCGGTAAAACTGATCAGAAGGCCCATCTGGTGGTTTATCGTCTATTATATTCCTTTTGTGGGTTTCATCTCTTGGGTGGGAATCATTGTAGAGCTACTTAAACACATGGGCATCGTTGGCTTTGGTCAGCATGTATTGGCAGTGGTTGCAGCACCATTTTACCTCACCTACGTGGGAATTAAGCCCGAATATGAATGGAAAGGTTACGCCTTTATGGATGCCTACCAGAAATCGAGAAGAAGAGAGTGGGCAGACGCGATTTCATTTGCAGTGATCCTGGCTACCATTATCAGAGCCTTGTACATTGAAGCTTTCACTATCCCCACCTCTTCAATGGAGAAAAGCTTATTGGTTGGCGACTTCCTATTTGTAAGTAAGGTGCATTACGGAAGTAGAATTCCAAACACCCCCATCTTCTTCCCCTTCGCCCACCATACCATGTGGTTTACCGATAAAGTGAAATCGTATTCAGAACTGATCAAACTACCTTACGCAAGGCTGCCAAAGTTTCAAGATGTGAAACGAAATGAAGCAGTGGTCTTCAATTTCCCAGCCGGTGATACGGTTGTGGTGCAACATCAAGATCAAGTCTATGCGCAAATGGTGCGAGATGTGGGTCGTGAACGAATCTGGAAAAACTTCGACGTGATCACCAGGCCGGTTGATAAGCGCGAAAACTATATCAAACGCTGCGTGGCTTTACCCGGTGATCAGATCAAGATTATTGATACTGAGCTTTACATCGATGGCGAACCGGCCTATCAGTCTGCTGGCCTGCAGTTCGCGTATTACGTCAAAACGAATGGCTCCGGTTTCAATACTAAAGATTTGCTTAAAAAAGAGATCACTGAAGTCTACCCAACCAGCATGAAGAATATCTTCGAGATGCATTTGACGGATGAAAATCGTCAATATGTGGAGAATCTACCTCAGGTTGAACGTGTGGAGAAAAGGATCAGGCCAGAGGGCTACTATCAAGAATACGGCCGTCAGAAAAATCACATCTTCCCAAATACGGATACCACCCTCTGGACGGAAGACAATTTTGGTCCCTTGCAGATTCCTTATGCCGGTCAGAAAGTTGAACTTAACCTAAATAATCTTCCGGTCTACGAAAAATTGATCCGCGTATATGAAGGGAATCAATTGAAAGTAAATGACGGTCGCATTTATATCAATGGAGAAGAAACGGATACCTACGAAGTGCAAATGAATTACTACTGGATGATGGGTGATAACCGACACAACTCGCAAGATAGCCGATTTTGGGGGTTTGTTCCCGAAGACCATATCGTTGGTAAAGCAGTTTTCATCTGGCTCTCCTTGGATCCAAATCAAAGCTGGTTAGGCAAAATTCGCTGGAGTCGATTATTTTCCACCGTTCACGCCGACGATGAGGCTTATCAAGAAAAATGATCCTTTCTCAAAACATTCTAAGCGAAAAAACATTTGTTTAGACCAAAGTCTATGCGCGAAAAAGTAGTCCCATATAAAGAGAAACAAAGCGGAAAAAAGGAGCAGGTTGCCGAAATGTTCGACAACATCTCCAAGCGCTACGATTTTCTCAACCATTTCCTTTCCTTGGGAATTGACAAAAGGTGGAGGAAAAAAGCGGTAAAACTCTTGGCCGAAGACCATCCGGAGCGCATTTTGGATGTGGCGACGGGAACTGGCGACTTTGCCCTTGAGTCGGCCAAATTGGGACCGCAATCTGTCAAAGGCATTGACATCAGTGAAGGCATGTTGGCCATTGGCCGGCAAAAGGTCTTGAAGCGACAAAAAGAGGCGCAAATTGAATTGATCTACGGCGACTCAGAGGAAATTCCTTTCGCCGACGAGAGCTTTGATGCCGTAACCGTAGCTTTCGGAGTGCGAAATTTCGAGAACTTGGAAAAAGGCCTCTCAGAAATTCAACGCGTGATGCGCAAAGGTTCCAAAGTAGTAATCATCGAATTTTCCAAACCCAAGTCGTTCCCTTTTAAACAACTCTATAATTTTTATTTCAATCGCGTTTTACCGGTGATTGGAAAAATGGTATCGAAAGATGAGGCCGCCTACACCTATTTACCTGAATCGGTGAACGCCTTTCCGGAGGGTAAGGACTTTGAGCAAATTCTCGAAAAGCTCAATTTTAAGCTACTGCCCACCCATCCTTTGTTTTTTGGAATCGCTTCGATCTACCAAGCAAGAAAATAAAATAGTAAAGCTTACGTTTGTGGAACAATGATGAAGAACCTCTGGCTAATCTTCCTTTTCTTACTGGCTGCGAAGCTCCATGCCCAAGAGTCTAAAGTGAAAAACCTACAGCGTTTTGACACCAAAAGGGTTCACTTCGGCTTCTCCTTGGGGATCAACAATGCGGGATTTGCCTTGCATCGCAGGCCATTTAACATGAATGACTCCCTCGCAAGCATTGATGTGATCAATCAGGCTGGCTTCAACTTAGGGATCGTCTCAGAGTTCCACCTGAACAAATACTTTGGCATTCGATTCCTGCCCACCTTGGTTTTCGGACAACGAAACCTGGATTTTACCTTCGTAGACAATCAGGGCAATGTTAAAGTGGAGCAAAGGTCGGTGGAGTCTACTTATCTTGATTTTCCTTTACTGGTGAAATATCGCTCGGCACGTTTGAACAATTTTGCCGCTTATGTGGTCGGAGGAATCAAATATTCCATTGATCTCGCATCCAATGAAACGGTGCAAAACGAAGACATTCCAGAGTCCATCATCAAACTGAGAAGAAATAGCTATTCTGCAGAAGTAGGAATAGGTACTGATTTTTTCTTGCCCTATTTCAAATTCGCCATTGAAGCGAAGATGGCCTACACACTAGATGATATGTTGGTTCCTGACAATACGGAATTGTCAAGCCCTATCGAAAAGATTCTTCCGAAAATGTTCTTCCTCACTTTCCTGTTTGA
>Ga0207419_1000821_pt1 | contig 25998 bp, 24 predicted proteins | sample ElkSloMetagenome_4_FD_184723 | JGI IMG/M metagenome (GOLD analysis project Ga0207419, IMG submission 184723) | Hot spring microbial communities from Elkhorn Slough, Monterey Bay, USA - MD2A (version 2) | ecosystem: Environmental > Aquatic > Marine > Intertidal zone > Estuary: Microbial mat ... | reverse complement strand
TGTCTGGAACAGGGGGCCAATATCCACGTCAAATCCAATATCGGCATAACCGGTGGCGACAACTTTTGCGCCGCGGTCGTGGCCATCCTGGCCCATTTTTGCAATCATGATGCGGGGCTGCCGACCGACTTTTTCGGCAAAGCTGTCAGCAAGTTGCCGTGCTTCTTTAAATGTGGCATCATCACCTGATTCAGATGAATAGATACCGGAAATAGATCGTATCACTGCTTTATACCTCCCTGCTACTTTTTCAACGGCATCAGAAATTTCTCCAAGCGTGGCGCGCTTTTGTGCGGCATTTACAGCAAGTTCAAGCAGGTTTCCTTTTCCGGTTTTACATGCTTCTGTAATGGCATTTAATGCATCTTCCACTTCAGCGGTATTTCTCTCTGCCTTTAGTTTATTAATTCTTTTAATTTGCGATTCGCGCACGGCTGTGTTGTCAATGTCAAGTATATCAATGGGGTCTTCCTTATCCAGTTTATACTTGTTAATGCCAACAATGGTGTCTTTTTTCGAGTCAATCCGGGCTTGTTTTCTGGCAGCAGCTTCTTCAATGCGCATTTTAGGTATGCCGGTTTCAATGGCTTTTGCCATGCCGCCTAATTCCTCTACTTCTTCAATAAGCTTCCAGGCTTTATCGGCAATTTCCTTTGTGAGACTTTCCACGTAGTAAGAGCCGGCCCATGGATCTACTGAGCGGTGCATGTTTGTTTCTTCCTGGATAAAAATCTGGGTGTTCCGCGCTATGCGTGCGCTAAAATCGGTAGGCAGGGCGATGGCTTCATCCAGGGCATTGGTATGCAGGGACTGCGTATGCCCCAGTGCTGCGGCCATTGCTTCCACGCACGTGCGTGTTACGTTGTTAAAAGGATCCTGCTCGGTTAGGCTCCATCCGGAAGTCTGCGAATGGGTACGCAGCGCCATCGATTTTGGGTTTTTGGGGTTGAATTTTTTTACCAGCTTGGCCCAAAGCATACGGGCCGCACGCATTTTGGCAATTTCCATAAAATGGTTCATGCCAATGGCCCAGAAAAATGATAACCGTGGGGCAAAAGAGTCAATGTCCATTCCTGCATTGATACCGGCACGCAGGTATTCCAGCCCATCGGCAAGGGTGTAAGCCAGCTCAATATCGGCTGTGGCACCGGCTTCCTGCATGTGGTATCCGGAAATGCTGATGCTGTTGAAGCGGGGCATATTTTTAGAGGTGTACTCAAAAATGTCAGCAATAATGCGCATCGACATATCAGGCGGATAAATATAGGTGTTTCGCACCATGAATTCTTTCAGGATATCATTCTGAATGGTTCCGCTCAGCTGATCCAGGGTGGCTCCCTGCTCCAGACCGGTAACAATGTAGAAGGCAAGCACCGGAAGTACGGCGCCATTCATGGTCATGGAAACAGACATCTTATCCAACGGTATCTGATCAAACAGAATTTTCATGTCCAGTATGGAGTCAATGGCTACCCCGGCTTTACCAACATCGCCTTCCACCCGCTCATGATCTGAATCATAGCCGCGGTGTGTGGCAAGGTCAAAAGCTACAGATAATCCTTTTTGTCCTGCGGCCAGGTTCCGGCGGTAGAATGCATTTGATTCTTCGGCAGTGGAAAAGCCTGCGTACTGCCTCACTGTCCAGGGACGCATCACATACATGGAGGAGTAGGGCCCGCGCAAATAAGGGGGAATTCCCGCTGCAAAATTCAGGTGTTCCATTCCCTGGAGGTCATCTTTTGTGTACACAGGCTTTACAGGAATTTGCTCCGGGGTAGTCCAGTCTTTGCTGTTTTTGTTTTCTTTTTCCCATGCATCAGCCGATTTTGAGGATGCCAGGTTTTCATGTATGTTGATTTTCTTAAAATCTGGTTTCATACGTTTAATTTTTATTCATTTTACCACCACATTTATCAATTGAAAAAGGGCTGGTTATTATATTTCTGCTGTAACTTATTTTATGTTTAAAAGATCCTGGAAATTACCAAGGCTTTCAAGAATGTTGGTTTTAACATGGATAAAATGCTCCAGGCCCTCCGCTTTAAGTTGTTCCATGGTGGCTGGTGCACCGGCAACAGCAACAATGGCATCCTCTTTAAGAATTTTTAAGGCTTCGGGTGCCACGGTAGCATACTCCTCATCAGCGCTGCAAACCACTACAATATCAGCATTGGCTTTACGGGCAGCGGCTGCACCTTCTATTACCGAGTTAAAACCCAGGTTGTCGATAATCTGAAAGCCCGCACAGGCAAAAAAGCCGGAAGCAAAGGTAGCCCTGGCTTTGCGCATTACAGGATTTCCAATGGTTAACATAAATACCACCGGGGTTTTATCGCTTTTTTCCGTGCGCAAGCGCAGTGATTCAAAAAGTTCAGCTCCACGGAAGGGTTTGAGTGGCGTTGCTATTTTTTCTGCCGCCTCAGCAGGTGCTTTGGTGGGTTCTTTCTCTAAAATATCAGTGGCTTTTTCTTCAGCATTTGGGTATTGGTTTGTGCCAAGCAGAGTCATGCGCCGCTGTGCAATCATTTTTTTCAGGTTATTGGCTGACCGGGTTATTTCACCCAGAATGAAACCATTCTTCATGGCTTCTGTAAATCCGCCTTTTTCTTCTGTTTCAAGGAAAATTTTCCAGGCGGCTTCGGCAATCGATGCAGTTACATTTTCGATGTAATATGATCCTCCGGCAGGGTCGGTAATTTTGTCAAAGTACGATTCTTCCTGCAAAACGATTTGGGTGTTTCTGGCTATCCGCTCGCTGAAGCGTGAGGTGTTGCGGAAGAGGTCATCAAAGGGTTTAACGGTAAAAGAATCCACGCCGCCAATAGCTGCCGACATATTTTCCGTAGTGGTACGCAGCATATTTACATAGGGGTCGTAAATGGTTTTGTTCCAGTCGGCAGTTTCACTATGAATATAACATATTTTTGAAGATTCTTTGGCAGGATGGTAGGCATCCACAAGCTTGCTCCACAACCAGCGGGTAGCCCGTATCTTTGCTATCTCCAGAAAATAATTGGTGCCGGTGGCAAAATTGATCTGTATGTGGGGTGTAACATCATCTATGGAAAGCCCTGCTTCTGTTAATTTATTTAAATAGGTTGCCGCAGCAGAAAGAGTAAATCCTAACTCTTGCACCAGTGAGCCGCCTGCATTATGAAAATGGCTGCCATGGATAGTGAGGAAACGAAAACAGGGTTTGTTTTTATTTTTACCCATCATATCTTCCAGTGCATTGAAGTCCTTTTCTTCTGACTGGTAAAAATTTCCTGTCAGGGCTAACTGACCCAGGGGATCGAAGTCTGTTGAGCCGCTAGCCTGGTCCGCATTTAATCCTTTTTTGTTTAATACATCGGAAAATAAATCCAAAATTGTTGATGAATGCTCCCCTGCAATAAAGCTTACCTCAATTTTTGTGAGATCAATATCTTTTATAAGAAGGGAGAGGTTGCCACTGGTATTGACCGTGTTTAATACACCCTCAGGAAATACAAATCCAATGGCAGTAGCTCCTTTGTCAATTGCATTGAGTGCCGTTGCATTGCCACTCTCAAGGCTGTCAACAGCGATGTTCTGCCTGATTCTCCATTTGTTGCCATTGGCTTTATGCCCTCTCAGAAAGGGAGGGTCGCCGGGTAAATTCGCCAAATGCTCCAGGCCCTCAAGGTCTTCAGCACGGTAGTATGGTTTTACCTGGAAACCTTCATTGGTATGCCAGACTAGTTTTTTCTCGTAATCAGCGCCTTTTAAATCGGCTTTTATGCGCTCTTCCCATTCCTGGGTTGAGGTTTGGGGAAATTCTTCAAACAATTTTTTGTCTTTCACAAGGATATAAATTTAGTTAAAAATTTGTTTTCTAAAATTGCAGCAATAAATTTTGAAGTTCCGGTATTTATTGCCGTTGAATAATTATGCCTTAACGGATGCCCATGCGGACTAAGTTGCTGCATAAATGAATCTTACTTTTTTAAAATAAATTGCAAAAGTACATAATTTATGGTTATCAGCGCCTGTTTAACCAAGATTTAGAACATAATAAGATTCATAACACATTAATTCTGCGTTTTAGGAAAAACCCTGTTGGTATTATTCTTACAAAGTTTAAGGGATGTAATTTTGTTGGTTTTTAGAAGGGTTCTAAATTGTGTTTAAAAAGATTAACTTTGCAAACTAAACGGGGCAGGAATTAATACTTATCAAAAAACAGAAATGAGTAAAAACTATTTTATCTATTATTTATTTATTCTATTTGTACTCCCTGCATTTACTTCAGGATGCGATATGAATGAAAAACAGTCGTTATTCTCCAATGATGTGGATACCCTGCTGGCTTTTAATGCCAAGCTGGATAGTACCATTAAGGCTGACTCTGTAAAATACGAACAGGAAATTGCCAGGATAAGACGTGAGGCAGAAGCAAGGGTTGATTCCATAAAAGCTTCTTATGCGGATGGAGCTGTAAATATTTCAAAGCCTTCCGAACCTTACCATGTGGTGGTAGGAAGCTTTAAATTTCCCAAAAATGCAGCGCGTTTTCAACAGAGAATTTCTGAAATGGGTTACACATCACACATTTTTGAAGCAGAAAATGATTTTTACCTTGTTACGGCTGCCTCTTATGGAAGCTTGTCAGCTACGAAAAGAGGCTTACGCACAATTCGTGGAACTGTTTCTACTTCGGCCTGGATATATATTACCCGTTAAACAAGGGCTGCTCAATATCTGGTTTTATGGCTGCACATTTCACGCATCGCAAATTCAATACTACAGATTGGGCGAAAGGAAGAACCATGTTGCATATGCAATGGCGCAGACCTGCGGGAAAAATTACAGGTAAAAAAGCGCAATTAGACTAGTTGCCGCCAGTCATAATAAACAATGGCTGGAACTCAAAGCTTTTATAATGCGGACGAAGCCTTTCAATATCATAATGTTTTTTTACATCTATTAATTTTTTTGATGTTGTCACCACATCAAGAGGTGCATTATCATACCTCCCGTTTCTAAGCACCACTAACCGACCATGAATGCCTTTGAGGATAAGATCCAGCGCCAGGTTTCCATAAGCCATGGGAACAATTGAGTCAATGGCATCGGGGTCCCCGCCACGCACCAGATACCCCAGCTGTTGGCTGATGATATTTACCGGGCTTCCTTTTGAGAATTTTGGAGAAAGTTCCTTTATCTTTTTTGAAACAACTTCGCCAATGCCTCCCAGTTTTGCATGCCCATAGGCATCTTTTTCATGGCTCTGGTACATCATTTCAGTACTTCCGGTGAACATGGCGCCTTCAGATACCAATACTACTGAATAATTGCTGGGGTTTCGCTCCCGGTCCTCCACGAGGAGTTTTGTCAGCAATTCCATGTCAAATTTATGCTCAGGTATTACGCAGCGGTTGGCAGCGCCGGCCATGGTAGGGAGCATGGCTGTATACCCGGCATACCTGCCAAAAACTTCCAGCACTAAAATGCGTTCATGTGATCCGGCTGAAGTACGTAAGGTGTTGGTCATGTTGATGGTGCGTGTTACACACGTGCTGAATCCAATGCAATAATCGGTGCCCGGTACATCATTATCCATGGTTTTTGGGATGGCAATTACTTTAACCCCTTCCTGATACATGCGTACGCCATAACTTAGGGTGTCATCACCACCAATGGGGATTAAAAAATCCACGCCCAGGTAATCGAGGTTTTTGATCACCTCCGGGGTAAGGTCGTTCACCTCATCTTTGTACGTATCTGCAAGGTGTTTGGGAACAGCCTCTTTGGGTACATGGCTGGGCCGGGTGCGGCTGGTATGTAAAAAAGTACCTCCTGTACGGCCCGCTTTATTTACCAATTCTTCTGTAAGTACCATGTACTTATCACTGTTGTCAGTCTTTTTATCCCTGATGATACTCATTATGCCGGCCCATCCACGCCTTAATCCGATTACCTGGTATCCTTCACGAACCGCACGGATGGTAATTGCACGTATTGCAGGGTTTAATCCGGGTACATCGCCACCGCCGGTAAGAATTGCTATCGTTCCTTTTTTTGTATTGGAAGCCATACAGAGGTATTTTTTAAGGTTAGTAATTATATCAGCTAAAAATACGCCATTTTATCAGAAAAACAAAAGGCATGAATTATAAAAATCCATGCCTTTGATTATAATTAGGAATTTATTATTTATTCCCAGTTCAGTATCTTCATGAAATCAAATTCTTCCGGATCCTGAACATACTTCTTGGCTGCCCGGTAGTCCTGCTTGGTGATAAAGTGCAGGTTGTTGGCATAAACCAGTTTGGCTTTATCTGAATCGATATTTACCAAACGGGGTTTAACTTTTCCGTTTTCGTCTGCCACATCTTTTAAATAAAGTGGTGAAACTTCTCCTTTGCGATCAACTGTTACCATACAGCCGGTTTCTTTTTTAGCGTAAAGCTGGTAAACACCAAGGCCGAGAAGTGTGGCATAGCTTAAATCATAGGCAATGGGGCGGCAGCAGCGCAACTCATAACCCATTTCATTGGGGCGGCTTTTTACTTTTATCCGTAAATTTTTAAGTTTTTGCTGCACAAGCATATTGAAAATGTGCGATTTACTTACATTGCCTAATTCAGGGTGTCCGTGATCGTCGTAAGTAAAGTTAATGTTAGTTGCAATAATTTCCTCATCGCTCATAAAATGGAAGACACCTTCGGAAATAATGGCTGCCCCATAATCAATGCCCATAATTCTTCTTTTTACCATGGAGGAAATTACCATATTGGTAATTTTATCAAAGGTAATATCAGTTTTGTTGAACATCTCTGGGATAATGATCATAGGATAATGACATGCTGTTCCTATTCCAAAAGCCAGGTGACCAGCTTCGCGGCCCATGGCAGAAATAACAAACCAATTGCCACTGGTACGGGCATCTTCATAAATGGTATTTGCCAGCCTAACGCCTTCTTCTTTTGCGCTGTGGTAACCAAATGTGGGGGTTCCCTCTGCCAATGGCAGATCATTGTCAATAGTCTTAGGAACGTGAATGTTTGAAACTTTCAGTTTCTTTTCGTGTAAATACTTACTTAACCGATTGGCTGTGGAAGCAGTGTCATCACCACCAATTGTAACCAGTAGTTTTACATTGTTTCTTTCAAAGAATTCAGATTTAAACTCGTCATCTTTGGGTTTATGCCGGCTCATTTTTAAGGCTGAACCACCCCGGCTGTATATTTTATCCGCATAATCAAAGTCAAGGAATTCATAATCAGGTTCATCGGCAAAAAGGCTCTTGTATCCGCCATTGATACCAATGACTAAAAAACCGTTGTTTAAAAATATTTTTGTTACGGCACTAATTACAGTGTTTATTCCGGGAGCTGGACCACCCGCACATAAAATTGCAATGGAGTCTTTCATTTTGTTATTTTCTTTTTGAATTATAGTTACTACTTGAATTGGCTGCAAATATGATAATATATTTTCAAAAAAATAAATGGAACCATTCTAAAAAGCCTGTTTTTAGCAAAATATTCCATTTTTTATCATTCAGGCTGCCTCCGATTTACATTATTTTAATGTAATTTTTAAAGCCTTTGAACTAATTTCCTGAAAAGTTGTTTAAATTTGCGACTTAGTTGCAAAAATATGAATGCAGAAATAATTTTAAAAGATAAAAAGCTTCAAAAGACAAAGAGCAGGATATTACTTCTGGAACTTTTTTTAGAAAACAGGAATAAAGCCTTATCAGAAAGAGAGCTTGAGGATTTAATGGAAGGGAAAACCGACAGGGCAACCATTTTCAGAAACCTCAATACTTTTTGTCAAAACAAACTTTTGCATAAATTAAAGGTAAATAATGAATCCCGGTATGCCATTTCCCTGCAGCATGCCGTTACTACATCTTTCAATGATATTCATGCGCACTTTTATTGCTCAGGCTGCCATGCCATGAAGTGTATTGAGGGGAGCCTACGCCTTGATAATAACCTTCCCGGTGGATATGAAGTAGAAAAAACGGATGTAGTTCATTATGGCACATGTAATACATGTAATTCAAAAAAATTAAACTGATGCGGACCAGTCTTATCTTTATTTTGCTGATTTTGCATCAGGTTTCTTTAGCACAGCACTATACAATCTCAGGGCAGGTAAGGGATCATCATAACCGCAGGCTAACCGGGGCTAATATCTATATTTTTGAGAAAGATAAAGGTACGGTATCCGATGTGGAGGGGGAATTCCAACTGCATGGGCTTAATCCTGGAAAACATATGGTTCATGTAAGTTTTATTGGCTACAACCATATTGAAATACCTGTATATGTTCATAACAACGATACCTTTGTGGAAGTTTTCCTGAAAGAGGCGTTTTTAGAAATTGAGGATGTGTCTGTAGTTAATGACCGGTTAAATGACAGAAAAAAGAAATCTCCTGTTTTAAGAGAAGTAGTTGATAAAAGCTATATGCAGGATAATATTGGGGGTTCTCTTATGGAAACCCTTGAAAAACTTCCCGGCATAAATTCCATGAAAATTGGTGCCGGAATTTCAAAGCCCGTGATTCGTGGCCTTGGCTTAAACCGGATTGTAGTAGCCGAAAATGGCATTAAGCAGGAGGGCCAGCAGTGGGGTCTGGACCATGGCCTGGAAATAGACCAGTTTTCCATTGACAAACTTGAAGTCATCAAAGGCCCGGCTTCCTTGCAATTTGGTTCAGATGCAATAGGAGGTGTGGTAAATATTCCTGAGCCGGTAGTGCCGCTGAAAAACAGTGTATCCGGCAATGTGAAGCTTATGGGGCGATCAGTAAATAATCTTTTAGGCATGGCTGCCCTTGTGGAAGGAAGAAATGTTCATGCTTTTTACAGGATTAGTGGTACTTTTCAAACCTATGGAGACTACAGGGTGCCTGCGGATTACGTGGTTTACAATACTTTTCGGTTGCCTGTAAACCATAAAAGGCTAAAAAATACCGCTGGCCGTGAGCGAAATTTCGCTGTCACCGCGGGGCAGATAAGGCCATGGGGCTCTACAAGGCTTACCGTTTCAAACGTGTACCAAAAATCAGGCTTTTTCCCGGGAGCTCATGGAGTTCCAAATGTTGCAAGCCTGTTTCATGATTCTACTTTTCGGGATATTGACTTGCCCTACCAGGAGGTAAACCACTTTAAGGTGATTAACAATACAAAAATCAAACTGGGACTTAAAAGGTTAAATATAGATATTGGCTATCAAAGGAACCAACGAAACGAGTTTTCCCGCTTTCATACTCATTATCCGGGGTTGAAAGCACCTGAAATAAATCCCAATCTTGAGCTCGATTTTGAATTGCATACCCTCTCGACAAATGCCGTTTTTAACAGTGATATTGATAGTCGCACCAGTTATTCTGCTGGAATTCAGGCTGCTGTTCAGGAAAATTTCATTGGAGGGTATAGTTTTCTTATGCCCAGGTATTCAAAACAAAATGCAGGCGTGTATTATATGTTTACTCATTCTCTGTTCAATAAGAAATGGGTGATAAGTTCGGGAATAAGGTATGATTTCGGATTTATGGATATTCGGTCTTTCGAGCTGCCTTATCTCGATGCTGAAGAGCGTTTGCGAAGTATCCCTCTCAAACGGAGTTTTAATGATTTTTCCGGTAGTGCAGGTATCACCTGGAACATCAGCCAAAACCATAATTTGAAATTCAATGCCGGTAAAAGCTTCCGTATGCCTACCCCCATGGAACTGGCCGCCAATGGGGTGCATCATGGATCATTCAGGCATGAGAAAGGTGATCCTCATCTTGACTCAGAACAATCATATCAGTTTGATCTTTCCCATGGAATACAGCTAAATAAATTAACTTATGAGGCGGGTTTGTTTTATAATTATTTCACCAATTTTATTTTTCTGAGTCCCTCTGGTGTATGGTCCTCACTGCCAGATGGGGGACAGGTTTACAGGTTCCGTGATGCCGCAGCCCAAAGAACAGGGGCTGATGTATTTGTTAACTACCGGTTATTCCGGTTAACACATCTGCACGTCTCAGGTGAGTATGTCAGAGCCACTGAATTACCGGATAAAAATGAAAAATTTTCTTATCCGGTACCGTTTACACCTCCCCCTGCCATTGGAGTTTCCGTCAAGCAATATTTATTTAAGAATCATCATTTTGCCAATGATTTTTGGATACAGGTTCACCTGCGGGCCGCAGCAAAACAAAACCGCGTGGCAAGAAATGAATTGCCCACACCAGCCTATCAGGTGTTTGATTTCCTTGCCTCGGCAAATCTTCAGTTTGGGAGACAAATAGTAAATGTCAGGATGCAGGTAAACAATGTTTTTAATGCTCGCTATTTAAACCATTTGAGCTTTTACAGGTTAATAGAAGTACCAGAACCGGGTAGGAATTTTCAACTTTATATTGCATTGCCTTTTAGTTCTGAATTACAACCAAAACAACGGAAGTGAAGCAAAAATCTATAAAAATATCCGTATTATTATCTGCAACAGTATTAGCTGTGCTGATATTGCTTCCTTACATTGTGCAAAGCATGCACATTGTGATGGTGGAACATGAAGAACATGAATCTGCTAATCTTGAAACATCAATTCACCTGGAAGAAACACACTGGAGATGTCCTGTTTTTGATGTTGATTTTCAACCACGGATCATACAGAAATTTTCTGTTTTTAATCATTTTATTCCTGTATTAAGATTATATCTGCACCCGGGAAAATATCTAATTCCCTTAAATTTTATCCGCCATTTTCAGCAGCGGGGGCCACCAGATTTATAGGTAATATTCAATTTACTTTTGCACTTCAAGTATTTTTCCTTCTTCGGTTGAATTTATTCTTCAAAAGCAAGCCATAGGTTCGCTGCGGTTTATGCGAAAGCACCTGGGCATTTGTTGCACATGAGGGTTGTGGTTTGGAAGCATAAACAACCTGGGTTGGATACATGCAATATTTTCAATCATTTTAAAAATATACATTAAAAAATTCATTAATATGAAATCAATATATAGTCTTTTTTTAGCCGTTTTCGCCATATTTTTTATTTCCTGTGAAGAAGAAACAGGCGATAATACCAAACCTGAAATTATGGTTATGGAGCCTGTAAATGATGATACTCTTGCCATTGGTGGTGATATTCATTTTGAGGCAGAATTTTCTGATGATGTTGAGCTAAGATCATATAAAATTGAGATACACTCAGCAGAAGGACATGAACATAAAAGCACCCTTGATAATGAGTTCAGCTATTCACATACATGGGAGCTGCAATCCGGGGTAAAAGAATCTCATCAACACCACCATGAGATATTAATTCCCGAGGGGGTGGAAGAAGGAGAATACCATTTTTTGGTTTACCTGCTTGATCGTTCCGGGAATGAATCGTGGGTGGCCATTGATGTATACCTTTCCGATGATCATCATCACGATGACGACCATGATGATGACGACGACCATGATGATGATGACCATGATGATGATCATACAAAATAATCCACCTCATTTTATTTTTAATTCATTACGCAAAGGAACGGGATTTCAGGTGAAATCCCGTTTTTATTTCTGAGGGCAGTGAAAGCCAGGGTGGCTGCATCTGGCTCTCCCACTTTAACTGGCTCGTTAGGCATGCCATAAAAGGGCATTAGCAATGGTAAATTATGCATTAATGGCTTCGCAAGCCTGGGACTTATGTTTTTCTTATCAACCACCTGGATTTTCTTGCCTGGACTATTTATGAAAACACTACTTTTGTTAGCTGAATCTATCATTAAATTATGGATAACAGTAGTAAGGGTATTCTTTTTGCCGTTTTCACGGCGCTCTTATGGGGTTTTTTGGCAATTGCATTAAAAGTTACCCTACAAGTGTTACCTCCAGCCACCATTGTATGGTTTCGATTTTTTGTGGCTTTTGTTTTGTTGCTTATTTATTTTTTGCGCATCAAACCTTCGGGTATTTCTATCTTTCGCAAACCACCATTAAAGCTTATTTTTGCTGGCGTTTTTCTGGGCCTGAATTACCTGGGCTTCATTACTGGTGTACATTTTACTTCTCCTTCAAATGCACAGGTATTTATTCAGATCGGGCCAGTGCTGTTTGCCCTTAGTGGGATATTTATATTTCATGAAAAGCTTACCTGGCAAAATTTTGTTGGTTTTTTACTCTTGATTGCAGGCTTAATCTTGTTTTACAGCATACAAACCGATGTGGATTTTTCGGGCACCGCCAATTTTAACAAAGGGGTACTATGGGTTATAGGAGGTGCTTTGGCCTGGGCATTGTTTGCTTTTTTACAAAAGCAGCTGGTGGTCAATTATTCCACAGGCCAGCTTAATTTATTTATTTATGGCTTATGCTCTGTTCTGGCCCTGCCGTTTGTTGAATTTGGGGAGCTATCAAACCTTACCACAGGCATGTGGATATTGCTGGTATTTTTGGGCGTGAATACCCTGCTGGCCTATGGTAGTCTTTCGCTGGCCATTAAATATACAGAAGCCAACAAGGTAAGTGCTATCATCACGTTAAATCCGCTGATTACATTTCTAACCATGGCTATTCTGGTGAATATGAATGTGTCGTGGATAGAGAAGGAGAATTTTACAATGATGTCGTTTATGGCAGCGCTTGTTGTACTCTCCGGGGCTACCCTGGTGGTCTTTTTTCGTAAAAAAAGTGGTAATATGAAAAATTGACAGGCTTCTTACATGTTTACAGAATTAATATAAGTAATTAATAAACAATAATATAAGGCGAAATGCATGTAAATGGGATCCTAAATAGCAGCACATTTCCATAAGAAATATAAACTGCACAATATTTGCTTACTGAAAGGATAAATCAACTAAATTAGCATCCGGAGAAAGATAATTAACAGCGTTTCCTGATAAATTATAGGGTATTTCCAAAAGCGGTGATTTTTCCGGATAGAAACAGAAAGGATTATTTATGAATTTGAAAGAACTGGAAGCCAGCTATAAAAAAATTACCCAATACATAGAGCAGAAAAAACTAAACAGTGCCTTCACAATTCTTGAGGTTTTACTGAAGGAGGCAAGAAACGGAGAGTTTACCGAAGAATTTTACCGGCACCGTAATACCTACAACAGCATGCTTGCATATACTTTTCAGCAGGTAGAAGACCCTCAGAAAGAAAAAGTTTATCATAATTTATGCAAACAGGTAATTACACTGACAGATAAAGTCCGTGACAACCTTATTTATCAGAAAGTTCTTTTGATGCCTGCGGCATTGCACAAGCGGCTCACACTGCAGACGGCTGAACTGAATGAAGATAATGTGCAGGAAATGATCGAAACACTTGAATTTTCAAAGGAGCTTAAAAGCCTGTTGTCAGAAACCGGCAGCACAACACAATCATCTGAAGAGCCTGAAATGGTGCGGAAGATTTTTGCTATTCTCTGGACAACAAACCAATATAAGCACAGCCACCAGGAACTCATCAGGCAATTGAATGATTCTGACATGTTGCCATGGTACCACAAATCTGTTTTTGTCAGCGCGGTAACATTAAGTTTATTACGTTCTTTTGATGAGACAAAAATACTGGCCTTATTCGATATTTACGACAGAAAAGAACATCAGGTGTGGGAAAGAGCGCTTGCTGGAATTGTATTTGCGTTGAACTATTACAACAACCGCCTCCACCTCTACCCGGAGTTGATGGAAAAACTCAATAGCTATGCCGGAGACAGAGATCTGGAAGAAAGTATTCAGGATATCATTATCCAGTTTATGAAATCCCGGGAAACGGAAAAAATTACCCGGAAATTTCAGGATGAAATCATGCCTGAGATGATGAAAATGCGCGACAGGTTTAACACAAAATTAGACCTTGATAATCTTTTTCAGGAAGGTTTTGACGAAGATAAAAACCCGGAATGGGAGCGCTTCTTTAAAGACTCACCAAACCTTGCCGATAAACTCGCTGAATTTTCCAATATGCAAATTGAGGGTTCAGATGTTTTTATGGGTACATTTGCCATGCTTAAACAATTTCCGTTTTTTCATGATTTGGTACACTGGTTTACTCCCTTCTACAGGGAAAACAATGAAGCCAGGGCAGGTTTTGAGCAGACGCAGGAGACTTTCGATGCCGACAAGTTTCTTGAAGGATTACAAAAAACCGCCTATATCTGTAATTCTGACAAATACTCTTTTTGTATAAACATTAAACATGTACCTGCCGAGCAACGCGAAACGATGCTTCGGTTGTTCAGCATGGAGATGGAAGCCATGGATGAAATTGCAGCCGACAAAAAACTGTTAAATAGCAGAGCCGAAAGCAAGGTTGTGTTTACCCAATACATTCAGGATTTGTACCGCTTTTTTAAGCTTCATCCACAAAAAAACGAATTCTTTGATCTGTTCAGATTGAAATTTGACCTGCATAACACCCTCTTTTTCAAAAAAATTATCCAAAATAATGATTTGGTAAGGAACATTGCAGAGTTTTATTTCAGCCGTGATTATTACAAGGAAGCGCTGGAGATTTTTGAATACCTAAACAATAAGGATTCTGAAGATGCCGAATTGTGGCAGAAAATCGGTTATGCTTATGAGCAGCTTGGGCAATATGAGCATGCCCTTACCTATTATCAGAAAGCTGAATATCTGAACAACAACAGGTTGTGGCTGACAAAAAAACTTGCCTTTTGTAACAGAAGGCTGAAAAGGTATGAAAAGGCGTTAAAATATTATCAGAAAATTGAAAAAGAGGATCCAGAAAACCTCTCGGTTCAGGCCAATATTGGACGTACTTTTCTCGAGCTTGGCGATTATGAAAATGCATTGAAACATTATTATAAAGTGGAATTTCTCGACTCGGGCAACCATAAAATTCTCAGACCAATTGCCTGGTGCTCCTTTCTGGTGGGAAAGCATGAGAAAGCGCTCGATTACCTTAGAAGGATACCTGAAAATGAGCGGAATGAACACGACTGGATGAATCTTGGACATGCAAATTGGATGCTTTCTTATAAAGAACCTGCCGTAAATAGTTACCGCAAAAGCATTCAAAAAGCCAATGAGGGATTCAAATGGTTTATTCAGGAGTTTCTAAAAGACTCAGATTACCTTATAAAATTTGGTATTGACCCATTGGATGTTCACCTGATGGCAGATTATCTTTCGGTGAAACAACAAGCTTAACGGTTCTCGTCGTGTGAAAGGTCTCCCAGTGTTTCTATTATCCACACATTTTCTGCATAAGTAAAGCGGTTAAAGGCAGCATTTGGGACTGCAAAATGGCGCGGTGCTTCTGCAGGTAATTTCATAATATACCTTACCAGCATTGTCAGCACACCCCCATGCGATACCACCAGGATGTTTTGATGTTCCTGCGTGGCAATCTCCTCAAAGAAGGCTACGGTACGGTTATAAAAATGATTGCCGGTTTCCCCTTCCGGAAAAATATAGGCGGGATCACGTGCGCTCATTCTTTCCCATATCTCCGGATGTTTTTGTTTTATTTCGTCACGATTTAACCCTTCCAGGATCCCAAAGCTCCGCTCGCGTAAACGCTCATCTTTGATAATTTCAAGTTGACTTTTTTGCAGGATTATCCGGGCAGTTTCAACGGCGCGCAACTGATCGCTGCTATACGCAGCGTCAAAATCATATGTGCTTAGCCGGTGAGCAAGTGCTTCTATTCTTTTTATGCCCTCACGGGTAAGTGGGGTGTTTTTATGGCCCTGCAAACGTTGTTTCACGTTCCATTCAGTTTCACCATGACGTACAAAAACAACCGATTTTTTATGCTTATCCATAATGCTTATATAAGCCCGCAAAAGTAAGCATAACCTCTGTTATTTAAAAACAGGCATTAGCCAGGCGCCACACATAACTGGTTAAACCACCTGTGTAATGCTATATTTTTCACTACATTTGCACTTTTTAAAACCAAAACGCGTAAATCTATTATGAAGCACTTACAACCCATTATTGAAGAAGCCTGGGAGAACAGAGCAAAACTCAGTGAGAAAGAAACACAGGAAGCCATACGGAATGTTATTGAGGAAATTGATAAAGGCAGAATACGTATAGCCGCCCCTGGTCAGGACGGATGGCAGGTTAATGAATGGGTGAAGAAGGCAGTGATACTTTATTTCCCGATCAGTAAAATGGAGGTGATCGAGGCTGCTCCATTTGAATTTCACGATAAAATCCCTCTGAAAACCGGGTATAAGGAGCTCGGCGTTCGCGTAGTTCCCCATGCAATAGCACGTTATGGCGCGTATGTCTCCAAAGGTGTTATTATGATGCCTTCCTATGTGAATATTGGCGCTTATGTTGATGAAGGCACCATGGTGGATACCTGGGCAACCGTAGGTTCTTGTGCCCAGATAGGCAAAAACGTACATTTAAGCGGAGGTGTTGGCATTGGAGGCGTTCTTGAGCCTGTGCAGGCTGCTCCGGTAATCATAGAGGATAATTGTTTTATCGGTAGCCGGTGTATTGTTGTTGAAGGTGTCCGGGTGGAAAAAGAAGCTGTGCTCGGAGCCAACGTGGTGCTTACCGGCTCCACTAAAATTATTGATGTTACAGGCAACGAGCCAAAGGAATACAAAGGATATATTCCTGAACGCTCGGTGGTAATTCCAGGCACACGCTCCAAGAAATTTCCTGCCGGGGAATACCAGGTGCCTTGTGCCCTTATCATTGGCAAAAGAAAAGAATCTACAAACCTGAAAACTTCCTTGAATGACGCCCTTCGCGAATATGATGTGGCAGTTTAAGAACAATATACCAGATGCGGATAGGATTTGATGCTAAAAGAGCTTTTTTAAATTCCAGCGGGCTGGGTAATTACAGCCGTAGCACGCTCGCGTTGCTTTCTCATTACTATCCGGAAAATGAATATTTTCTTTACACCCCTAAGGAGTCCAGGCGGATGCACGATATTCTCTCAGGCCGGATGAAGGTAGTTGCTCCGTCCGGTTTCCCGGCAAAATCCTTTCCCTGGTTGTGGCGGTCGTTCCTGCTCTCGGGCGATCTGAAAAAGAACAAACTGGATGTTTTTCATGGCCTTAGCAATGAGTTACCGGCCAATATCCAGCGTTTAAAGCTTAAAAGTGTGGTAACCATACATGATGTTATTTTTAAGCGTTATCCGGAATTTTATAAACCCTTCGACAGAAAGGTTTACACGGCAAAAACACGTTATGCCTGTGAAAAATCAGATAGAATTATTGCTGTGAGCAAACAAACCAGGGAAGATCTGGTGCATTATTTTGGTATTGATGAAAAAAAGGTTTCTGTTGTATACCAGGGATGTAAGCCTATTTTTTCTGCCCTGGTCCGCCGTGATATGAAGGATCAGGTGCGGCGCAGATACAATTTGCCCGAAAAATTTTTGCTGTACGTGGGCAACATTGAAGCACGTAAAAATGTGTTAAGCATTATCCAGGGCCTGGAGAAGGGAAAATTAAGAATACCCCTCGTAATTGTAGGCCGACCCACACCATACCTTGAAGTTCTTAACGCCTTTATCACAGAAAAGAAAATCCGCGATGTTATTTTCTATCACGAAGTGCCCGATCACGATCTTCCTGCATTCTACCAGATGGCTACCATTTTTATATACCCTTCGTTATTTGAAGGGTTTGGAATCCCGGTTCTTGAAGCACTGACATCTGGGGTGCCGGTGATAACCAGCCGGGGAGGCTGTTTTAGTGAGCCCGGCGGGGAGTCAACAATATACATTAATCCGCACAACCCGGGAGAATTTGCTGATGCCATAAAAACAGTCTGGAGCAATGAAAGCCTGCAGCAAAAAATGATTAACGACGGTTATAAACATGCCATGAATTTTCATGATAACATCATCGCCCGGAACCTGATGGACGTGTATGATTCTTTATTGGAAAATTAACGTTCAGGATGTTTTATGCTGTTGTATTTCAAATACTAATGGAAAATCTGCCCTGGCCAATTAAGCAAAAATAACTTCTATGCAAACCGACTTACTAAAAGCGAAAGCAGTGTTGGAAGAGGGTGGCATTATACTCTTCCCCTCCGATCGTGGATGGTGTTTGGGATGTGATGCTGCTAATCCTAAAGCGATTAAGCGTATTCATGGACTGTTCCCCGAAACCGATATATTTAAAATGCAGGTGCTGTTGGAGACAGATGCACGCATGGAACAATACGCGGAGAATGTGCCCGAAGTAGCCTGGGAACTGCTGCAAGTGAGTGACAAACCGCTTACCCTGATTATCCCAGGTGCAAAAAATCTGGCAGAAAACCTGCTCTATGCTGATGGATCTGTAGCTTTTAGGATAGCAAATGACAACTTTAGCAGGAATTTAATACAACGATTTAAAAGGCCTTTGGCTCACTATACCCCAAAAATCAATCATAAAGCCATTGTTTTATTCGATGAAATTCCTGCAGAGTGGTCAGACGCTGTCGATTATGTGGTAAAAAATTCTCAGCCCGGTCGCAATCAATCAGGCACTTCTTCTGTTATTAAATTGGGCGTTTCGGGGGAGATTCAAATTTTGAAAAAATAATAATATTTTTACATTTTCAACAAAACTAACTTCAAAAGAAAAAAACGATGCAACGTCCTAAACACAACTTTTTATACCCAATTACCTCACTGCTTATACTGGTGCTGTTTGCGTTTGTGACTTTAAACCATGTCTATGCCAAAACATATTTGTTAAGCCCCGGTCAGATGACTGAAGTTTACGCAGCTTTTAAAAAAGCCGGAGCCGGAGATACCCTGTATTTTGCCCCCGGAACGTATATGATCGACAAGCCCCTGGCCCCGGTAAATTCAGGAAAAGCTGACAACTGGCTTGTAATTATGGCTGCAGAAAGAAAAACTGCCATTATTGATGGTACTGATTTTCTGAAAGATGAAGAATTCGGCCGGTCTGCCAGCAGGGTGGGGAAGGGGCTCCTTCACATGGTAGTGTCTGCGCGAAAACCCCAATTTCTTTGCCGATTTTCGGGACAGGCTGTTATGCTTTGTCAGAAAAATACTCATTTACATAAGTAAACTGCGTTTTTTCCGACTTCGCAAGCCTCGAACCTGGACTTTTCTCATCATACACATGAGTTTTTGACCAAGCACTAAGTAGCAGTTGTTTTTTATCAACTTCAGCGATAAAGAATTTATAACGCCCTTACTTTGCCAGAACCTGACACACTGGCATTCACTTCAGGATTGCCGGTATAGTGAATATCTCCGCTACCACTAACTTTAGCTTCCAGTGTTTCTGATACATTTACCCTGCAATTGCCTGAGCCGGAAATAAACCCGGCAAAGTTTTTTGTTTGAAAATTTTGCGCGTGCAAATCTCCTGAGCCACTAATCTTCATGTCAAAATAATCGGCAGGTGTATTATTCTCCAGGTGGATATTTCCACTGCCGGAAATTCTTGCGTCTACATTATTTACATCCAGAGACTTTAAAACAATATCACCGCTGCCGCTCAGGCTCATGTCAAAATCAACAGCAGAAAACGCTGATGATGATTCAATTTTTCCTGACCCGGAAACATGCACCCCATTTAATGCTGGCATGGTTATATAGATTTTTAACGATTTGAAGTTTCGGATTCCCCATTCATCAAATTCAATTACCAGCATATCATTAATAACTTCTGTCTTGAGTAATTCCAGGATGTTACTTTCACCTTCAACTTTTACTGTAAAATTATTGGCTTTTGTAATGGATACATCCCCGGCGATATTCAGGTTCACTTTGGTGAAATTGGTTGCTTCTCTGGTTTGGGTTATGACGTCTCCGTTTCCTGTTATTGAAGGCATACAAGAAGACGCCAGGATGATTATAAGCCCTGAAAAAAAAGATAAGTGCTTCTTCATTTTATTATAGGTTTTAATTTTATGTGTTGATTTATAACCTAATCGTAAACAAATGTAGCTATTTTTTTAAAATCAGTCTATCCCTTGATAAGTTTTATATGTTTTGATTTGAGATTGATTTTTTAGTACAGGTTTCCTCTGGTTATAATCGGCTGTTGCTGGAAATGTATTGCTGTTCAATTGCTGGAATTTGATTATATTTATCCACCAAAAGCACTGATATGGATAATTTGAATCTTGAACATCATACCCCAATACAGCTCCGGTTCAATGATATTGATACCCTGGGACATGTAAACAATGCAGTATACCAGAATTATTTGGATTTAGGTAAAGTAGCCTACTTTACTGATGTTTTTGGTCAGCCTCCCGATTGGGACAATCAGGCCCTGGTGCTAGCCAGTATTACCATTGATTATGGGTTGCCCGTACTTTTTACGGAAAAAGTTGAAGTACGTACCCGTGTGTATTATGTAGGGAATAAAAGTTTAAGGATGCTGCAACAACTGGTAAACCACGATGGAGAAGTAAAGGCTACTGCCCGCTCTGTAATGGTTGCCTTTAATTACAAGGCCCAGACCAGCTTTGAAATTCCTGTGGCATGGCGTAAAGCCATTCTTGCTCATGAAAAAGAACTGGACGAATCGCCTGCTTAGATATCCGTCAGCCCTTCGGGTAAATTTACCCGTATCAGATTTGTTTTTGTATCTATATCCAGAATATAATCCGCCTCAAGGGGTATTAGGATTTCGTTTTCATCAATAATTGTTATGAGTATGGGGTTACCAGGAATTTCCAATACTGATGTCACCTTTCCGCCGCTACCCGATTCATTAACGATTTCATATCCTACGTATTGCTGAATAGTGGATACTTCAGAGATAAATTCAGGCAATTTTTCCACCCATATCTTTTTTCCCTTCATACTGCGGGCCTGGCTCTCTCCTTCAATAAACTCCACCTTGGCTAAAAGCATATTTTCTGACTGCCACCGCATATATTCTACCGGAAAGGGTACTGGTTTCCCCTGTAATTCTATAAACAGAAATTCAGTCTCTAGTAGTTCATCACCAAAAGTCTGGTCAGTGATAATGTTTATCTCTCCATGTACGCCATGCGCACGTGAAATGTAACCTATGGGCTGAAGTTCAGGGATTTGTTTTTTCATGACTGCAAATTGTGCCGTATTCTCAATTCCAAAATAAATACTTTTTCCATAAAGATTGCAATTGTATAAAAAAATAAAAAACCCGGACGTAAATCCGGGTTTTAAAAAAAAAGAATATTTTTATCGGTTTGCTTATTCAGAGTCTTTCTTTTCCTCTGCAGGAGTTTCCTCTTTCGGTGTTTCCTCAGCTTTGGCTTCCTCAGCGGGAGTTTCTTGCGGAGCCTCGGTAGTTTCCTCAGGGGCTTCTGCCTCAGCTTTTTCGCCTTCCTCTGCTTTTCGTTCTGCTTCCTGTGCTTTGGCTAATTCAGCCAGCCGTTCGTCATTCTTTTTCTTTTCAAGCTCAATGCGTTTTTTGTAGGCTTCGTCCTTCTCGCCTTCAAGTCTTTCAATTTTTGCATTGATCTTTTCCTCTTTCGCTTTCAGCCAGGTGTCGAATTTTTTATCGGCTTCCTCTTCACTAAAAGCTCCTTTTTTAACACCTTCTAAAAGATGTTTTTTGTACAGAATTCCTCTGTAAGATAAGATAGCCCTGCAGGTATCTGTAGGTTGAGCGCCACGCTGTAACCAATTTAATGCTCTATCAAAATCAATTTCAATAGTAGCAGGATTCGTATTTGGGTTATAAGCTCCCAAACGTTCAATATTTTTACCATCCCGTGGCGCCCTGCTATCAGCTACCACAATGTGATAGTAAGGGTATCTTTTTTTCCCTTGTCTTGTTAGTCTGATTTTTACAGGCATATTAACGCTTTTTTTAAATTAAACCTACTTTTTTAAAGAAATGCAAAGATACTATTTTATTTCACAATTCAATAATCCGGTCTGTACTATTTTTTGTGTACTGCCAAATTTTGATTATTTCAGTATAGAAGCTTAATTTTGACCCAATACATGTATACTTATGAACATCGGTAAATTAAATATTTTTTCCATCAACGATGCTGATTTTGAGGAAGCCGCATTAAGCGTATTTCAATATCAGGCAGTACATAATGATGTTTATAAAAAATATCTCTACCATTTAGGGAAAAAGGCCAAAAATGTATCGGCAGTCCCGGAGATTCCTTTTCTTCCCATTGAATTTTTTAAGCGCCATGTCATTCAATCCGGTACTTTTCATGCTGAAGCAGTATTTGGCAGCAGTGGAACTACAGGGAGTAGCACCAGTCGGCATTATGTGAAAGATCTGGGTCATTACAAAAACAGCTTCAGTGCAGCATTTAAGTTGTTTTACGGGAATCCTCACAGGTATTGTATACTGGCATTGTTGCCCTCATATCTTGAAAGAGAGGGTTCATCCCTTGTTTATATGATGCAGGGGCTTATTGAACAGAGCCGGCACCCTAGGAGTGGCTTTTATCTGCATGAGCATGAAAAATTGGCAACCGTTTTACGTGAACTGGAGCAAGCAGCACAACCCACCATACTGATTGGTGTATCTTTTGCCTTGCTCGATTTTATTGACAAGTATCAGTTGGCATTAACGCATACCCATGTGATGGAAACAGGAGGGATGAAAGGCCGCAGAGAGGAAATGATAAGGGAGGAATTGCACAGTAAATTAAAAAAAGGCTTTGGATTGGAAAAGATACATTCTGAATACGGAATGACGGAACTCCTAAGCCAGAGCTATTCCCGGGGCGATGGCATATTTAATACCCCACCATGGATGCGTGTATATATCCGTGATTTGTATGATCCTTTTGAATTTATGCCTGACGGACGCACAGGAGCCGTAAACATCATTGACCTTGCCAATATTCACTCATGTGCATTTTTGCAAACCAGCGATTTGGGACGCCGGGTTGCCGATGGTAGCTTTGAGCTCCTGGGGCGTTCTGACAATAGCGATATCCGGGGATGTAACCTTTTACTATAGCCCCAGTTTTTCCCTGGTTGCATCAGGAATGGCATTTTTATGCACCATAACAGCAATGGTGCCCAGCCTGAAATAGGGTTCACTCATGTAAAGATATCCTTCCAAACTGTTAGAAGTAGTTCCCCAGGAGTTTTTTACCTGGTAATAGATGGTGCCATCTTTACCGCGGGCATATCCAGTAATGTGCATCAGGTGGTCGTCCGTTACCGCATGGCTGTTATATGCGGATTGCCTGTCGGTTTGGGTAATATTTTTCTCCTCTGCTGGTGACTGAAGGGGCGTGCCTTTAGCTGCCTCTTCTGTAGGTGAAATGGCCAGTCCGTCTTTATGAGAGAACCACTTGTCGCTTACATCGCCATCCCAACAGATGGAAAAACCATTGTCAAGAGCATGGTTGATGGTTTCCATAAATACATCAAGAGGCAGGTTGTAGTATTCATTAAATGACCAGTTGTCGGGTACCTTAAGCACAAATGGCGCATAGAATGGCATGTGGTTATAGGTGGTAAGTTCCACATAATCCGCCGGATGAATTTTCATTTCATCGGCAAAAGTTTCCGGGGAATAAGTTTTGTCTTTAAAAGTAAAATTCGAAATTTCTTTCCCCAGGTATGCATCAAGAATGCCATTAAGCGCAATGGGCCAAACAGTTGTCAGTCTGTTCGGGCTGCTTTTTACCACTCCATCAGTAAAATAAGTCAAAACATTATTTAATTCATGGTGATTGTGCTCATTGTAGCCATAGGCCCGTCCGGGGTATACGCTCTCAGGAACCATGCCGCTTTTTTCAATTACATGCATTACATCATGTGCCTGCCCCCCGGGGCTGAAATTGCCTTTGCCATGCATACGGACGTAATTATCTGCTTTTTCCTCATAGGCATTACGTACAAAATACATTTCAGCGATGTCAACATTTTGCCTTGTTATCCGCATAATTTCTGCTTCAATAAATGAGGTGGTGGCAAAAGACCAGCAAGTGCCGGTTGTCCCCTGGTCTTTCACGGTGCCTACGGCCACAGTTTCCTTAATTTTTAGTTCATAATCTCCAATGGTGACATTTTTATCCTGGGCATGAAGAACCAAACTTATACTAATAAAGGCAATTGATAAATGAATGAATTTCATCGACTTGTGATTTTGTTTTCAAGTTAGCTTGTAAAGATAGCAAAAAGAAGTATTCGTTCCATTCTGTTTTCTTATATCGTAAAGAATGAATATAAAAAAAAGCCAGGTGTTGTTCACTGTATAATAGATTCAGACAAAGAAATGTTGACCGCATTAACTACAACCTTGGATAATGAATAATATTATAAGGTAAGCGATCGCCTGACATGGCAACTGCCGGGAACAATTTTTATGCAGAGTCAAAAGCACGAAGGGGAGTACAAATTTTTGAACAACCCTTTCCGCTCAATCAGAAGGAATTTCAGATATTTTTATAAAATCGCTTTTTCCTCTTTCTCCTGTTCCTGCATCCACACCTTGGTAACTCCGCCCGAAACAATGAATTTCATCGCCTCAGAGGGAGGGATGTCCAGTTTACGAACGTATTCACGGGGTACAATAAACATTTCACCACTAAAATTATAGGAGTGGGGAAAATATACGGCTACTTTATCAGTAATCCCTAAATCTTTTAAGTCGGTTTGGGTAACAAACCCCATTTTTTCCAGGTCAGAAATTGTGTTTACCCTTACCAGCACAGGCTGGTTGAACTTTTTCTCATTGCCAACCAGCGCCGTAAACAAATCATTAATGGCAGAATAAACGGTGCGTAAAATAGGAGCCTTATCCAAAAGGCGGTTTATCAGCTGCTTTATGGGCGTAAAGACGATGGAATTGCCAATGTAGCCCAAAAATGAAATGATAATAAAAAGCAGTAATACGCCCAATCCGGGAATTGATATATTGAGGATATTCTCAATATATTCTTTAAGCAGGCCATCTACAAAGGCAAAGATCAGGTACATGATATATAAGGTGATGCCGATGGGGGCTACGTAAACCAGGCCCTGTAGAAAGTACCGGAACACCTTTTTTACTTTTCTTGTATTTGAATTTGTTTCCATTATTGGGTTATTTGTTTTTTAGTCCTTCTTTTAGTTTCTTCGGAAGTTTTGCAACAACAAGATTATATGAATCCTGAATCCATTCCTTCGCAAGCTTGTCGGGCAAACTACCATCCATTAAAACAGTAATCCAGTGGCGAGGGTTCATATGGTAACCTTTACGAACCACCGGGTATTGTTCGCGGAGCAGAATGGCTTTATCCGGATCACATTTCAGGTTAATGGAAAATACCCTGTTGAGAGATGTGAGTGCAAACATTTTGCCCTGAACCTTGAAGACAAGGGTAGATTCGTTAAAAGGGAAGCCTTCTGTTACCGCTGGCAAGCTCAGGCAAAATTCCCTGAATTCTTCTATGTTCATAGGAACAGAATCTTAAAATTGGGGTGTAAATGCATCTTCAATATGGTCGATAGTGTACGATTGCTTACTGAAAACCACCGAAATTACATCGAATCGCGTTTCCTCATGTATATCATACTTTTGAATATAGGCTTCCGTAGCGTCAATAATATATTTTTGCTTTTTTAAGGTTACGGCATCATGCGGATGTTCATAAAAGTCGCTTGTGCGTGATTTTACTTCCACTACAATCAGTTGTTTATCGTAAAATGCTACTATATCGAGCTCTTCATGGCGATATCGCCAGTTTTTATGCCTTATTTTATAGCCTTTTTTAATGAGGTAACGTGCGGCCAGTTCTTCACCTTTTTTTCCCAGCTCCAGATTTTTAAAGTTGTTCATTTGGTAATAATTATGGTACTACCCTTATTTTAGTGGTTAAATATTTTTACAGGATCTAAAATACTGTTTAAATATAGTTGTAAATGTGGTTTAAATATGATTTAAATGTTGCTTTTTTTGATTGACGCAATATTTTCTCCAGGAAACCATTCCTGTTTGTTCCTTCTGCAATATTAGCGGCAACTGAAACTGCTGCTTTGTTTATTTGCTGTACAAGAGCATACTTTTCATCTGTTTATAATTTGATTAAATAGGTCAGATAGCCTGTCCCGTTTTTTCTAACGGGAGAGCTCGCCAAA
>Ga0207419_1000820_pt1 | contig 26020 bp, 23 predicted proteins | sample ElkSloMetagenome_4_FD_184723 | JGI IMG/M metagenome (GOLD analysis project Ga0207419, IMG submission 184723) | Hot spring microbial communities from Elkhorn Slough, Monterey Bay, USA - MD2A (version 2) | ecosystem: Environmental > Aquatic > Marine > Intertidal zone > Estuary: Microbial mat ... | reverse complement strand
GTCCTCATAATTGCTTGCTCAGCTTTTTTAGGGAAATCCAATTTCAGGTTTCAGGTTTCAGGTTTCAGGTTTCAGGTTTCAGGTTTCAGGTTGGACTGACCCCGATTTTGTAGACACCGGGATTATGTCGTCATAGCCTGTCTTGCTTCATAGTCGGCTGGCGACAGGTTGTCCGCCTTGGTATGGCGACGGATTTGATTGTAGAACACCTCGCAGTAGTAGCCGACCTCACCGGCCATTTCGGCTCGGGTGGTCAACCCTAACGGCTTTACCCATTCTTTCTTCAGCTGGGCAAAAAAGCTCTCTGCACAGGCATTGTCCCAACAGTTCCCGCGACGTGACATGCTCAGCTGCACCTTGCGCCGCGCCAACCAGCGCCGAACGGGGCCTGCCGAGTATTGGACGCCCTGATCGGAGTGGAACAATAACTGCTTACCCACCGGCTTTCGAGCGGCCCAAGCACGCCGCAGCGCCTCTTGGACCAGCTCGGCATTGTTGATCGGCCCGACTGACCGACCCACGACTCGACGGGAATACAGATCCAGGATGACCGCAACATACAACCACCCCTCCTGGCAGCGGATCTGGGTGATATCCGATACCCAGACCCGATTCGGCGCCGCCACATCGAAGCGCCGGGCCAGCACGTTCGGCAGCACGATCTCGGGCGCCGGGCGCCGCGCACCCGGCTTCGGTGCGCCATTGGCACGGTAGCCTGCCTGTTGTAGCAAGCGCTGCACCCGATTCAGGCCGCAGATAAACCCAGCGTCGACCGCGTCTTTCCAAAGCTTCCGGTAACCGATCGCGCCTTTCAGTTCATCAGCGCGCTTCAGAAGCCACTCCAGCAGCGACTGGTTCACTACCTTTCGTTCCGAGGCGGGTCGTTTCAGCCACCGGTAATAGCCGGAACGCGAGACTTCGAGCACTTCGCACATCAGCGCTATCGTCCACCGATCAGAGTGGTAGCGCTCGATGAAGGCAAATCTCACCGCTGGAGCTTGGCGAAGTGCTCGTTGGCCTTTTTTAGGATGTCATTCTCCAACTCAGCCCGCTCCAGCTTCTTCTTCAGCCTGCGGTTTTCTCGGGCCAGTTCCTTCGAGCTCTTGTCCGGCCCCTCATTGGGCACCGCAGTCGGATCTCTCTCTTCGCGCTGCGTCAACTCGCACCTCCAGCGGCTCAGCATGTTTGGATGGACACCTAATGTAGCAGCCACCTCCCGCACCGAGCGTGCGGAGCGAAGCGATCTCTCCACCGCAGAGCGCTTGAACTCAGAACTATATCTCTGATTTTTCCGAACTTTCATGACACCTCCGTTTTACGTAAGGAAAGGTGTCTACTTTTTCGGGGGCACTCCAACCGGAAACCGGAAACCGGAAACCGGAAACCGGAAACCGGAAACCTGAGCCCTGAGCCCTGAGCCCTGAGCCCTGAGCCGCAATGACTTCCCACACAGGCTGATTTGACGCTCGTCTGTCAGACTCCAGCGGCAACTTGAGCAGGAAATTGAAAGAGCATGAAGCGATGGATATTGGTTGGATTGGCAGCGGCCCTGGTGGGCTCGGGGGCGGTTATGGCTGAATCGGAAGCGGGTGGCGATGATCCGTTTCTCTGGCTTGAGGAGGTCGAGTCCGACGAGGCGCTTGACTGGGCGCGCGAACAGAACGAGCGCTCAGAGGCACGACTGAAATCCCATCCCCTGTTCGACGATCTGCTCGAGCGTAACCTCGAAACGCTGACCTCTGAGGACCGAATTGCCTATCCATCCTTGATGGGCGGGCGGATCTATAATTTCTGGCGGGACGCGACGCACGTTCGCGGCATCTGGCGGACAACCTCGGTGGAGGGCTACCGCAGCGACGATCCGGATTGGCGCCCGATCCTCGATGTCGATGCGCTCGCCGAGGCCGAGGACGAAAACTGGGTCTGGGCCGGATCATCCTGCCTCTATCCGAGCTACGAGCGCTGTCTGATCGGCCTGTCGCGAGGCGGTGCCGACGCAGCCGTTCGCCGCGAGTTCGATATGGAGACTCGCAGCTTCGTCGAGGGCGGCTTCGAGCTGCCCGAATCCAAGAGCTATCTGAGCTTCCGCGATCGCGACAGCGTCTTCTACGGGCCGGCCTTCGAGGCGGATCAGATGACGACCTCTGAATATCCGCGCCAGGTCTACATCTGGGAGCGCGGCACCGAGCGCGCCGACGCGACGTTGGTCTTCGAGGGCGAGCGCGAGGACGTGCTGGTCACCGGCCTGCGGATCTGGGACGGCGAGACACCCTATGACATGGTGCTACGCCTGCCGACCTTCTTTACCCGTGAGTACCACCTGCTGGTCGACGGCGAGGCGCAGAAGATCGACGTGCCGGACGATGCCCAGATCTCGGGCATCGTCGATGGACAGCTCCTGGTCGAGCTCAAATCGGACTGGCAGCGAGACGGCCAGCTCTGGCGGCAAGGGGCCCTGATCGCCAGCTCCATCGAAGCGATGATGGACGGTCGGGCCGAGTTCCAGCTCCTGTTCCAGCCGAATGAGCGTCAGGCCGTCAACAGCGTGACCTCGACAGATAACGCGGTGCTGGTCCAGCTCCTCGACAACGTCAACGGCCAGCTACTGCGCTTCACGCATGCCGACGGCGCATGGCGACGGGCGGAGCTGGATGTTCCCGACATGGGCACGCTTTCAGTCGTGAGTGCTGACGATCGCTCCGATCGCTTCTACTACAACTACACCGGTTTCCTGTCGCCTTCTCGTCTCTACGAGGCCGATGCGATGGCGGACACGCATCGTGCGATCCGCTCCGAACCGGTCTGGTTCGATACCGACGGTATGGCGGTGAATCAATACGAGGCGACCTCGGCTGACGGCGAGCAAATCCCTTATTTCGTGGTGACGCCGCCGGGCTTTAAGGCCGACGGCAGCCATCCCACCCTGCTTTCGGCCTACGGCGGCTTCGAGGTGGCTCGCACGCCCTTCTACTCGAGCATCCTCGGCAACGGCTGGCTGACTCGGGGCGGCGTCTATGTGCTCGCCAATATTCGCGGTGGTGGAGAGTTCGGGCCGCGGTGGCATCAGGCGGCGCTGAAGGAGAATCGCCAGCGCGCTTTCGATGACCTGATCGCCGTCGCTGAGGACCTGATCGAGCGCGACATCACCTCGCCCGACCACCTCGGCATCCAGGGCGGCAGCAATGGCGGCCTGCTCGTGGGCGCGGTAATGGTGCAGCGCCCGGATCTGTTCAACGCCGTGGTCTGCCAGGTGCCGCTGCTCGATATGAAGCGGTATCACAAGCTGCTCGCCGGTGCGAGCTGGATGGCGGAGTACGGCAACCCGGATATTGCCGAGGAATGGGCCTATCTGGCCGAATATTCGCCCTACCAGAACCTTTCGCCGGACGCCGATTATCCGGTGGCCTTCGTGACCACCTCGACGCGCGATGACCGGGTTCACCCGGGCCACGCACGAAAGATGGTCGCCCGCATGCTTGAGCAGGGCCATGAAGTGCTCTATTACGAGAACATCGAGGGTGGCCACGGCGGGGCGGCAAATCTCAATCAAACGGCGTATCTCCAGGCGCTGATCTACGCCTATCTGCACGAGCGCCTGGCCGATGAGGCTGAGGGCCCCTGAATGGTCGTCGGCTGCTGGGCGAGGCCCTTGCCCTGCTATTCACGACTCGGGAACCAAGCTTGTGGCTCCTTGTCGAAATTAACGTCTGGCAGTACGGGGCGATTGGGCGTGGCCCAGCGCCTCTTCAAGCTGCTAAAATAATGGAATCGAATTTTTTTGAGGAGCAATGCATGAGTAATCAGCTGGTTCCTAGCCACTTAATGGCACCGGCCGGAACGGGGTCGCTGGACGCCTACATCCAGGAAGTCAACAAGATTTCCGTGTTGAGCGTCGAGGAGGAGCAGAGCCTTGCGCGGCGCTATCGTGATGATGATGATCTCGATGCCGCCCGTTTGATGGTCATGTCGCACCTCCGCTTCGTGGTCCACGTCGCTCGCGGCTATGCGGGCTACGGGCTTCAGCTCAGCGATCTGGTGCAGGAGGGCAATATCGGCTTGATGAAGGCCGTCAAGCGCTTCGACCCGGATCAGGGCGTTCGCCTGGTGTCCTTTGCCGTCCACTGGATTCGCGCGGAAATTCACGAATTCATCCTGCGCAACTGGCGGATCGTCAAGGTCGCGACGACCAAGGCGCAGCGGAAGCTCTTTTTCAATCTTCGCAAGAAGAAAAAGCGCTTGGGCTGGTTGAATCAGGCCGAAGTCAATCGCGTGGCCGAGGATTTGGGCGTGAAGCCTGAAGTCGTGACTGAGATGGAGTCGCGCCTATCGGGCCAGGACATTGGCTTCGATCTGACAACCGATGACGATGACAGCAACTACGTTGCGCCGGCCGCCTACCTCGAAGGGCTGACCGTTGCGCCGGCCGAGGCCATCGAAGCGAAGGATTGGGAGGATCATCACCACAACCTTCTCTTTGACGGTGTCGACAGCCTTGACGATCGCTCTCGCGACATTATCCAGAGCCGCTGGCTGCTGGACCCGAAGGCCACACTGCAGGAGTTGGCCGACAAATACGGCGTCTCGGCTGAGCGCATTCGCCAGCTTGAAGCGGCCGCTCTGAAAAAGCTCAAGGCACGCTTCGAGGCCTGAGATATCAACGCTTAGCAACGAAAAAAGCCGGCGCTTCGCTGCCGGCTTTTTTCGTTTAAGTGCAGCTCGACGATCGGCTCCAGGATTCTGAGCAGCTCCAAGCTCACCTGGAAGCGATCACCGCGATCATTCCCGAACAAGACGTTCCCTGCCTGGGCCGATATCGACCTGTCGACGGCTTTCACCAATCGCTATCACAGAAAAAATATTCGAATCAACGGGTTATCGCTCAGACCAGATCCTGACCGATCCGCGACCCGACGGCGCCGAGCACCCTTGCCAAAATCGATACCGGGGCTCCTGGCTTGTCGGGCAGGCGACCGAACGTTCCGTCGCGCTCACCCAGCGCAGGCCCATCGCAGTCCCAGAGAGGTTGGGTTCATGCCGCCGGGCGATCGCCCCCAATAAGCAGGGGCTCGGGCTCCAGGCAGATGCCGAATTCTTTTTCGACTGCAGCCTGGAGGCGGTTGATCAGTGCCCGCAGCTCTTTCCCCTGGCTGCCCCCGAAATGCACCAGGACCAGAGCATGATGTCGATAAACGCCCAGGCCGCCGTCCCGATAGCCTTTGAAGCCCAGCCGCTCGATCATTGCACCGGCGGCCAGTTTGACCTGGTTCTCCTGCAGGCGCCAGTGCGGAAGGTCCGGCCAGCGCGCCAGGGTTGTCGCTGCCTGCGCCTGACTCACGATGGGGTTTTTGAAAAAACTGCCGGCGTTGGGGAGCCGGGCGGGGTCGGGCAGGCGATGGCGGCGCAGGCGAAGGATCGTGGCCACCAGCTGGCGCGGGGTCGGTGAGGAATGGCCGGCTTGGGCGAGGGCTCGATGGAGGCTGTCGTAGTCCAGGCGGGGGCTGAATCGGCGACTGAGGCGTAAGCAGACTTCAGTGATGAAATAGCGCTGCGGCGCTTTGGATTTGAAGAGGCTGTCGCGGTAGGCGAAAGCGCAGTCCTCGCGATCGAGCGTGGTCCAGCGGCGATCCTCGCGGTCCCAGGCGGTCAGGGTCTCGAAGACCTGGTCGAGCTCGACGCCGTAGGCGCCGATGTTCTGGATCGGCGCCGCCCCAACGCTGCCGGGAATCAGCGCCAGATTTTCGATCCCGTGCAGGCCGAGGTCGAGGCAGCGCCGAACCAGGCCGTGCCAGGATTCACCGGCCGCAGCCCGCACCCGCACGTGGTCGCCGCGCCCGGCATCTTCGAAACGCAGGCCGCGCAGGCGCGATAACAGGACGCGTCCCTGGAAGTCTCCGAGAAAAATGGTGTTCGAGCCACCACCGAGGATCAGCTCCGGTCCCGTCGAATCGCCGAGCCCCTCGAGCTGCTCCGGGCGCTCGATGACCACGACCTTATCCGCGCGCGCCGGCAGGCGAAAGGTCGAAAAGGATCCGAGCTTCGCGTTTCGGAGCGTGGTGATGTCAGGCATCCGCGCTCGACCAGGCCCGAACGCAATCCTGAATCAGCGCTGGCCCGCCGTAGATGAACCCCGTGTAGATCTGGACCAGGTCAGCGCCCAGCGCCTGCTTTCTGGCCGCGTCCTCGCCGCCGGTGATGCCGCCGAGGCCGATGATGGGAAACCCGTCGCCGAGGACTTCTCGCGCGAGCTCGAGCGTGCGATCGGCGCGCTCGCGAACCGGTGCGCCGCTCAGCCCACCTTCCTCTCGACTGTGGGGGTGGCCTTCAACCCCGCTTCGATTCAGGGTCGTGTTGGTGGCGATCAGACCATCGATCCCGGATTGGCCGATCACCTCGAGTGAGGCTCGCAGGGCTTCATCGTCCCAGTCCGGCGCGATCTTGATCAGCACCGGTCGGTTCAGATCGTGTTGCCTGGCGAGTCGGTCGCGTAGGGCGGTCAGCTCGGCGAGCAGCTCGCGGAGTGGGCCCGTGTCCTGCAGGGCGCGCAGATTCGCCGTATTCGGTGACGAGATATTGACCGTGACATAGTCGCAGTGCGGGAAAACCTTCTCGAGACAAAAACGGTAGTCGTCGGCAGCACGCTCGACGGGGGTGTCCTTCTGCTTGCCGATGTTGGCCCCGACGATGCCCTTGAAGCGGCGCTTTTTCAGCCGTTCGACGAGATGGTCAACGCCCTTGTTGTTAAAGCCCAGGCGGTTGATCAATGCCTCGTGCTCGGGGAGGCGGAACATGCGCGGTTTGGGGTTGCCTGGCTGGGGTCTGGGGGTCACCGTGCCGACCTCGATGAAGCCGAAGCCCAGCTCGCCCATGGCCTCGATGTAATCGCCGTTCTTGTCCAGACCGGCGGCCAGGCCGACCGGATTGGGGAAGCTGAGACCCATGCACTCGACCGGGGCCGACCGAGGGCAGCCGCCCAGTAGGCGAGGAAGACCGATGAAACGGCCCTTTACCAGCGCGCTCAGGGCGATGTCGTGGGCCGCTTCCGGCGGCAGCAGGAACAGACCTTTTTTGAGCCAAGCGTACATGGGGCCTAGGCGTGGGTTCTCGACTTCCAGATTTCAGGTTTCAGATTTCAGGAAGGCCGGACAGGAGAGTCCTGAAACCTGATACCTGAGCCATTTACAGATCGAACTTGATGCCCTGAGCGAGCGGCAGTTCCGTCGACCAGTTGATCGTGTTGGTCTGGCGTCGCATGTAGGCCTGCCAGGCATCCGAGCCGGACTCGCGGCCACCGCCGGTTTCTTTCTCGCCGCCGAAGGCACCACCGATTTCGGCGCCCGAGGTGCCGATATTGACGTTGGCGATGCCGCAGTCCGAACCGCGGTGGGACAAGAAGAACTCGGCGTTGCGCATATCGGTCGTGAAAATCGCCGAGGACAGGCCCTGGCGGACGTCGTTGTGCATCCGCATGGCGTCCTCGAGCTTGTCGTAGGTCATCACGTAGAGAATCGGCGCAAAGGTTTCTTCCTGCACGATATCCCAGTGGTTTTCGGCGCGAATGATCGTTGGCTGAACGAAATAACCCTCACCCTCGATTCGCTCTCCGCCCGCAAGGACCTCCCCGCCCGCGGCTTTTGCGCGCTCCACGGCCTCTTCGAAACGCTTGACCGCCTGCTCGTCGGTCAGCGGCCCCATCAGGGTGGCGGCGTCCAGTGGATCGCCGATACGGACCTGGCCGTAGGCTTTGACCAGGGATTCGATCACCGACTCTGCGATCGATTCATGGACAAAGAGACGGCGCGTCGAGGTGCAGCGCTGACCGGCGGTGCCGACCGCACCGAAGACCACGGCCGGCAGGGCCAGCTTCATGTCGGCGGTTTCGTCGATGATGATGGCGTTGTTGCCGCCCAGCTCGAGAAGGCTCTTGCCCATGCGGCCGGCGACTTTTTCGCCGACATTCCGACCGATCTGCGACGAGCCGGTGAACGACATCAAGTTGACGCGCTCGTCGGCCACGAAGCGCTGAGCCAGGTCATGACCCGGCTCCATGAAAGAGGTGAAGATCGGCGGCACGTCGCTGCCGGCCAGCGCCTCGTTGGCGATATTTTGAACCGCGGCGCAGCACAGCGCGCCCTTCGGTGAGGGCTTCCAGATCGTGGCGTTGCCGCAGATCGCCGAGAGCAGGGCGTTCCAGGCCCAGACGGCAACAGGAAAGTTGAAGGCCGTGACAACGCCGACCACGCCCAGGGGGTGCCATTGTTCGTACATCCGATGGCCGGGTCGCTCGGAGTGCATGGTTTTGCCGTAGAGCATGCGCGACTGGCCGACGGCAAAGTCGCCGATGTCGATCATTTCCTGCACTTCGCCATCGCCCTCGGCTTTGATCTTTCCCATCTCGAGCGAGACCAGGGAGCCGAGTGGGTCCTTATAGTCGCGCAGCGCCTGGGTCACGAGTCGAACGGCGTCGCCGCGCACTGGCGCCGGAACCATCGTCCACGCATCGGCCGCATCCCGGGCCGTTTGAATGACCTTCTCGTAGTCCGCTTCGCTGGCCCCGCTGATCTGAGCGATGACCTGGCCATTGCTGGGATTGATCGAGTCGATCAGTGCGCCCTGGTGAACATCGGCCCAGTGGCCGGGACCGAAGCAGGCTCCGGGATTGGTTTCCTTGAGCCCCAGCTGTTTGAGGATGTTTGCAACATTGGTCATGGCGTCCGTCAACTCCCGTCGAATGTGATGAAGCCGAGCATTATCGCATTGATGCGCGGTGAGGTCAGCGGCTTGCATGGTATTCTCTCGACGCGTTCAGGCCGCCCGGCGCAAGCTTCGGGTTTCGGGGTCATCTGAACGGGAGCTGAATGAAACTATCGGACTCTGGTGGTGTCCATTTGGGCAGACTCGGGTCGTCGACGACGGAAAAAGGACGGCCCGAATGGGCGAACGTGAAGTAGATCAACTGCTGGTCGAACGGGTACAGAAAGGCGATACGAAGGCATTCGACGTGCTGGTTGGAAAGTACCAGCACAAGATCATCAGCCTGATCTCGCGCTACGTGTCCGACCACTCGGAAGCCATGGATGTCGCTCAGGAAGCGTTTATCAAGGCTTACCGTGCGCTGCCGAGGTTTCGCGGTGACAGTGCGTTCTACACCTGGCTCTATCGCATCGCGATCAATACGGCCAAGAATCACCTCGTGGCGCTGAGCCGACGCCCGCCCCAGTCCGATGTCGATGCGTCGGACGCGGAACAATATGCGGTCGACACGCGTCTTAAGGACCGTAGCTCGCCTGAGCACGAACTTCTGCGAGAAGAAATTGAAAATACGATCCACCAAGCCATTTCCGACCTGCCTGATGACCTGCGCGTGGCGATCACGCTGCGGGAAATGGAAGGGATGAGCTATGAAGAGATCGCAACGACGATGGAGTGTCCCATCGGCACCGTGCGATCGCGTATTTTCAGAGCTCGTGAGGCGATTGATCAACGGCTTCGGCCCCTGTTGGACCCGCAGTAGCCCGGCAAAAACCCACTGACCTTGGAACGTGATGACCCGATGAGCGACTCGAATCAGAACCTTTCCTGCCTGATGGACGGCGAGCTCGACGCTGACAATCAGAAATTTCTTCTCCGGCGTTTGGCCAACGATGAGTCATTGACCCTGACCTGGCGCCGCTTCCATCTGGTCAGAGCGTGTCTGCACAAGGAGCTGGCCCGTGGCGAGTGCATTGCTGATCGAGTCGCTGCGGCGGTTCGTCAGGACGCGAGCTTCGAGGAAGGCGGGGCCCAGGCGTCACGACCGCGTCGCTGGCTCCGGCCCATTGCAGGCGGTGCGATCGCGGCCAGCGCGGCCCTCTTCGCGATCGTGGCCATCAACTCGAGCCTGCTCGAACGAACGACGCCAGTGGCGGATCTCGAGCCCGGCTTTGTCGCCCCTCAGACGAACGTCCTGAACCAACCCTTTGCACGCCAGCCGACGCCGGTCAGTTATTCGGAAATGGATTCCTCTCAGCGCCAGCGCCTGAATTCCTACGTCCTTCGTCACAACCAGGCGATCGGTGGTGGCGGGTTTGTGTCCTACATCCCTATCGTTTCCGGCGCCAGCGCCGAGCAGCGCCCGTCGGCGGACGTCGCGGCCAATGCCCCAGGCGGCGAAAACGAGAACGAAGCAGCTGATTCCAGGCTCGAGGAGCGCTGATCGATGACCGTGGCAGGCTGTCTTGAACGCAGCTTGATTCTGACTGCTGCGCTGCTGTTGGCCACTGTCACGCTCGCCGACGATCGAGCCGATGTGGAGCGCTGGCTCGATCGAATGGCGCACGCCGTCGAGTCCCTCGATTACCGGGGAACGCTGGTGTATTGGCAGGACGAGCGCTTCGATACGCTGAAGATCATTCATCGCGCCGATGCGTCCGGCGTGCGCGAGCGGATGTATTCGCTCAGCGGCCAGCCGCGTGAAATTCTTCGCGACGGCGATCAGATCCGCACCCTGCTGGGCGGGTCGGGCGAGGTCATCGTTCAGAGCCAGCTCAACGCGCGCCTTTTGCCCAATTTACCCCTGCGTCGTCTGACCGAAGCCGCCCAGGCCTACGTCATGCACGTCGGCGACGGGGCACGCATTGCCGGTCACCGGGCTCGTGTCATCGAAATTCTGCCGCGCGATGAGTTCCGCTACGGACACCGCTTCTGGCTCGAAGAGCAGACTGGCATGTTGCTTCGCTCAGCGCTCCTTGACCGGACCGGTCAGCCCATCCAGCAAATGAGCTTTGTAGAGATCGAGCTGGGGGCGGTCATCAACGACGATGAGCTGGAGCCGCAGATTCAGCCCGAGGCCGTGGTCGAAAGTCGGTTGATGCAGGATGCTCCGGCCTTCGAGAATTTGAACGAAATCAGCGGTGGCGCGGCCGCCGATTCACAGTGGGTTCCGCCTACCGTGCCGGCCCACTTTCAGCTCGCGCGTCAGGGGCAGGGTCAGACTCGGGCGGGAACGGATTTCAGGCACCTGCTCTACAGCGATGGTCTGGCCAGCTTTTCGGTCTATGTTGAAGAGGATGAGGCAGAGAACGCGGCCGGCCGTATCGAATCACTGGGCACGGTTCACGTGTTGACGGGGCACTTCGACGACCGCCAGGTGACCATCGTTGGCGAGGTGCCAATGGCAACGGTGCGCCTGGTCGGTCAGTGGCTTCAGGACGACGCCGGGGCCCGCAACCAGCGCTGATGGAGCCGCTCTGGCAGCCTGCCGTCGTTGAATCGGTTGCCCATGACCGAGTCCGACTGCGCTTCGATCGTCTCGACCAATGCGAACGCTGTCTGCGTGGCGAGGGCTGCGGCGCTGGCGTTTTTTCCCAGCTGTTCAGTCGGAACACGTCCGTTCTCGACCTGCCTCGACACCATGATTTTCTTGTCGGTCAGCGAGTCCGGGTCGGCCTGAGGCCTGCAGTGCTTCTCGGCGGGGCCGTCCTGCTCTATGGTCTGCCCCTTGCCGGGTTTCTTTTCGGTGCGGTCCTCGGCCAGGCCGTCGCGACAGCAACCCTTACCCCGAACCCTCTGCTCGCTGATTTGTCTGCCCTGGCTGGAGGTCTTGCCCTGGCCGCCCTGACCACATGGGTTTCATGGCAGTGCAGGCACTATTCAGGGAACCCTGTGATCGAAGCAGTGTCTTGTGATCCAGATCCGTAGTGTTCTTGACGGGGCACTGCATTAATTCAAGACACCTCGAAACCAGAGGTTTCGTCACGTTTCCAGGAGTTAATAACGAATGTTTCGAACCCTGTTCGCCCTGAGCCTTCTGACCCTGTCGGCCTCGCCGATGGTCTCTGCCGCGGCCCCGACTGACTTCACTGAGGTCGTCGAGCAATCGATTCCGGCGGTCGTCAATATTCAGACCGTTCGCTACGGCACGCGCACCGATAGCGAAGCGCCCACCCCGCGTCGCGGGCAGATGCCCGAGGGCCTGCCGGATATTTTTGACGAGCTATTCCGCAATCCCAGGCGCGGACGCGGGCAGCCGGATCGCCAGGGCGGTGGATCGGGTTTCATCATGTCTGAAGACGGTCTGGTCGTCACCAATCACCACGTGATCGATGAGGCGGACGAAATCACCGTTCGCCTGGCCGATCGTCGCGAATTTATAGCGGAGCTCGTCGGCTCGGACGAAGAGACCGATATTGCGGTTCTGAGGATCGACGCCGATGGAGATCTTCCCACGCTCGAGTTCGGCGACACGGAAACGCTCAAGCCCGGCGAATGGGTCATCGCGATCGGTTCGCCCTTCCAGTACGAGCAGTCGGTGACGGCGGGAATCGTCAGCGCCAAGGGGCGCTCGCAGTTCACCCAGCAGTATGTGCCGTTCATTCAGTCCGACGTCGCGATCAATCGAGGAAATTCCGGTGGGCCGTTGATTAGGACCGACGGCACGGTGGTCGGAATCAATTCCTGGATCCTGAGCTCCAACGGCGGCAATATCGGCCTGTCGTTCTCGATTCCTATCGAAGTCGCTGCATCGTCGATCGAGCAGCTGCTGGAATTCGGACGCGTGTCCAGAGGGTTTCTTGGCGTCAATATTCAGAGCGTTTCGCGCGATCAGGCGGAAGCCTTCGAGCTGGACCGCCCCGCCGGCGCTCTGGTGACACGGGTCGAGCCCGAAAGTCCGGCCGACCGCGCAGGCATCGAAGTCGGCGATGTGATTCTTCGCTTCAACGGCGAGACCCTCGAGGTTCACACGGACCTGCCTCCGCTGGTCGGCATGGTGAGGCCGGGCACGGAAGTGGATGTGGATATCTCTCGCTGGGGTGAAGACATCACCCTGAGCGTCGAAATCGAAGAGCGTGAGGAGCTTGGCATGGCCGAGGATGGTCGCAGTGAAGACTCGGCACCGCCTTCAAACGATCTGGGGCTGGCTGTCGAACCGCTCGATGAGGAAATGCGACGTCGTATCGGTAATCCGGAGGGGGGCGTGTTGATTTCTCAGGTCGAGAGCGATAATGCCTATCGCGCGGGCATTCGACGCGGCCAGGTCATCCTGATGATCAACAATCAGTCGATCGATTCGGTGGATGATTTCGAGGACATCGTTGCTTCCCTCGACGATTCGCGAACGGTGGCGCTGCTCCTCCATCTGCCCAACGGCAACACGACCTTCGTGGCCTATCAGCCGGAATCCTTCGAGGAATAGGGGGCACGGAAAGCCTGAGGCACGGGGCCGACCGGCGAATTTGCCGAGGCCCCGATTCTCTCTCTCCCAAGCTCGAAACAGCGTTTCCCGGGCCGACAGCAAGGCGTCGGCCCGGTATAATTCCAACTCCTAGCGAAGGGCACGCCTGCCTGTCCTTGCACCCGAGGCGAGTTATTCCTCGTATTCATAGCCGAGCGTCCTAGTTGATGTCTGATACCCGCCTCATCCGCAATTTCTCCATCATCGCTCACGTCGATCACGGCAAATCGACCCTGGCCGATCGTTTCATCCAGGTCTGCGGCGGTTTGACCGATCGGGAAATGGCCGCACAGGTGCTCGATTCGATGGATATCGAACGCGAGCGCGGCATCACGATCAAAGCCCAGAGCGTCACGCTGAACTACACCGCGGACGATGGCCAGACCTATCAGCTCAACTTTATCGATACGCCGGGCCATGTCGATTTTTCCTACGAGGTGTCGCGCTCGCTGGCGGCCTGCGAGGGCGCCTTACTGGTCGTCGACGCGGCGCAGGGGGTCGAGGCGCAGAGCGTCGCCAACTGCTACACGGCGGTCGAGCAGGGCCTTGAAGTTATTCCCGTCATCAACAAGATCGACCTGCCGGCGGCAGACCCTGATCGGGTCAAGCATCAGATCGAGGACATCATCGGCATCGAGGCCCAGGATGCCATTGCCGTCAGCGCCAAGACCGGTGTAGGCGTACGCGAAGTGCTCGAAGCCCTGGTCAAGCGGATCCCGCCGCCCGAGAGCCAGCGCGACGCGCCGCTCAAGGCCTTGATCGTGGACTCCTGGTTCGACAACTACCTCGGAGTCAATTCCCTCGTTCGCATCAAGCAGGGTCAGCTGAAGAAAGGCGACAAGATCCGCATCATGTCGTCGGGCGAGGAGCACGGGGCCGACCAGATCGGAATCTTTACGCCCAAGCGAACGCCGACACAGGTGCTCGATTGCGGCCAGGTGGGATTCATTGCTGCGGGCATCAAAGAGGTCCATGGCGCGCCGGTCGGCGACACGATCACCCATGCCCGTGAACCCGCCGATGCGCCCTTGCCGGGCTTTCAGCCTCTTCAGCCACAGGTCTTCGCCGGCATCTTTCCCGTCGACTCCAGCGCCTATCCGGATCTCCGCGAAGCACTCGATAAACTGCAGCTCAATGACTCGGCCCTCCAATTCGAGCCAGAAACCTCCGTGGCGCTCGGCTTCGGTTTCCGCTGCGGCTTCCTGGGCATGCTGCACATGGAAATCGTTCAGGAGCGTCTCGAGCGGGAGTACGATCTCGACCTGATCACGACGGCACCGACCGTGGTCTATCAGCTTGAAATGACCGATGGTGAAGTCGTCGATCTGGATAACCCGGCCGGCATGCCGCCGCTCAACAAGATCTCCGAGATTCGCGAGCCGATCATCGCTGCCAACATCCTTGTGCCCCAGGATTACCTCGGCGCTGTCATCGGCCTATGCGAGGAAAAGCGAGGGGCGCAGAAGGACATGCGATTCCTTGGCGGCCAGGTTCAGCTGACCTACGAATTACCGATGTCGGAGGTCGTGATGGATTTCTTCGATCGACTGAAATCCTGCAGCCGCGGGTTCGCCTCCTTCGAGTATGATTTCGACCGCCACCAGGCCGGGCCTTTTGTCCGCCTCGATCTGCTGATCAACGGGGAACGCGTCGATGCGCTCAGTGTGATCGTTCACCGCGAGTTCGCCGACCGCCGGGGTCGGGAGCTGGCCGAGCGGATGCGAGAGTTGATCCCGCGGCAGATGTTCGACATTGCGATTCAGGCAGCCATCGGCTCCCACGTGATCGCGCGCTCGACCGTCAAGGCCTACCGGAAGAACGTGACGGCGAAATGCTATGGCGGCGACGTCACCCGAAAGCGCAAGCTGCTCGAAAAGCAGAAGGCCGGCAAGCGGCGCATGAAGCAGGTGGGCAGCGTTGAAATACCGCAGGAAGCCTTCCTCGCCGTGCTTCGGACCGACAACGAAAGATAACACCACGAGTTCGACCTGACACCATGGATTATGCCCTCATACTGACTGTCCTTACCCTTGCCACGGGCCTGCTTTGGGGGCTCGACCGCTTCGTCCTGCGCCGAGGTCGGGGCAAGGATGAAGCGCCGACGGGCGCCGCCAAGCCGATAGAAACCATCGGCTCGTTTTTCCCGATCCTGCTCTTGGTGCTGGTATTCCGTTCCTTTCTCTTCGAGCCCTTCAAGATTCCCTCCTCGTCCATGGTTCCGACCCTGTTGATCGGCGATTTCATCGTCGTCAACAAGTTTGCCTACGGCTTGCGGCTGCCCGTAGTGAATCACCGCTTTCTCGACCTCGGCGATCCTGAACGTGGAGACGTCGCCGTCTTCCGTTACCCCGTCGATGGCCGCACCAATTACATCAAACGCGTCGTCGGGCTGCCGGGGGACTCGATCACCTACCGGGGCAAGACGCTCTACGTCAACGGCGAGCCCATGATTCAGGAAAACGACGGGATCTGGATGGGCGAAGGAATCAATCGAAATCGTCCCGGAACCCGGATGCTGAGGCGGACTGAGTTCCTCGGAGAGACGGACCACAGCATTCTGATCAATGCAACGAGCCCGCAGCGTCGTTCTCAGAGCTGGATCGTGCCGGAAGGCCATTACTTCGTGATGGGCGACAATCGCGACATGTCACAGGACTCGCGCAGATGGGGGTTCGTGCCGGAAGAAAACCTGGTGGGGCGCGCGTCGAGGATCTGGATGCACTGGGACTGCAGCCGGGGCTGTGTCGTCTTCGATCGAATCGGTGATAAGATCGATTGATGGCCGGGGCGAAGCGCCCCGCGACGGCCCGATTTTTGTTCATCGATTTCTGTTCACAGGGAGGCATGACCTTACATGCAGCATTTAGGCCAAAGGCGTTTCGGTCGCCATCAGCGCGGCGTGACGTTGATCGGTTTCATGATCATTCTTTCGTTCGTCCTTTTCTTCGTCTACATCGGCATCAAGCTCGTTCCGATCTATCTCAATCATATGTCGGTCGCGAGCGAAGTCCGGGCGGTCGCGCAGGAGCCGGGCTCCGCGAACACACCACCGAATACCTTGCGGCGAAATCTCGTCACTAGGTTGGACCTGAGTTACGTCGACCACGTCGAGGCGGAAAACATCGCGATCGAACAGGGCCGTGAGCGAAGGCTCGTGGTGGCCTATCGGGTACAGACCCACCTGATTGCCAACATCGATGCGATCCTGACCTTCAGGACAGAAGAGCCCCTTCGATCCAACTAACCCAGCCTGGGAACCCGAGCGAAATGATTGCGACGTTTTCCTTTTCCAGGCTGATAATCCGGGTCGAAGTCGCCTGCTCGGTCGCATGAGCCCAGCTGCCAGAATCCACGGACATTGAGCTCACTCGATCGAATTGCCGGCATCGACTATCGGTTCTCGAACACCGATCTTCTGCAGCAGGCGCTCACGCACCGCAGCTTCGGCGCAAAACACTACGAGCGCCTGGAGTTTCTTGGCGATGGGCTCCTGAACTTCGTCGTCGCTGAGCTCCTTTATGAACGCCGGCCGGAAGCGCCTGAGGGCGACCTGAGCCGCTTGCGCTCGCGCCTGGTTCGCGATCGCACGCTGGCCGAGCTAGCGCGGGAACTGGAGTTGGGACAACACCTGCGCCTCGGTATGGGCGAGCGCAAAAGCGGCGGTTTTCTGCGCGAGTCCATCCTTGCCGATGCCGTTGAGTCGATCTTCGGAGCGATTCTTCTCGACGGCGGATTTCAGGCCGCTCGAGGCGTTATCCGGGACTTGATGGACGGCTTGGAGCGCTCCCTGCCCGACCCGGATGATCTGAAGGACCCCAAAACCCGGCTGCAGGAGCTGCTTCAGGGCCGGGGGCATGAGTTGCCGGTCTACACGATCCTGACTGAAAGCGGTGCCGATCACATCAAGCGTTTCGAGGTGGAATGCCGTGTCGGCGATCTGGCCGACCCGGTCCAGGCCGAGGCCGGGAGCCGTCGCAAGGCCGAGCAGGCCGCCGCTCGGCTCATGCATGATCAGCTCTCTGAGGGGCTTGGGGGCGCGCGTCGCCTGGCATCGTCCAAGCGGAATGCCGATAAGGGATCAGCACCCGGGGAGCCGGAGTCGACATGACCCAGCGATCTGGAGTCGTTGCTCTGATCGGCCGGCCCAACGTCGGCAAGTCGACGCTGCTCAATCGAATCGTCGATGCCCCCGTGGCCATCGTGACGCACAAGCCCCAGACGACGCGGCACCGTATCCTAGGAATCCACACGGAGCCTCGCGGTCAGGCGGTCTTCGTCGACACGCCCGGGCTGCATCGGCGCCGCGACCATGCCCTGAATCGGCGATTGAATCGCATTGCGGCGGAGGCAAGCCAGGGCGTCGACGTCCTGGCGCTGGTGCTCGATGCAAGTCATCAGAACGAGGAGGACGATCTGGCTCTGGCTCAGGCCATTCGCCACGACGGGCCGCGCTTGCTGATCATCAACAAGATCGATCTGCTGAAGGATCGATCGGCACTCCTGGATATGACTCGACGCTGGTCGGTTCGGGCCGAGTTCGACGCGATCGTGTACGTTTCGGCGCTGCGCAATGATGGCATCGAGGATCTGCTGAGCGAAGTCTTCAGCGCTCTGCCCGAGGGCGGCCCCCTCTACGATGCAGAGCAGTTCACCGATCGGTCCGAACGTTTTCTTGCTGCGGAAATGATTCGAGAGCAGCTCATGCTGATGCTGCATCAAGAGATTCCCTATGGTCTGAGCGTGTTGATCGAGCGCTTCGAGCGAACCGGTCGACGCATCGAGATCGATGCGCTGATCGTCGTCACCGAGGATCGCCACAAGGGCATGGTGATCGGGCGTCAGGGTCAGGTGCTCAAGCGCGTCGGCACCCGTGCCAGGGCGGGCATCGCGGACCTGCTCCAGGAGCGCGTTCATCTCAACCTTCACGTCAGGACTCGGAAGGGCTGGATTGACGATGAGAGCTCCCTCGACGATCTGGGTTATGCGCGTTGACCTCCAGCCCTGCTGGATCCTTCACCGTCGACCGTGGCGCGAGTCCAGTCTGCTGATCGAGATCCTGAGCCGCGATTTCGGCCGGCTTGGTCTGGTCGCGAGGGGTGCCCGCGGGTCGCGCTCGAAATCGCGCGGGCTCACGGAGCCCTTCATTCCCTTGTCCTGCAGCTGGAGCCGACGCTCAGAGCTTGGCACCCTGATCGACATCGAGGCCCTGGCCGCGGGTATCACCCTGCGCGGCCGGGCGCTCTGGTGTGGCCTTTATCTGAACGAACTGATCATGACTCTGTTCGGGCGCGATGATCCGCTGCCGGAACTCTTCGATGTCTACTCCGCCACGCTTCCGGCTCTGACCGATCCGGCGCGGCAGGCCGACGTGCTGCGGCGGGCCGAAATGGCCATGTTGTCGGTGCTCGGCGTCATGCCCGACCTGACTCGATGCGCTGGGAACGATGAGCCGGTCGAGGCGGGCAGTCTGTATCATGTCATCCCCGACACGGGGCTGGTCGCCGTCGCAACGCCCCAGACCGGGGCGATCGACGGGCGAACCGCGCTTTATCTGGCGGGAGTGCAGGGCGTCGATGCGGATCAGGCGATACGGCGAGAAGCGCGCTGGCTGACCCGGCGCCTGATCGATCATCAGCTGGCCGGACGGCCGCTGAAGACCCGAGAACTGCTCGGTAAGCAGCACGAGCGCCGAGCCTGAGTCAAGGAACGAAGGCGAACTACTCATGAATCGACTACTTCTAGGCGTCAATATCGACCACGTTGCGACCCTGCGCCAGGCGCGCCTCGGGCGAGAGCCCTCGGTCACTCAGGCCGCTGCCCTGGCTGAGCAGGCCGGTGCCGACGCGATCACGATCCACCTGAGAGAAGACCGCCGCCACATTCAGGACCGCGACGTGGAACTGCTCAGCGAGCTCCTGACGACTCGCATGAACCTGGAGCTGGCGGTCACCGACGAGATGCTGGCCGTTGCCGAGTCCATCGGTCCGAGCGATGTCTGTCTGGTGCCCGAGCGCCGGGAAGAGCTGACCACCGAAGGCGGCCTGGATGTCGTGGCATCGAAGGAACGTATCGCAGCGGCCTGCCAGCGCCTGGCTTCGGCGGGCATTCGAGCCAGCCTGTTCATCGACCCGGACTCAGAGCAGCTGGAAGCTGCAGCGGCCTGCGCCGCGCCGGTGGTCGAACTGCATACGGGCCGCTATGCGGACACGACGGGGGCTGAGCAGCGGCGCGAGCTCGGGCGTATCGCCCAAGCCGTGGAGATTGGCCAGAGGCTCGGGCTGGTCGTCAATGCGGGTCACGGACTGAACTACCACAACGTCCAGGCCGTTGCCGAACTGATCGGTATCAATGAGCTCAACATCGGGCATTCCATCGTTTCGCGAGCGGTGATGACGGGTCTGCCCGCAGCCGTCGCGGAGATGAAACGCCTGATGACCGAGGCGCGCGCAGAGGCGCGTTGACCGGGGGACGCGCCGAACGATTCTGCCCGTCGCGCCCGCGCAGAGTCATTCAGAGGTTCCCGAGTTGTCCAGCGCGTCCCGGGTGGCTCGAGCACAGCGCAGGAATCTGAAGTAGGTATCGGCCAGAACGTCCTCGCGCCCTTCGATTTCATTTCCCTCTTCGATTTCATTTCCCTGAGGCAGCGCTGACTTCAGGGCCGCGGCGCGGTCGGCGAGCCGGCCGGCCCCTGCATAGCCTGCAGCGCCCATCCACTGATGGAGCAGGGCGGCCGCCTCGGACCAGTCAGCCCGGCTGACGTGACGATCCAGCTCGCTCAGGCGCTCGTCGAGATCGTTCGCGAGCATGCGCTGCATGCGGCAGACAAGATCCGGCTGGCCGTTGCAGGTCGCGAGGGCGGAATCCCCGTCGATGAGTTTGTCCGATCGTGGAGCGGAATCCAACAGGTCGACCCGGGCATCGATCAACTGCCAGTCTTTCAGGCGTCTGAAGAGCTCTCCCACGCTTAGCGGCTTGCTCAATACGAAGGGATAGCCACGCGCCCGGAGCCGGTCACGAACGGCCGGGCGTGTATCGGCGGTCAGGAAAACGATGGGCGTGTGCTGGCCCTCCACGGACACGGCCCCGAGTGCTTCAGCGGTTGCCAGACCGTCCTGCTCGGGCATGTGCAGATCCATCAGAATCAGGTCATACTCGACGCGGCGACAGCATTCGATGGCCTGCCGGCCCGATCCGGCCTCATCGACATGAAATCGATCTCGAGGCATCGCGGACTTCAGAAAGGCCCGATTGATCGAATGATCGTCAACGACAAGAACACGGAGCGCTTCGCGTTCGCTGCAAATCGATGAGACTTCCATCAAATCACTATAGCCTGATTTGCGCATTGCTGCTGCTTGCGTGTCCCGCAACGGCGCACTCGCGCGAGGGGGAACTCCTGGTCTCGAGTGGGCCCGGTCGAGCCGGTGACCTGACCTGGAAGTCGATCGAGCTTATTTATCGGGCTGATGAGGACAACAGAGAGGGGAACCTGAACGTCGTGATTTCCGGCCTTCGGTTGCAGGCCAGTTCCGAGTCCAGCTTCACGTTTTCACGGCTGATGATCAGCTGTCCGTCGCAGGCTGAGGAGGCATCGGATTCGATGGTGTCTGGCCTGGCGGCGGCGGTGATGTGTCGGGGCGGTGAGCTGACCTGGGAAACGCCCGGCGGCTCTGGCGGCCAGGCGGGGCTGTCTTTGGGTCAGGATGCCGGCGATGTTTCCGTCGATCTGACGGCAGATGCCTGGAAGCTTTCCGGGCGCTGGTCGCGGCAGGCCAACAGACTTGAGTTTCTCGACCTGAGGCTTGATGACTTCGACCTGAGCCTGATTCAAGCACTCGTCCCCCCTGCGGCGGGACTGGACGTTCTCTACGGCCGCCTTGACGCCCAAGTGATCTGGCGACCCAGCGATCTGTCGGCACAGTGGGAGCTGGAAGATGGCGGCTTCGATGGCAGACAGGGACAGATTGCAGGCGATGCATTGGCTTTGTCCGGCTCGCTTTCCGGGCGATGGGGCGAGGCGGCCCAGTCGCTCGATTTGAGCCTGATCCAGCGGGGAGGCGAGCTCCTTATCGGGTCCCTCTATCTGCCGGCCCCCGAGCGCCCGATCGAGATCGATCTTGCCCTTGAGCGTCGCGCGCAGGACCGGCTCAGAGTCGAGCGGTTCCGCTATGAATCCCCGGGCGTGGCGCGCTTCACGGCCTCTGCCGATCTGCAGCGCGGGGATCGAGGCTGGCAGGCGTTGCGAGGCGAGCTTTCTGGCCTCGAGGTGAATCTCGAACGGGCCTGGCCTCGGTGGATCGAGGGTCCGGCTGCATCGGTGGGCTTCGCCGACCTCGCCGCCGGTGGACAGCTCCGGGCGAGCGCGCGCCTGACAAACGGCGAGGTGGAGAGCCTGGATGTGGCGATCAGTGAATTCACCTTGAGCGATCCGCGAGAGCGCTTCGACCTGGCCTCGACGTCAGCCGACATTCACCAATCGGCATCGAGCCTTGAGGTGGCCATCGATCCGAGCGGGCTGACATTCTACGGGCTGCCCTTCGGGACGAGCTCGATTCGGCTGGATCAGTCCGACGGTGATTGGGTTTTGCGCCAGCCCTGGAGGCTGCCCCTTCTAGAGGGCGCAGTGGTGATCGATCGTCTGACCGTCGACCCGGCCAAGGAGGCTCGGGGACTCGTGCTCGATGCGCGTATCGAGCCGCTTTCCCTCGAGCAGCTGACCCGCACGCTCGGTTGGCCGGAGTTTGGCGGTCAGCTGTCCGGCCAACTTCCGGGCATCGAATTTCGGGATGATCGGCTCGACGTGACCGGAGGCATCGACGTCAACGCCTTTTCCGGCCAGATCCGTCTGACGGACCTGGTTATCGAGCGTCCCCTCGGGTCCCTGCCGGCCCTGGCCACTCAGGTCGAAATCGAGCGCCTCGATCTGGCCGAGCTGACCGGAGCCTTCAATTTCGGCCGCATGGAAGGCCAGCTCTCGGGCCATATGCGCGACCTCCGGCTTCTCGACTGGCGGCCCGTGGCCATGGATACGCGACTGTTCACCCTCGAGGACGCGCCAAGACGTCGCATCAGTCAGCGTGCCGTGGACAACCTGTCGAATCTCGGCGGCGGCCTGGGCGGGGCTCTGATCGGCAACACGGTCCTGAGCCTCTTCGAGGATTTTCCCTATCGCCGGGCGGGGCTGGCCTGCCGACTGAGCAACAACATCTGCCACATCGATGGTGTCGCCGAGCACGATTCGGGTGGCTTCTATATCGTCGAGGGCCGCGGCCTGCCGCGACTGGATATCATCGGTTATCGCCGGCTGGTCGACTGGCCGCGTCTGCTGAGCCAGCTCGAGGCGGCCACCGAGTGACGTCTATTCGGGTCGGTCTGACGGCATCAGGCGGACCTGCACCTGCCGAATCCGCTTGTCGGCCAGGTCCAGGATAGTGAAGATCTGATCGCCCATACGCAGGCTGGTCTGGCCATCGGGGATGGATTCCAGCGTTTCCAGGAGGAGTCCGTTGACCGTGTTCGGACCGGTCGTCGGCAGGTCCCAGTCCAGGCGTCGGTTGAGCATGCGCACGGTGGCAGCGCCGTCGATGATCCAGCTGCCGTCGGCTTGCTGGCGAATCCGGCGCTGACGGCTTCCGCCTTCGCTCGTATACTCGCCGACGATTTCTTCGAGAATGTCGTCCAGGGTGACCAGGCCCTGAATATCGCCGTATTCATCGACTACCAGCCCCATGCGCCGCTCACGGCTCTGAAATTCGAGGAGCTGTTGGGTCAGAGCCGTTCCTTCGGGCACGAAATACGGCTTGCGGATGGCGCGCATCAGCGCGTTGCGGTCCAGCTCGTTGCGGGCCAGCTGGGTGACGACCGTTCGGATATGCAGAAGGCCGACCATGTTGTCGAGATCGCCGCGCCAGACCGGCAGGCGGGTGAACAGGCTGCGGGTCAGGGTGCGGACGATCTCGTCCCAGTCCGCATCGAGGTCGAGGCCGACGATGTCCTGGCGCGGCACCATCACGTCATCGATGCGTCCGTGCTCCAGGTCGAGGATGTTGATCAGCATCTGCTGGTGATCAAGAGAAATATGCCGACCGCCCTCTTTGACGAGGGTGCGTAGCTCTTCTCGGCTGAGCGCGTCGGAGGCGCTGGTCGCCTTCTTGATGCCGAAGGGCCGAAGGACGAAGGAGGCGGCCAGGTTGATCAGCCATACCACGGGGTAGAGGAGCTTCAGCAGCGGCGTGAGAACGAAGGATGCGGGGTAGGCGATGCGCTCGGGAAACATCGCCGCGAGCGTCTTGGGCGCGAGCTCGGCAAAGATCAGAACGATGGCGGTCAGCACCAGCGTCGAGATCCAGATGCCCGCTTCGCCGAACAAGCGGATAGCGATCACCGTGCTGATGGAGGCCGCAAGGATATTGACAAGGTTGTTGCCCAGCAGGATCAGGCCGAACATTCGATCGGGTTGCCCGAGGAGCGACTGGGCCAGGCGAGCGCCGCGATTCCCGCTGTCGGCCTGATGACGCAGGCGGTAGCGGTTCAGGGCGACCAGGCCGGTTTCCGAACTCGAAAAACAAGCCGACAAGATGATCAAAAGCCCGAGCAGCGCAAACAGGCCCGAGAGCGGCATGTCGGTCATGGGCGCGGGGGGCTCATGCGGCGGGCCGCCGCAGCGCAACGCTTACGGCGGGGGAAGACCAGCTGCGGTCGAGGAGGAGCTCCAGGACCAGCTTGCTGCCAAAGTAGCCCAGAATGAGAGCCAGCATGGCCGTGAGCGTGAACCAGGCCGCCTGCCGACCCCGCAGGCCGTAGCGCCAGCGGCCAAGAAGAAGGAGGGCGAAGAGCACCCAGGAGAGCATCGACAGCACGGTCTTGTGGGCCAGATGCTGGGCAAGCAGGTTGTCGACGAACAAGAACCCCGTCGTCAGGCTGATCGTGAGCACCAGCAGGCCGGCAGCGACAAGCCGGAACATTAGCTTTTCCAGCACGCTCAGGGGTGGCAGCATTTCCAGCTGCCGGATCGAGCTGGGGCGGCGCAGAAGCACGTCCTGAACGGCCAGAACCAGGGCGTTGAGGGCGGCCAGACTGAGCAGGCAGTAAGCGAGCAGAGAGCTGAAGACATGCAGCTCGAGCTCCACGGAGGGATCTGTCAGAACCAGTGCTTTCATCGGCACCCAGGGCGCGATGGCGACGCACAGGGCGGCCCCGGGAAAAACCAGAACGCCCGCCTCCAGGAGGCCACGCCGCAGACCCGTCAGCAGCAGGACCAGCGCGACGATCCAGGCCGAAAGCGAGAGCGTGTTGACCACGTTGACATCCCAGCCACCACTGACTCGGATCGATGACCAGAGGACTACCGCGTGGCCCGCCAGCGCCAGGCCTGCGAGGACGACGCCAGCTCGGCGAAGCTCGGTTCGGGCCTTGAGGAAACCGAGGCCCAGGCACAGACCAGCCCCGAGGTAGGCCAGGATCGTCGGCACTTCAAACAGAAGCTGGGCTCGCATGGAAAACGCTTCACCGCTTTGGTCCGGGAGATTCGGTCAGTATAATGATTCGATCGACCCAGCCCAACTTTTGATGTTCATCGATTAGAGAGCCATGTTTGACCAACTGAGCCAACGATTGACCGGCTCCCTCGAGCGCCTGCGAAGCCGGGGGAAACTGACCGAAGAAAATATCCGCGAGGCCATGCGCGAGGTCCGTATCGCGCTGCTCGAAGCCGATGTCGCCTTGCCCGTCGTCAAGGATTTCATCAAGCAGGCCACCGATCGTGCGATCGGCCAGGAAGTCATCGGCAGCCTCAAGCCGGGCCAGGCCCTGGTCAAGGTCGTCCATGAAGAGCTCAAGCGGGTCCTCGGCGGCGATCAGGCCGAGCTGCGTGTTGACGTGGCGCCTCCGGCGGTGATCCTGCTGGCCGGTCTTCAGGGCGCCGGTAAGACCACGACCGCCGGCAAGCTGGCCCGACTGTTGAAGGAGCGTCAGAAGAAAAGGGTCCTTCTGGCCAGCTGCGACATCTACCGCCCTGCGGCGATCGACCAGCTGGAGACGCTGGCTTCACAGGTCGATGTCGATTTCTATCGCTCGGCGCGCAGCGATGATGCGCGCGCCATCGCTGAGGAAGCGCTGAAGCAGGCCAAAACGAGCTTTGCTGACGTGCTGATCATCGATACGGCGGGTCGCCTTGCCGTGGATGAGGCGATGATGGATGAAATCAAGCGCATCCACGCCGCGACGGACCCCAACGAAGTCCTCTTCGTGGTCGATTCGATGACCGGGCAGGACGCGGCCAATACGGCACGGGCCTTCAACGAAGCGCTGCCACTGAGTGGTGTCGTCCTGACAAAGACCGATGGCGATGCGCGCGGCGGCGCTGCCCTGTCCGTTCGACAGATCACCGGCGCGCCGATCAAATTCCTCGGTACTGGCGAGAAGCTCGACGGCTTGGAGCCCTTCTATCCAGACCGTCTGGCCTCGCGCATCCTGGGGATGGGCGATGTGCTCAGCCTGGTCGAAGAGGTCGAGCGCAAGGTCGATCAGAAGCAGGCCAGGAAGCTGGCCGGAAAGATGGGCAAGGGATCTCGCCGTTTCGGTATGGACGACCTTAAAGATCAGCTGGTCCAGATGCAGAACATGGGTGGTATCGGATCGATGATGGACAAGCTGCCGGGCATGAACAAGCTCCCGGAAGCAGCCAAGGCCCAGATGGACGACCGCCAGACACGCCGCATGATCGCGATCGTCAATTCGATGACGCCAAAGGAACGACGCTATCCAGACATCATTCGAGGCTCGCGCAAGCGCCGCATCGCGGCTGGCGCC